>JACDJA010002475.1_pt1 | contig 13163 bp, 8 predicted proteins | sample 7449241 | NCBI WGS metagenome assembly JACDJA01 (sample SAMN14253289, study PRJNA609438) | sludge metagenome | isolation source: initial anaerobic sludge | collected 2018-12-20 | reverse complement strand
GCCAGGATTGCCCACACCGCGAGCTGCCGTAGCCGATAACGATCTGGCGCTGGGGCAAATCGTTGAAGCCATTTCTCAAAGTAAATTTTGGGAGGAGACCTGCATCTTTGTCACGGAAGATGATCCTCAGGCCGGGCTCGATCATGTGGACGGGCATCGCACCGTGGGAATGGTCATCAGCCCCTATACCAGGCGCGGCGAGGTGATATCAACCTACTATTCTCAAATAAACATGATGCGCACCATGGAGAATATTCTGGGCATTCCTCCAATGAACCAGTTCGATCTTGGCGCTGAACCTATGACCGACTGTTTCACCGATACACCTGATTTTTCACCATACAAAGCGTTACCCAATAATATTCCTCTTGACGAGTTGAATCCCCCCTTGACAAGCCTGAAAGGAGATGCACTTCATTGGGCCATAAAGTCGCTGGAACAGGATTTGGCCGATGTGGATCGGATTGAAGAGGACACATTCAATCGAATTATATGGCATGCGGTGAAAGGCTATGATGTGCCCTACCCGGTGTTGTTTCAAAAAGAGTGAGCTCACCCGAAAAGGATAAAAAAGAAAATATGCCACCAAGGCACAAATACACCGGGAATTAAAAGTAGCTGAAAATCAGCAATTTATGATTCGTGAAATCTTTGTGTCTTAGAGCCTTGGTGGCAAGAATATACTTGTCGGGGGGGACTTGAAAGTCAAAGATTTATATCTTCTTCACTGTTCCCCCCAGCGTCTCTTTGGTTTCTACCTTGGGTGGGTTGCCGGTGTATTCCACTGTTCCGCCGGTGCCGGCCGAGGCATCCAGCAGTTGGGTTACATTAACCGTGACGTTTCCGCCTGTGTTGGCTTTTACATAAGCCTTTTCGGTTTCGAGGTCGGCTCCCTCGAATTTGCCGCCAGTGGTGGCTTTGGCTTCCACCGTTTTGGCCGTGCCGCTCACGGTGATGCGGGCCGCGGATGCCGAGGCCTCCAAAGCATTCACCTCTACGTAGAGTTCAATACTGCCGTCCATACCCGCATCCAGTGAAAGCTGATCGGCAAACAGGGTGGTTTTTGCGTCCACGCTGCCACCTGCACCTACCGATATTTCGCGCAAGGTTTGATAAGTGACGAACACCTGAACGGCCACATCCTTGTAAATTTTTGTCTTCATCTTCAAAGTGAGGATGTTTTTTTTCGATTCGGTGATCACATCCGACAAATCGGCATTCTTGATGTGCACTTCAACCTGAGGGCTTTCACCCTCTATAAGGGTCACATTTATGCCCTTACTCACCCGTATCTTGTCGAAGGAGGCGACGTTGCGGGTTTCAATTTTACGGCCATCTTCCTGGGCCGCAGAGATCAGACTTACCAGAAGAGTGGCGAAAATTAAAAATGATTTTCTCATATCTGTATTAGTGTTTGTTTAAACAGTTTGGGTACAAAGATGAGCAAAAATGATGCAAGTTTTTCCATGTACCCTCCTTTTTGTACAAATTAAGAGCCGAAATTTGGGGAGCGAGGTCTGGTTGACAGGAGTTCCGATGCGTCGGGATGACTGTCGATCAGAGCATGAATAACAGTTATTGGCGTTATCCTGCAACTCCTAACTAAACAGCTCCTTTATCTCTTCAGTACTCATATTGCTGAGCGGATTGTTTGATTTAACAAAGGTGCTGGAAAGGGCGCTCTTCTTTTCCTGCAGGCGGGCAATCTTCTCCTCCACGGTTTCGGTGGAGATAAACCGGTACACAAACACATTTCTCTCCTGGCCAATGCGGTGCGCCCGGGTGATGGCATGTGCCTCGGCCGCCGGATTCCACCAGGGGTTGAGCATAAACACATAGTCGGCCTTGGTGAGATTTAGTCCCACTCCGCCTGCTTTTAAAGAAATCAGAAAGACTTTGCATCGGTCATCCCGGTTGAACGACTCAATCACCTCCTGGCGGTTTGCCGTAGCTCCTGTAAGTTTGGCATAGTGAATTTTTCTGATTATCAGCTCCTCTTCCATCAGTTTAAGGTCTTTTACAAACGAGCTGAATACCAGGATGTGGTGGTTTTCGGAAACGATGCTTTCCATCGATTCCAATACCTGGTCGAACTTGCCTGAACCGCCTTCAAAATCGGGTTTTACAGTAGCCGGATGATTGGCAATCTGGCGCAGCCGGGTGAGTGATTTAAGTGCTAAAATCGCCTTTTTATTGGAGTTCTCATGTTCTAATGCCTCGAAGATTGCGTTGCGAATGCCCGATTTCTCTCTCTCGTAAAACTTCTTTTGCTCAGGGGTCATGTCGCAATACACCACCTGCTCCGTCAGGGGAGGCAGGTCCCGGACCACCATCTCTTTGGTGCGGCGCAGCAGGAAGGGGCGAATGAGTCTTTGCAACTGTTCTGACTTTTCGGCATGTTCATCTTTAGTTATGGGCGTAACATAGTGTTTCTGGAAAAAACCAAGCGACCCTAAAAGGTCTTTGTTAACTACATTCATCTGGGCCCATAAATCGACCAGTGAATTTTCGACGGGTGTGCCCGTGAGTACCAGATGGTGGCGGGCAGTGACCTCTTTAACTGCCTTAAACGATTTGGAAGCAGGGTTTTTTATATTCTGACTCTCATCCAATATCAGGTATTGAAACTGGTAATCTTTAAAAAACTGTACGTCGTTGCGCAGTATGCCATAGGTGGTGAGGACGACGTGGTAATGACGAAAAATACGCCATACGTCAAAGGATCGGGCCCGGTTGGCACCCGTGAAATTATAAACCTTCAGGGTGGGCGCAAATTTATCGAACTCGGCGGCCCAGTTGTGAACCAGTGAGGTGGGCATGACAATAAGCGCGGGAGGCACTCCCGTTTTATTAAAACCCTTGTCCGCAGCAGAGGGGAAAAGGCTCAGTTGTGTATCATTTCTCTTCATTTCAGGGTTCTCCCGGAGGTTTTTATCGAAAACTCTAAGGAGAAGAGCAATGGTCTGCACCGTTTTACCCAGGCCCATATCATCGGCCAATATGCCACCAAAATTGCTGTTATATAATAAGTTAAGCCACTGGTAGCCGTCTGTCTGATAGGGTCGAAGTGTGGCTGTCAACCCCTTTGGTAAGGGTATGTGGGCATCGCTTCCCGTCCGGTGAATGGTCGGCGGGACCGTTCCGGCCCCCAGGTCGGAGACCTCTTCGATCAGATGAAAATGCACCTTTTTTATTTTCAGGGTATTATCTTCCTCTTCACCAAAGTTAAAAAGATCGGCATATCGGGTAAACCACTCCCGGGGGATGATAAATATCTCGCCATCGGGCAGAGGGAAATGTCGGTTCCCCTTAAGAATGTATTTACGAAAGCGGACGAAAGGAATCTTGTGGGGAGGAATTTCAATAATGGTATTCAGCTCGAACCAGTCGGTGGTTTCCTGCGATCTGAAATGGTTGATTACCCGGGTTTGGGAGAAGGTTTTTCCCTCATATTTTAATACGGTTTCAATCTGGTTTTCAGCCAACACATCCTTGTTTTCCCGAACCCATTCCACCAGGCCTTCGGGGCCTTGAGAACCGTTCAGGTTATCCGGGAGGTACCCGTCGGGATAGGAAAAAGAGGCATCACCTGATTGTGTAAGGCCCAACTGCTGAATGATTTGGAATGTCTTTTTTTCACTCTCAAAATTTCTCGCTATTTTTCTGAAACTGTATCCATCGCTGTTGTGAAGTACATCAACAAAAGTATCAATCTTGCGATCGGCCAGAAACCGGTGGTTGGCATACTTAAAATAGAGGTTCAGCACCGGTTGTTGTTTCAGGTTTTTTTCCAAAATGAGAAACGACCCGGGTGCATCGGTTATGTTTTCGATGGTAAACCCGTTGCCATTTACCTCGTGGTGCCGGATGCAATTTGCCACAAATCCTTCCATGTAGGTTTTCAGATGTGGCTGTGGTATGTTGATAGACAGTTTATTTAAGAATGGTTTTATTTTAGCACTGTCGAAATCCGCGAAATGGAAAATTTCCTGATTTATTTTCAGAACCGCCGGATGGTGGCAGATGACCTCTGTTTTTTTTCCGGCCGGTGCAAAAACTGTATCATCCTGTTTAAGCTTCAGGGTATATCTGAGGGTGCCCTCCCTCAGATCGAAGTGAAAAACCGGAAGAGTTTGTGTGGTATGAATCTTTATCCGATCGGCATGGTAGAGCTGACTGTAGCCATCACTCCTGAAGTAAGCCGGGATGGGGTGCTGAATGAGCAAATGAATAAGCCTGTACATGGTCTTCTCCAGGTCGGGCCGTATTCGCTCCTCCATAATTTTGTCGGGGATGTTGTCTTTAAAATCTTTTAGGCTTTTTTCGCGCGAGAATTTTTTAAAGAGCGATTGGTCCGAAACGCGGCTGAGAAGTTGAATCACCTCTTTTTCGGCATCGCTGAACTGAGCGGGATTATCATCTATGTGAGCAGAATGAACCTGCTCGTGCAGCACAATGGGATCGGTGTTTTGTACATCGGCATGGTAAGGCATGGCTGTGAGGCCAATTTTGACACGTTTTGAAAAGACAACAATTAATTGGTTCATTTCGGGGTATGCTCTTATTGTGTAACGGCTAAATGGTGTGTATTCTATTAGAAGTTTTTATATTGCAAAGAAAAGGGTTTTTTGAAGAGGGTCAACCAACAGAGCTAAATTCATTGCCGGGTGGTTGATTTTCATTTCATTCTTCGAGAGTTGTCTAAAATGCTCAATGAAGCTGTCATCGAGCTGGTTATGCAACCCTTGGTAAAGTTAAAAATGATTTATTCCGGGTGGCCTCCTATGAAAAAAACTAAAATTATTGATCTGTGTCGATTATTTCTCAAAGTTTTTTTCTACCTTGACACACCTATTTAAAATTTGGTAAGATATTATTCAAATAACCACTAACATCTTTAAATTATGACAAGTAACAATGATTTTGACGGTCACAGCCGTCGTCGTTTTATCAAGAACGCTGCTGCTGTAGCTGCAGGAATTACCATTATCCCCAATGTAGCGTTGGGAGGCCGTCTTAACCGTAAGGCACCCTCCGATAAGCTCAACATTGCAGGCGTGGGTGTAGGCGGTATGGGCTTTGCCAACCTTAAACAAATGGAAAGCGAGAACATCGTGGCCCTTTGCGATGTGGACTGGAAATATTCGCAGCATGTTTTCGACCATTATCCCAAAGCTAAAAAGTATTGGGACTGGCGTAAGATGTTCGACGAGATGGGCGACTCCATCGATGCCGTGGTAGTAGCCACTGCCGACCATACGCACGCCGCCATTGCCGCTCATGCCATTACGCTGGGCAAACATGTGTATGTTCAGAAGCCTTTGACACACTCGGTTTACGAATCGCGCCTGCTCACCAAACTGGCCCAAAAGTACAAGGTAGCTACCCAAATGGGTAACCAGGGCGCCTCGGGCGAAGGGGTGGCACAGGCCTGCGAATGGCTGTGGAACAACGAGATAGGTGAGATCAACCGCGTGGATACCTTCACCGACCGGCCCATCTGGCCTCAGGGTCTCAACCGGCCTTCACAGGGGCAATGGGTGCCTGATACCTTGAATTGGGACCTGTTTGTAGGCCCGGCCAACATGCGTCCCTTTAATGAAATCTATACCCCCTGGAACTGGCGTGGATGGTGGGACTTTGGCACCGGCGCCCTGGGCGATATGGCCTGCCACATTCTTCATCCGGTATTTAAAGGTCTGAACCTGGGTTATCCAACAGCCGTTCAGGGCACTTCCACGCTGCTGCTTACCGACAGTGCACCTGTGGCCGAACGTGTAAAGCTCACCTTCCCCGAAAGACAGAAAAAAGGCAAGTTAAAGATGCCCGCAGTGGAGGTACACTGGTACGATGGCGGCATTCAGCCTCTGATGCCCGAAGGCTGGCCGGCCGGTAAGAGCATGAATGATGCCGGCGGTGGTTGCCTCTTCTACGGTACCAAAGATGTGCTGGTAGTAGGGTGCTACGGTAAAGACCCCTGGTTGCTGAGTGGCCGTAAACCAAATGTGCCTAAATCATTGCGTCGCGTTCCGGTTAGTCACGAAATGGACTGGGTGCGCGCCTGCAAGGAGAGCCCCGAGAATCGTCTGGAGCCCACTTCGCCCTTCAGTGAAGCCGGCCCCTTTAACGAAATAGTAGTGATGGGTGTGTTGGGTGTTCGTTTGCAAAGCCTCAATAAAGAGCTGAAGTGGGACGGCCAAAACATGCGCTTTACCAACATTGGCGACGATGAAACCCTTCGTACCGTGATCGAGGATGGCTTTAAAATCACCGACGGTCACCCCACTTTTGCCAAAACGTGGACCGACCCGGTAAATGCCAAAGCCTTTTCCGAGGAGCTGATAAAGCATACCTATCATAATGGCTTTAAATTGCCGGATATGCCGGCTTAGTTTTTTAATGATGACGCACCGTATTTGTAGAGACAAGGCATGCCTTGTCTCTACCTGTTGCGTTTGTAAAAAAAATAACGCCCCAAAAATCAAACCCTATGAAACGAGCATGTTCGTTAAACACAAACACGGATGAAAATTCACATGCGAGTTCCATCCGACCTTAAAAAATAAATTATTTACGGATGAAACGTAACATATTAGTATTATCACTATTTGCCGGCCTGTTGGCCCTGGCTGCCTGTGGCACCGGTAAAAAAGTGACAAGCAAATCACAAACCATGACAAAACCCGGAAAATTCCTGAACAAGTTGACACCTGTAGAAGAGGAGGCCGGCTGGATATTGTTGTTCAACGGTAAAAACTTTGACGGCTGGCGCGGTTATGGTCGCCAGGACGTTCCCACCGCCTGGAGCATAGAGGACAACTCTATCAAGATAAACGGCTCTGGTGAAGGCGAAGCAGGCGCTAAGGATGGTGGCGACATCATCTACGACCGCCAGTTTAAAAACTTTGAGTTGCATTTCGACTGGAAAGTCTCCGAAGGCGCCAACAGCGGCATATTTTATCTGGCACAGGAGGTGGAAGGTCAGCCCATCTGGCGCTCGGCGCCCGAGTATCAGATTCTCGACAATGTAAACCATCTGGATGCACGCCTGGGCAAGGACGGCAACCGCCAGTCGGCTTCACTGTACGATATGATTCCGGCCAAGCCGCAAAACTCTAAGCCCTTTGGGGAGTGGAACACCGGCGCCATCATCGTCTACAAAGGCACGGTGGTGCACATGCAAAACGGCGAAGTGGTGCTGGAGTATCACCTCTGGACGCCTGAGTGGGAGAGCCTTATCGAGAACAGCAAATTTAAAGGCTGGACAGAGATGATCAATGCCGGTGGCGACGACCGCAAGGGATACATCGGTCTCCAGGACCACGGCGACAATGTGTGGTTTCGGAACATAAAGCTTAAGGTTATGGATTAAAATGATTGTGTAGATTAAATTTATGAATTTTCTCTATTCACGGATAGAAACAATTCGTGAATTGCCACAATGGGAATCAAAAATCCCGCGTCTGTTCAGGCGCGGGATTTTTTTTTAGTGTCCGATGGTTTATTTAATTAGTTTTGTGTTTTTATTTACCCTATTTCAATGACGCTACCCTCACAGGATAACGGGAACGGACTGTTGCGCACGGCGTTGCCTCTTTTTTCTGCCTCTTTTTTGGCTCAGGGGGTTAATTTTCTAACGCTTTTTTTGTTACCATGGCTTTTCCCCGCCGAAGAGATTGGGCCCTTTTTTGTTTTTTCGGCCATTGGACAAATATTGATTTCTATAGTGGCATTAAGGAGTTCAAACACCATTGTACTCAGCAGAAACACAGATGTGGCTGTGTCCAATCTTGCCTATTCTCTGATTATTGGAATTGTTCTCTCGTTACTTCTGTTTTTCCCTCTATTCATTGTAAAGCTCAGCCCTCTGGCTATTCAATACGAGAGGTGGATGACCTGGCTACCTCTGATTCCCGCATACTGTGTTATGAGTACCATGACCACCTCATTGGAATATTTTCTGAACTTCAAAAAATCTTATCGCTTAATCGGGTTTTCCCATATCATTAAAAATGTCACTATACTCTTATTGATAGTGGTGTTTGGCTTGTTTAATCCTTATACAGGTTCCTTAATTTTGGCTCTGGTATTAGGCCAAACGGTTACAGTCGCTTTCTTGATTATTATTTCCAAAGTTCCTTTCAAAAGAGTTCATTTGAGTATAAAGTCTTTTCAAAAATTCGTGCTGCGCTATCGCGAAATTTTGGTATTTAATACCATTATTGCCGGGTTGCAGCAGATTACCAGTCATCTGCCGGTAATTATTATTTCGCTGTTGTTTAGTGGGAGAGTAGTGGCATTTTACGGGCTGGCTTACCGCATTTTAGCCACGCCTTTAAGCGTTTGGGGATTAAGTGTGTCACAGGTATTTTATAAAAAATGCGTGGATTTTTTCAACCAATCCATTCGCTTTTACGGTTACTCACTGGATACTCTGAAGAGTATGCTGAAGTGGGCATTGCCTTTTGGAATTCTGGCGTTTGTAGTTGCGCCAGGGGCATTTTCCCTTTTTATGGGACAGGAATGGGCCGAGGCTGGCAGGATTGGAAGATTGATACTGCCCCTCATTGTCATTCAAAGTGTATCTATCCCGCTTTCAGTGTTGTTTAACATCCTGCGGACCCAGAAACGCGTCATCTGGTATTCTTCTGTGGGGCTCGTGGTACGTGTTTTCTTTGGTTTAATCGTGCCCGGATATCTTTTTCAGAGTAGTTATCAATGGGTTTTAACCCTTTTTTCGGGCTTCGGGGTTTTGTATTATCTCTTATACATCAGGGAGATGTTGAATCAGGTGAAAAAATACGATGCTACTGTCTCGCTTAGATAAAAGTGAGGTACTCACTCCACCCTCACCTCATCCACAAATATCCATGCCGGCAATCCGGCCCCGTGGTGCCACACCGGTGGAGAAAGTTGGTTTATCCCTTTAATTTTTACATAACGGGCTTCAACCGGCGAACTGCTTTCAGAGGTAAACTGCTGTATATGATTTACTTTACTTTGACGGGTGAGAGGATACCTGTTTTTAATCCGGCCAAAGGGTTTGAAATTTTTGCCATCGGTGGATACTTCATAACGAACCTCTATGGGGAAAAACACCAAATGATTGGTCACCTGCAGGAAAGCCGATGAAATAGTGCTGACAGGCATTGAACCTTCCAAATCGATGACAGCCTCCAGATGGTTCCCTTCAAAACCCAGCCAGTTGGCATAGAAGTTAAGGCCGCCGAAAGCATTGTCGGTGAGTGCCAAAGGGTCTTCGCCTGCATACTTTTTGGGTTGGGTGAGCAGTTTCACCGGCTTGCCGGCCGCCAGGTTGGGCAGGGATGCCCGTTCCAGGGTTTCGCGGTATTGTGTCACGTATTCATCAATGCCAAAGCCCATCTCGTTAAGGAGTGTGATATTATTATTGCGGCAGGTTTGGGCAAAGTTCTCCAGGCGGTTGGCAGTGGCAGGTAAAATCTCTTTCTTGCCCGATTCATTCTCCAGTGTCAGTGCCAGTGCCGGGAGTGCCTGGCGACGGGCGGCTTCGAGCATCGCAAAATCTATACTCAGTGCCGCCACTTTTACCCGTTCGGCAATTTCGGGTTGAGCTGCCACTGCCTGCAGCGCCTCATCGTACCAGTTGCGGTATTGAAGAAGCAACCGGGGTTTCAGATAAGAATCGAAGGCCTGCGACGGGTCCCCATAGAGAAACAGGAAAAAGTCCTTGTCCTTTTTTAATTCATCGTGAACCGTAGTGATGTAATCTTTTATGAAAGGCGCGGCTTCATGGTAATAACCGGTAAGAAAATCATCCACAATGCTGTCTTTATTGGCATCGGGTTCCCATAGAAGCTTAGCGGTGAGGTACGAGCGCAATTCAAATAGCTCGCTGGGGTTGTTGCTGTGTTGTTCAAATACCCATTGGGCGTGGTTATCCCTGAAAAGTTGGATGTTGGGCTGCAAGGTGTGTAAATTGGGAAAGGGGGCTAAAAAGTTGGTGAACTGGGTGGTGTAGTCCCAAATACGGATGTTGTCGGTAATCTTACCCCATTCTTCCAGGTCGTGGGCAAAGTCGGTGCATTTTTCAGCAATGGGCCCACTTCGGTCGCACTCAATGGAACAAAGTGTGATGAGCACATTTTTTTCCGGGATAATGTGTGCCGGGGCTTTTCGTGTGTATTGATAGGCCAGGGTGGATATTTGTTTGTCGGGAAAGGCACGCGCAATCTGATTGACAAATTTAATGACCGACCCGGCCGGCGAACCTTCTGCTTCATCCACTGCACTGCATTGGGGACATTGGCAATATTGCGTGTTGTCGTCCTGGCTTACACTGATGACTTCTGCATCGGGGTATTGTTGAAGCAGAGTGGCCACGGCTTTTTCTACTATTTTGTAAACATCGGGGTTTGAAAGGCAGAGTTGGGTGGGTAAACGTTTGCCGTTGCGAAGCGCATAATATTCGGGATGCTGTTTATAATATTTGCCCTCGGGCACAAAACGGTGAAAGGTGTGAACCCTTGCCTCGGGCACGTAGCCCGGAAAGGCATCGGAAGTGACTTTTTGTTTGCGGGCAAATTCCGGATGTTCGTAAAACAGGCGTGAATGTACCGTGCGGGTGACGATGGGAGGGGAGTATGTATAATTAATGTCGGCCGGCACTTCAAATGTGGTTGTTTTTGGGATTCTTTCCACCGAAGGGGAGAAAAATCTTACCCCTGCGTATTTTTCCAGAAATGTGTAAACAGCGTTCAGTGTGCTTTGCGAAGAACCTCCGGTGATGTGTAAAGTCTCATCTGATGCGAAAACGCTTACGGTGTTCGAATTCATATCTTCATTTTGAACAGGCCAACCCAGGGCAATCAACCGGCCGACGGGTGTGGATTCGGATACCTTTATCCGTAAAACTTTACCGGTCATCGTTTCAAGATACTGTTGCAACTCTCGTGCAGCAAAAGTCAGCGATGTGTCGTTCCCGGCAGGTATGGCAATCTGATAATCACTTTCTCCATTCTTTACGATTTGTAAATGCGGGGAGGTGCAGTTTGATAGCAAAAGGAGCGTTATCGCAGATAAAAGTAAATTGAGTCTCATTTATTGTGTATTGATTAAGAAAGTAAAAGATATATTCTGGATTTTGGTCAAAATTACCAAACATTTACCGGCTGACAAGTGAAAGTTGAAAATAGTCATATAATAAGTCCGCCATTTTTTGTTTATTTGGAGCTGTTTTATGGCAAGTTCGTCATTTGTAAATTAAGTGAAGAACCTAAAGAATTTAACCAACAACATTTTTAACCAACAACATGAATATGAAATCATTTGCATTTACGGCATTGATGCTCATCTTCACGATAAGCATCGTAGCGCAAGAAAAATCGAAAGGTTACCAATTTGAAACCATTTATGACCTACCCACTACCTCTGTAAAAGACCAAAACCGTTCGGGTACTTGCTGGAGCTTTTCGGGTGTCTCTTTTCTGGAGTCCGAGATGATGAGAAAAGGGCTTGAGCCAATCGATTTTTCGGAGATGTTTATTGTGAGACACTGTTATGCCGATAAGGCCGAAAAATATATACGCATGCATGGAAACCTCAATTTTAGTGCCGGTGGTGCTTTTCACGATGTGTTGTATGTGCTCAGTAAGTATGGGGCCATGCCCGAAAGCGCCTATCCGGGACTGAATTATGGCGAGGAGAGCCATGTGCATGGCGAGATGGACGAAGTACTTAAAGGTTACGTGGATGGCGTAATAAAAAACAGCAACAAGAAGCTGACCGAAGCCTGGGCCACCGGATTTGACGGTATTTTGAATGCCTACCTGGGCGAAATCCCTCAAACTTTTTCCTACCAGGGAAAGAATTATACCCCTCGTGAATTTGCCGATCAGGTAGTTCAGCTCAGCCCCGAAGATTATATTCAGGTGAGCTCGTATACGCATCACCCTTTTTATGAGCAGTTTATCATCGAAATTCCCGACAACTGGTTATGGGGAAAGGTGTACAATGTGCCCCTTGATGATATGATGGCCATCGTGGATAACTCTCTAAAGGAGGGCTTTACGGTTGGATGGGCTACCGATGTGAGTGAGAAAGGGTTTTCGCATCGCAACGGGGTAGCGGTGGTGCCCGAAACCGATATTAAAGAGATGGCCGGCAGTGAGCGTGGCCGTTGGGAGCAGATGAGTGAAGCTGAGCGTCAAAGGCAGCTTTATGCGTTTGACGGGCCGGTTACCGAAAAACAAATCACTCAGGAGTTGCGTCAGCAGGCTTTTGACAATTACCTTACCACCGACGATCATGGGATGCACATAGTAGGTCTGGCAAAAGACCAGCAGGGTAAACTCTTTTATAAAGTGAAAAACTCCTGGAATACCGATAATAAATATGATGGTTATCTTTATGCTTCAAAACCTTTCGTGGAATTTAAAACCATGTCGGTAATGGTGCACAAAGATGCCCTTCCCAAAGCAATCAGAGAAAAACTGGGCTTGTAAAAAAGTCAAAGTATAATAACTTAATAATCAATTGATATCCGGGTATTTGGAGTGGGTTCGCTTCATAGTACCCGGATTTTTTTTGAAAGAAAGAAGAAAAAAACGCACTTTTTTTAAAACTATTTGCTGTTTTCCTTGTTTAGTATTTTAGATTTTCATAATTTTGGGTTAGGGTTAAGGTTAGAAACGGGGGTTGCCAAACGAGGCGGCACCCGTTTCTGTTTTTTTATTGGGTTTTTCCTGATAATAGCGCCAAAAATTATCGTGTTCCGTCAGTCAGGTTTTCTTTTCTGTCTGTCAGTACCAGGCAGCCTTCAGCTTTTTAATTGCATCCAGCTTTCATCAATCTTTTTCTTTCAATCTCTTTTCTTCAATCCCCTTCATCTTTTTCAATCTTCTGTTCCGATAGCTATCGGAATCTGTCTTCCATCTTCCCTCTTCTGTCTCCCCTCTTCCCATCAATCTTTTTCCTTCAATCCCATCAATCTCTTTCAATCTTCGGTCTCCCGTCTTCCGTCTCCGGTCGCCGTCTTCCCTCTTCCCTCTCCTTTCAACTACATCTCTTCCTTGTATATCTGCAAATTCTCTTCGTCAAAAGCCACAAAAATCACCTTTTCAGGCAGCTTATTTTCACTGAGATATTCTTTTACAGTCTGGATGGCAATTTGGGCAGCATCTTGT
>JACDJA010002474.1_pt1 | contig 13164 bp, 12 predicted proteins | sample 7449241 | NCBI WGS metagenome assembly JACDJA01 (sample SAMN14253289, study PRJNA609438) | sludge metagenome | isolation source: initial anaerobic sludge | collected 2018-12-20 | reverse complement strand
TGCGCAACACGCGGGATCGAGCCAGCCAAGCCGTTCTCAGGCAAGTTGCTCCTTAGGCTCCCACCGGAACTGCACCGCCGCGCCGCCATAACGGCGGCAGCGCTCGACGTCAGCCTCAACGACTTCCTCGTCGGCAGCATCGAGGTCGGAGTAGCGCGCATCGCCGCCGCTCGGAACGAAGAACTCTCCTGAAGCTTCCCCTAGTCAGCTAGCCTCGGAAGCAAGGGCGCTTAGCGCCAACCTCGCCTCAGCTAGCCAGGCCGCCCGCTGCGCTGCGCTCGACCCTGCCACCTTCGCGAAGCGCAAGCGCCGCACGTCACTCACGCCGGCAGGCGCGAAGACGACGCGGCGCCAGAACACGTCGAGCGGGTCCCCGAGCACCTCGGCTTCCACGGACTCAGGGGCGTTCGCCGTGTTCAGCAGCAACGCGCTGCGCGCCATTAAGCGGCCAACGCTCTCCCCTCCCCCGCGCAACTCGTAGACGATCCCCTCGCGAAGCACCCTGTCCACCCAGCCCTTCAGGATGCCTGGCACGTGGAAGAACCACACGGGGTGAACGACCACGATCACGTCGGCGGCGAGTACCTCCGCTGCGTAGCGAGACACGAGCTCGTCAGCCATGAACGTGGTGCCGACCTCGGCGAGGGGCATGCGCGGGTCGAAGCCATCCGCGTACAGGTCCTGTAGCGCAACACTGAAGCCGTGAGCCCTCAACTCGCCGACCGCCTGCGTGGCAAGTGCCGCGCAGAAACTGTCGGCGCCGGGGTGCGCCACCACCACGACGGCGTGCGCCGTCAGGAGCCGCGCCCGCCTGGGTAGTAGAGCTCGCCGGCCTCGGCCTTGGCCACCAACGATGCCGGCGGCGCGAAGCGCGGACCATGCTTGGCCTCGAGCCCGCGCAGGCGCTGCACGACGCTCCCTGCGCCCTCGTGGTCGACCATGAAGAACGGCCCGCCCCTGAACGGCGGGAAACCTAGTCCGAAGACGGCGCCGACGTCGCCGTCGCGCGCGGAGCGCAGCACGCCCTCGTCCAAGCACATGAGCGCCTCGCGCACGAAGGTGAGGGCAAGGCGATCGGCTAGTGCGGCCCCCCGCTCGACGCCGCCAGCGGTCGACGGCACGAACCCGGCGATGCGCAGCGCCTCCCCGTCGAACTCCTTCTGCCTGTGACCGGACTCGTAACGGTAGAAACCCTTGCCAGCCTTGCGGCCAAGGTAGCCGGCGGCCACCATCTTGGCGCTCGCGGGGCTGGCCTCCATGCCACGCGCAGCCATGAGCGGCGCAAGCACGACCTCGATCTTGGCGCCGACGTCGATGCCGACATCATCCATGAGCGCGAGCGGCCCAAGCGGGAAGCCGTACGCCACCATGGCGCCCTCGAGGTCGCCAGGGTCAGCGCCCTCGTGCAGCGCCCGCATGGCCTCGGCCATGTAAACGGCGAGGACGCGGGTGGTGTAGAACCCCGGGCCGTCGTTGACAACGATGCTCGTCTTGCCCTGACGGGCTCCCACCTCGAAAGCCGTGGCCGCTGCCCACTCGGCGGTCCTGTCGGACACGACGATCTCGAGCAACGGCATCTTCGGAACGGGCGAGAAGTAATGCATGCCAAGCACCGCCTCCGGGCGCGCTGCCCCAGCCGCGATCTCGCTGATGGCGATGGCCGACGTGTTGGAGGCGAAAACGTGCCGCCCCCCGCCCGTAACGCGCTCCACCTCGGCGACCATCTGGCGCTTGAGGTCAGGCTGCTCGAGGACGGCCTCGATGGTCAGCTGCGTGCCAGCTAGCGGCTCGTAAGAGTCGACTGCGGCAACGCGCTCGACCATCACGTCACGCTCGAAGGCGGAGCGACCCTTGCCGACGCGACTAGTCAACCCGCGGTGAACGGCCGCCTTGCCCTTCAGCGCCAAGTCGAGGTCGCGGTCCTTCAACAAGACGTGCATGCCGCTGGCGGCCGTCACCTCTGCGATGCCAGCGCCCATCAGCCCAGCGCCAAGAACGCCGACGCTCTCGACGGGCAGCGCCTGACCTGGCCACGGGTTCTTCTTAGCGGCCGTCTGGGCGAAGAAGACATGTATGAGCGCACGCGCCTGCGGCGTGAAGAGGAGCTCGGAGAAGGCCTTGGCGCTGGCGGCTAGCCCCGCCTGGCGGCCAGAGCGCGCCCAGGCTGAGAGCGCCTCCAAGATGCGCGCGGGGGCGGGATAGTTGCCGCGCGTGCGCTTCGCGACCTGCTTGGCGGCGCGGTCGAACACGATGGCCCGCGCTGGCGTCTCCTCCAAGAGGCGCTGCAAGGCGGTCGGCTTGCGCTTCGGCACCCGCAACTTGCCGTCGGCCAGCATGCCGGCGGCGCGCACGGCGGCGTCGATCAGCCCCTCCGGGTGAACAGTGGCGTGCACCAGCCCGGCCTTGCGCGCCTGCTTGGCGTAGAGGTTGCGGCCAGTGAGGATCAGGTCGAGGGCGAGGGAGAGGCCGACGCGCTCGGGTAAGCGCACCGTGCCACCCAGGCCGGGGAGGAGGCCAAGTTGCACCTCCGGCAACCCGAAGCGCGTCTTCGGGTTGGTGCTGGCAAGCAGGTAGCGGCCAGCCAAGGCCAGCTCGGTGCCGCCGCCCAAGCAGACGCCATCGACCGCCACGACTAGCGGCTTGCGCCACGATTCGAGGCGCGCCAAGAACGCGTTGCCTTCGTGGATCTGCGCCTCGACCTGCGCCGGGGTCTCGTACTCGAGGAACGCCCCGATGTCGGCGCCGGCTAGGAACGCCCCAGGCTTGGCGTTCGCCAGCACGACGGCGCGCACGCTAGCGTCGGCGTCCAGCTCGTCGATGGCGCCCGGCAGTGCCCTCAGGAGCGGCATGTCGAGGAGCGCAACGCTGCGGTTCGGTTGGTCGAGCCATAAGATGGCGACGTCGCCGCGTTTCTCAACCCTCAACCCGTTCATGCGAGCCTCTCGAGGAGCATGGCGTGCCCCTGTCCGCCTGCGGCGCAGGCCGCCACGAGCGCGTAGCGTCCGTCCTCGACGTGAAGGCGGTGCACGGCCGTCGTCACGAGGCGCGCGCCTGTGGCCCCGAACGGGTGGCCCAGCGAGATCGAGCCTCCCCAGGGGTTGATCTTCGCCATGTCGATGTCAGGCGCGAAGGCGCCGGCTAGCCCGAGGCTGGTGCGGCCGAACAGGTCGGACTCCAGCGCCCTCAGCACCGCGAGTACTTGACCGGCGAACGCCTCGTGGATCTCGATGACGTCCATGTCGCTCCACGCCAAGCCATGACGCGCCAACAGCCGCGGCGCGGCGTAAGCGGGTCCCAGCAGGAGCTCGTCACCGGGGTCCTGCGCCACGAAGTTGAAGTCGACGATCCGCGCCAGACCCGTCCGGCCCTCCGCCATGGCCTGCTCTTCGCGCATGAGCACAACGGCAGCCGCCCCGTCCGTCAGGGGGCTGGCGTTGCCTGCCGTTACCGTCCCGAACGGTTTGACGAAGGCGGGAGGCAGCTTGGCGAGGCGCTCGAGGCTGGTGTCCTCGCGCACCCCGTTGTCCACCTTGACGACTGCGCCCTTGGGCGGCACCACCACCGGCACCGTCTCCTCGGCCAAGTGCGCGCGGTTGGCGGCGGCGCCCTGGTGGGAGCGCAGCGCGTAGGCGTCCTGCTCGGCGCGCGTGACGCCGAAACGGGCCGCCAGGCGGTCGGCGCTCGCGCCCATCGTCTCGCCCGTCGAGAACTCGGCGATGGCTGGCGCCTGCGGCAGTAGCTCGCGCGGCTTGAGGCCCTGGAAGAACGCGGGCCAGTCCTTCAGTCCCTTGTAGCGGCGGCTGTCGAAGAAGCGCCTGCGCAGCTCGCGGCTGAAGCCGACTGGCACGTCGCCGAGCATCTCCACCCCACCAGCCACCGCGAGGTTGGCGTGGCCGGCGGCTATGGCCATGGTGGCGTCCGCGATGGCGCGGTTGGCCGAGATGCATGCGACCGTTACCGTGTGCGCCGGTACGTTCGAGGGCAGTCCGGCCGCGAGCGCGGCGTCGCGCGCCACGTTGCTGGTGGCGACGTTCTGCACGACCGTGCCCATGACGACCTGGTCGACGTCCTCGGGGCGCACCTGCGCACGGCCAACGACGCCCGCCAACGCCATGCGCGCCAGGTCGTAAGCCACCCACTCACGGTAGTCACTGCCTGCGCGGCTGAACGGCAGGCGCGCGCCTGCGGCCACCACAACGCCAGTGCCGCGCCCAGCGCTAACGTTGGGGCCGGACCGCTCCGAGGTGGCCGAGAAAGTTGTACTCGGTCTAAGCATGTTGCCCCGAGTCTACCGCCGGTTGGCGACCGATCTCGCTGCGGGCGGCAGCACCTGGGCCAACGCCTCGTCCGGCAGCGGCCTTGCCCCCACCCGCTCGACGACCCAGGCGGACACGCGGTTCGCGCGCCGCGCCGCCTCCACCGGGGCGGCGCCGGTCAGCCAGTGAGCGATGAACGCGCCAGCGAACGAGTCACCTGCGCCAGTCGAGTCGACGAGGCGCGTGCTCACGGCGCCAAGGTACTCGCCCCTGCCGCGCTCGTACACGTAGCAACCGGACGCGTCGAGCTTCAGCACCACTAGCGCGCCAGGGTAAAGGTCGTGCAGGCGGGCGCAGATCTTCTCTGGTTCGTCCTCGCCAGACAACACCTTGCCCTCCTCGAAGTTAGGGAAGATCAGGTCGGCGCCCAAGTCGGTGGTGACGGACAGGAAGCGCTCGACGCCCATCTGGCTGATCATCTGGAACGAACCTGGGTCGAACGACACCCGCCCGCCACCTTGCGTGACGAGCTTGGCCGCGCGCCGCGCCGCGGCACGTGGTGGGTCGCCGAAGAACGACCAACCGTGCAGGTGGAGGTGCTGCGCCCCGCCCAGGGTTTCGACTGGCAACTCGGAAGGCAACAGGTAGTGGTCCGCGCCTTTGCCAGACACCATGGAGCGCTCACCAACCTGGTCGATCCACACGGCAACCGCGCCAGTCAGGTGCGCGTCGCTCCTCACCCAATCGGCGCTCAACCCCTCGGCGCGCAGCTCCTCGACGGCGAGTTGCCCGAAGGAGTCGTGCCCGATCTTGCCGATGAAGTGCGTCTGCAGCCCACAGCGCTGCGCCCACACCGCCGTGTTGGCGGCGCTGCCTCCAGCGGCTAGTTGCACCTCGCCGAACACGTCCCCGCCGCTCTGCAGCGGCGAGTTCGTGCGGATGAGGACGTCCCAGGCGTAGTCGCCAACGACGACCAGCCGCGGCGCGCCGGCCTCAGATGAGCTCAAGTTCGTCCTGGAGGTCCGTGGTGGCGCGCGGGCCGTCCTCGTCTAGGAAGACGTTGATCTCGGAGCGCACGCCGAAGGCGGGGAAGTAAGCGCCAGGCTCGATCGTCACCCCGATGCCTGGGCGCAGGGCGCGCGTGTCGTTGGTCTCGAAGCCGTCGAGGTGGACGGCCACCCCGTGCGTGGCGCTGACACCAAGGCTATGGCCGGTGCGGTGCGTGAACGCCTCGCCGTAACCGGCGTCTTCCAGCACTTCGCGGGAGGCGTGGTCGGCTTCGGCGCCACTCGGCCAGCGCCCCTCGGCGTAGGCGGTGGCGATCGAGCGCAGCGCGGCGTCGCGGGCGCCCTTGACGGCCTCCCACACGCGCTGGATCTCGGGGCTCGGTTCGCCGTGCACGCCCATCCAGGTCACGTCCGCGTAGGGCGCCGTTGGTAGGTCGACCTTGGCCCACAGGTCGATGAGCACGACATCGCCCGGCGCGAGGGTAGCGTCGCGCACCCCCGGCAGTGGGTGGTAGTGCGGGTCGCCGCTGTGGGCGCCGAAGCTCACGTTAGGTGAACTGCCCGTGACGAGGCCGAGTTCGGCGAAGTGCGCCTCGATGAGGCGCTGCACCTCTCCCTCGGTAACCTCCAAGCCCAGCTGGACGCGCTGCGCGATGAAGCGGAAGGCGGCGTCCTTGGCGCCCATCACGCCTTCGGCGGCCGTGAGGTGCTGTTCCAGCTGCTCGGGCGTCCAAACTTCGAGGATCTGCGCCACGTCGCCTGACGACACCACGTCGACGCCGAAGGACCTCACCCACTCGACCGTGCCGGCATCGACGCGCCCCACGTAAGGGTTGTCGCCGTTGGGGCTGTACTCCATGGCCACCCGCTCGCGTCCCTCAAGGAGGTCCGCCAGTACGCCCTGCATGCTCTCGCGGCCGGAGTAGCTGACGAAGTCGATGTCGGCGTTCGGCTTGAGCGAGCCGACCTCGATGGCATGCACCGCCAGCGTCGGCCGGCCGCTGGCAGGCACGAGCAGGAACACGCGGCGGCTCGCCGTGTTCCCCTCGAGTAACGGCCGCAAGATCGGCGCCGCTAGCGCGTTGCCGCGGCGGAAATCGTAGATCAACCAAGCGTCGAGGCCCTGCCTCTGCAACTCCTCTTGCACCACTGGTAGCCAGTTCATGCACGAATCATAGCGGTGGCAGCGCGAGCGGTTCGCGCCACCACCTTGCGGCAGCTCCCGCACTTGGCCACTCACAGCCCGGCCCAACGCCAGGGCAGTACAATCTCACCGAGCCGTCGCGGGCGGACACCGCCGCCGCGGCGCGCTAGGCTCACGCGCCAGGCGGTGCCCCCACGTAGGTTCTGCGCGAGCCACTCGGAGGATCTACTTGAGGCCCATCGATCGTCACGCCGTGCAGGCCGAGCTAGACAAGCGGCTCGGACAAGAAGTCTTCCTGCACCTCGAGACCACCACCGGTTCTTACACGAAGCTCGGTCCCGAGAAGAAGAACCCCGTCATCGCGTTCGTGCGGAACGCACGCGTCAACTACGCGCGTGGCACCGTCACCGGCTCCGGCCCGTACCGCGTTGGCTTGAAGCTGGACGAAGGTTGGGTGTACGCGGACGGCCTCACCGACTTCGACATCAACGAACGCGGCGAGCTGCTCCTAGCTGGCCTCGACTGCGAGGGCCAGCTCACCATGGCGCTGCAACTCTCGGTCACGCCGTTCAGGGAGGGCCCTGAAGATGCTCGCTGAGAACACGCCGACCGCCAGCAACGCAACCGACCACGCGCAACCGTTCGACGCCACCAAAGAGTTCGCCGTGCTGTCCGTACTGCCGCACCCTGACGACGAGTCGTTCGCAACTGGCGGCACCTTGGCGCTGTGCGCCGAGGCCGGCGTGCGGACCATGTACTTATGCGGGACCTACGGCGACATGGGGCGGCGCATGGGGCGGCCGGCCTTCACCAACCGCGAGGCGCTGCGCGACGTGCGCACCATCGAACTGCGCGACGCCTGCAACGTCCTCCGTTGCGAGCTGCGCTTCATGGGCCTGCGCGACAAGTGCATAGAGTTCGAGGACCCCAACCAAGTGGCCGCCAGCATCCGCGCGGTCATCGAGGAACTCGGCGCCTCGAGCGTGCTCCTCTACTATCCAGGCTACGGCGTTCACCCTGATCACGACGCGCTCGGTCACGCCACCGTGCTGGCCGTGCGCAGCATGCCAGCCGCTTCGAGGCCGCGCTTGTTGGCCGCCGCCGTTGGCGACCCGGAAGTGCTGCTCGCCCAACTAGGCCAACCGCAAGTGGTGGCCGACATCCGGCCAGTCGTGCAGACGAAGCTGGACGCCTTGCGGGCGCACCGCTCGCAGACGGAAGTGATGTTCGCCAACTGGGACGAGAACGGCCCGGAAGATGCTCAAACGAGCAACTTCTCGGACCGTCTGACTCGCAGTGAGAACTACTACCTACTCGACCCGGACGCGCCAACCGCCTTCGAGTGACGTCAGCTCGGCCCCTTGTTCGGGTCGGGCATCGGAGCGCCTCCCTCAGCCGCAGGGCCGTCCAGGGGGGCGTTCTCGTTCTCTAGGCGAACTAGGGGCGCGCTGGTCAGTGGCGGAGCTGCCGGTGCTGGTGCTGTTGCGTCCACGGGCTGCGTTGGCGCGACCGAGGCAACGGGGCCAGTCGTCGGCGGAGTCGGCGCGGCTTGGGCGCCAGGTTTGCTAAACCGCCCCCGTTGCAACAGTAGGTACAGACCGCCGCCGATGAGCAGGGTTGGCACGAGCCACCCGGAGCGCCCACCAGCCAGGCCGAGGAGAGCCAGCACGCCGAGTGCGGCCGCCGGGTAGATGGCCCACGGCTGCGGCTTGACGCGCAGGCGCGTAAGGGCGAAGAACGTGGCTGCCATGCCGAGGAGGAAGAGCGTGTCCTTGACGCCCCCGAGGGCGCGCGGCAGCGCCGCCGAGATGGCGGTCGACCCCAACACGCCGGCCACGATCACGGCCCACCAGCGCTCTGGGTTCTGGCGCCACGCGAACGCGAACGCCAACCCGACGGCGGCCAAGAAGAGTGCGCCACCACCGAAACCCGCGAGCAAGCTAGCTAGCGCGAGGCCGGCGAGAGGCAGCGCTGCTAGCTGCAAGACGCCGTTGCCCTTGCGCCGACCCTCCAGGTAAACGAAGTACGCCAGCCCAGCTAAGAGCAGCGCGCCCATGAAGCGCCCCACCAGGCCGGAGAACCCCATGCCTCCCAACAGGACTAGCAGGCCTAGCGCGACGAGCGCTGCTCCAGTGATCGTCTTGTTGTCGAACTTGCGGTCTCGTTCCATTCTCGTGCCTCCGGTCGTTGCGCGCTTCACCCTCCGCGCCTCATGCTCCAAGGCTAGGCGCAGCGGGGCGGTTCGCGCCTCGGCAGTCGGGGGGCAGTCTGTCTCATCCGAAAGGGTGAGGCGCCGCGTGGTCGGCCCAGGTACGCTGAGCGCGGAAGGTGACGAAATGCCCGCCCGCATCCGCGTTTTGCTCGTTGACGACCACACCGTAGTGCGCCGCGGCCTACGCCTAGCTTTCGACCTCGAGTCGGACCTGCACGTGATCGGCGAGGCGGCTAACGGCCAGGAAGCCGTGCAGCGCGTAGGCGAGCTACGTCCAGATGTCGTCGTCATGGACCTCCTCATGCCGGTCATGAACGGCGTCGACGCCACGCGCGTCATCCGCCGCGAGTACCCGGACGTGGAGGTCGTTGCGCTTACGAGCGTCCTCGAGGACCGGCTCGTCATCGATGTCGTCGAGGCGGGCGCGGCCGGGTACATGCTCAAGGAGACGCGCCCTGACGAGCTCTTCGAGGCAGTGCGCGCCGCCGCGCGCGGCGAGGTGCGTCTCGATCCCCGCGCGCAGCAACGCCTCGTGCGCGAGGTGCGCAGCGGCGGCGCCCCCCACGCGGTTCTAACCGAGCGCGAGCTGGAAGTCCTCAAACTACTGGCGGGCGGCGCGACGAACAAGCGCATCGCCCAACAGCTGGAGATAGCGGAGGCGACGGTGAAAAGCCACGTCTCCAACTTGCTTGCCAAGCTCGAGCTCAAGAGCCGCACGCAGGCGGCGCTGTACGCCATGCGCGAGGGGCTGGTGGTTCGTGGCCCCTGAAGCCGCGCCCGTCACCGAGCACGGCACTACCCGGACGGCCTGGTACCACAGTCTCAGCAACCGCTTGACGCTCCTGCTCTTGGCCGTGGTCGCCGTGCTGGCGGTCGCAACTGGCATCTTGTTGTGGCGTGGGTTGGCGGCCGTTTCCGTGGCTCCAGGCACGGACCTGGCGGGTGCTGCCGCGGCCGTGGCGGGCGGCGACCAGGCCACCGTCACGGCCGTGCTGCGCAGCACCCTCGTCAACCTCGCCGTCGTCGTGGCCGTCACGCTCCTCGCGGCTGCTGCGTTCTCTCGTGCGCTGCTCGTCGACCCCATCTCGCGCCTCACGCACGCCAGTCGCGCGCTGGCGGCAGGCGACTTGGCCGCGCGCGTCGACCTAGCCGACCGCTCCGAACTCGGTGAGCTGGCCCGCTCGTTCGACGCCATGGCTGACAACCTGGCCGCCGCCCAAGGCGATCTCGAGGCGCGCGTCGTGGCCCGCACGACCGAGCTGCGCGCGCTGTTGTCACTGTCGAACACCATCGCGCTTACGACGGACTTGCGGCCGCAGATAGACGCCGTGCTGCAACAGCTAGTAGCCGGAGGCCGCGTTGCCGCCGCCGAGATCATGGAGCTCGAGCCGACCGGCAAGCTAGTGCGCTTGGCGCGTTTGGGCGAGCAGGGCGCTGGCGCGGCTCACGCGCCCCCGAACCCCGGTCTGGAAGGCAGCCTCAGCGAGATCGTGCCGCACGCCGTGGTAGCCGGCGATCAGTTGGCGCTGCCACTGCGCGCTCGCGACCGCGTGGTCGGCGTCCTGACGGCCACCGCGCAAGCAGGGAGCGGCTGGGACGAGGAGAACTTGAGATGGGTGGGCGGTTTGGCGGCGCAAGCTGCCGTGGCGCTCGAGAACAACCGGCTCTACGAGTTGGCGCGCGACGAGGCAGCCGAGGACGAGCGGCGCCACCTCGCCCGCGAACTGCACGACTCCGTCAGCCAGGCCATCTACTCCGTCGTCTTGACTGCTCACGCGGCGGAGCGGCACCTAGAGGAGGACGTGGAGGCCGTGCGCCGCGGGCTAGCCGGCGTGATCGAGCTCTCGGAGGCAGCACTGGCGGAGATGCGCGCCCTGATCTTCGAGTTGCGACCGGAGGCCCTCGCGGAGGTCGGACTCATGGGCGCGCTGCACAGGCAGCTCGACGGGCTCGAGCTGCGCCACGAGCTGCGCGCCGTTCGCCGCCTCGGGCAAGAGCCGGACATGCCGTTCACCACGAAGCAGGTGGTGTTGCGCGTAGCCCAGGAAGCGCTGCATAACGTCGTCAAGCACGCTAGCGCCACGACCGTGACGGTGAGCGCGCGCCATGAGAACCAGGTGCTGCACTTGGAGGTCGCCGACGACGGCGTTGGCTTCGACACTCAAGTGGCCTACCCCGGGCACCTTGGCCTCACCTCCATGCACGAGCGCATCACGGCGCTTGGCGGCACCTTGAGCATCAGCAGCACGCTTGGCGTCGGCACCAGCGTCAACGTGCGGGTGCCGTACGAACCAGAAGTCGCGCGTGACGAGCAAACGACCGGGACGGCGTCATGAGTCGAGCACGTAACGAGAACGGCGCCCCGACCGGGGCGCGGCGGCCAGGCACGCGGGCGGGGTGGGTGCTGGTCGCCGTCGGCGCCGCCGCGCTGCTGATGCGATTTGGCGTTGGTGGCGTGCTCATCGAAGTCGTGTGGCTAGCAGCCATCCTCACTGCCGCGGCCTGGACGTGGCGCCTCATCGAGCGCCGCCGTCCGCCCGGCGCGGAGGGCGGGGGCCGCTGGTCACGCCGGCTGCCTGTGCTGATCGTTGCTGGCTTCGGGTTGTTCGCGATGCTAACCCTCAACCAACTAGCGGGCGTTGCCGCCCTCGCCAGCATCGCGCTCTTCAGTTGGCTGCTGTTCGCGTCCGCCTCCACCGCTCGCAGGCGCGCTACGGGCTTCGCCGTAGTTGGTGGGCTCTTTTCGACCCTCGCGGCTGTTGCGGCCGTAGGCCAGTTGCTCCCTAGCTGGGATTCCGGCGTCATCTTCTTCCTTGGCATGACCGCGACTTTCACCCTCGTCTACTTGCTCCCGCGCGAGCAGGGCGGCGCGCGCTGGGCGCTCTGGCCAGCGCTCGCGTGGGCCGCACTGACGTTGCTCGTGAACGACCCCTCTGGGGGCCTCGGTCGTTGGATGCTGCCGCTCGCGCTGATCGGCGCCGGGGTCGCGCTGATCGGTTACCGGCGCGGCAAGCGGTAGCGCGCCACTAGTTGGCCTCCTCGCGGGTGCGGGTGAGTTGCTGGCAGCCGGCACGAGCTGGTGGGTCAGCCCGTGTGATACCACGCCTTAGTACTATTCTCTGCCGTAGCGTCAGTAGACGAACTCATCGATGTGATAAAGCGCCACCTTGGCGGCCCCCACGCGCTCGCGGGCACCAGCCGCCAGCGCACGGTACTGCGCCCGAGCGGCTTCCTCTCCCAACGGCGCTATCCCTGCAGCGGCGGCCCGCTCGGCGTACGCAGAGCCGGGGTGTTGCACGAACGGTGAGAGGTAGACCAGGTCACCGTGTCCAAGTGGCAAGCGCTCGAGCAGCGCGAGACTGTCTGCCGCGTGCGCTGCAGCGAAGCGCTCACCGCCCGCACCAACCATCAGGATCACGGAGACGTTCAAGCCAGCGGCCTTCAGGCACGTGATGAACTCGGCCGCCTCGGCAGCGCTGCCTGGCTTGTTCAACCAGCTGAGGAGTTCATCACAACCCGTCTCCACCCCGATCGCCACGCGCTCGAGCCCTAGCTCGCGCAGTTCGCGCCACTGCTCGCTGCCCTTCTTCTCGCCCGAGAACACGTCTACGAAGGCGTTGAAGGGGCGGCCAGGGAACGCGGCGCTAGCCGCCTCGAAGAACGGCCGCAGCTTCGAGTTGGCGAGCACCAGGGCGTTGCCGTCGGCAAGGAAGATGCTGGAGCGGCCACCGGCGGCGGCCCCGAGCAGCTCCTTGACCCCAGCGACGTGCTCGAGGAAGTCGGCGGGCTGCCGGATACGGAACGGCCGATCCTGATAGAAGGTGCAGAACGTGCAGCGGTTCCAACTGCAGCCGAAGCTCGCTTGTAGTACTACTGCTTGATACTGGTCTGGCGGGAGGATGGCGACGGGCTGGTAATGGCGCAGGAAACGCTCGCGCTCAGCGAATAGCAGCTCCGGTGTCCACGCGAGGATCCGGTCGAGCCGGGCGCCTAGCTCGCTAGACCCGCCAGCAACCTCCACGGCGCCGCCGGCAGCCAAGCGCGCCACTTCCACAGCCCGACCGAACAACTGCTCGGCCTCGCCCGGCTCCACGCGCCAGCGTTGCCGCGCCCCAGCAACGCTGCGCCTACCGAACACCTCGGAGGCCAACGAGCGCTTGAAGGTCCGCCCGTCCACGTACCAGTGAACGGGCCGCCCTTCCAGGTCGAAGCCGACCACCTCGCTGCGGCTAGGGCTGAGCGTGGTGCTGGCCGCATGCGCGGTGGCGAGGAACGTTTCACTCACAAGGTCACCTTACGGCCGGCCAGGCCGCGGCACGGTCTCGGCAGTACGCAGCCGCACGGCACCATCTCGCGCCACCATCCCGCCCGCCCCGAGCGAGTAGACTGGCCCCCGCATGTCGGACGCCCACACCCCACCCAACAGAGCGGACCTCGCGCGCGAGGTCGGGCGCCGCCGCACCTTCGCGATCATCTCTCACCCTGACGCAGGCAAGACCACACTGACGGAGAAGCTGCTCCTCTACAGCGGCGCCATCCGTGAAG
>JACDJA010002473.1_pt1 | contig 13165 bp, 12 predicted proteins | sample 7449241 | NCBI WGS metagenome assembly JACDJA01 (sample SAMN14253289, study PRJNA609438) | sludge metagenome | isolation source: initial anaerobic sludge | collected 2018-12-20 | reverse complement strand
GGCGCGTGAATGCGAATGAACGCGACGCGCTCTAGGGCCAGGACCACCCCGGCTCAGACCGGCGCGGTTACCCTCAGGTCGCCCACAGTCAGGCCGCGCCAGCTGCACGACGTGGTCGGGGTCCACATACCCCGTGCCCCCGTGCAGATACCGGTTCAGGGTCAAGAAAGCACGCATGCTTGCCCGGGCAGTTGTCGTGAAACCGGCACGGCCCTACTCCGGCGCGGATCAGCGCATGGCGCGCTTCGCCATCGCCCCGTTCAGCCGCATCCGCCGCGGCAGACCTCGACCGATTCGGCCGATTCGCCCATCATGCGCCTGCTGATGGCAGGAATCCGCGCAGCCTTGTGACCAGTCAGGGGTTTCCCCCTTGGCCTTGGCTGCGTTATGGCTATCGCTATCGAGTTGACGGCGCTCTGACCAGAGACAACAGGCAAGAAGCCTGTGCGGTGATGGGCGCGAGGCAAGGGACAGTTGGAGGCTGCGGCATGATGACAGCACTGGTCCGAGTGGCCGCTCTCGCGGTGGCGCTTGGCGCAACGGGAGCGCAGGCACAGGAGACGACCTCGAACCGGGTCGCAGCGACGACCGACTGGAGCGTGTTCGAGGAAACCGACCCGCGCGAATGTTTTGCCGTCTCGGCGCCGAAAGAGCAGGTGAACACCCGCGACGGCCAGCCGGTCCAGGTGTCACGTGGTGAGACGCTGCTTTTCGTCTTCTATCGTCCCGCCGAAGGGGTCAACGGACAGGTCACCTTCACGGGCGGCTATCCTTTCGCGGCGAATTCCACCGTGACCCTCGCGGTCGGCAGCACCAATTTCACCCTCTTCACCGAGGGCGAATGGGCCTGGCCCGCCGATGCCGATGCCGATCGCCGCATCATCGAAGCGATGAAGCGTGGCTCCGATGCGGTGCTTACCGGCATTTCGGGGCGCGGCACGCAGACGCGCGATACGTTCAGCCTGCTGGGCTTCACTGCTTCCGTGGATGAGGCGGGCACCCGCTGCAACTAGGGGCCGCCGCAACAGACAGGATCGGCACCGAACCCTGTCTGATCGCGACCTCGCCGCAGGTTCCGCACCTTCGGTGGCGGCCTCTGGAAGCAACCAGACAAGGCAAATTTGGCCGAGGCGCTTGGATTCATCCGCGTCGGATGCTATCTGCCGCCCACCGCCCGGAGAGCCATCATGACCATCGCCGCCGTGACCGATGCTGCCCAGCGCGCCGCGCCACTCGCGCCGGTGACGCAGGACCTGCACACGATCCCCCGCAAGCTGCCCGAGGGCGGACGCCCGAATCTGGTCGGCATGACCCGCGACGAGATGCGCGCCGCACTGATTGCCGCGGGCACGCCCGAGCGGCAGGCAAACATGCGGACGGGCCAGCTCTGGCAGTGGGTCTATCACTGGGGCGTGCGCGATTTCGCGGCGATGACCAACCTCGCCAAGGACTACCGCGCGTTGCTTGCCGATCATTTCGACATCGCCCTCCCCGAGGTCGTCACGCGCCAGGTCAGCGCCGACGGCACCCGCAAGTATCTGGTGCGTATCGAGGGCGGGCATGAGGTCGAGGTCGTCTATATCCCCGAAGAAGATCGCGGCACGCTTTGTGTGTCGTCCCAGGTCGGCTGCACGCTCACCTGTTCCTTTTGTCACACCGGAACGCAAAAGCTGGTGCGCAACCTGACGGCAGGGGAAATCGTCGGGCAGATCATGCTGGTACGCGACGACCTTGACGAATGGCCGGTGCCCGGCGCCCCGAAGGACGAGACCCGGCTTCTGTCGAACATCGTTCTCATGGGCATGGGTGAACCGCTCTATAATTTCGACGCGGTGCGCGACGCGATGAAAATCGCCATGGATCGCGAGGGACTCGCATTGTCACGGCGACGCATCACCCTGTCCACATCGGGCGTGGTGCCGGAAATCCACCGCGCTGCGACCGAGATCGGCTGTCAGCTGGCCGTGTCCCTGCATGCGACCACCGATGCGGTGCGCGATATGCTGGTGCCGATCAACAAGAAATGGAACATCGAGTCGCTGCTTGGCACGATTCGTGATTATCCGCGCCTCTCGAATTCTGAACGGGTGACCTTTGAATACGTCATGCTCGACGGCGTGAACGATTCAGATGATGACGCGCGCCGGCTTGTGCAGCTCATCCGGGGCATCCCGGCCAAGATCAACCTGATCCCCTTCAACGAATGGCCCGGCGCGCCCTATCGCCGCTCGCCACCCGGGCGCATCCGGGCCTTTGCCGACATCGTCTATCGCGCCGGCTATGCGACGCCCGTGCGCACCCCCAGGGGTGAGGATATCATGGCCGCCTGTGGGCAACTGAAATCCGACAGCGAGCGCACCCGACGTGCGCGGCCAGCACCGCTGGCACCGGACGATGCCGCAGGCTAGAGCGGAATGACCAACAGGAGAGCGCCGCCCATGAAGGTCAGAATCGGCAAGATCGAACTCGAGGTCACTCCGGTGGTCGCCGCGATGCGTGCCGCCGTCACCTCCGACCCGAGCATGGCCGAGGCCATGCGCCGCGAGGTATGGGAATGGGACGCGGTCGAGCGCAAGAGCCGCGCCCTTGTTCCCGTGGTGCAGAATCGTGTCGTCACCCTGCCGAACGGGCTGAGCTTCTTCGTTGCCCGCGCCGGTCAGGAGGGGCCGCCGGTGAAGAATGAGGCGGCCTCGGCCCGGATGGCACAGCGCATGCTCAAGGCCACCGGCGCCAAGGACCTGCGCGACCTGATGGGTGCCCTGAACCGGGTCATCGACCTGCCGCGTCTGCGCCTGCCGCTGGACGTGTTCCGGCCGCTGAATGCCACCGCGTCCTACCGGCTCGTTATGGTCAGCGACTATGCCGTGGTGCAGCTGCGCGCCGCCGACCGCAATCTGGTGGCGAACCTGATCCTTCCCGCGCATGTAGGGGTTCACGCCGAGATCACGTCGATCCCGGACGAGGCCGCCCATGATGCCGCCGGGATCGACCTTGCCACCCTGCGCCCGGGCTTCATTGTCCCCGCGCATACCCCCGCCACCCAGGGCATCCGCCGCACCGCGCTCGCCCAGAGGTTGCAGGAGTTGCAGGATGTGCTGGCCGCGCAGGGTGGGCCCTCGACCGCGACCGAATCGCAAAGACGGCTTGCGGGCCAGCTTTCGGCCGAGTGGAAGACATTGTCATCGAAACCCGCCGCCGCACCGGCTGTCGGCTGATACGTTCGCTCTGACTGTTCCTGCGAAGATCAGCGCTCAGGACCTGACCTTGCCGTAGGTATAGTCCCTGATGATGGTGACGGCCTCTGCGGCGGTTTCGACAAAGCGGAACAGACCAAGGTCGTCCTCGGTGATTGTGCCTGCGTCGACAAGCGCCTGCCAGTTGATCAGCTTTTCCCAGAAGTCGCGGCCGAATAGCAGGAACGGCACTTTCTCCATCCGTCCGGTCTGGATCAGGGTCAGAGCCTCGAACGTCTCGTCAAGGGTGCCGAATCCACCCGGAAAGACGCAAATTGCCTTGGCGCGCATGAGGAAGTGCATCTTGCGCATCGCGAAATAGTGGAAGTTGAAGCAGAACTCCGGTGTCACATAGGGGTTGGGCACCTGTTCATGCGGCAGCACGATGTTGAGGCCGATCGACCGCCCGCCCGCCGCCGCCGCGCCACGGTTTCCCGCCTCCATGATCCCTGGCCCGCCACCGGTGCAGATGACATTGGTCGTCCCCCCATCTTCCATCGAGCGGAGGGTAAGATCATGCGCCAGCGTCTGCGCCTCGGTGTAATAATGGGCGAGTGATGCAAGCCCCGGCTTGCGTGCGACCCTTGCCTGCTCGGGTGCCGGGATGCGTGCGCTGCCAAAGAGGACGATGGTCGAGATGATCCCCGCCTCGTCCAGCGCCATCTGCGGCTTCAGCAACTCGAGCTGCAGCCGCACGGGGCGCAATTCCTCGCGCAACAGGAAATCGCGGTCGGTAAAGGCCAGGCGGTAGGTGGGCGAGCGCGATTGCGGGGTATCGGGGATCGTGCCCGCGCGCAGCGCATCCTCGATTGAATCGCGCAGTCGGTGCGGGCGTCTCCGGCGCTCTTGATCCATGGTGCGGTCCTTGTCGTTGTCCGGCGGGACATGCCATTGTCGCCCGGCATTGTCCAACAAAGGCCCGCCCCATGTCCCCTGCCCGGATCACCCGTGACGACATCATCGTTTCACATGCGCGAATCGCGCCGCATATCCACCGGACGCCGGTGATGAAGGCACGGATTGCGGACCTCGATCTGTCCTTCAAGTTCGAGCACGTGCAGCGCACCGGCAGCTTCAAGGCGCGGGGCGCATTCAACACGCTGCTGTCGTTGCCGGTGCCGGCGGCCGGGGTCGTCGCGGCCAGTGGCGGGAATCATGGCGCGGCCGTCGCCCTCGCGGCGGTGACGCTGGGCCATCCCGCGCATATCTTCGTCCCCGAATTTGCGGGGCCCGCGAAGATCGCCCTCATCCGCGGCACGGGGGCAGAACTGACCGTGGTGCCCGGAACCTATGTCGAGGCTGCCGCCGCCGCGCGCGACTACGAGGCACGGACCGGTGCCATGCAGGTCCATCCCTATGATGCGCCCGCCACCGTCACCGGGCAGGGGACCTGCTTTCGCGAATGGGACGAACAGGGCCTCGATGCCGACATCGTGCTCATCGCCGTGGGCGGCGGCGGCCTGATTTCGGGGGCACTGTCCTGGTGGGCCGGGCACCGCCGGGTCGTGGCGGTGGAACCCCGGCTTGCGCCCACCCTGCACGAGGCGCTCGCCCGGGGACCGGAGGCGCAGGTCGAGGTCGGCGGGATCGCGGCCAATGCCCTCGGGGCGCGGCAGATCGGGGCCATTGCCTATGACCTCGCCCATGCGGCAAAGGTCGAATCGGTGCTGGTCAGCGATGACGATATCGCCGCCGCGCAGCGCCTGATCTGGGACGAATTGCGCCAGTTCGTCGAACCGGCAGGGGCCACCGCGGTTGCCGCGCTGACCTCGGGCGCCTGGCGCCCCGCGCCGGGCGAGAAGGTCGCGGTGCTGCTCTGCGGTGCCAACCCCGCGCCAGGGCCCTTCGGCTGAGGGACGACGTTGCCACGGCGTGGCGCTGTCGCTAGTCTCCTGCATCCCAGACGACGGAGACAGAGATGACCGACACCGCCCTTCGCCCCGAGATCGAACGCGCCTGGGACGAACGCGAGACCCTGTCGCCCGCCACCAAAGGCCCGGTGCGCGATGCCGTCACGGCCACCTTGCGCGCGCTCGGCAAGGGTGAATTGCGCGTCGCCGAACGCCACGGCAACGACTGGCATGTGAACGACTGGCTCAAGAAGGCAGTGCTGCTGGGCTTTCGCCTGAACCCCACACAGGTGCAGACCGGCGGACCGCAGGGCGGCACCTGGTACGACAAGATCGAGAGCAAGTTCGCCCGCTGGGGCGAGGCGCAATGGCAGGCCGCCGGTTTTCGAGCGGTGCCCGACGCCGTCGTGCGTGATTCGGCCCATATCGGGCGCGGCGCGGTGCTGATGCCCTGCTTCGTGAATGTGGGTGCCCATGTCGGCGCGAACACGATGGTCGACACTTGGGCTACCGTCGGTTCCTGCGCCCAGATCGGGGCGAATGTGCATCTCTCGGGCGGCGTTGGCATCGGCGGCGTTCTGGAACCGCTGCAGGCGACGCCCACGATCATCGAGGACGATTGTTTCATCGGTGCCCGCTCGGAAGTGGTGGAGGGCGTCATCGTTCGCGAGGGCTCGGTTCTCGGGATGGGGGTTTTTCTTGGTCAGTCAACGAAGATTCTTGATCGCGACTCCGGTGAGGTCACCTATGGCGAGGTTCCCGCTGGTTCGGTCGTCGTTGCCGGTTCCATGCCCTCGAAGGGTGGCGTGCATCTCTATTGCGCGGTGATTGTGAAGAAGGTCGATGCGAGGACACGCGCCAAGACCTCGATCAACGAGCTGCTGCGCGACTGACATCTAACCGCTGACCAGATCGCCAATCATGAAGATCAGCGCCGAGAGCGCGCCGGTGATGGGCACCGTGATGACCCAGGCCGCGCCGATGGTCAGCAAATGCGAGCGGCGCACCAGCTTGCGCCGCTTGCGCTCGTCGGCCTGGATGCGGGGGCGGTCGAGTTCGGCCATGACCAGCCGCATGCGTCGTTCAGCGTCCCACTCACGATAGAAGCCGACCCCGAAGACCGCCCCTACCGCGATATGGGTGGAACTGACGGGCAGGCCCAATGCGCTGGCGATGATGACGGTGATCGCGGCTGACAGCGCTACACAATAGGCACGCATCGGGTTGAGCTTGGTGATCTGCGAGCCGACGATCCGGATGAGCTTTGGCCCGAACAGCGCCAGGCCGAAACTGATGCCGAGCGCTCCGATCAGCATGACCCAGAGCGGAATCTCGACAATCGCCCCCACATCGCCGGCCCGTGACGCATGGACGATGGCCGCCAGCGGTCCGACCGCATTGGCAACATCGTTGGCGCCATGGGCAAAGCTCAGCAATGCCGCCGAGACGACAAGCGGGATCGCGAACAGCACCTTCAGTGACTTGTTGCGGTTCTCCAGCCCCTCGGACTGGCGGAGGGTCACCGGAATCATGATCCGCCAGATGATGATGCCCGCGATCAGCCCGAGGAACAGGGCCATGCGCAGGGACACGTCGACGACACGGCTCAGACCCTTGATCGCCAGGTAGGCTCCGAAGGTGCCGCCCATTACCCCCACCAGCACCGGAACCCACAGTTGTGCGGCCGCGAGCTTGTCGGTCTGGTAGATGATGCGCGTCTGGATGAACCACAGGAGGATCGAGGCGCAGACCCCGCCCATCAGCGGCGAGATGACCCAGCTCGCCGCGATCATCCCCATGACGGGCCAGTTCACAGCCGCGACACCGGCGGTGACGATGCCCGACCCGATGACGCCACCCACCACCGCATGAGTGGTCGAGACCGGCGCGCCGATCCAGGTTGCAAGGTTCACCCACAATGCCGAGGCCAGCAGCGCCGCCATCATCGCCCGGATGAAGATATCGGGACGGGCAAGATTCTCGGGCGAGACGATCCCGCTCGAGATGGTCGACACGACATTGCCCCCCGCCAGCAGCGCGCCCGCACTTTCGCAGATGGCGGCGATCATGATGGCGCCGCCCATGGTCAGCGCCTCGGCACCCACGGCGGGGCCCATATTGTTTGCCACATCATTCGCGCCGATGTTCAGCGCCAGATAGGCACCGAAGGCCGCAGCGGCGGCAACGATAACAGTATTGCCCCCCGCGGGCAGCAAGAGCCCCGCCACGAGCGCCGCAACGGCGATGAAGATGAGCGCGATCCCCGGCCCGATGAGCGGCCGTCCGACACGCGCGGTGGCCGATTCGAGCCCGGCAAAGCGGCCAAGGTCACGATCCAGCGTCTCGAGATCGCTGGCCTCAAGGTCGTTGCGGGCCATGGCATCCCTGCGGTCGGTTTCCGCGCGCTGGATACGGCAGATTCCGCAGCGGCACAACGTGGCGGGCCGCGTCATTTCGGGGCTCCGTTCCTGCTTGAGAGACCGGGAGCGCTCGGTTACCGTGGCGCAGATGTGGCGCCCGGTAAGGTGCCCGCCCTGCCGGAGTGGATTGGATGCGCCTGTTTCCCCTAGCCCTGTTGCCGCTGCTTGCTGCCTGTGGCGAGGTGTTTCCCACAGGCCTGCCAGCGGGGCCGGATGCGCCCGGGCCCGCAGGCCCGCCGCCGGTTCCGGCCGAGGTCGCGCCCTATCTGCCGCCCGGCGTGCCCGGCACGCTGGTCATGCGCGACGTGAACGGCTGCTATGTCTTCACCGTCGAGGAGACCGACCCGCCCACCGGCTTCCCGGTGCGTGACCACAGCGGCAACCAGGTCTGCCCCGCAGGCCAGGGCGTCTGAGCGACGCTCTGGCATTCGCGCGGCGAAGGGTGCATGAAACCGGGGACATGCGCGCAAGCGCGCCCGAGTTCAATCGTCCCTGAGTCCGTGATTGCAAGGTTCGACTATGGCACTGCTCCTCGGAATAGACACCGGAGGCACCTATACCGATGCCGTTCTTCTTGATGATGTAACCGGCAAGGTGATCGCCGGAGCCAAGGCGCTGACCACCCGCGCCGACCTCGCGCTTGGTGTCGGCGCGGCAATGGATGCGGTGCTCGAACGCGCAGCTGTGGAACCGGCTTCGGTCGATATGGTGTCGCTCTCGACGACACTTGCGACCAATGCCCTGGTCGAGGGACAGGGCGGGCGCGTGGCGCTGATCCTTGCCGGTTTCGACGAGGGCGACCTGTCGCGGCAGGGCCTGGGCGAGGCATTGGCCGGTGATCCGGTCATCGCATTGGCCGGCGGGCATGACCACCAGGGCCGCGAACTCGTGCCGCTTGACCTTGCCGCGCTGGATGCGCGGCTGGGGAATCTCCCCGCCGGGCTGGCCGGAGTCGCGGTGGCGGGGCAGTTTGCCACCCGCAACCCGGGCCACGAAGTCGCAATCCGCGACCTGGTGCGTGCGCGCACCGGACTGCCGGTGACCTGTTCGCATGAATTATCTGCGGCGCTGGGCGGCCCGCGCCGTGCGCTCACGGCGGTGCTGAACGCGCGGCTCATCGGTATGATCGACCGTCTCATTGCCGCCTGCGAAGGCCATATGACGGCGCGCGGCATTCGAAGCCAGCTCATGGTCGTGCGCGGCGACGGCGCCCTCATCAGCGCCGAGGTGGCCCGAGAGAAGCCGATCGAGACCATTCTCTCGGGCCCCGCCGCGAGTATCGCGGGTGCGGGCTGGCTGACGGGCGAGCGTGAGGCGATGGTCAGCGATATCGGCGGCACGACGACCGATATCTGCCTTCTGCGTGACGGCCGTCCGGCCATTGATCCCAGGGGGGCGCAGGTCGGACGCTGGCGCACCATGGTCGAGGCCGTGGCAATGCACACTTCCGGGCTGGGCGGCGACAGCGAAGTGCGCCTGCGCGAGGGGCTGGCGGGCGGGCTGGTGCTTGGCCCCGGGCGGCTGGTGCCGATCTCGCTCCTGGCGCGCGACTATCCGCATCTGATCCACAACACGCTGGATCTGCAGCTGGCGCGCAGCCTTCTGCCCGATGGCGTGGGCCGCTTCGTCGTGCCGCTCTTCACATCGCTGCCCCCTGGCCTCGACGAACGCGAGACGGCGGTTGCCGGGCGGCTGCTATCCGGCCCGGTGGCCGAAGTCGATGTGCTGCGCAACCGGGTGGAACATTCGGCGCTGGGGCGTCTGGTGGCGCGCGGACATGTCCTCATTGCCGGGGTGACGCCCACGGACGCGAGCCATGTGCTCGGGCGGCAGGGCGACTGGGACCGCGCGGCGGCAGAAAAGGCGCTCGCGCTCTTTGCCCGCCAGAGCCGCGACAATGGCCAGCGGGTGGCCGAGAATCCCGAAGGGCTCGCCCGCGCGATCGTCCTGCAGATGACTGTGCAGACGGCGGGCGCACTTTTGCAGGCGGCCTTTGCCGAGGACCCGCAATTCGGAGATCTGGATGCCGAGGCGCTCGCCCGGCATCCGTTGGCGATGGCCGCGCTTGATCGGCATCGCGGGGCGGTGGTGCCTTCGCTCACGCTCGGGGTGCCGGTCATCGGGCTCGGTGCGCCCGCCCATGCCTATTACGAGGCGGTGGCCGAACGGCTGGGGGTGCGTATGGTCCTGCCGGAACATGCCGGCATCGCCAACGCCATCGGCGCGGTAGTGGGCCAGGTGTCGATGGCGGCCGAGGGGCAGGTTACGTCGGACGGGCCGGGAATCTTCGTCGCCCATCTTCCCGACGGGCCCGAACGCTTCGGCACGAGCGACGCGGCCCTTGTCGCATTGCGCCGCGCACTCGAGGTCGAGGCGCGCGCCCGCGCGCAGGCCGCAGGCGTGGGGGACCTGCGGCTGGTCGAGGATTGCGACCTGAGCGAGGTGGCCGTGCAGGGGCGGCCGATGTTTATCGAGGCGACCATGCGCATCACCGCCTCGGGACGACCGCGCATCGCCACCGGGCATCCTTGATGCGCGCGCGTGAGTGGCCCTGCGGTCAGGGCCATGTGCCCACCGCCACGGCGCGCGCCATGCGTGCATGTCCCCCGGCGGCCACAACCCTGATTCGTCACCGATAAAGGAGGCATTCCATGCGCGTTCTGGTCACGGGCGGCGCGGGCTATATCGGCTCTCATACGCTGGTCGAGCTTCTGGCCGAAGGCCACGAGGTCTGCGTCGTGGACAACCACGCCAATTCCTCGCCCGAATCGCTGTCGCGGGTGCGCGATATCGCCGGCCGCGACTTTGCCGCCCATGCCCTGGACGTGCGCGACACGGCTTCACTGACGCAGCTTGCGCAGGAATTCCGCCCCGATACGGTCATCCATTTCGCCGGGCTCAAGGCCGTGGGCGAGGGTGAGGAGAACCCGCTTTCCTATTATGAGGTGAATGTGGGCGGCACTCTGTCGCTTCTGCGCGCCATGGAGGCCGCGAGTTGCGGGCGGATCATCTTTTCGTCCTCGGCCACGGTCTACGGCATGCCGCAATATCTGCCCTATGATGAAGACCACCCCCTTGCCCCGGTGTCGGTCTACGGACGCACCAAGCGCATCGCCGAGGACGTGCTGCGCGACTGGACTGCCGCGCGGGTGCGGGCGGCGCAGCCGGCGTCGGCGATCCTCCTGCGTTATTTCAACCCCGTTGGTGCCCATGAATCCGGCCGTATCGGCGAGGACCCGCGCGGCGAGCCGCAGAATCTCATGCCGTATCTGGCCCAGGTGGCGACGGGGCAGCGATCGGCGCTGCGGATCTTTGGCGACGACTGGCCGACCCCCGACGGCACCGGAATTCGCGACTATATTCATGTCGTCGATCTTGCGCGCGCGCATGTCGCCGCCCTGAACCGCGCCGCGCGGATCCAGGGCGCCGAGGCCTGCAATATCGGCACCGGTCAGGGCGTGTCGGTGCACGAGATGCTGGCCGCCTTCAGCCGGGCGGTGGGACGGGCGCTGCCCTATGAGATCGCGCCGCGCCGGGCAGGTGATCTGGCCGAATCGCGTGCGGCATGTGCGCATGCGGCCGATGTGCTGGGCTGGGCGCCCGTTTACGGCCTGCAAGAGATGGTCGAAAGCCTGTGGCGCTGGCAGTCGCAGAACCCCGGGGGCTATGGCCGCTGAGCCCAGCCGTTATCGGCTGTTGGCGCGCCGCCGCCCCGGCCTGCAGTCTGCGAACAAGGCGCCGCAAGGGTAGAAGCGCGGTCTCGGCAACGATTCGCAGGTCGAGCCATATCGTGCGGTTGCGCTGATAGATGAGATCGATGCGCGCCTTGCGCTCGACGCAGCGGCGGCGATAGGCGGCCTCGGTCTCGGCTGCGGTGCGGCAAGAGGCCAGAATGCGTTCCTCATGCCGGTGGAACCGCAGCGTCGCCAGACCGGTGATGCCGGGACGCGAGCGCAACACCCGCGCATAAAGCGCCGGATGCGCCGCGACCATGCGCGGAATCGGTGGGCGCGGGCCGACCATGCTCATGTCACCGACGAGCACGTTCCACAGCTGTGGCAGTTCATCCGCGCGACTGGCGCGCAGAAGGCGTTGCAGGCGCGATATGCGCCCCGCCTTTTCGCCGCCGGTCACGCCATCACCGCCCGGCTCGGGGCGCATGCTGCGCAGCTTGACCAGGCGAAAGCGCTGTCCGGGCGCCTTCATCCGGTCCGAGATGTGGAACACGGGCCGCCCCTCGACCGCGAGCAGCACGAGAATCAGGATCAGCAGCGGCAAGGCGACGAGCACCCCGAGGACAAGAACCAGCGCAAGATCGAGCGCCCTTTTGGCCGGGGTGATCCCGGCGGCGGCGATCCGGTCCCGCGCGGAAGCGGTGGGCATGTAATGATCGAACCGGTCGGTCATGGTGCAGTCGTCAGCCTTGTCCATCCGGCCCAGAACACAGCTATTGGATGAATAAATGATTTACGGCGTCCGCAAGGGTTGCGCCCGAACAATCCCGACTGCGTTCTTGGCGAACCGCGGGGTGGTTGCTAGGATGCGCGGGCGGTGTCAGCTGCCCGCAGCAAATCGGAAGAGCCATGCGGATCACCTGTCCCGGTTGCGGCGCCCAGTACGAGGTGGCGAAAGGTGCGATCCCGCCACAGGGGCGTGAGGTCCAGTGTTCGGCTTGCGGACATGTCTGGCTCGTCCCGGGCATCGAATCCGCCGTCGACGCCCCACCCGAACCGCTTCCTTCGGCCCCCGATTCCACATCCGAACCCGAACCCGCGCCCGAACCCGAACCCGCGCCCGAACCCGAACCCGCGCCCGAACCCGCGCCCGAACCGCCCCCCGAACCCGCGACGCAGACGCTCCCGCGTCGCCCGGCCCTCTCGCCCGAAGTCGCTGCGATCCTGCGCGAGGAGGCCGAGCGCGAGCGTGCCCGCCGTGAGGCCGAGCGCGCCGCGCAGCAGATTGGCGTGCAGCCAGATCTTGGGCTGGATGCCGGCCCCAAACGTCCCGCCCGTGCGACGCCTGCCCGTGCTACCCCCGCGCGTGTGGCGCCAGCGTCCGACACAGCGGCTGATACGACCGTCGATACCCCCGCTGCCGCCTCCATGCCCCCGGCACAGACCCAGCCGGATTCGCCGCCGCCTGCACCGGATCAGGTGCCGGTGCCACGGCGCCGCCGCAGCCGTCTGCCCGATATCGAGGAAATCAACGCCTCACTGCGCGCCGCCACCGAACGCGCGCCCACGCATGTCGGTGCTGCCGCCGATGCCCGCCCGGCCGGCCGCGGCTTTCGCGCCGGGTTCCTGAGCGTGCTTGTCGTCATGCTTGTCGCGGTCGGGGCCTATGTCGGTGCCCCGCGGATCGCGCAGAGCATCCCGGCCACGCAACCCGTGCTCGACCGCTATGTTGCGGGCGTGGACGAATGGCGTCTGTGGCTCGATCTGCAGGTGCAGGCGCTCCTGCCGGCCGAAAACGGCCGCGCGCCATGACCGACGGCTATTCCAGGTCGCGGCGCGCGCGCAAGGCCGCGCCGATCGTGCCCTCGTCAAGCCAGTCCAGCTCGCCGCCGACCGGGACACCCTGCGCCAGCGTCGTGATCCGCACGCCCTGCAGGCGATCCGCCAGGTAATGTGTCGTTGTCTGCCCGTCGAGCGTGGCGGGCAGC
>JACDJA010002471.1_pt1 | contig 13181 bp, 11 predicted proteins | sample 7449241 | NCBI WGS metagenome assembly JACDJA01 (sample SAMN14253289, study PRJNA609438) | sludge metagenome | isolation source: initial anaerobic sludge | collected 2018-12-20 | reverse complement strand
GCGGTGGCGGCCGCCGAGCGGTTCGACGAGCTCGCCGATGGGTGCCGTGCCGGCTTCTACCGCGGTCTCGCCTCTCCGGGCGCTTGCGCGGTCCCCGTCGTAGGCCTCGCTCGTTGTCACGCTTACCTACTCCCCTTGGTTGGGCGTCCGCCTGCGCTTCAGACGTTGGCGTTAGGCTAAGCCCAGCCTTGCTCGCCGTCGCGGGCGCCGACCGCGCCCTGTGCTTGCGCAGATGATACGGCTAGTGGGGAGTCGTGGTCAACCTTTCCCCCTTCTTCCCCACTTACCGGAGGCGCGGCGCTTTGGTCCCCCCATTTCCCCTCCTCGGTACCTTGCCGTTCCCCCTTGGTACCCTCCGTTGCCCACACGCGTACCGCGCACGTCCCGCTTCGGTCCCCGCGCTGTCCCACGAGCGTACCGCCGCTTTCCCGGCCGAAGTCTGATTCTCGCGTCAGGGACGGGCCTCGTCGGTCGGCCATTAAAGAGAATGTAAAGCTCCTTGTCTAAAGAACAGCAACCAATGCTGCTGGTAGCAAGTCTAGAAGGATCCACCCCACGCCCGAAGGTACCCTGACCGTCCCACTTGGACCAGGCTGAGCGCCGAGGTTCCCCTGATTTCCCCCTTCGATTGCCTAAGCGCGGGCTGTCAGCGACCGCAGTCGCGGACCCCATCGGTCCCGCAGGTTCCCCACTACCTGACCTTAGTCCCGCAGATTTCCCCGCTGACTTCTGCCGGCGCCCTGGCGGCCTGCCGGTTTCGTTCGGGTCGGAGCGGCCAACAGCCCTCGACTCCGAGCTGCGCCTGATGCTGGCGGCGCCAGCGCCTAGAACGGTACGCCGTGGTTGCCTACGTGGAGATTTCTCCGTCGGCACCGAGGTTTGGTGAGCGTGACTCCTCTCCCCTGCTCGGGTCCGATCGCCGAGCATGCAGGCCAGCGCCCAGCGAGAGTGGCGCTGGCGAGCCATGTGGGTATCGGAGGGTACTCTAGGCGCCGCCGTTACCTCTTGCGGCCGTGGACGCAGTCGGGTGGCCCAAGTGGGAGGCCTAAGTGGGAAGCGGCCGGTACCCGAGCGTGGGTCGCCGCGCCTGGCGCTAGGCCGAGGTGATCACGAGCCTCGCGGAACAGGTGGTAACTAAGCCCATGTTTCAAGGGCCGCCATAACGTTATGGCGGGGCGTCGCAAGCGTGTAGGAGCCTTCCTCAACGCTGAGCAGGCTCACCGCTGCGTGTTGCCTGCGCGATTCAGGTGTCTGAAGCGGGTCGAGGCCGCCATAACGTTATGGCGGCCACAGTCAGGAGCGCTCCGCCAGGCGCTGGCTGCCCGCCGAAGCCTCCCCCATCCGCAACACCGTTATTGCGACAACGACGCACAACGGGGAGACGCCTACGGCGCGCCCACCCAGCGCCACGACTGCCAGCCGAACGGCGCTCACCAGAGCGCGGGGTACAATCCGCAACAGTTGCTCAAGTCGAGCGCGCCGCGGTCGTGCGTTGGCCGCGCCCGGCCCAACCGGGCTGTTCTCCAGGAGGCGCTAGTTGTGAAGGTACTGACGTTCTTCAACCACGCCGGCGGCGTTGCCAAGACGAGCACCGCCCGTGACGTCGGGTACGTCCTAAGCGAGCTAGGACGCAAGGTCCTGCTCATCGACGTCGACCCGCAAGCGAACTTGACGAAGTGGCTCGGAGTAGACGATGACGTCGCGCTGGCGCAGACCATCTACCCTGCCGTGCTCGGCGACCTCGATCGTGACGACGGCGGCAGCAAGTTGGCGGCGGACGACGAGCTGGTTCTTCCGGCGCCCATGCGCGTTCACGGCATGGACCTCATCCCAAGCAACCTCAGCATCGCGATCGTGGAACGCGAGATCCTCAGCGTCTTCATGGGCGTCATGCGCCTGCGCGAAGCCGTGAGGCGCCTGGAGGGTTACGACTACGTGCTGATCGACCCGCCGCCTAGCCTCGGCCAGTTGTCTGCCCTAGCCGTGGTGGCGGCTGACCGAGTCGTGGTGCCGCTGCCAACCAACCGCAAAGGGCTCGATGGCATCCCGACCGTCATCCGCATGGTCAAGGAGTACCGCAAGGCGGCAACCGGACTCGAGATCGCCCTGTTCGTGCTCACGCAGCACGACCGCCGCACGCGCCACGATCGTGACGTGCTCGGCGTCATCCGTGAGCAGCTCACGGCGGTGGCGCCGGTGTCCACGCCGCTAGGCAGCAGACCGGCTTACTACTCGGACGCGCAAGTGAACGGCATGCCGATCTCGCTTTACGCTAAGGGCAGCGAGGCGGACAAGGAGATCAGGCAGGTTACTGGCGAGCTGCTGGAGCGCCTAGAGGGAGACGGCCGTGGTTAAGAAGCGCAAGCAGGACATCGACCGCGCAGCGGTGTTCGAGGCTATCCTCGGCGACCTAGGCGCCGTCGAGCCAACGGCCGGGGTGGCAGGCGTTGCACTTGCCGAGTTGCAGTACAACGACCAGCAGCCACGCAAGCACTTCGACGCCGCCAGCCTCGAGGACTTGGCGGCAAGCATCCGTGACAAGGGCGTACTCGAGCCCATCATCGTGAGGCGCAAGGGTCAGGGTTACGAGGTCGTCGCGGGCGAACGGCGCGCGCGGGCAGCGCGGGCCGCTGGGCTCAAAGAGGTGCCCGCGCTCGTCGTGGAGCTCGACGACCGCGAGGCGCTCGAGATCGCCATCACCGAGAACCTCCAGCGCGAGGACCTCAACGCGGTCGAGGAGACGGAGGCGGTGCTCGGGTTGCTGGAGCTGGCGCTGGACAGCTCGCGGGGCGAGGTCGTCGCGCTCCTTCAGGCGCTCTACAACGAGGAGCGTGGCAGGGGCAGCTCCAGGCCGGTTGACCGGGCTCGCCGCGACGAGGCGAGCGCGCTGTTCAGGCAGTTGGGGCGCTTCAGCGTGTCGTCGTTCGTCACCAACAGGTTGCCGATCCTCGAGTTCCCGCCAGAGCTGCTCGACGCCGTCAGAGGCGGCCAGTTGGCGTTCACGAAGGCGCAGGCCATCGCGCGGCTAAGCGACAGGAAGGCGCAGCGGAGGTTGCTGGCAGAGGCGGTTGGCGAAGGGCTGTCACTGAGCCAGATTCGTAGACGCATCACCGAGCTGCGGGTCGGGGACGGGGTGGAGGAGAGCGCTGCTGGCGGGGCGGTGTCGCCCGCAGCGCAGCAGCTGGTCGCGAGCACCAAGCGCCTCCTCAACAAGCGGCGCCTTGGCGCACTAGGTCCAGGCACGCTTGGCCGCGTCACCGAACTCCTCGACGAACTCAACCGCCTGCTGGTCGAAGACTAGGGGTAGATGCACCACCGGAGCGCTCCTACGCCCGACTCCGAGCTAGGCTGGGTGCAGGAGGTAGCAGCATGCTCAAGGTAGGAGATAAGGCTCCAGACTTCGCGCTGGTTGACCAGGCAGGCAATATCCAGCGACTGTCAGACCAGCTCGGGTCATGGGTCGTCGTGTACTTTTACCCGAAGGACGATACGCCAGGCTGCACGACGGAAGCGTGTCAGTTTCGCGACGCGTTACCGCACTTCGAGGGGGTTGGCGCTAAGGTCTTCGGCATCTCGGCCGACGATCAGGAGAGCCACCTGGCGTTCGCGCGTAAGTACGACCTCAACTTCCCGTTGCTAGTCGACCCAGAGCTGACGACCCTCAAGGCGTACGGCGCCTACGGAGACAAGGGTAAGGACGGGGTCGTCAAGATGGGCGTCTTCCGCCGCTCGTACCTCGTCGACCCGAGCGGGACAGTGGCACGGGCGTGGGATGACGTCGTACCAGAAGGCCATGCCGAGGAGATCAGGAACGCCATCCAGGAACTGAAAGCCGCAGCGTAACGATCGCGGTCACATGGGAGACGGCCCGGCGTGATGTCACTTCACGCCGGGTTTTTCTGTAGTGGGGAAGCGCGGGGACGCCGGTCGTCCAACGGGGGAGACCGCGGTACTGCTAGCTGTGTGAGGTTTCTCTCTTCGGGCAGGGGCCGCGCCGCAGGTGGGGAAGGCGGGGTACTGGGGAGGCCAAAGGGGAAGCGAGGGGTACTTGTGAGGGGGCTGTCGGCGAGCGGACGGACAGGCGAGGCCGCACTCTCGCTAGCGTAAGGGGGAATCTAGGGTACTTGGCGGAGCCAGGCGGCGCCAAGACACCCTGCGTCCCCCCGATTCCCCACCTTACTTAGCCCCACCCGCGAGTAGGGGAGAGGCCAGTCAAGCGAAGTGGTATCCCCGCACGGTTACCGGCGCCGGCAGCTCGGCGAGCGTCTGGGCCTTGAGGGTGAGCTGGTAGCCCGTGTCCTCCACCACGGCGTCGACGACCAGGATCGAAGCGTCACGCAGCAGCACCCGCTGGGCGTCCCACAGGTCGGGTGAGATGATCAGTTGCGCGCGCACCTGGCCGTCTTCGAGCACGTAGAAGGCGAAGCCCTTCGCCGTAGGCGGCCGCTGCTTGCCGACGACGAGCCCCGCGGTGCGCACCACGGTCTTGCGCGGCACCTGACGCAAGCGCGCGAGGGGCACGCAAGCAAGCTCGCGCAGTTGATCGCGCACGAAGTCGATGGCGTGCACCTCGAGGGTGCTGAAGCGCGTGGTCTGGTAGTCCCACACGTACTGCTCCTGCACGGTGAGGGGCGCGAACGCAGGCGCCTGCGGCGCGGCGCTGAACAACCCGCGTTCACCGCTTCGGCTGGTGTTGGCCAACGCGCCCGCCTGGTAGAGGACCTCGCGGCGGGGCTGAAGCTCGTCGAACGCGCCCGCACGTGCTAATGCCTCGAACTGCTCGCGTGAGAGGGTCAGACGCTGGTGGGCGTCGTCGATGCCCGTGTACGGGCCGCGCTGCAACCGCTCGAGCAGCACTTGCCGCGCCACGTCCTGACTGATGCCAGCCACGGCCGACAGTGGAGGGCGCACGGCCTTCGCCGGCGCGCCGTCCGCTAGGCGTACGCGCTCGCACCGGTAATGCACCCCGCTGGCGTTGATGGCGAACGGGAGCATGGGCACGCCCCACGCGCGCGCCTCCTGGCGCTTGGTCGACTGCGACCACATGCCCGGCTCCTCCGTGAGGATGGCAGCCAAGTACTCGGCGGGGTAGTGCACGCGTAGCCAGCCGCTCGCGTAGGCGTGGATGGCGAAAGCCCAAGCGTGAGACTCGGCGAAGCCGAAACCCTGGAAGCCCTTGACGGCGTCGAATACCCGTTCGGCTTCTTCCAAGGTGGCGTTCACGTGACGCATGGCGCCTGCCACGAACATCCGCCTGTCTGGTTCGATGTCTGACGGCTCGCTCCAGTCCGACACCTTCTTGCGGAAACGGTCGGCCTCGATCCAACTCATGCCGGCGAAGTGCACGGCGATGCGCAGCACGTCCTCCTGGAAGAGGAGCACGCCGTAGCTCTTCTCGAGGATGGGCTGCAGGCTAGGGTGCCAGTAACTGACCGGCTCGAGCCCCTGCCTGCGGCGCAGGTACGGGTGCACCGTGCCTGACTGGATGGGCCCTGGACGGATGAGGGCCACCTGGTGCGCGAGGTCGCGCAGGTTGCGGCTGCGCATGACGCGGCTCGTGTGCTGCTGGCTCGGGCTCTCCACTTGGAACAGCCCCAACGTAGCTCCCTCGGAGATGAGGTCCCAGACGCGGACGTCGTCTGGTAGCTCGGCGAGGTCGAGCCACACCCCGTCGAGACGCATGACCTCCTCCCGCGCCCGCTCAAGCGCCGCCAACATGCGCAGGCCGAGCAGGTCGAGCTTGATGAGACCCATGGCCTCGGCGTCGTCCTTGTCGAGCTGCAGGAGCTTGATGCCGCCGCTGGAGCGCTCCAGCGGCGAGTAGTGGGTGAGCGGGTCGCGCGCCAGCACGACGCCGCCGGAGTGCGGCGCCAGGTGCCTCACGTGCTTGCGCTCCATGGCGCCCAGGAGGGAGAGGAACGCGTCGGCCACGGGCGCGTCGCCGAGGACCTCGCGCAGGGCCACCTCGGCCTTGGCCGCGCCGGTGGGCCGCAACCCCCTGAAGTCGCGCCCCAGCGCCTTGGTGAGGCGGTTGCGCAGCTCGGGCGGCAGGCCCAGGGCGCGCCCCAGGTCCTGGATGGCGAGGGGGAGGCGGTAGGTGATCTTGTTGCACACCATGGCCTCGGTGTCGGCGCCGAAGCGCTCCTCGACCCACGCCAGCACCTCGTCGCGGCGGGCGGACGAGATGTCGATGTCGACGTCGGGCATGCTCGTCTTGCCCGTGTGCAAGAAGCGCTCGAAGAGCAGGTCGTGCTCGAGGGGGTCGGCCATGGTGATGCCCAGGAGGTAGCAGACGATGCTGGCCGCCGCCGAGCCGCGCCCCGCCGCCAGGATGCCGTGGCGGCGGCAGTAGTCCGTGACCTCGGAGGCCACCAGGAAGAAGTCGGCGAGCCCCAGGGCGCGGATGGTGGCGAGTTCCTCCTCGAAGCGCGTCCGCGCCGCCGCCAGGCGCTCGCCCTCGTAACGCTGCACGAGCGCCGCGTAGCAACGCTCCTCCAGGTAGCGCTCCGGCGCCTCGCCGCCCGGGACGCGCGCCTTGGGCGGGGTGAGGCGCTCCGGCAGCAGCTCGAAGTAGGCGCTCTCGGCCACCCAGGAGGCGTTCAGGGCCGCGTCGGGGAACGGCAGGCGCCCCAGCGCCTCGGCGGGGCTCAGGAGGGCCTGGCAGGCGTTCTGCGGCCGCCTGGCGTGGGGCTGCTGCACGCTGATACCCAGCCGGGCGCAGGTGAGGGCGTCGTACAGGCGGTAGTCGTCGGCAGTGGCGTAGCGGACCTCGGGCGCGCTCACGACGGGCAGCCCGAGGCTCTGCGCCAGGCGCCGGATGACGCGGGCGCGGCGCGCGTCCCAGCGGTAGCGGTCGTGGAAGAGCTGCAGGTAGAAGCGCTCGGGGAAGGCGCCCTGCAACTGCCGCAGGAGGTCCTCGAGCTCGCCCACGCGGCGCTTGGCCAGCAGCTGCGCCACCACGCCGTCGCGCGGGCCCGACAGGAGGATCACGTCCCGCGTGTGAGCGAGGAGAACCGGCAGGGGCACGTCCTTCTCGTCGCGCGAGTGCGCCACGCTGAGGAGGCGGCAGAGGGTGCCGTAGCCGGCGCGTGACGCGGCGATGAGCACGAACGGGTACGCCTCGCCGGCGACGCTCACGGGCACCGTGGCGCCGATCAGCGCCCTGATGCCGTGCTTGCGGGCGGCCTGGAACAGCTCCACGCCGCCCGTGACGTTGAGGTCGTCCGTCAGCGCCAGGTAGCGGTAGCCGAGGGCCGCGGCGCGCGCCACCAGCGTGGTGGGACTGGCCGTGCCGGCGCCCAGGCTGAAGTACGAGTGCACGTTCAGGAGCGCGGTCAGTCGCTCGTTCTCGCCACCCACCAGACCTCCCCCTCCCGGAACATCTCCAGTTGCGCGCCGCCCTCGAGCTCGAGCAGGTAGTAGTCGCGGTGGAGCTCGCGCGGCTCCCACCAGCGGCCGTCGTAGCGCCATGAGTCGATGACGCCGGCCACCCGCCGGGTGGGCACCGGGCGCCGCGGCGTGCGGCGGGCCGGCGGGGTGCGGCCCAAGGCGGGGGAGGGGAGACCCCCGGGCGCGTCCCACCCAACCGTGGCGGGGGCATCAGCCTCGGAGAGGACGACTCGGGCTTGGGTCATGAGCAGACGCATGGGACCTCGGCGGGGGTTGCGAGCGGGTGCCAACGGCGCGAGGCGACGCGTCGTTACCCCTAGTTACTGGGGGTATGCAGAGGATAGGTCGCGCGGCGGGGGGTGTCAATCGAGCCGGCACGAGGCGGGAGTGGGCGGGCCGCGTAGTACCTTGGCGTTGTCGCCGCGCCACGGGTGAGGCGGTGAGGGGGAGGAGAGATGCGAGAACGAGCAGGCCTCCTGGTCGTGGCCCTGGCAGTCATGTCGGCGGTGATGGTGGCGCTGGCGGCGGCGCCCGTGGCGGAGATGCCCGCCGCCTGCCGCGACGACGCCACCAGGATCCACGCCGTGCAGGGCAGCGGCGCCGCCAGCCCGCTGGTGGGCAAGACCGTCACCATCCAGGGCGTGGTCGTGGGTGACTTCCAGCGCGGCGATGGCGACCTGCCCTTCGGCACGAACCTGGGCGGTTACGCCGTGCAGGAGGAGGACGCCGACGCCGACGACGATCCGATGACGAGCGAGGGCATCTACGTCTTCGACTCAGACACCGACGTGGCGGTGGGCGACCTCGTGCGCGTCACGGGCCGCGTGACCGAGTTCCACGGCCTGACCGAGCTCACCAGCGTGACCTCCGTGATCCTGTGCGCTTCAGGCGTGGACCTCCCCACGGCGGCGCGGATCCGCCTGCCGCTGGCCTCCACCGACGACCTGGAGGCGTACGAGGGCATGCTCGTCACGTTCCCGCAGGCGCTCGTGATCAGCGAGTACTACAACTTCGACCGCTACGGCGAGATCGTGCTGTCCGCCCCGCCGCCCGGCGCCGGGCGGCAGTTCCAGCCCACCTCCTGGCTCGACCCCGACGACCCCGCCGTGGCCAGCGCTACCGACCTGGCCCAGCGCTCGCGCATCGTGCTCGACGACGGCAGGGGTGACCAGAATCCCGAGCCCGCGCGCCACCCCAACGGCCGGCCGTTCAGCCTGACGAACCGCTTCCGCGGCGGCGACGTGCTCCTGAACGTGACCGGCGTCCTCGACTACGCCTTCGACCGATACCGCGTGCAGCCCACGGTGGGCGCCACCTATGTCCCCGTCAACCCGCGCCCCGGCGTGCCCCAGGTGGGCGGCGACCTGCGCGCCGCCTCCTTCAACGTCCTCAACTACTTCACGCGTTTCGGCCGCGCCTGCGGCCCCAAGGGGACGACCGAGTGCCGCGGCGCCGACGACGCTAGCGAGCTCGCGCGCCAGCGGGCCAAGATCGTCGCGGCCATCGGCGAGCTCGACGCTCACGTCCTGGCCCTTCTCGAGGTCGAGAACGACGCCGACGAGGCCGCGCTCGCCGACCTCGTCGCGGGCCTGAACGACGGCGCGGGAGCCGGCGCCTACGCCTACGTGAGCACCGGCGGCCCCATCGGCGACGACGCCATCCGCGTCGGCCTCATCTACCAGACCCGTTACGTGGCGCCCGTCGGGCCACCCGCCGTGCTCGACGCGCCCGCCTTCGTGAACCCCAGGAACGCGCGCGAGGGCCGGAACCGGCCGGCGCTGGCGCAGACGTTCGTCGAGCTGAGCAGCGGCGCCACCTTCACGGTCGTCGCCAACCACCTCAAGAGCAAGGGTTCGGAATGTGGCGCTCTAGACGACGATCCGGTGCAGGGCAACTGCAACCTGACCCGCACGCTCGCTGCCAGAGAGGTCATCGCGTGGCTGGCCACCGACCCGACCGCGTCGGGCGACCCCGACTTCCTCCTGCTGGGCGACTACAACTCGTACGCCCGCGAGGACCCGATCCGCGCCCTCGAGGCCGGCTTCGACGGCGTGCCCGGCACCGCCGACGACCTGACCGACCTGCTGGCGGCGTTCGTGGGCGCTGACGCTTACACATTCGTCTTCGACGGCCTGTTCGGCTACCTGGATTACGCCCTCGCCACCCCGTCGCTTCTCGCCCAGGTGACGGGCGCAGCGGCGTGGCACATGAACGCGGACGAGCCCGACCTGATCGACTACGACCTCGACTTCAAGTCGGCCGCGCTGCAGGCGCTCTACGCCCCCGACCCTTACCGCTCCTCCGACCACGACCCGGTGACCGTGGGGCTCGCCCTGGACGCGCCGGACCGCTAGGCTGCAAAGCACCATGACCCCGGTCGAGCACGAGCCCCTACCCGCCCGCTCGAGGATCGCCGTGATAGCCGACGTCCACGGCAACCTCCCGGCCCTGAAGGCCGTGCTGGCCGACATGCGCGCGTTCGACGTCGACGGCGTGGTGTGCCTGGGCGACGTGGCGAACGCGGGGCCGGAACCCGCCGAGGCCATCGCGCGCCTGCGGCGGCTGGCCGCTCCCACGGTCCTCGGCAACACCGACGCCTACCTCCTAAGGCCGCGCACCCTCGCCGACCTGCCCGACCCGCCCCCGCCCGGCTGGGAGGAGCACCTGGAGCTGGAGGCCTGGTGCGCCGCGCAGCTGGGAGACGCGGACAGGGACTACCTGCGCACGTTCGCGCCGCGCCTCGAGTTCGGGCTCGGGGGGCTGCGCGTGGTGGCGTACCACGGCTCGCCAAAGAGCTACGACGACCCGATCCGCTCCAACACGCCCGACGAGCAGCTCGCCGCGTGGCTGGACGACTCGCCCGCCGACGTCTACCTGGGCGCCCATACGCACGAGCAGTTCGCCAAGCGCTTCCGGGCCGCCGTACTCGCCAACCCGGGCAGCGTCGGCATGGCGGTGCGCCTGACCCCGGAAGGGGAGGGGTGGCACCCGGCTGCCGCCGAGTACGCCGTTCTGAACGTGGTGGACGGCCAGCCGAACGTGCACCTGCGCAAGGTCGCCTACGACCTGCGGGGCCTCGAGGACGCGGCCCGGCGCAGCGGGATGCCGCGGGCCGAGAGCTACCTGGCGCGGTTCCGGACTTACTGAGGCTGTCACGGGCGCACGCCCCGTCCATCGATCGCGGGGTGGTGCGCGCGGCTGTCATGTGATAGTCTGTACATGTCAGATGGTAGTGAAGAGGGAGGTGCGCCAGTGCTGACTTGGATTCCGGAAGCCGCGCCAGGCGGCGCGGGACTGGCCGACCGCACCATCGCGCGCCTGCTGCGCAGCAAGGACGTCAGCCTCCGGGTAGCCAGCCGCCGCATCGAGGAAGGGCTGCCGTTTCGCGTCTTCGCCGAGCTGTGCGAGGGACTGCGCCTCACGCAGGCCGAGTTCGCGGTGCTCCTGAGGATGAGCGAGAGCACCCTCTATCGGCGGAAGGCCGCCGGGCGCTTCGATGCCACCGAGAGCGACCGCCTGTGGCGTTACGTCGTCCTGTACGCCCGGGCGGTGGAGGTGCTCGAGACCGCCGGCGCCGCAGTCGAGTGGTTGCACGCGCCCAGCTCGGCGCTGGCCGGCCTCACACCGCTGGCCGTGGCCAGGGACGGTCCGGGCGCCCAGCGGGCGCTAGCCGTACTCGGCCGCATGGAGCACGGCGTCTTCGGGTGATCCGTGCGTGGCGCATCGTCAAGGCCAGGCTAGCGGAAGGGGCTTTCGACGGCGAAGGCGCGCGCTTCTACGGCGGCCGCTGGAACTTGCCAGGTAGGCCCGCCGTCTACCTTGGTGGGTCGCCGGCCATCGCGGCCCTGGAAGTGCTCGCCCACAACGCCCGCCCGGCGCTTCTGGAGGCCAGTTACGTCATCATCGAGGCACGCCTGCCAGACGACGCGCTACTCGACCTGAGCCTCGAGGCGTTGCCGCCAGGCTGGGACGATTCGGCGGACTCCCGCCGTGCCGCGGCGCTTGGCGACGCCTGGCTGGAGTCCGGCGCCAGCCTCGCGCTGCGCGTGCCCAGCGCCGTGCTACCGCTCGAGCACAACCTGGTGATCAACGTGCGCCACCCGCGCATCGGCGAGTTGACGGTGAGCACACCGCGGCCGTTCAGGTTCGACCCGCGGTTGGCGGGGGCGTGACGGCCGGTGCCGCCCTCGCCCGCCGGCCCAAGTAGGCGTGGTTACTCCCCGACCGAGATGAAGGGCAGCGTGCTGCCCGGCAGCATGGTGGCAGGGAGGACGCCGTCCCAGGCCTCAGCCGTGATGAGCGCGATGAGCGCGGGGTTGTCGCGCAGCGCCTCGCCCTTGGCCGCGATGGCGCTCGCCTCGGCGTCGCCCGCTAAGCGCGTGGCCTCGGCCTGCGCCTTGGCCTCGGCCACCTTGGCGTCGGCCGCGCCCTGCGCCTGCGTGACCACGATCTGCGCCTGGATGCGCTGCTGCTCGAGCTCCTGGCTGCGGCGCTGGACCTCCACCTCGGCCATCATGCGCGCCTCGACCGACTGCTCGTAAGCGGAGCTGAAGGCGATGTCCTCGACCTGCACCGACTCGATGACGACGATGGTGGGGTCGATCACGGCCATGACGGCGTCGTAGACCTTCTGGTTGAGGGAGCTGCGCTGCTGGATGGCCTCGACGGCGTTGAACTGCCCGAAGACGGTGCGGAGCAGCTCGTTCACGCGCCTATCGATCAGGCGCGAAACGAGCCCCTCCTCGCTACCGAACTGCGCGTAGACCTCGTCCACCCGCTCGGGCACCAGGCGGTAAGTGACCGACATGCGCAGCTCGGCGAGCTGCTGGTCGCGGGAGTAGGTCTCCATCTTGTCGTAGATCTTGGAGTTGGTCTGCACGCGCATCATGACCACGCGGTCGATGAGGGGCAGCTTGAAGCCGAGGCCGGGCTTCGCGATGCGCTCCACGGCGCCCAAGCGCAGCACCACGGCGCGGTAGCCCTGGTCGACCGTGAACACGCTGGAGAAGAGGATTATGACCGCCAGCAGCACCACGATGCCGATGACGATCAGGCGGTTGAACGCCAGGGTGGCGCCCTTGCGGCGGGAGGTGAGCATCTCGAACTCGTCCATCTATGTGACTCCTGTCGTGAGCGTCTCGCTTCGAGTACCGCCGGTGACCTGTCGGTCCTCGGCCTGCTCGCAGGCGAGCGCGTGCGTCGGGTTCTCGGGGTGGCTTGCCCCCTTGCGTCGCGGGGCTGTGGCGGTCGGCCTCCCCGTGGCGGAGCAACCCACCGGCTTGCCCCCTCGCTTCGCGGGGCTATGTCCTGATGGTACAGGCTGGCGGCGCAGGTCGGCGTCTCGACCGCGGCCTTGCCTAGCGGCGCTTCGCCAGCCACACGGTGTGCCGACTTCCGCGCTTCCCATGGGCGCGCGGTCGCTCGAGGGTCGCGTCGAATCCGGCTCGCTGAAGCCGCTTGGTGAACGCCGCCGACTCGAACGCCGACCAGACCGACAGGATTCCGCCCAGCGTAAGAGTTTCTCTCATGCTGGCCAGGCCGGCGTCGGAATACAGCTGCTCGTTGTCGTCGGCAGTGGTGCCCTCGGGGCCGTTGTCGGTATCGAGCAGTATGAGGTCGTACTGCCGCTTGCCGCCGCCGAACAGCTCTGCGACGTCGCCCACGTGAACGCGTACGCGCTCGTCTTCGAGCGGCCTGCCCGCCAGGTCGGCCATGTGCTCGCGGTTCCAGGCCACTACTTCCGGGAACAGCTCGGCCACGGTGACCCGCGCCTCACGCGGGAGGTTGTCGAG
>JACDJA010002468.1_pt1 | contig 13195 bp, 9 predicted proteins | sample 7449241 | NCBI WGS metagenome assembly JACDJA01 (sample SAMN14253289, study PRJNA609438) | sludge metagenome | isolation source: initial anaerobic sludge | collected 2018-12-20 | reverse complement strand
TTTGGGCCGATGAGCGCGCCGGTGCCATAGGGCGCGTACATCTTGTGGGCCGAGAGGGTGACGAAATCCAGGTGCTCCGGATCGTCGTCGGGGAGCATGTCCACCCAGCGGTGCGGGGCGAGCTGGGCGGTGTCGGCCAGGATACGCGCCCCGGCGGCGTGGGCCTTGCGAGCCAGGCGATGGATGGGCTGGATGAAGCCGCTGACATTGGACGCACCGGTGACGGCTACCAGAGCCACGCGCCCGGCGTATTGCTCCAGTTGCCGGTCGAAGTCGTCTTCGTCGAGGCGGCCGTCCGGCAGGGCGCGGACGTGAACGACATGGGCGCGCGGCCGCCAGGGCAAGTCGTTGGAGTGGTGCTCCAGTTGGGTGGTCAGGATGACCGAATCGGGCCGCAGCGGATAGCGCCAGGCCAGCTTGTTGATCGCCTCGGTCGTATTCTTGCCGAAGATGACCGTGTTGCTGCTCAGGTCGGCCCCCACAAAACGGCCGATGATCTCGTGCGCCTGATCGTAGGCCACTGTGCTGAGGCGCGACTTGAAGCCCGTGCCGCGATGGACGCTGGAATAGTAGGGCATGAATGCCTCAACGGCGCGCATGACGTCCATGAGCGGCGGAGTGCTGGCCGCATTGTCGAGGTTCACGTAGGGGGCGCGGCGGCCGTCGAGCAGAGGAACTTCGCGGTCGAGGCCGACGATACGGGCGCGCATGTCGATCAGTGAGGATGGGGCGATCATCTCGTTCTCCGTGGGACAGGATTTAGATACTGTGCCGCCCTTCAAAGGCGCGGCCGAGCGTGATCTCGTCGGTGTATTCCAGATCGCCGCCTACCGGCAAGCCGCGCGCCAGACGGGTCAGGCGAATTTTGGGGTCCGTCAGGCGGCGTTGCAAATACAGCGCCGTCGATTCTCCCTCCAGTGTTGGATTGGTTGCCAGGATGATTTCCTGGAAGTTGCCTTTGCTCACGCGCTCCACCAGCTCGGCCACACGCAAATCCTCCGGCCCAATTCCCTCGACGGGCGAGATAGCGCCGTGCAGGACGTGGTAACGGCCGCTGTAGGCCCGCGAGCGCTCGATCGCCAGTACGTCGAGCGGTTCTTCGACGACGCACAACAGCCGCGCGTCGCGCGCTTCGTCGTCGCAGATGGGGCAGGGATCATCCTCGGTGATGTTGAAGCATACCGAGCAGAGGCGGGTGCGCTCTTTCAGCTCCTGGAGCGCCGTCGCCAGATCGACGGCCTGGTTGTCGGCCGCGCGCAGCAGATAGAACGTCAGGCGCGAGGCCGACTTCGGCCCGATGCCGGGCAACCGGGCGAACTCGTCGATGAGCCGCTGGACCGAGCGCGGCAGCACGGATTGGGCCACGGGTTAGCCCAACCCCAGGCCGCCGAGCAATCCGTCCATCCCGCCGATGCCGCCGGTGATGTTCTCCATCCGTTGCGCGGCCAGCGCCTGGGATTGCTCGATGGCGGCGTTGATGCCCGCGACGAGCATATCCTGCAGGAATTCGACCTCTTCGGGATTGAGCAGTTCGGGATTAATTGCGATGTTTCGCAGGCGCTGGTGGCCGGTGATGGTCACTGCGATTGCTCCACCGCCGGCGGTGACGGTGACCGTTTCGTTTTCCAGCGAGCTTTGAGCCGCGGCCATTTCCTGCTGCATCTTCTGCACCTGGCCCAGCATATCGTTGGGCGAGGTAGATTTTTTCTTTGGTTTGCCGTGAAAGGATCGTTTGGTCATGGTATCTCCGAGTATTGACTGCGGCCGGGAGTCGGCCCGTCCGCAGTTTCATGATTTCTAACCCTGCGGATCGTCATTCATTCCGAACTATGCCGCCCAATTCGGCTGCCAGCGCCTTAAATTCCTCGCGGGCGATGGGCACGGGATACTCGGAAGTCGTAACGGTGCGCACGGTGACATCGGCCGCGCCCAGCGCGCGAAAGGTGTCGGTCACCAGTTCGAGCGCGCCGGTCGTCTTGTCGAACTTGTCGCGAATCAATGGGTAGTCGAACCCGAGGACGATGATGTGACCCTCGATTGCGAGCGGCTTGCACATCGCCAACAGGGCCGGTACGTTCTTCATTTGCCGACCCACGCGCTGGGTCATCTCCGGCCACATCCCCGCCACAGCGGCGACGGTCAACGCGGCCTGCGGCGGTTCGACGGTCTTTTCTGTGGTTTGCGGCACGCTCGCCGGTTGTTGTGGCTGGGCTTCGACGATACGTTCCGCGGCCGATGGTTCAGCTACTATGACGGTCTCGCTCGCCGGTTGTCGTCTGTCGTCTGTCGTCTGTTGCCGGGCGATCGGGGCCTCTTCGGCGGTCGACCGTCCGCGGTCGGCGGTCATCGCCGCCATCGGCCGCTCCGGGACCAGCTCAATAAACGCCAGTTCCAGCGGCAATTGCGGCTGCCAACTGCCCGCCGGTTGCAGCGCGGCCTCGTGGAAGCGGCGTACGGCGTCGATGAGCGCTCGTCGTGGCGCGCGGTTGGCCTGGGCCAGCATCTCCGCCTTGCGTTCCACCGGCCCCTCGACCTCCAGTTCGCCGCCGGCATGTAGCAGAAGCAATTGTCGCAGGTGAGCCACCATCTGGCGGCAGAACTGGCGAGGGTCGGCCCCGGAGCCGAGGGCATCGTGGATGACGGCCAGGCCGCGGGCGCTTTCGCCGTCGAGCCACGCATCCGTCACGGCCACTACGGCCGCGTCGGGGGCCGTGCCCAGCACCAGTTGCGCTCGCTCCAGCGTGATGCGATCGTCGGGCGAGACAACGAGCTGGTCGAGCAGGCTCTCGGCGTCGCGCAGACTGCCCGCTCCCTGCCGGGCGATAAGCTCGACGGCTGCCGGTTCGATTGCCAGCGCCTCCTGAGCCGTCATCCAGTTGAGCCGGGCGATGATCTCCGGCGTGGTCAGCAGCCGGAAGTTGAATTGCTGGCAGCGGGATTTGATGGTCAGCGGAACTTTATGCTCTTCGGTAGTGGCCAGGATGAAGATCGTGTGGGCGGGTGGTTCCTCCAACGTCTTCAGCAGGGCGTTGAAGGCGGCGGTGGAGAGCATATGGACTTCGTCGATGATGTAGACTTTGTAGCGCCCCTGGCTGGGGGCAAAGTTGACCTTGTCGCGCAGGCTGCGGATGTCGTCGACGCCGGTGTTGGAGGCGGCGTCGATCTCGATCAGGTCGAGAAAGCGGGCTTCGTTGATTGCCGCGCAGATGGGACAACTATCGTCGGGGCGCTGGGCCGGGTCTTCGGCGGCGCAGTTGACCGCCTTCGCCAGCAGCCGGGCCATTGTCGTCTTGCCCGTGCCACGCGGCCCGCAAAACAGGTAGGCGTGGCCCACGCGCCCGCTCACGACTGCGGCTTGCAGCGTGTGGGTGACGTGTTCCTGGCCGGTAACCTGGTTGAACCGGGCCGGCCGCCATTTGCGGTAGAGTGCCTGCGACATGAGCTTCCCGGATCGGATCTGGCAAATGGGCGGCCGTAATCGGAATGGGCGGATGCCCGCCGACCTGTCAGGTCTCGATGGGCAAGTTTAGCACTGATGGGAGGGGGGAACAAGGTGAGGTGAACGGCGCAGAGGCTTCTGAGGGTATTGGGTGAAATAAAAAGGGCGAGCTACTCCATGAAGCGGCTCGCCCCTTTTGGGTCGGATGGCTCTAGTTCAAACTCGCCAACAACCCCACCCGCTCATTAAACTGCTCAATGAGTTTGTCGATCTCCTTGTCCATCCCGTGGATGCTCGTCCAGTAGGTCGGGTCGTACCACTGGGCCATCAGCTCGTCATAGGTCTTGCCCTGCTGCTCGACCCAGGTGTAGTACTTCAGGTTGTGGACGCGCTTGCGCTCGGGGTAGGTGAGTTCCAGCATGTTGGCTGTGTTCTCGCCCAGCAGATAGCGGTGGTAGACGCCGGCGGCCGTCGAGGGTGTGAATTCGCCCTCCAGTTCCCGATACTCCTCGACGCGGCTCATGTACATCTCCATCGAATCGGTGGCAATGGTCATCAATACATCGTTTGCCCCCATCTCGTAATATTTGGCCATCTTGATCGTGGAGAGCACGTTGCCGATGCCCGAGATACCCAGCAAGGGCAACAGGTCTATCAGGTCCGGCGAGACGCCCTGCTCGACGAGATACTCCTGCCCGGCCGGTTCGTTGAACAGGCGCATGATGGCGATGGTGGCTTCGTCATCGATGGCGACAACCATGTCGGTGTTTTTGACGTTATGGACCCACGGCACGTGCTTGTCGCCGATGCCCTCGATGCGATGCGCGCCGAAGCCGTTGTTCAGCAGGGTGGGGCATTGCAACGCCTCGCTGGCGCAGATGAGGCTGGTTGGGAACTGCTCTTTCAGATAGTCGCCCGATGCGATTGTCCCGGCCGAGCCGGTGGCCGAAGCCATGCCGCGATAGGTGTCCCCTTCGCCCATCGCCTGCTTCAGCACTTCGTGCATGGCCGGGCCGGTGACGCTATAGTGCCACAGGTAGTTGCCCATCTCGTCGAACTGATTGAAGATGACCAGATCTTGCCCCGACCGGCGCAACTCCCAACATTTATCGAATATCTCCTTGACGTTGCTTTCGGTGCCGGGGGTGCGGATGATTTCGCCGGCGACGCCCTGCAACCACTCGAAGCGCTCCTTGCTCATGCCCTCGGGCAGGATGGCGATTGATTCACAGGCCAGCAGGTTGGAATCATACGCCCCGCCACGGCAATAATTGCCGGTGCTGGGCCAAACGGCCTTCTGCGTCGTGGGGTCGAATTGGCCCGTGACCAGCCGCGGTACAAGGCAGCCGAACGCCGCGCCGACCTTGTGCGCGCCGGTGGGGAACCATTTGCCCACGATGACGATGATGCGGGTATCGATGCCGGTGATCGCTTTAGGCAGTTCGAGGTAGTTCACACCGCCGAACCCGCCGCTCTTGACTACCGGCTCGTTGTGCCAGGTGATGCGAAACAGGTTGATTGGGTTTGGATCCCACAGGCCGACGCCGGCCAGGTGACGCTTGACGGCATCGGGAATGAGGGCCGGGTTGCGTTGCTGTTCGAACGTGGGGATGATGATGTTGCGCTCGCGGGCGCGCTGGATGGTTCGTTCGAGGGCAGCTTCATGGATGGACAGGTCGATCATGGTACTCTCCTCAAGGTATTGTCGAAACGGAGTTCCTCGGAAGAAACCTCGTTTCTGATGGTAGTATAGGGGGAAGGGCGGCCGCGGGCGATTGACGTTCGTCACTCGTTCGACCGCAGATCGTCATCATTCGTCATATTGTAGGACAATATGACGAATTGAAGCAAGCGTTTGTTGCACAGGCTCCGTGCCTGCCCGTCCGGCCGCGTCGAAGAGGTGGAGCAAGTGAAGAGACCGGCGCTACACGGCGTGGCCGTTCAGCAACGGCCGCAGGAAATGACCCGTGTAGGACGCCTCGACGCGCACAACTTCCTCCGGCGAACCCTGGGCGACGATCTCCCCGCCCCGGTCGCCGCCTTCCGGCCCCATGTCGATGATGTGGTCGGCGACCTTGATGATGTCGAGGTTGTGCTCGATGATGACGACTGTGTTGCCCTTGTCGACCAGCTTGTTCAGGGCGATGATGAGCTTGCTGACGTCGTGGGCGTGCAGGCCGACCGACGGCTCGTCGAGGATGTAGAGCGTGCGGCCGGTGGCAATCTTGGATAGCTCGCGGCTCAGCTTCACCCGCTGCGCCTCGCCGCCGCTCATCGTCGGCGCGGGCTGGCCCAGATGAATGTAGCCCAGCCCAACGTCGGCCATTGTCTGTAATTTCCGTCTCAGGGGCGGGAAGTTGGCGAAGAACTCCAGCGCCTCATCGACCGTCTGGTCCAACACTTCGGCGATGTTGAGCCCTTTGTAGAGCACTTGCAGTGTTTCGCGGTTGTATCGCGCGCCCTTGCAGATGTCGCACGGCACGTAGATGTCGGGCAGGAACTGCATCTCGATGCGGTTTTGCCCCTGACCCTGGCACGCCTCGCACCGGCCGCCCTTGACGTTGAAGCTGAAGCGGCCCGGCTGGTAGCCGCGCAGCTTGCTGTCAGGAAGGTTGGCGAACAGATCGCGAACCTGATTGAACACGCTGGTGTAGGTGGCCGGGTTACTGCGGGGCGTGCGGCCGATTGGGCTTTGGTCGATCTCGATGACCTTGTCCAGATGTTCGAGGCCGCGAATTTCCTGATGCTTGCCGGGCAGGACTTTGGAGCCGTAGAAATACTGGTTGAGGCGCTTGCTGAGGATCTCAACCAGGAATGAACTCTTGCCGCTGCCGCTGACGCCGGTGATGCAGACGAATTTGCCCAGCGGGATGCGGATATCCAGGTCCTTCAGGTTGTTCTCGGCCGCGCCGATGACCTCCAGCCACTCGCCGTTGCCGGGCCGGCGCTTTTTGGGCACGGGGATGGACTTGCGACCGCTCAGATAGGCCCCGGTCAGGCTGGCTTTGTTCTTCGCCACCTGCGCCGGCGTACCCTCGGCCACCAGCTCGCCGCCGTGTTTGCCGGCGCCCGGCCCCAGATCGAGGAGCCAGTCGGCGGCGCGCATCGTCTCTTCATCGTGCTCCACCACGAGCACGGTGTTGCCCAGATCGCGCATGCCCTGTAGCGTCTGGATGAGGCGGGCATTGTCGCGCTGGTGCAGGCCGATGCTCGGTTCGTCGAGCACGTAGAGCACGCCCATGAGTTGGCTGCCGATCTGCGTCGCCAGCCGGATACGCTGGGCCTCGCCGCCGCTCAGGGTGCCGGCCGTGCGGTCGAGCGTCAGGTAGTCCAGCCCGACGTTGATCATGAAGCTCAGTCGCTCGCGAATCTCCTTCAGGATGGGTTTGGCGATCATTTGCCGGCGCGGTGTCAGGGGTGTGTTTGCCTCATCCTCCAGGTATCGCGCCCAATCCAGCGTTTTGATCACTGGCCGTCGCACCGCATCGACGATGGTCTGCCCGCCGATGTCGACGGCGCGGGCCACCGGCTGGAGGCGTGTGCCGTCGCAGGCGCGACACGGTCGGTCGACCATGTATTCTTCCAGCTTCTCGTGCACGTAGTCGGAGGTTGATTCGTTGTAGCGCCGCCACAGGTTAGGGATCACGCCCTCATACCGGGTGCCGTAGTCGCGCGATTGCCCCTCGCGGTTGCGATACTTGACTGTGACGGATTCGTCGCCGCTGCCGTAGAGCAGGACGCGCATCTGCTGGGTGGACAGTTCGCGAACGGGCACGTCGAGCGGGATGGCGAAATGCTCGGCCGTGGCCTTCAATAGTTGCCAATAGTAGCCTGCCTTGTCTTCGGTGGGCCAGCCGGTGATGGCTCCTTCGGCCAGGGTCAGGTCCTTGTTGGGCACAACCAGGTCAGGATCGATCTCCTTCTGGATGCCAAGCCCCTGGCAGTCGGGACACGCGCCATAGGGGGTGTTGAAGCTAAAGGTGCGCGGCTCGATGGGCGGGATGCTCGTGCCGTCGTAGGGACAGTAGAGATGCTCGGAATAGAGGTTATCGACCGGGGCGTCGGGGTTGGTGACGTCGTTGATGATGACGATGCCGCTGCCCAGCGCCAATGCCGTCTCGACGGAGTCGGTCAGGCGGCTGCGGTCGGAGGCGGCTTCTTCGCTTGTGTCGTCGGCCGCGTGACGGATGACCAGCCGGTCGACAACAGCTTCGATGGTGTGATTCTTGTAGCGATCAAGCTCGATCTTGTCGTCTACCTGGCGCACTTCACCATTGACGCGCACGCGAACGAAGCCCGCCTTGCGCACGTCCTCGAAGATGCCCTGATGGTGACCTTTGCGGTCCTGCACCAGCGGGGCCAACACCTGAATACGGGTGCCGGGCGGCATGGCCATGACGTTGGCGACGATCTGCTCGGCCGACTGGGGCATGACGGGGCGGCCGCATTGGGGGCAGTGGGGCGTGCCGACGCGGGCATAGAGCAATCGCAGGTAGTCATAGATCTCGGTCACCGTGCCGACAGTGGAGCGAGGGTTGTGGCTGACACCTTTCTGGTCGATGGACACAGCCGGGCTGAGACCCTCGATGTTGTCGACGTCGGGCTTTTCCATCTGGCCCAGGAACTGCCGGGCGTAAGCCGAGAGCGACTCGACGTAGCGGCGCTGCCCTTCGGCGAAGATGGTGTCGAAGGCCAGCGACGACTTGCCCGACCCCGACAAGCCCGTGATAACGACCAGCTTGTCGCGGGGGATCTCCACGTCGATATTCTTGAGGTTATGCTCGCGCGCGCCGCGAACGATGATCTTGTCGAGTGACATATTTCTTTTTCTCGCTGCACGAAGGGATGACATGGAGACCTCCGCGCGGCCGGACGGTAGAGCCGATTGGCTGAGCCAACCTGCTATTCTAGCATGACGGCCGGCCGCACACCATTAGCGTTTCGTTGGATTGCGCGTGAATGCACAATCGACGACTTTAGCACAAATGGTCTATAGTTACAATGGTGGGAACGAACTTCGATTGGCGGTTAGCGTGGATTGACAAACGGCAAGGCAGGGACGCTGATTGGAGTGAAAGAAGGCTGCCTGAATGGAGGTGGTACGCCGCGATAACCCTGTTCATTGCGTTGGCCCTTGCCCTGTTGGTCTCGGGTGGGCTGTCGTTGGTGCTGTTGCCGGGGTTACAAACGATGTAGCGCGGCTCTCATTTGTCCATGCTGCCGCCCGGCCGCACAATCAGAAAAGCCAGCGCGCCGAAAAACGGCACAACGACGATAAACACGGCCCAGATCGCTTTCGCTGTCTCGGGCAGCGTTTGTTCGCGCAGCCGGAAGAGGGCGAACAATGAGACCAGCAGCCAAAAAGCCGGTAGCGCGCATTGGATGAGCAGATAGCCCGTATTGATTCCTATTGCTTCCACGTGAGGTTCACCCCGGACGATAGGGCGTCTTATCGTCCCATACCAATTCTCCCGAAAGGATCATATCCTTCCCCAACATCTGATACTGCGGCTGCGAGAGGCGGGGGAGTGCATGACCGTTGAGTCGCCCCAGATCGGCCACGGCGTTCAGACCGCCCAGCAGCATGGGGGCAATAGTCAGCACCATCCGGTCGCCCAGATGACGCGCCAGGAAGTTGCTGATGACCGTGGCTCCGCCCTCGACCATGAGGCTGCCGACGTGGAGTTTGTGGAGGTGATCCAGCAGTGCCTCCAGGTTGACCATACCGGCTGCGTTGGCGGGCAGGCGCAGCACGCGCGCTCCGGCCGCCTCCAGCGCGACCTGCCGCGCGGGATCGGCCGCCTCGGTCGTGGCGATCCACGGCTCGCGACTCTGGCCCAGCAGCCGCGCCGACAGGGGGAAGCGCAGGCGGCTATCGACGATGATCGGCTGCGGGTTCGGCCCACGCACCAACCGCACGGTCAGTTGCGGGTCGTCGGCGATGACCGTGCCGATGCCGACGAGAATAGCGTCATGGCGGGCGCGCAGCTGATGGGTCAGCCGGCCGGCTTCCGGCCCACTGATGGCTGTTTGCTCGCCGCGCCGGGCGGCAATGGAACCGTCGAGGCTCTGGGCGTAACTGAGCGTGACGTAGGGGCGGCCGTTGCGTGACGGGAGTGGGCCGTTCAATGCGCCTGGGTAGCCGTTTCCGGCCGGCGGTTCGGCGCTTCGGATCGGGGTGGTGTGATGGCCGGCGAACAGGCCGTTAGCCTCCGCGCCCTCCAGTTGCAGCAAATGGCGCATCCGCCGTACCTTCGTATCGAGATAGTGGGCGTTCTCGGCGTGGACAGTGGTTTGCAGCGGGACGCGCTCGGTGATGACGAGGCCACAGCGCTCCAGTCCGTCGATCTTGTCGGGGTTGTTGGTCATCAGGCGCAGCGAGGCGACGCGCAGGTCCTTCAGTATCTCGGCCGCGACCCGATAGTCGCGCAGGTCGGGCTGGTGGCCGAGCAGCAGGTTTGCGTCGACGGTGTCATAGCCCACATCTTGCAGGTTGTAGGCGCGCAGTTTTTCCAGCAGGCCGATGCCGCGCCCTTCCTGACGCAGGTAAACGATGATGCCGCGCCCCTCGTCGGCAATGCGATCCATAGCCGCAGCCAGTTGCGGCCCGCAATCGCAGCGGCGCGAACCCAGTACATCGCCGGTGAAACATTCCGAGTGGACGCGCACAAGCACAGGGGGGTGTCCGCTCTCATCTCCACCCTCCACGTCACCGACGATGAGGGCCAAATGCTCCTTGCCGTCCAGGTTGTTGTGGTAAAGACACAGAGTAAATTCGCCCGCGCCCGTTGGGATGCGCGCGCAAGCCATTTTCTGTACCTTGATCGCCTCTGCCATTAAAGATATATACGCACGGTCTGTATTGACGGATGAGCTACGCTACCGATCTGTGTTGGCGCCATTCGTGCTTTGCTTCGCGCGTCAATTGGGAAACCCGCGAGCCTGCCATGCGGCATAGAGCAAGATCGAACCGGCAACGGCCGCGTTGAGGGACTCTACCCGTCCGCGCATGGGCAGACGAATGATAAAGTCACAACTATCGCGCACGAGCCGCCGCAGCCCCTCCCCTTCGTGACCGACGACAATGCCCAATGCCATATCGAGATCGATTTGCCCCAGTTCGCGCGCCTGCTCGTCCATGTCCATTCCCGCCAGCCACACGCCCGCGTCCTTCAGGCCGCGCATCGTCTGTACCAGGTTTGTCACCTTGGCGATGAGCAGATGCTCGGTGGCCCCGGCGGCGAACTGCACAACCGACGGCGTGATCTCCGGCGCGCGCCGATCTTGCAGGATGACGCCGTGGACGCCGCACGCCTCGGCCGTTCGCAGCAGCGCGCCGATGTTTTGCGGACCGTGGAGCAGATCGAGGAGCAGCAGGAGTGGCCGCTCGCCCCGCCGCTCAGCCAGGCCCAGCATTTCATCCACGTCGGCGTAGGGGTAGGGACCGACCTCGAGCAGCACGCCCTGGTGTTTCGGGTCCGCCCCGAATCGCTGGGCCAGCCGGTCGAGCGATTGCTTGTCGGCAGTCAGGACCGGCACGTTCGCGGCGCGAGCAGCGTCCAGGATCGGTCGCACTTCCCGTTCGTCGGCGCGGCTGCTGTGGTCGCGGACGACGTGGAGCCGGTAGAGCGCCCGGCGACCGGCGCGCAATGCCTCCAGGACGGGATGACGCCTGACGAGCGCCTCAGCCGAGTTTCCAGATGGTGCCATCAGATCGATCTTCCAGCACGACGCCAAGTTCCTTCAGCCGGTTGCGAATGGTGTCGGCCGTGGCCCACTCTTTATTGGCCCTGGCCCCATTGCGCAGGTCGATGAGCAGGCGGACCAGGCCGTCTTCGCGCTCCGCGTCCGCGCCGCCTTCCTCGCGCTCAGGGATGATCCCCAGCACGTCGCCGCCCAGCTCGCGGAACAGCGCGTCGATGGCCGACAGCGTGCCGGCGGTCTGCGGGCCGCCTTCGTTGATCAGGGTGTTCACCTGGCGGGTCAGGTCCTGCAAAACGGCCAGCGCGCCGGGGGCGTTGAAATCGTCGTTCATGCGCTCGATGAATTGCTCTCGCGCGGCGGCCAGCAAGGCGGTTATTGCGGCGTCGGCTTCGCCCGGCGCGGCGCGGCGTAACTGCTCGCGCGTCAGGCTGACCGCGCCCCAGATGCGCTGCCAGCCCTTGAATGCCGCTTCCACGGCCTCGTCGGAAAAGTCGATCGGGTTGCTATACTGGCTGGACAGGATGAAGTAGCGGATCGCCTCGGGCCGCCAGCGAGCCAGCGCGTCACTAATCGTCAGCGAGTTGCCCAGGCTTTTGCTCATCTTGACTCCGTCGAGCGTCAGCGAGCCGGTGAGCATCCAGTAGCGGGCGAAAGTCGCGCCGTGGGCGGCCTCGCTTTGGGCGATCTCGCACTCGTTGTGGGGGAAGATGTTGTCGATGCCGCCGCCGTGGATGTCGAACGTATCGCCCAGATATTTGGCGGCCATGGCCGAGCATTCGATGTGCCAGCCGGGGAAGCCATCGCCCCACGGGCTGGGCCAGCGCAGGATGTGCTCCGGCTCGGCCTTCTTCCACAGGGCGAAGTCGGCCGGGTGTCGCTTGTCCTCGCGCACGGTGATGCGCGCGCCTTCTTCCAGTTCCTCGATGACGCGCCCGCTCAGCTTGCCATATTCGGGGAAGGAAGCGACGCTAAAGTAGACCGAGCCGTCCATGACATAGGCGTGCTCTTCCTCGATCAGTTGCTCTATCATGGCGATCTGCTCGGGGATATGGCCGCTGGCCCGCGGACTGATGTCCGGCCGGCGGACGCCCAGGGCGTCCATATCGGCGAAGTAGGCGCGGGCATACGTTTCCACCACCTGCATGGGCAGGGCCGAGGCCTGGCGGGCCTTTTTCAGGATTCGGTCCTCGCCGGTGTCGAGCATGTGGCCGACGTCGGTGATGTTCTGCACATAGAGCACGTCGTAGCCCAGGAAGCGCAGGTAGCGGACGACGACATCGAAGCTGACGTAGGTCTTGGCGTGGCCGATGTGGGAATAATCGTATACGGTCGGGCCGCAGACGTAGATGTTGACCTTGCCCGGCGTCAGGGGCACGAACTCCTCTTTCTGCCGCGAAAGTACGTTGTAGATTCTGAGCGACATAATTTACTCCGGGATACGAACTATAATTTGGCGAAGATCATTCGCCCGGCTGCGGTCTGCAACACCTTGGTCACGACCACGTTTTCTGTGCGGTTCATGGCCCGCTGACCGTCCTCAACGACAACCATCGTGCCGTCGTCCAGATAGCCCACGCCCTGGCCATACTCCTTGCCGTCCTGAATGATCGTCACGCGCAGCTCCTCTCCGGGCAAGAAAGAGGCCTTCACGGCGTTGGCCAGGTCGTTGATATTCAGCACGGTGATGCCCTGTAACTCGGCGACCTTGTTCAGGTTGTAGTCGTTGGTCATGATGGGACATCCCAGGCGGCGGGCCAGCACGACGAGTTTGCTGTCGGCGTCGCGCGTTTGGGGCGCGTCCATGTCGGTGATGCGCACCGGCACGGGGGATTCGTTTTGGAGCATACTCAGGATGTCGAGGCCGCGGCGGCCGCGGTTGCGCCGCAAACTGTCGGCGCTGTCGGCGATGTGCTGTAATTCGCGCAGGACGAAGTTGGGCACCAGCAAGGTGTGGCGAATGAAGCCGGTGCGGCCGATGTCGAGGATGCGGCCGTCGATGATGACGCTGGTATCCAGCAGGATGACGTCGTCCTCTTCCTTGTTCTCGATGAC
>JACDJA010002463.1_pt1 | contig 13199 bp, 10 predicted proteins | sample 7449241 | NCBI WGS metagenome assembly JACDJA01 (sample SAMN14253289, study PRJNA609438) | sludge metagenome | isolation source: initial anaerobic sludge | collected 2018-12-20 | reverse complement strand
ATTTTGCAATGGCACCTCCTATCATCTTCATCATCTCTGTGCCGCTATGCGTTCCGGCAGCATCTTGGGAACCAAAAAGCAAAACAGCGAGTATTTGCTCTTGTGAAAGCTTTGGTTTTGACGAGAATGTGATGCTTGGAACACTTGGAGTGCCGGAAACAAAAACTGTTATCTTGTAAGCGGATGATTTATAATCAGCACTGATATCCAAAAGAGGTTTGTTGTACTCACCTACAAAATATATGTGACTCTCTTTGAGTATAAAATTTTTTCCTTGAAACCTGTAGCTGCTGCCTTTAGGGATAGTGATCATACCCGTGACAAGCGGGTTAGTATTTTCAAGCTTATTGATACTCACATTTCCCGTTGCAATAATATCAGCATTTTTCTGTCTATATATGATAGGTTTTTTTGTCTCTATCTTAATGTTAGTGCTCAGGTTTTTTACAAAAGTGGAAGGCTCTTTATAGCGAATATTTTGGATGATAACAATATCACTATCTGATGGAAATGTTTTTTGCTCTAAAGAGTATTTAAGCTCTCCGCCTAAGATATCTACAGAACCTGAAATGTCTGTCTTTTGCCCATCTAGTTTGGCAATAAGATCAATCTTTGCACTCAAATCGGCAAATTTATTCTCAAGATGAAATATATCGGCATTCAGCTCAAAATTACCCTTTTTTGAAGTGGCATCATAACTCCCTTTTGCTAAAGCTTGGTCATTGATCCAAAGCTCTTTGAGTATATACTGATCACCTCTTATATCAAAATAGGAGGATTTTTTAGCAAAAATGGGCACATCTTTATAATTCAAGCTATACGAAGGTATCACGAAGCTACCTTCACCTTTTTGAACAATTTGAAGTGCTATATCTTTGATCTCTTTTTGATCAACTTTCTTATCGCCTATTTTAAGACTCTTTGAACTTATCTGCAAACTTTTTTTGCCCTCTTTATCGCTACTCATTTGAAGATCGAAAGTTCCGTCTATATTGAGATTTGCCACGGGTTTTCCATCAATCTTTATCTTGCCTTGCACTGCTGCATCACTATAGATGAGATCTGCAAAGAGAGCCTTTGATCTCAGCGCGACATCCCACCCCTTATCTTTTCGCCTCACTTGCAATATAGCATTCTCAAGCAAACTCCAATTGATTGTTTCATCATATTTTTTCAGAAGCGTATCTTTGGGGATATTGAGCTTTGCATCACTGCCCAAACTATCATTGAGCGCTACTTTCACATCGAGATTTGCTATATTTGATTCTATTTGTGCGCTCATCTTGCTCTTAGAAAATTTTCTAAGATTGAGTGGCGCATCAAGCTTGATATCGACAATGGCACCTTGTAATGCTTTCGGAAGTTCGACATACGAAGAGAGTGGTATGGGTGCTTTTGAATGAAGCTCGAAATGAGCCTCTTTGTACTCTTTACTTGTAAAGCTGCCACTAAAGAGCTTTGAGGTGATATTTGCATCCAAAATATGGGTGTTGCCGCGATAATTTATCTGCATTGCTTCAAATAATTTCTCGGATTTTTCTCCAAAAGTGACTATTTTTTCCGGCAGCAATTCCCCTTGAAATTCTAACTTCTCATCAAGCGTTAAACTATTTGTTAAGAGTGCATTTTTAAAATCGACTCCGTCCAAATATGCTTTTGAGTCAATATTGAGTGAGAGTGTATCGAAGTTGTATGTGAGCTCTGATGTGAGGTCGCGTATATCGATTGGGTAGCTCTTTTGGAAAAGTGCACCCTTGCCTTCGGACCCAAAAGAGATAAAAAGCTTTTGCGTATCTATATTGAACTCTTTGATTGTTACCTCTTTGAGCGCATCGGCTTGAAGCGGGATGTTGTATCTATCAAAAAGAGCCTGTTTTGGATATATCTTTCCGAATCCGGCAAGCATATACCTCACATCGGTTTTGGCACTGTATTCAAGCGTGCCGAAATTGGTCACGATGTTTACTTTGGGATCCCCTTCTATAAGCTTAAGCTCCTTGATTGAAAAAATGGATTGCTTTATGGTGAGCTCCATCGCATCGATCGAGATATCCTCGGTAAGTTTGTGGGGTAAAAAGGTTATATTGGCGTTTTTGATTGCAATATCAAGATCGATACGCTCACCACTTGAGCTATTTTGCTCATCATTTTGAAACTCATTGGCAAGTTTTTTAACAACCTCGATATCAACATCTTCAACATCAAGCGTATCTAAAAATATCTGACCTTGTAAAATCGCCCACGGACTCCAAGAGAGTGTTGCGCTCTTTGCTAAAGGCTCATCTTTGTATCTAATGTCCTTTATATGTAAATCTTGTATCAAATTTCCTTCGATACTTTTATAAGTAATGTTGTATTTCGGTGCATATTTATCTACAACAATCCTGACGATAGGTGCGCTATTTGCAAAAAACAGAACTACCGAGATAATCATGCTTATGACAGAAAAAATGATAGCGATTCTAAAGAATACCTTTCTCAAAATGACTGTCCTATCTGAAATTGAATCCCCTGTTGGGAAGGATCATCGGCATTGAATGCCACATCAACTTTGAGCGGGCCGATAGGCGTCACATACCTTACACCAAAACCAACGGCTGTGATAATCTCGCCATTAAAATAGTGCTTTTCTCTTGAGAGCATTGTATTGTCTGAAAAAAGCGCACCTCTAAAAGAGCCATAAAGCGGAAAGTCCACTTCAAACGAGAGATTAGCAAAACTGTAAGCGCCGTCAACCGTATAATCACTACTTGATGTTGTAACACCAAGCTCATTAAATCCATAGGCTCTGTTGGTAAAAGAGCCACCGGCAAAGAAGAGTTTTGATTCAGGAACACCATTTTTAGAATCTTCGATAGCGCCCATTTTCCCGATAACAGCAAAGGTAATATCTTTGATTGAGTAGATAGCTCTTGCTTCAAGGAGCGTTTTAAGATAGTTGCTCGCATCACCGTTATAAGGCAGTCCATACTCTACATAGGCACCAAAATAGTAACCGTTTTTCGGATCAAGTTTATCATCTCTTGCATCATATACAAACTTGAAATAGGGGTATAGAAGATCAAAACTCCCTTCATCCAAAGGATAAATCGGCGCATGAGAAGCATCATAATTGTCAAGATAGGATATATCTAGATTTTCAGCCCCCATACCCATCACAGCTTCTGCTCTTTTGTAGAGGTATGCCAGATAAAGCTTCGCATAACTCTTCTTCTCTTTAAAAGCGGGGTACTCTAGATTTGAATATCCTACTTTGGCTCCAAGATCAAAATAATACTTAGAAAAATGTAAAAATGCGGGTTTGAAAAACTCTACTTCGGCAAACTGTTCAAGATCGGAATAACTTATTGTCAGCGTAAGCTTCTGAGCATTTCCATAAAAATTTCTCTTCACAAGTTGCGCTTGTACTTTTGGTCCCAAATAGGAATCGTACCCAACACCTCCTCTAAAGTAGTATGGTTTTGTTGTTTCGGTTACTTTTATATCGAGTGGAACCTTATTGAAGAGTTTACGATTAACATTGATGACGACACTATCAAATACATCAAGCTCTCCAATCCTATCATAGGTAGAACGCACCTTTTTTGCCGAAAATCTACTCCCTTTCGTTGCTACGATTCTAGAGAGCACAACATCTCTATCGACACTTTTAAGTCCTTCTATATAGGCATCTTCAAAACTACAGATATCCCCTTTTTGTATAAAATAGAGAAGGTCAACACTATGACGCTCTAGATTTACATAGGCTTTATTGTCAAATTTATAACTGCAATGCCCGCTATCTAGGAGGTCTTTAATGATATCGTTTTTTGTCTCTATGAAATCTTCGGCTTTAAATATTTGCTGCTCTTTAAATCGCAGGATTGGGGTGATATCATAATCTGATGTGATGTTGATGCTGTGTATCTTAAATGCTTCATTTTCGTGAATATTAATTTTGACAACATTTTCAAGCTCTTTGATCTCAAAATCGGCATTATAAAATCCGACTGAGTTAAAAAAACTTCGCAAAGACTCTTCAATGCCGGGGATTAACTCTACATTGATTTTAGGTTCTTTGTCACTCCAAAAAAAGAGAAAACTCTTTTTCTTTGCCTCAAGCGCCTCTTCTATCTCTGTTTTGCTTATCTGATTATTTCCCTCAATTAGTAACAATTTTGTTTTATCTGCAAACTCTTCATCCGCAAACGAGAGGGAGAACAGTAAAAAAAGCGAGAGTAGAAATCTCATCAAATGTCTCCCTAATCCAAAGATACTATCGTATCGCTTGCCCATTTTGCGAGATCAATATCGTGCGTTATCAGCAAGATACCGACACCTTCTAATCTTTTTATAAGAAGTTTCATCACATCAAGCTGAATAAGATTGTCAAGTGCACTTGTCGGCTCATCACAAAGCATCAAATCAGGCTTCATCAAAATGGCGCGCAAGATGCTAGAACGCTGCAACTGCCCTCCTGAGAGCTCATGAGGCAACTTCTCTAAAAGCTGAGCCTCGATACCGACCTCATCACAAAGCAGATCAAGCTCTTTGATTGGAGCCACCTCTTTGATCTGCCTTATGATCGAATAACTCGGGTGGAAAGAGCTATAAGGATCTTGAAATATCCAACCGATCTTTCCTCTGCTTACTTGCCCTTTTCTTGGTTTTAAATTACCGGCAATGATCTCAAAAAGTGTTGATTTTCCACTACCGCTTCTACCAACAACACTTTTTATCTCACCTCTTTGAAGGCTCAACGAGAAATTGTCAAATATAACACTCTCTTTTGTATATCCAAAAGAGAGATCACAAATATCTAAAACTACATCTTGCATCCTAGCTCCTTTGGTATTTTAGTAAAAGGGTGTGTCATAAATGTGGCTATTCTCTTATCTGACCCTCTCCGTATATCTTATATTTGTAGGTTGTTAGCTCATTGATCCCCATAGGTCCTCTGGCATGAAGTTTGTTTGTCGAGATGCCAACTTCTGCACCAAAACCAAATACGCTTCCGTCAGTAAAACGCGTACTTGCATTGACATAAACACACGAAGCATCAACTTGATCCAAAAAATACTCTGAAGCACTGTAATTTTCAGTAATAATTGCCTCAGAATGTGATGATCCAAATCTTCGAATATGTATAATCGCTTCCTCTATATCTTCTACAACTTTAATGTTGAGTTTATTGGCTAGATATTCGGTATCAAAATCCTTTTCGCTTGCTAAATCAATAGGGATAATAGCGCACGCTTTTGCATCACCTTTGAGCTCTGTTTTATGCTCCAAAAACTCCTTATGCACTCTTGGCAATATCTCATCTGCTATCGCACTATCGACGATAAGTGTCTCCATAGCGTTACAAACACCCGGTCTTTGACACTTTGCATTGAGCGCAATTGCTATAGCTTTTTCTTGATCAGCATCTTTATGGATATAGGTATGGCAAAGTCCTTTATCGTGCTTCACGACAGGGATAGAAGAGTTTTTTGATATATGACGAATCAGCGCCTCGCCACCTCTTGGAACTATCAAATCAACATACTCATCCATAGTTATAAGCTTATCAACACCATCTCTTGAACTATCTGGAAGTAAAGAGATGATAAATTTAGGCAATCCGTTGGCTTCTAAAACCTTTTGTAATACATCTGCTATCGCACGATTTGAATTGAGTGCCTCCTTGCCCCCTTTGAGTATGGCAACATTGCCACTTTTAAAACAGAGTGCACCCACATCGGATGTCACATTGGGACGAGACTCATAAATAACCGCCACAACACCTATCGGAACGCTCACTTTTTCTATACGAAGATTATCTTCATTGATCCAGCCTTCAAGCACTCTACCGACAGGCTCTTTAAGTTGAGCTATCTCTTTAAGAGAAGTAGCCATCGCTGCAACTCTTTTTTCATCAAGTTGCAATCGCTCAAGCATCGCGCTACTTAACTCCATACTTTTTGCCTGCTCGAGATCTTTTTTATTTGCCTCTATGATCTTTTGACTATTTTGAACCAGCGCATCTGCCATTTGAACCAATATATCACTCTTTCTTTTTGGGCTCATTGTTGCTATGATTGAAGCGCATCTCTTGGCTTCTGTTAAAAACTTTACCATAAATATATCCTCAATTTAATAAGTCTTTTACGCTACTGCGCGGATCTTTCCCTTCATATATCATACTATAAACCTCTTTTGCAATCGGTAAATATATCCCTTTTTTCTCTGAGATACCAAAAAGCGCTTGCGCTGTTGCGACCCCTTCTGCGACCTCTCCAAGTTCTAAGAGTATCTCATCAATGCTCTTCTTTTGCGCCAAACCTATACCTACTCTATAGTTTCTTGATAGCTTTGAACTTGCGGTCAAAAAAAGGTCTCCCGCGCCACCAAGTGAGAGAAAAGTATCTTTTTTTGCACCAAACGCCTCGCCGAAACGACTCATCTCAACAAGCCCTCTTGCCAAGAGTGCCGCTCTAGCGTTATTGCCAAGCTCTAACCCGTCACACACACCGCCGGCAATCGCTATAACATTCTTATAGGCTCCTGCTACCTCTTCACCTATAACATCTTCGCTCACATAGCCTTTGATAAACTCAGGCATAGCATCGACAAACTTTTGCGCAAGTGTTGCATCATATGAGCTTACAACCAAGGCGGTAGGGAGAGATTGTTGTACCTCATAAGCGAAAGAGGGTCCCGAGAGAAAAGCGAGTCGCTCTTTTGGGATAAATGACTCATGGACCTCATTTAGAAAAGAGCCGCTTTGCACCTCTATCCCCTTGGCTGCAACCAAGATTGACTGCCCCTTATCTTCAAAATGTTCACTCATCCATGCTCTTACGAATTGTGCCGGAATTGCCATAATGATATGAGGATACTCTAGCGCTTCTTTAATCGATACAAAATTTTCAATATCTTTCTTACTTCTTGATGTGATGACGACTTCATTTTTTTGAGCAAAAGCATGGTAGAGCGCTTGTCCCCACTTTCCGGCACCGATAATTGCTATCCTCATACTACTTGCTCTCCTTTTGTCTCTATAAGCTCAATAAAACGCTCTGCGCTCTCTTCATACATATCAAAAATTTTACTCACACCTGCTAAGATCAATTTTCTATTGTCCTCTTTGCTATCTGAAAGTGCTATGATCTCATCTTCAAAACCGCCCGAGCGTAGCGTGATTGCATAGTAGACATTAAGTTCATCTTCAGGCATTGAACAGACAACCATAAAGCCTTTCAGTCTCTTCATATGCTCCAAATAGTCATGTTGGTTTGCATCTACTTGCACTACATTTACAAACCCGTCTTTCTTAGCCGCCTCATAACGATTTGAGTCTGTTTCGTAAATGCTCATCTCAATGCCCTCATTTTGCATAATATGACACATATGACTACTCTTATGCGTATAACCGAAAAAAATAACCCCTTTTTGATGCTCTTCGTAATGTTTCTTGATATAATTTAATGCTTTTGTATCAACGACCTCATAAGGCTCAAGCACTCTATCTACTCTTGCTGCGACATACTGTCTTTTTAGGTGGTGTTGATTCATGCGTGCATAAATCACCGCATCAGGCACAACCGATTTTGCGTTTAAAATAAAGTAGATATTATCGATATCCGAGCTTGTCAATGTTAACATCGCAACGATATTTTTAGCTTTATAGAGATCTTTGATGATCTTTGCACTTGATCCATCCGCACATATTGTCTTATACCCGTCTTTTCTTGCTTTCGCAACCTTCTCATCGCTTTTTTCTATAATAACGGGCTCATACTTTCCTCTTTTTTGCAATTTATCCGCAACACTCAACCCTAAGTGTCCATACCCGTTGATGATGACTACACGATCCATCTTGGCGGCTAAATTGACATTGTCTGCATTACGCAGTTCATCAAAGCGTTCCGAAAATGCCGAAACCATGATGGAAGTAACAAATGAGATCATCACAACACCAAAAACGATACCGAACATAGCAATAATCTTACCCGTATCGGTTATAGGAGAAATATCTCCGTATCCTACTGTTGATATAGTAACAAGCGCCCAATAAATAGCATCTAAGTAGCTTTTTATATTCTCATTGGCACCATACTCTAAGATATAAAAAACCGTACCCAAAGAGAAAGTAACACCAAGAAGCAAATAGCCCAAAAAGATAAACTCAAATCGTTTACTTGCGAGTGCCTTAAAAAGGCTCGAAGTGCCATGCATATAGTGATAGAGTTTGAGGAGTCTCACAATCCTAAACTTTGGAAAGATCGCCACAAGGTCAATCAGCGCAGGCAAAGAGACGAGATATGCAAGTTGTTTTTTGAGCGGCTCAAAGTAGTACTCACTCAATGGAGCATCCTTCTCTTTACTAAGTGCTACGATATGCTTATGGATATCGAGATTGACCCAAATGCGTAGAAGATACTCTAAGATAAATATAACCGTTATGACTTTAAGATCAAACTCTACAAACCATTGAGGTAGCATATCTGATTTACTAAAAATAAGTATTGAGATGGAGATTAAAATCAAAATGATCATGAACCAATCAAAATACTTTTTGTACGGATAGTTTACATCCAAAAGCAAAGATCTAAAAAATGACTTATACTTTTGGTACCGTGCCGATCTATCGATCATATAAGAAAGCTTCAATATGAATCGATGCATCATATGAGTTCTTTACTCTAACTCAATCTCTGCTTGAGCAGTTCATTGAGCTTTGCAGGATTTGCCGAACCCTTGCTTTGCTTCATGCACGCTCCTACAAAGAAACCAAAAAGCTTATCCTTACCGCTTTTGTACTCATTTACCTTATCTTCATTTTCTGCCAAAACAGCATCTATCAACTCTAAAATCGCTCCATCATCGCTCACTTGTGCAAGACCAAGTTTTTCGATGATTGCATCGATATCTCGATCATCATTTTCAAACATATAATCAAGCACATCTTTTGCGCCCTTGCCCGAAATAGCATCGCTCTCTATCTTTGCTATCAAAAGTGCAAGCGTTTGGGCTGCTATAGGAGAATTCTCTATATTTAAAGAGAGTTTATTGAGCCTGCCCAAAAGCTCGGAAGTAAGCCAAGTTACTGCATTTTTTGGTGTAATTTTATGCTCTAACATCGCTTCAAAATAGTAAGCCATCTCTTTTTGCGAAGTGATGACAAGCGCATCATCTTTTTTGATACCAAACTCTTCAACATATCTTTGCACTTTCTCATCAGGGAGCTCAGGTATCTTTTTGGCTATATCCATCATTGCTTGCGTTACAAGTACAGCTCTAAGATCAGGATCGGGGAAATACCTATAATCCGCGCTATCTTCTTTACCACGCATACTTTTTGTTACACCTTTTGCAACATCCCAAAGTCTCGTCTCTTGATAGACCTCTTTTTCATAAATACCGTCTTCATACGCTTCTGTCTGTCTTGCAACCTCATACTCGATAGCTGCGGCAACAAATCGAAACGAATTAATATTTTTTATCTCGACTCTCGTGCCGTATTCCTCTTGTCCTTCAGGTCTAATGGAGACATTCACATCGCATCGAAATGAGCCCTCTTGCATATTGGCATCACTGATATCGAGATACCTTACGATAGAGTGCAGTTTTTTAAGATAACCTACTGCCTCTTCACTACTTCGCATATCAGGCTCACTCACTATTTCAAGAAGCGGTGTGCCTGCACGGTTAAGATCAACTTTTGAGATGGCGCCTTCGTGCATATTTTTCCCTGCATCTGCTTCAAGGTGGGCTCTTGTGATGCCTATTCGTTTGGTTATACCGTCTTCTAGATTGACAATCAATTCACCACCCTCTACGATAGGGATATCAAATTGCGATATCTGATACCCTGATGGACTATCGGGATAAAAATAACTCTTACGGTTAAAAATAGATCTCTGATTTACCTCTGCATTCACAGCATATCCAAACGACATTGCTTTGTTAACAGCTTCAAGATTGAGCACGGGCAAAGCTCCCGGAAGCGCTAAGCATACAGGGCAGGTATTGGTATTTTGCTTCTCGGCAAAACTTGTCGCACATGAACAAAATATCTTTGTTTTAGTGTTTAATTGAGCATGAACTTCTAGGCCGATAACAGTTTCAAATCGCATTTTTTTCCTTGAAGATAAAGATGAAAATCTTTGTTATTTTTGTCTTTTAATTATATCCAAAGATGTTTAAAAGCATATAGCTTTATCGGCAAATTACTCCTTATAAATTGTATGCTATACTTTATAAATTTCAATACACCAAGGAGCCGATATTGACAAAAAAGATAGTAAAAGCATTAAAGATAGTAGCTTATATACTTCTCTTTATCACTCTTGTTATATCCTATACTGTGATTGCCGTAAAGCTCTCTGCATTTTGGTTTGTTTTCCCGTGGGGAGAGGTTAAATGCTCATCGGATCCTGCAGCAATAGTTTTTAAACTTGCTTTTTTCGAAACACCGCTTGTAATTGCTACAAGTTTAGCGCTGTTTGTGTGGGTCTATGTGAGATCTCGTAAAAAAATGTATCTCTATTTGCATCTGCCAATTACTCTTTTGATTGGGGTAGTCTATATAACCGCTAGAATGGTATATTTTGGACTGGGAAGCGTATGAAAAAATATTTTAAACCAAATGGATGTTTTAACTTCTCAAAATCTTTCAATACTATCATCTACTATCCAAATGGTTTTGTGGTACAGTTTCAGACCGAATATGGTCTTTTTCAGGGTGAATTTGAGTATAAATAACGCTCAATTACTATATAATAACAAAAAATATAAGAGTGCGCCATGTCAAAAACTTTAATCACAAATCTAACAACTATTCTCATTATCATCCTCTCTTTTTTCTTACCCCAAGAGATAAGCAAACATACACTCAATGTCGGACTTTATGCACTCTCGGGCGCTATCACAAACTCGCTTGCTATCTATATGATATTTCACAAAGTACCCTTACTTTACGGCTCAGGAGTTATCGAGAAAAATTTCGAAGCTTTTAAAAGCTCTATTAGATTGATGATTATGGAGCAGTTTTTCTCCAAAGAGAATATAAGCAGATTTTTACAAAAGGAAAATCAAGATATCGATTTTGCCGCTATCATCGCCAAAGTTGACCTCAAGATTGCATTTGAGAGTCTTAAAACCACTATCATGGAGTCAAAATTTGGCTCACTGCTTGGAATGTTTGGCGGAGAGAGTGCGCTTGATTCATTTCAAAAACCTTTTGAGGAGAAGTTAAGAGGCTCGCTCATCAAGATAACCTCATCGGAGTCTTTTAAAAAAATGATCGAAAATGAACTCAACTCTAACCTCATCCAAGAAGATATATTAAACTCCATAGAAACAATCGTCACGGAGAGACTAGAAGAGCTCACTCCTAAAATGGTAAAAGAGATAGTTGAGTCAATCATCAAAGAGCATCTAGGATGGCTTGTGATTTGGGGCGGTGTCTTTGGAGGACTTATAGGACTATGTGTTTCAATCTTTATCTAGCAAAATAGCGGATAGAGGCAAATCCTGCAAATCCTGCCCCCTCACACGCTTGTATCTGCTCATCTCCTAGTATGCCACCAAGTGCGATAACCGGCATGTCAAGCTCGGCTTTTAGCTCTTTTAAGATATCTACTCCAAGGGGCTTGCCCTTGTTAGGAGTTGCAAAGATAGGACTCAATGTTGCCATATCGGCTCCTCTTTCTTGCAAACCGAACAAATCTTCTAAAGAGTGTGCACTTGCTATTGTAAAAAGTCCGCTACTTTTTGCCTCTGCTACAAGATCAAATTGATCACTTCTTAGATGTACTCCGTCAGCTTTAAGCTTACAAGCAAGCTCAACATCGCCATGCAATAAGACTTTTTCAAAACCAAAAGGTTTAGCAGATTCTAAAAAAAGTTTGGCAGTAAGGGCATAATCAGGATTTGTGCGATCACGATAAACGATCATGGAAGCAAGGCGCGAGAATCTTTTAAGATCCTCGTTTATATTTGAAAATGTAAGGGTGGAAGGATTGCTAATAGCGTACGCTAGCATCGCTCTTAGTGATGCTCATCACTTACAACAACAGCTCCTGCAAGGTAAACATAGGTAAGAATCATAAATATGAAGCTTTGAAGTATCGCGCCAAAAGTAAGAAGGACATATCCTGAAAGTGGCACAAAATAGAAAGGAGCAAGCATCAAAAGAACCCATAAAAAGAGGTCATCCCCTTTGATGTTCCCAAAAAGACGGAAAGAGAGTGAGATGATTCTTGAGATATGTGATACGATCTCGATAGGATACATAAACGCTGTAAGCCCGGCTTTGAGGATCGGGTTCATCTCACCAAGGTGAACGAATGAGCCAAGATATTTTAAAAAACCTTGCGCTCGTACACCTTCAATATGATAATAGACAAATACTAAAAGTGCCAATGTTAAAGTGATATTGATATTTGATGTTGGTGCTTCAAATCCCGGGATGATACCGATAAGGTTAGAGAAAAATACAAACAACCCGATAGTTGCAACAAGGGGGAGGTACTTTCTAGCATTTTCTTCGCCGATAACATCTTTTCCCATGGCGATAACGCCACCAAGGTAGGCTTCCATAACATTTTGACTACCGTTTGGCACAGCTTGCATATTTTTTGTTGCTGCTCTTGCTAAGATAAGCATGATAATGGCAACTAAGGCAACATGTGCCATCATTAAACCGCTTCCTTCGTGACCAAATATGACACCAAAATAGGTAAATACACCTTCCATAGATCGACCCTTACATATATATTTTGCCGTATTTTACAAAAAAGCTCCTAAATAGCACTTTAAATGGGTAGGATTTTTGAGTTTCTCTTCTTAAATTTGTAAAAAAAATAATAGTCTTATATGATAATATTTTTCTATCGCTTTCGCACCTCTGGTGCAATCTATCAAATAACTGTCATGCGAGCATCTTTGTAAAGCAGGCATATCCGCGGCGGTACAGATAGCAAGCAGGGATATGCCTTTCCTTCGGCGGTGCAAAATATGCACATCGCCTTTGGTTTCAAAGCTATAAAGACAAAGCAGCTTGTCTTTATTTACGCTTTTCACTATGTGAGCATGACGCTTTTTGCGCTACTTTTTCTAAAAAAGTAGTAAAAAGAAAACAAGAAATCTCTATAAACTTTTCTTTTTAGTAAAGAAAAGTAACAAAAGAAAATCGTCGTTTCACAATTGTGCGGGCGTTGTTCAACGCTCGT
>JACDJA010002461.1_pt1 | contig 13211 bp, 10 predicted proteins | sample 7449241 | NCBI WGS metagenome assembly JACDJA01 (sample SAMN14253289, study PRJNA609438) | sludge metagenome | isolation source: initial anaerobic sludge | collected 2018-12-20 | reverse complement strand
TTTTAAATCATATTACGAATTACCGGGAATTGACAGAAGGAATGTTGAAAGATCAATTATGTTTAAGCAAGGCAGGGGAAATTCGGCTATTTGCTATAAAAAAATTTAATAGGCTTTAACTCTTTTAATACTTTTGCCAACCCGGGAAACGCATGCTTTCTGCAGTCATCCATAGGAGGACTGCCCCAACCGGTGTCATTCCGAGGAGTTTCAGGGACGAGAAATCTCTTTGAATTAGGTGCTGTTTCCCCCGCCCTTGCGTCCCCTCTCTCGTCATTCTTGCGAAAGCAGGAATCCATGTCATGAGGCGGAAGGCATGCTGAAAGTTTTCGGCAATCTTCAGCCTTTCGACATGGACCCCGGGTCTATGGCCCGGGGTGACGGGCTACTGAGGCATGCCGGATGCGTCCGGGGCAGGCCGGATGTTGACCCAACCGTCGAGAGACGGTCGGTTTTCAGTTTCCTTCCAGCCATCCGTCCTTGCGTCCCCTCTCTCGTCATTCCCGCGAAAGCAGGAATCCATGTCATGAGGCGGAAGGCGTGCTGAAAGCCTCCGGCAATCTTCAGCCCTTCGACATGGACCCCGGGTCTATGGCCCGGGGTGACGGGCTGCTGAAGCATGCCGGATGCGTCCGGGGCAGGCCGGATTTTTAAGCGACGAGCGACAGGCCCCCGATTTCAGCCCCGTTCCGCCTGTCCGTCATTCCGTCCCCTCTCTCGTCATTCTTGCGAAAGCAGGAATCCATGTCATGAGGCGGAAGGCGTGCTGAAAGTTTTCGGCAATCTTCAGCCCTTCGACATGGACCCCGGGTCTATGGCCCGGGGTAACGGGCTGCTGAAGCATGCCGGATGTGTCCGGCCGCTTTCCGTCATTCCGGGCTTGACCCGGAATCCATGTTCATCGGAACGAGATGGCGGAAGACCCTCCGGAAATCTCGGAATCCTTTGTTACCCAACCGATCCGTCCAGCCATGCCAGCAACCGACGATACTGCTGGTGGCGTTTTTCAGCGCGTCAACCGCCCGTAGATGCGTAGCAGGCGGTCGGGCAACTCGCGAACTTCACCGATCATGGTGTGATGGACGGTGCCGTAGAGATCATCCAGGCGGGCCTCGGCGGGCAGGTTCACCGTGATGGCATGGACGTGAATCCCCTTGGCGCGGGCCTCGCCGATGGCCTGGCGGGTGTCGGCCACCGCGTAGTCTCCCTTGTAGTCCACGTCGTTGGGAAACCCGTCGCCCAGTACGATGAGCAAATGCACCCGGGCCGGCTGGGCCGCCAATAGCCCGGAGGCATGTCGGACGGCCGCGCCCATGCGCGTGGCCCGTTGGGGGGCGATGGCGGCGATGCGTTGTCGCAGGGCTTCGTCCGGCGTCTGGTCGAAGTCCTTGATGTGGAAATAATCCACTCCCAAGCGCCCGTTGCCGGAAAAGCCGGCCAGGGCGAAGCGGTCGCCCACCACACTCAATGCTTCGCAGAACAGGACGATGGCCTCCTTCTCCAGCGCCACCACCGTCTGCTGGCTACCTCGGACGCGGTTTCCGGTGCTGCGGGACAGATCCACCAGCAGCAACACCGCCACGTCGCGCAGGCGTTTGACGCGCTTGATGTAAAGGCGATCGGAAGGAGTCGCCCCGGCTTGGCGGTCCACTTCGTAGTCGATGAGGGCCCGGTAGTCGAACTCGTCCCCCTCGATCCAGGGTCGCAGCGTGGTTACCGCCTCCGGGCGCAGGAATTCAAACGCCCGCTGCATCCGTTTGACCAGTCCATTGAAACGGACCAGGGTCCGGCCGTAGAAGTCGGAATCCCCATCGCCTATCCAGCGGTCCACGACCCGGACGTGATCGGCCAGGTAGCCCGCGGCACGATGGTCCCATTCCGGGTACCAGGATGCCGGTCCGGTCTCCGCGACAGCGGTTGGTGTCAGGGACGAATCCGCACCGAGCAGCGCTTGCAGGTCGGCCAGGCTCAGCGAGACCGCATCGGCTTGCGGCGGGCCGTCGGCATGTGGTCGGATCAGAACCAGCAAATCGGCGGCGTCGAGTTTCCCCCCCTTCTCAAGCAGGCGGCGGACCAGGTCGCTGCGGCGTACCGGTACACCCTGGGTCTCCAGCGCCTGCTTGAGGCGGCTCGCCGTTTTCAATGCCTCGCGATGGGCATCGCCGAAGAACCCGGCCCGTACGCGCCATCCAAAAGGCGTTCGTAACGGCGGAGAGCCATGACGGCCAAGGGAGGCCACCAGGGGATAGGCGTTTCGGGTCCAGGCGGCCGAGGCTTCAACGGAACTGCCCGGGCCGAGAAGAATGTCGCCGTCTTCGAGCAATCCGGCCCTGTCGGAAGACGGCGGTGGAGGGGATGGAGAGGACGATTCGAGGACCATCCGGGCGTAGAGCCAATCCAGCACCGATGGCTCGGTTTCGCGCCAGAACCCCGCCGCCTCGGACAGCAGCCGGGGGCGGCTGCGGCGCCACAGCCCGGGCGAGGTGATCTGCCAGGCCCTGCGAAGTCGGCTCTGTTCGGCGATGGTGAACAGGTCTTCGGCCAACGGCGGATTTTCAAAAGCGGCCAGAAAGCGCTCCAGGTCGCTGGATGTCGGATCCGACGAAATGGTGTCCGGGGTGGCGTCGTCGAGTTTTTCCAGGTCGAAATCGTAGGTGCCGTATTCCAGGTAGCCGGCTTCGATGCGCGCCAGCAGTTTGAACAGTTCCAGGTTGGCAACGTAGGTCGATTCGAGATCGATTTCCTCCGGCAGGTAAAGCCAAAGCCCGTCGCTGCACACCGTCGGCGGGGTGGGCAGGGCGCTCCGCCGCGCTTCGGAAAGATCGGCAAGGCTTCGTACCGCCACCCGGGCGCCGGTGCGGGCGGTGAGGTAGCGGTTGAGGGTCGGGTGGATCTCGGATAGTGCCGCTGCGCGTTGCAGGGCCCGACGAGTGTCCCGGGCCGCCTGCGTCTTGAGGGCCAGCATGCGCCGGCCAAAGCCGGGAAGCCGGCGCCACTTGGCCAGGGCCTGGGTGACGAACTGATCCAGGGCCGAGGGATCGAGTACCCCCAATCCTTCGGCCAGGCCGTCGAGAAAATCGTCGGCCAGGCGGAAGTCGACTTCCACCACTCGCCGGAGCTGCTCGATCTGGGACAGGCGCCGTGCCGGGGACAGCTTCAGAACGGCCGTGGGCAGCAGGTGGCTCAGATGAAGGCTCTGGTTGTAGGTCAGATCCCGGTCGAAGGCGGTGTTCAGCAACGTTAAAAAGGCTTCGGCCGCCGGGTGCTCCTCCCGGCCCAGCAGGACGGCCAGGGTTTCCAGGGGGCGCTTGAGGGTGTAGATGCCCTTGCCGCGCAAAATGGAAATGGTGGTTTTCAGATGCGCCAGAAATTGGGGCGCGGCGTAACGGAGCACCGGAACGAGGAATTCGGCGGTCAACTGCCCCAACTCAGGGCCGTGGATCGAGGCCGCCCGTACCTCGTCCCAGTATCGATCCATGGCTTCGGGAGGGGCATGGGCCAGCAGTTCGGCACCGCCCAGGGCCACGGTTCGGCCCAGATGAACCGAGCGCGAAACAGCCCGCAGGACCTCTTCCACCAGCCGTTCAAGCTGTTGTGGAGCCGGCGGCAGGTTGCCTTCCGCGAGTTTTTCGGCCACCTGCCGGGCCAGCTCGGGGTCTAGAAGGGTAAGGTTTTCGAGGGACGCTTCCGATGCGTGCATGGGAATGAGAACGCTTTCGCCGGCGCCGAAGGTCACGGCCCTCGGCGTCATCCGGATCAAAAACTGTCGGCGATCAGGTCGTTGAGGGTCTCCAGGAGCCGATCGTCGTCGGTGAGGGGCTGGCTGATGGCCATGCGGCAGGCCTCGGCCGGCGTGATGCCCCCGGCGATGAGGCGGGCCGCGTAGATCAGCAGTCGGGTACTGGCGCCTTCGGCCAAGCCGTGTTCGCGGATGGCGCGAATTCGGGAACCCAGGTCCACCAGTTGACGAGCGATATCCGATTCGACAGCGCCCTCCCGGGCCACGATGCGTGCCTCCCGCGCCGGGTCGGGGTAGTCGAAGGCCAGGGCCACGAAACGCTGCCGGGTGCTCTGCTTCAGGTCCTTGAGCACCGATTGATACCCGGGATTGTAAGAGATCACCATCATGAAATCCGGGTGGGCCGGAACGATTTCGCCTTTCTTGTCGATGGTGAGCAGCCGGCGGTCGTCGGTGAGGGGGTGGATTACCACGGTAGTGTCCTTGCGGGCCTCGACAACCTCGTCCAGATAACAGATGGCCCCCATGCGCACGGCACGGCTCAGCGGCCCGTCGGTCCAGACGGTCTCTCCGTCTCTTAAGAGGTAGCGGCCCACCAGGTCCGAAGCGAACAAATCTTCGTGACAGGCCACCGTCACCAGGGGCAGCTTCAGGCGCCAGGCCATGTGGCGCACGAAGCGGGTTTTGCCGCAACCGGTGGGGCCTTTGAGCATCACGGGCAGGCGGGCGCTGTAAGCGGCTTCGAAGAGCGCCACCTCGCGGCCGGATGCCAGGTAGAAGGGTTCGGTGTGGATATGGTACGGCTCGGCCTCGATGCCGTGGAAATGCGTCATGGTCAGGGCGCCTCCCCGACGCCTCGGGGTTTTAGATTGGAGTTCATCCATAAACGGACAATAGATTAGAAAGGACGCCCAGCCGTGTCAATGCGGAACCTTGCCGCTTCGATTCGCGGGATGACCGGCGCCAGAGGATTTCGCTTCTGCATACTTGACATATATTCTGAATATACCGTATGCAAAAGAGCAATTGAACGGTGTTGTGTTGCGCTAAAATCATTTGCCCCGAGATCCCATAGGTGAACAATACCACGCGTATGGCCAAATCCGATCCAACCCCCAAGCGTCTGCTCTGCGATGTGGCCTTCGATGAGATCAACCGGCGCATCATCACCCTGCATTACGGCCAGGGGCAAACCCTTCATGAAAAGCAGCTCATGGCGGAGCTGGGCATCGGACGAACGCCCATCCGCGAAGCCCTGCCGCGCCTGGCGGCCTGCGGCATCCTCGATTCTGATCCCAACGGGGCCTGGACGGTACGGCCCATCACCCTGCATCACATCAAGGCCATCTTCGAAGCCCTGGAAATCATGGAAATGGGCGTCATCGGGCTGGCCATGCGCCATGATCCGGCGTCGGTGCTGAAGCAGATGAAAGAAGCCGAGGGGGAAGTGGATGTCGCCATCAGCGCCGGCGACACGTTGGCCCTGGTGGAAGCCAACCACCGTTTTCACATGCATTTTTACGAGGCGGCCCACAACGAGTACCTCGTTCACGGCCTGTGCCGCATCCGCTTCGAGACCAAGCGGTTGGCCTATATCTCCTACAGTCACGGACCGATGCAGGGCGATGCTCTCACCGCCCACTATCAGGCGGTGAAGCGCGAACACGCCGAGATGATGGACCGGTTGGCGGCCAAGAACGAAGCGGGATTGCGCGAAACCTGCCGCGTTCACATCTCGGCCTTTCGTGAACGGATCATCCGTTACCTGAGCACCTGATGGCGCCCCTCGGGAGACAAGGACCTCTCACCATGCCCCACGGTCACACCGGGAAAAAGCTTTGGGTCGATTTGACGGCCGGCCGCTGGCGCATCGAGACATCGGCCCCCGACCCGGATTTCATCGGCGGCCGTGGCCTCAACCAGCGACGCCTTTTCGACTTGCAGCCCGATGGCAAGGACGGCCTGGATCCGCAAAGCCCGATCCTGCTGTCCGCCGGCCCGCTGGTGGGCACCCTAGTGCCGGGGGCATGTCGATTGGCGGTGGATTTTCGCAACCTGGTCACCGGCGGGGTCGGCTCGGCCAACCTCGGCGGGCACTTCGCCGCCGAGATGAAGTTTGCCGGTTTTGATCAAATCGTGATCCAGGGCCGATCGCCTCACCCGGTCTATCTCCTGGTCACCCCCGAGGCGGTTTTCCTGCGGGATGCCGCGGAGTTGTGGGGCTTGGACACCTGGGAAACCGAAAATCGGATCAAACGCCTGGAAAGCGATCCCCGGATCAAGACCCTGAGCATCGGACCGGCCGGGGAAAACGGTGTACGTTTCGCCTGTCTCATCGGCGACCGGGGACGGGCCGCCGGATACGGTGGCAGCGGCGCGGTTTTCGGCGCCAAGCGGCTCAAGGCGATTGCCGTGCGCGGAGGGCGGCCCGTGACCGTGGCCCACCCCGAAGCCCTGCTGGATGAGCTGGTGCGCTTCAACCGCGAAGTGGTGGAAAAAAGCGATTTCGTCAAGGTTCATCGCGGTGGCGGCACCCTGGCCGCCTACCTGTTGCCCGGTGAAAACCGGCCCCACGCGGTGGGCAACATGAGCGGCGCGTTCTGGGACAACGATTCCATCGCCAAGGTCGACCGGGACGCCTTCGACCGGCGCTACCTGGTACGGCGTCACGCTTGTTTTGCCTGCCCGGTGTACTGCAGCGCCGTGTACCGGGTGGGGGACCTGGTCTGCGAGGGGCTCCAGGCCAACTCCTGGCGGGCTTTCGCCTCCAATCTGGGCATCACCGACCCGGAGATGGTGATGCGGCTGCATGCCCTGGCCAACCGCAACGGGATGGACGGGGATCACACCTCGGCGGTGCTGGCCTGGGCGGTGGAATGCTATCAGCAGGGAATCATTGATGCCGGTGATACCGGTGGCCTGGACCTGCGGTGGAATGACGGGGCGACGATGCTGCGCCTGCTCGAGCAGATCGTCACCGGTACCCACCTGGGGGCCGTCCTGGCCAAGGGGCTGGACGCGGCGGCCGCCGAGATCGGCCGTGGCAGCCGGCATTTGGCGGTCACGGCCCACGGCAACGCCCTGATGGAGGCGGCCATGCGTTCTCACAAGGCCTGGGCCCTGGGCGTTGTCACCAGCAGCAAGGGCGGCGGGCATCTGCGCGGGGCCCCGGCGGTGGAGGCCCGACGTATTCCGCCGGAACTGAGCCGGGCCTATTTCGGCATCGATGACATCCAGGACCCCACCGCCTACGAAAACAAGGGACGTTTGGTCACCTGGTACGAAAACTACAAGGGCGTGGTGGACATGATGGGGCTCTGCTATCTGCCCTCGATGTGGATGGAGCTGGGGCTGTTCACGCCGGAGCACATCGCCCGGTTCCATCACCTGGTCACCGGTGGCGATCAGGACGCCGCGGCGTTGATGCACGCCGGAGCGCGGTTGCAGACCCTCGAGCACCTGTTCAACATCCGGCATGCCGGTTTCGGCCGCCGGGACGCCCGGGTGCCGGAAAAGCTCGCCCGGATCCCGGTGGACCAAGGGCCTTTCACCGGGCAGCGCCTTGATCCGGAACGCTGGGAAGAGATGCTCGACGACTACTACACCGCCCACGGCTATGATCCGGCCACCGGGTGGCCCACCACGGAACGGTTGGCGCAGCTCGGCTTGGAACGAGACGGCCGGCGCCTGGTACAGGCCGGCATTTGCTTGCCTTCCACCGATGCGGTTGGCATGATGGGAAAAATGAAATGCCGGTGACAGTGGACATCACGCGCTGCGTCGGATGCCGGCTCTGCGAGCTGGCGTGCTCCTTTTCGCGGTATGGCCAGTTCAACCCGTCACTGGCCGCCATTTGCGTTATTTTCAAAGACGACGGGACGCTGGCGGTGACGATCAGCCAAGATTGCGCCGGTTGCCGTCGGCCCTTGTGTGTGGATTTTTGCCCGGTGGGGGCCATCGCCGGTTCAGCGGGCCGTGAATAAACGGCGTCTTCGGTCGCCTTTCCCCGTCGCCGGAGCGGTGGCGGGCGCCTGGCGGCTACCTGGGATGTCGAGACAGAGGGACCGCGCCCAAGCGGTCGCAAGCGCCGTGGCCGGTGGGAACGCCGGCCGCGGGGGAATTTCAACACAACGAAGCAAAAGAAAGGGTCGATCATGAAAAGAGTGCTTGCAATGACGGTAGCGGTAATGGTTCTGGCGGTTTTCGCCGTTGGTCCCTGCGCGGCCAAGACCACCTGGAACGCCAATTCGGTTTGGCCGCCCAACAACCACCAGAGCATCGGGCTGGAGGAATTCGCCGCCAAGGTCAAGGAAGCCACCAACGGTGAGCTGGAGATCATTGTCAATTCCGGCGGCGCCCTGGGCTACAAGGGCCCCGAGCTGCTCAAGGCGGTGCGTGACGGTCTCGTGCCCCTGTCCGACATGCTTGTGTCAGGGGTGGCCGGCGACGAAAAGATCTTTCAAATCGTCACCCTGCCGTTCCTGGTGCTGGATTTCGAGGAGACCAAGCTGCTGAACCAGACCGCCCGGCCTTACTTCGACAAAGCGGCGGAAAAATGGGGACAGAAGATTCTCTACATCGCCCCCTGGCCCGGTGCCGGTCTGTGGACCAAACGCAAGATCACGACGGTCGAGGACATGAAGGGGCTCAAGACCCGCACCTACGACAAGAACGGGGCCCTGGTGGTGGAAGCCACCGGTGGAACACCTTACGCCCTGCCGTTTTCAGAAGTTTACTCGTCCCTGGCCACCGGTCTCATCGATTCGGTGATCACCTCCACCCCCACCGGTGTGGACGGCAAATTCTGGGAAGTGCTCCAGTATTACCATCCGTTGAACATCACCGTGGCCACCGACATGGTCAACGTCAATCTCAAGGCCTTCAACAAGCTGGACAAGGAGACCCAGGAGACCCTGGTCCGGCTCGGCAAGGAGATGGAAGAGATCATGTGGCAGCGGGTGGTGGAAATCGACAAGGAAAAGGAAGCCATCTGCAATCAGAACGGCATCGAGACCGTGCCGCCGTCCAAGGAGCTGCTCAAGGCCCTGGCCGAGGTCACCGAGTCCATCCGTGCCGACTGGCTCAAGGACGCCCCCCAGGATGCCAAGGCCGCCTACGCGGACTTCATGGGAAAAGTGGAGCGTTAAAATAGGGTTTGCGGCTTGTTTCGGTCACACCGACGCAAGTTGACCGATCAGGGGACGGCCCGTTTCGCTCAGCGGGGCGGGCCACTCCAATCCATGATGGCGCTTCCCTCGGCTGATACGCGGGGCGGAGCACCGGGAGTAGTGCAGTGATGAAAACCTTGGTCAGATGGATCGACCGCCTCTCCGCCGCCGGAGGGGTGTTGGCCGCGGTCATGCTCTGTGCGGGGCTGGTGTTGATCGTGGCCGAAATCATTACCCGTAGCTTCTTCGATTACACGCTGTACATCACCGAGGAGTATGCTGGCTACCTCATGTGCGGGCTGACCTTTTGTGCGCTGGCCTACACCTTGCGCGACAAGGGGCATATCCGCATGACTTTTTTGCTCAAGGTGGTAAAGGGACGGCCGCGGGTCTACCTGGACCTGGTCTGCTTTGCCATCGGACTGGCGTTTTGCGTGGTCCTGACATGGTTTACCGGGTTGTTTTTCTGGGATTCGGTGGTCAACAAATCCCAGTCGATGCAGATTTCGGAAACCTACCTGGCCATCCCCCAGTTTTTCATGCCGCTGGGCGCCTTGCTCATGACCCTCCAGTTCTTCGGGGAAATGCTGCGCGCCATCGGGCTGCTCCAGAGCGGCGTGGATGAAGCAGCGCTGCAGGAGGAGTCCGACGCCCTGGGACGCTAGCCTTTTCAACGCCGGCGGCGGGGCACGACCCCGGCCGGCCGGAGGAGTTTAAGACGTGGAACTTGCCAGTATTTCCCTGACGCTGTTCGCCTTGCTGGTCGTTTTCATGGGCGGGACCGTGTGGATCGGTATCGCCCTGTTTCTGGTCGGTCTGGGCGGATTCGTTTTTTTCACCGAGATTCCCTTCGGTACGATCTTGAGCAACGTCGCCTGGAACAACACCAGTGGCTCGGCCATGATGGCGCTGCCCATGTTCGTCTGGATGGGCGAGATTCTGTTTCGCAGCAAGATTTCCCAGAACCTCTTCAACGGGCTGACCCCCTGGATGGACCGCATCCCGGGGCGGCTGCTGCATGTGAACATCTTCGCCTGCACCTTTTTTGCCGCCGTGAGCGGCTCTTCGGCCGCCACCACCGCCACCGTGGGAAAGATCACCGTGCCCGAACTCAAGGAGCGCAACTACGACCAGCGCCTGGCGGTGGGATCCCTGGCCGGCGCCGGCACGCTGGGGTTTCTCATCCCGCCCAGCATGATGATGCTCGTCTACGGGATCATCGGTGATGTGAGCATCGGCAAGCTTTTTATCGCCGGATTTTTGCCCGGGGTGCTCATCGCCGGGCTCTTCAGCGGCTACATCATGCTGCGGTGTATCATCCGGCCACAGCTCGCGCCGGCCGGCGCCGATCACCACAACTGGGCCCAGCGCATTCGTGCCATTCCGGAGATCGCGCCGGTGCTGGTCCTCATCGTGGTGGTGCTCGGCAGTCTCTACGCCGGGTGGGCCACTCCCACCGAAGCCGGGGCCGTGGGCGTGGTGGGGGCCTTGGGCTTTGCCCTGGCGAGCCGTAGCCTCAACTGGGAAGTCTTTACCGCCAGCCTGATGGGCGCCATCAAGACGAGCTGCATGATCATGCTCATCGTGATGGGGGCCAGTTACCTGTCGGTGGTGGTGGGCTACCTGGGCATCACCCGCAAGCTGACCATGCTGGTCACCGAGATGGGACTGTCGCCGTATCTGCTGATTTTGATTCTATCCTTTCTCTACATCATCCTGGGCTGTCTGGTGGACGGGTTTTCCATGATCGTGATGACCACCCCCATCGTGCTGCCCCTGATCACCGTGGCGGGCTTCGACCCGGTGTGGTTCGGCATCTACCTGGTGCTGATGATCGAGCTGGCCCAGATCACCCCGCCGGTGGGGTTCAACCTGTTTGTTATCAGCAGTCTCAACAACGACGATATTTTGACCATCGCCCGGGCCGCCTTCCCGTTTTTCGCCCTCATGGCGTTGGCCACGACCCTGGTTACGATTTTTCCGGATATCGTCCTGGTGCTGCCGAACATGATGAAATAGAGGTCATCGGAGAATCTGATGAAACGTATCGACTTGAACTGTGACATGGGAGAGAGTTTCGGCGCCTATCGCATCGGACGCGATGAGGACGTGATCCAATTCATCACCTCGGCCAACATCGCCTGCGGGTTTCACGCCGGCGACCCGATGGTGCTCAACCGCACCGTGGCCCTGGCGGCGGCCCGCGGGGTGGGCGTGGGCGCTCATCCCGGCTTTGCCGATTTGAAGGGGTTCGGCCGGCGCAACATGGACTGCACCCCCGAGGAGATCACCGCCGACATCATCTACCAGATCGGCGCCATCCAGGCCTTTTGCGCGGCTCACAACGTCCGCTTGCAGCATGTCAAACCCCACGGCGCCCTCTACAACATGGCGGTGGGCAACGAACCGTTGGCCCGGGCCATCGCCCGGGCGGTGGCCGCCGTGGATCCGTCCCTGCTGCTGGTGACCCTGGCCGGCAGCGAGGCGGAACTGATGACCCGCATCGGCCGTGAGGAAGGGGTGCGGGTGGTCTTCGAGGCCTTCCCCGACCGGGTCTACACCCCCGAGGGCCGGCTGGCCTCGCGTCGGTTGCCCGGGACGGTGATCACCGATGCGGCGGTGGCCAGCGAACGGGCGGTGCGCATGGCCACCGAGGGCCGTATCGTGGCCAGCGATGGCAGCATTCTGGAGATGGAGATCGACACCCTCTGCGTACACGGCGATACGCCCACGGCACTGGCCCTGGTCCAGGAGATCCGGGGCGGGCTGGAGAAGGCCGGGGTGGCGCTGGTGCCCATGGGGGCCGATGGCGCGCCATGACGGGGGCTTTCTACGACCGGCCTCGGTTCCTCGCCTGTGGCGACCGGGCGCTCTTGGCGCAATACGGCACCGGCATCGATCTGGCGGTGAACCGGAAGGTACACGCCGCCGCCAAGGCCCTGCGGCAACGGTCCCTGAGCGGCATCGAAGCCGTGATTCCCGCCTATCGCAACCTGGCGGTGGTCTACGATCCCACGCTGGTTTCCTTTAAAACCCTCACCGAGGCCCTCACCGCCCTGGAATCGGGCCTGGAGGGTGCCGAGCTGGCTGAACCGCGCACGGTGGACATCCCGGTCTGCTACGGCGGCCGCCTGGGGCCGGATCTCGCCTTCGTGGCCCAGCACCACCACCTGACGGAAGAGGAAGTGGTCCGGATCCATTCCCGGACCCTGTATCCCATCTACGCGGTGGGGTTTGCACCGGGGTTCTGCTACCTTGGCGGCTTGGATCCGCGGTTGCACACCCCGCGGCTGCCCACTCCGAGAACCCTTGTACCGGCCGGTTCGGTGGGCATTGCCGAGGCCCAGACCGGGGTCTACCCCAGCGACAGCCCCGGGGGATGGCGTCTCATCGGGCGCACGCCGCTGAGCCTGTTCAACCCGTCCCGACCGGATCCGTTTCTCTACCAAGCGGGGGATCGGATCCGTTTCGTGCCGATTTCCGAAGCCGATTTTCATCGCCTCCGCACCGCCGAGGAGCCATGAGCGACGTCTTTCGTGTCATTTCCCCCGGGCCATTGACCACCGTCCAGGATGTCGGCCGAAAGGCCTTCCAGCACATGGGGGTGCCGGTTTCCGGGGCCCTGGATCGCTATGCCCTCAGCGTTGCCAACTGGCTGGCGGGCAACCCGGCGGCGTCTGCCGTGCTGGAGACGACCCTAGTTGGAGCACGGCTGGAAGTGCTCGCCGAGGCGGATATCGCTCTCGCCGGGGCCGCCTCGGCGCTGACCATCAACGGCCTGCCGGCGCCCGGGTGGACCTCGCACCGGGTTAGACCGGGGGATATCGTGGACACCGGCGTACCTGAAAACGGGTGCCGTTCCTACCTGGCGGTGGGCGGGGGAATCGATGTCCCGCTGGTGATGGGCAGCCGTGCCACTTACCTCGGCGGGCGGATCGGCGGTTTCCAGGGGCGAGCCCTGGCTGCCGGAGACGTCCTCCAGGCCGGCCCCGCAAATCTGCGCCGCCGGCCGCGCCGCCTGCCCTGGTTTCCCCTCTACGGGGGCGAAGTGATTCTGCGCGCCGTTGTCGGCCCTCAGGACAGGTATTTTCGCTCAGCGTTGGCGACCTTTTTCGACAGCCCCTTCACCGTTTCGGCCCAGGCCAACCGCATGGGCTACCGCTTGGAGGGCCCGGCGCTGGTGCGCGAAGCCGATGCCCCGGCCAGCATCGTCTCAGAGCCGATTGTCGCCGGCAACGTCCAGGTGCCCGCCGACGGAAAGCCCATCATCCTGCTCAACGAGCAGACCCTCGGCGGTTACGCCA
>JACDJA010002460.1_pt1 | contig 13211 bp, 13 predicted proteins | sample 7449241 | NCBI WGS metagenome assembly JACDJA01 (sample SAMN14253289, study PRJNA609438) | sludge metagenome | isolation source: initial anaerobic sludge | collected 2018-12-20 | reverse complement strand
GAGCCGGTCAAGCCCGTGCCGCCCAAGCCCGAAGCCAAGCCCCGGCCGCCCCCCGAGGTGCCCAAACCGCAGATGAAGCCGGTTGCACCATCGGTAGCGACGGTGAAGCCCGCCGCAGGCGAGGGCTACGCGGTCCAGGTTGCGGCGCTGCAGGACACGGCCAAGGTCGGTGAACTGGAGAAGCGCGTGCGTGCCACCGGCTTGCCGGTCTACACCGACCGGCTGGGTCCGCTGACTCGTGTGCGGGTGGGGCCGTTCCCGACGCGCGAGGCGGCCCAGGAAGCGGTGCGCAAGCTTCATTCCGCTGGCATCAAGGACGCGGTCCTGACGCCATGAACGTGCTCGATCTCGTCGTCCTGCTGGTGCTGGCCCTTACGGTCGTGCGTGGGCTGATGCGCGGGATGGTGGATACGCTGTTTTCGCTGGCGGCCTGGCTGCTCGCCTTCCTGCTGGGCAAGTGGGGGGCGCTGCTCGCGGAACCCCTGTTGCCGGCGGGCCTGGAAAGTCCGGCGATGCGCTATTTCGCGGGGTTCGCGGTGGTGTTTCTGGTGGTGCTGATCGTTGTGCTGCTGGTCGGTCATGCGGTCGCGGCGCTGGTGCGCGCGGTCGGTCTTGGCGTTGCCGACAAGGTGCTGGGCGGATTGGTCGGGGTGGTGAAGGGCCTGGTCATCCTGACCGGCTTCAGCGTCGCGGCCGGCCTCACCGCGTTGCCGCGCACCGACCTGTGGAAACAGGCGATGCTTTCCGGCAATTTGCAGGCCATGGCGCGTGCCGCGTTGCCGCTGCTGCCGCAGAACGTGGCGAAGCATGTTCGCTTTGAATGACGTTCATGGCCATTCGCCGCCCGGGAAGATGAAACGCCGGCTCGCGCTGAACGTTTCCCTTTCCCCATCCTCTCCCGCAGGTGGGAGAGGATGGCAAAGTCTCGCTACGCGAGTTTCATGCTAATGGATGGGTTGCACTCATGTGCGGAGTAATCGGAATCGTCGCCAACACCTCTGTGAATCAGCTGCTCTACGACGGGCTGATGGTGTTGCAGCATCGCGGCCAGGATGCCGCCGGCATCGTCACGGCGGAGGAAAGCCGCTTTCACATGCACAAGGGGCAGGGGCTGGCACGCGACGTGTTCCGCACGCGCGACATGCGCAACCTGCTTGGCGACATGGGCGTGGCGCACGTGCGCTATCCCACCGCCGGCAGCGCGTCGTCGTCCGCGGAATCCCAGCCGTTCTACGTCAACTCGCCCTACGGCATCGTGCTCGGCCACAACGGCAATCTAACCAACACGCAGGAGCTGAAGGAGTCGCTGTTCGGCACCGACCTGCGCCACGTCAACACCAATTCCGATTCGGAAGTGCTGCTCAACGTGCTCGCGCACGAGCTTCAGGTGCGGGTAAACGGGCGGCAGCTCAGCCCGGACGCGATTTTCGGTGCCGTCGCCGAGGTGCACGCGCGTTGCCGCGGTGCCTACGCCGTGGTGGCGTTCATCGCTGGTTACGGTCTGCTGGCGTTCCGCGATCCGCACGGTATCCGTCCGCTGGTGATCGGCGTCAACGAGCAGGCAATGCCGCACGAATACATCGTGGCGTCGGAAAGTGTGGCGATCGACACCCTCGGCTTCCGCTTGCTGCGCGATGTCGCGCCGGGCGAGGCGGTATTCATCGACTACAACCGGCGCATGCACAGTCGTGTGTGCAGCGACCGTGCGGTGCTCAATCCGTGCATTTTCGAGTACGTCTATCTCGCGCGTCCCGATTCGGTGATCGATGGGGCTTCCGTGTACAACACGCGGCTCGCGATGGGGGTGTCGCTGGCCGAGAAAATCCGGCGCGAGTTCGCCCACCTGAAGATCGACGTGGTGATCCCGATTCCCGACACCAGCCGGCCCTCGGCGCTGCAACTGGCGAACCACCTGAACGTCCCCTATCGTGAGGGGTTTATCAAAAACCGCTACATCGGCCGTACCTTCATCATGCCGGGACAGGCGCTGCGCAAGAAATCGGTGCGGCAGAAGCTCAACGCCATCGCGGAGGAGTTCAAGGGCCATAACGTGCTGCTGGTCGACGACTCGATCGTGCGCGGCACCACCAGCCGCGAGATCGTGCAGATGGCGCGTGACGCCGGCGCGGCACAGGTGTATTTCGCCTCGGCGTCACCACCGGTGCGATTCTCCAACGTCTACGGCATCGACATGCCGACGCGCAACGAGCTGATCGCCAACGGCCGCAGCGATGCGGAGATCGCTCGCGAAATCGGCTGCGACGCGCTGATCTACCAGGACCTCGACGCCATGGTTGCGGCGGTGCGCGCGGGCAATCCGTCCATCGCCGACTTCGATACCTCGTGCTTCGACGGGCGCTACATCACCGGCGACGTGACGCCGGAATATCTCGCCTACGTCGAGGCGGTGCGCAACGGCGAGACGCCGCCGCCGTCCGCGCTGTCGACGCAGCAACTCGACCTCAACCTCGCGGTGACCCGCTGACATGGACGAACACTACGACATTGAAACCCTGGCGGTGCGCGCGGGCAGCGTACGCAGCCAGTTCAACGAGCATTCCGAGGCGATGTTCCTCACCTCCAGCTTCGTGTTCGGCAGCGCCGCCGAAGCCGCGGCGCGCTTCAAGGGCGAACAGCCCGGGCCGATCTACGCGCGTTTCACCAATCCCACGGTGCAGATGATGGAGGCGCGGCTCGCCGCGCTCGAAGGCGCGGAGCGCTGCGTGGCCTTCGCTTCCGGCATGGCCGCGATCCTCGCCACGGTGATGGGGCTCATGAAAGCGGGCGAGCACGTCGTCGCCTCGCGTTCGATCTTCGGTTCCACCGTGCAGCTCTTCTCCAACATCCTCGGCCGCTTCGGCATCGAGACCAGCTACGTGTCGCCGACCGATCCCGCGGAATGGCGCGCCGCGGTGAGGCCGAACACCAGGCTCTTCTTCGTCGAGTCGCCGTCGAACCCGCTCACCGAAGTGAGCGACATCCGCGCGCTCGCCGCCATCGCACACGAAGCCGGCGCGTGGCTCGCGGTGGACAACTGTTTCTGCTCGCCCGCCCTGCAACAACCACTCGAACTCGGCGCCGACATCGTGATCCACTCCGCGACCAAGTACCTCGACGGCCAGGGACGCGTGCTCGGCGGCGCCGTGCTCGGCAGCCATGCGCTGATGGAAGGCGTCTACACCTTCCTGCGCACGGCCGGGCCGACGCTCTCGCCCTTCAACGCCTGGGTGATCCTCAAGGGGATGGAAACGCTGTCCTTGCGCATGGAGGCGCATTCACGCAATGCACTCGCGCTGGCGCAATGGCTGGAAGCGCAGCCGCAGGTTGCGCGCGTGCTCTATCCCGGCCTGTCCTCGCATCCGCAACACGCGCTGGCGATGGCCCAGCAGAAGACCGGCGGCGGCATCGTCGCCTTCGACATCAAGGGCGGCCAGGCAGCGGCGTGGAAGCTGATCGACGCCACCAGGCTTTTGTCGATCACCGCCAACCTGGGCGACACCAAGACCACCATCACCCATCCGGCCAGCACCACGCACAGCCGCATGACGGCGGAGCAGCGTGCCGCGGCCGGCATCGGCGACGGCTTGATTCGCATTGCCGTCGGCCTCGAATCCATCACCGACATCCAGGCCGATCTCGCACGCGGGCTTGCGTGACGCATCCTGTAACAGGAAGCGCGCGCCGCTGCGGCCGAGGCTGTTTCAGTTGCCGCAAAGCTTCGCGGTGATCGATGCCCCGTCATGACGCCGCCACCTCCAGGGTGCAGCCCGCGGCATCGCACACCACGTAGCCCCAGCGCGCGTACCAGTCCGGCAGCACCCAGCGCTCGCACGCCGTGCCGTCGACCTCGTGGGTGTGGCGGGCCGGGCGGTGGGTGTGGCCGTGGATCAGTCGCTGCGCGTGCTGCGCGCGTAGCACACGCACGACTTCGCTGACACTGACGTCCATGATGGCGGCGGGCTTGTGTGCCTTGGCTGCCGCGCTGCCGGCGCGTGCCCGCTGCGCCAGTTGGCGGCGCAGCCCCTTGGGCAGGCGCCTGAGGAGGGCGACGGTGACGGGGTGGCGCGAACGCCGGCGGAAGGTCTGGTAGGCGAGGTCATCGGTGCACAGCGTGTCGCCGTGCATCAGCAGCGTCGGTACGCCATACAGATCGATGCGCGCCGGATCGGCGATGAGCGTCATGCCGGCGCGTGACGCATAGCGCTGCGCCAGCATGAAATCGCGGTTGCCGTGCTGGAAATACACCGGCGTGCCGGAGGTGGTCAGCGCCTTCAGGCGGTGCGCCGTGGCCGTGGCCACGGCCTCGTCGTGGTCGTCCCCCGTCCAGGCTTCGAACAGGTCGCCGAGTATGTAGAGTGCGTCGGCACCCGCAACCTGCTCCTCGAGAAAACGAAAAAAACGCCCGGTCGCGGCCGGGCGTTCGTCGGTGAGGTGCAGGTCGGCGACGAAGTAGGTGCGTCCCGTCTTCACCGAGCGTTTCAGGCGATTTCCGCCCTGGTGATGACGACATCCTCCAGCGGCACGTCCTGGTGCCCGGCGCGGTTGCCGGTCTTCACTTTCCTGATGGCGTCGATGACCTCGGTGCCCTCGACCACCTTGCCGAACACCGCGTAGCCGTAGCCCTGCGGCGTGGGGGAGCTGAAGTTGAGAAAGCCGTTGTCCTTGACGTTGATGAAGAACTGCGCCGTGGCCGAATTCGGATCCGGCGTGCGCGCCATGGCGATCGTATAGGTCTCGTTCTTCAGACCATTGGATGCTTCGTTTTCGATTGGCGCGCGCGTCGGCTTCTGCGTCATGCCGGGTACGAAGCCCCCGCCCTGGATCATGAAGCCGTCGATCACGCGATGGAAGATGGTGTCGTCATAGAAGCCGTCGCGCACATACTGGAGAAAGTTCTCCACCGTCTTGGGCGCCTTTTCGGCGTCGAGTTCGAGGGTGAGGGTGCCGAGGGTGGTGTGCAGCTTGATCATGCCTGTCCTTAGAGTGAGGTTTCATGAATGATGGCCCAGCGTCCGTTGTCGCGGCGCCAGAACTGGCGCTTCACGGTGCGGTCGCTGAGGTTGTTGCTGCGGTAGTCCTGCACGAAGCTGACCAGCGCGAAATCGGGGCGTTCGGGGTAGAGCATCAGGCTGACGTGATCGAGCCCCACCTTGATCCAGGTCTTGCCCGCGTTGACTTTCTGCTTCGAGGCGCGGAACGTGCCCAGATCCTGCCCGCCGCTGCGAAACTGCGGATGGTAGTGGGCGATCAGGCGTGCCGTGTCGCGGCTTTCCCAGTCCTGGCGCCAGTTTTCCAGTGCGGCCGCGAGGTCGTTGCGGCGTTCGGCGAGCGCGTCGAGGGCCACCCACTCGATCGCCTCGGTGATGACCACGGGCGTCTTGCCGGGTTCGATGTATTGTCCGAGGCGCGTCAGATCGTCGTTGGCGAGCACCACGCAGCCCTCGCTCGCGCGCGGCGCGCGGCTGTAGGTGTTGCTGGGGCTGCCGTGGATCCAGATGCCGTAGCCGTTGCGTCCCTGGCGCGCGTCCCACTCGTTGGGATAGCTGAGGGTGAAGGCGCCGCTGCCGTAGAAGTCGGTGAGTTCCTGCGGCGACTTGAAACCGGATACGTTGTAGATGCCGATCGGCGTGCGGTTGTCGCCTTCGCGCTCCTTGCCGGCGCCGGCCTTGCCGATGGTGACATAGAAGTCCGCCACGCGCACCGGCAGGCCGGCGCGGTTCGCGTAGACGTACAGGCGCGAGCGGCTGGCGTCGACCACCAGCGCATGGCGGTAACCGTCGTCGAGATTCAGCAGGTAGGCCGGCACCTTGTCCTGCGGCAGGGGGTCCGTCGCCGCGCGCACGCGCTGGCGTGCTTCGTCGCGCAGCTGCTGGAGTTCGGCGCCGCGCGTCGTCACGTTGCCGAGCGTGTCCAGCGGCCGTGCGCGTGCCAGCAACAGGTCGCCGCGCACCAGGTGCGCGAGGCGGAAATTGGGATGCTGGCGGGTGAGCTGGTCGACCGTTGAAAGGGCTTCCGGTACGCGGCTCTGCGTTACGGCGAGCAGGCTGTCGGTCAGCATGCGGTCGGCGTCCGCCAGCGCGCCTGGCGACAGGCCGGCGAGCAGGAGGACGGACAGCAGGCGGCGCATGCGGGCGGTCAGCGGGATGTTTCGTCGACGATGCGCCACTGGCCGTTCTGCAGGGCCAGCTTCAGCGTCTTGGTGACGGTCGAGCTGAAACGGTCGGAACGGTAGGCCTGGCGGAAGGTGGCCGTCGCGTTGTCGTCCTGTTGCGTCACCTTGACGTCGCTCACCTTGACCTCGATGCGCTTGGGTGCGGTGATGCGCGCGCGACGCTGCGCTTCCCAGGCCGTGCGCGACAGGCCCTCCGCACTGTAGTCGCTGGCGTAGGCCGCCAGATACGCGTCGACGTCGCGGCGTGACCAGGCCTGCGCCCACCGGGTGATCGCCGCCTCGACGTCGGCCGCCGGGGCGGCAGGGGTTGCGGCGCGGGGTTCCGCGGCGGCTGCGGCGGGCTTGGGTGCCGGCACGGCGGTCGTGGCGGCGGTGGCCACGGCGGGACGGACCGCGGTCTTGCGTGGCTGGCCACCCATCATTTCCTTGATCAACGCAAGCTTGGTCTGCGCGGCAGTGTTGCGGCTGTCGAGCGCCAGCGCCTTGTCATACGCCAGCGACGCCATCTTGGCGTAAATGTCGCCGAGATTTTCGTGGGCGGTGGCGTAGCTCGGATGGGTGCGGATCGCCTTTTCCAGCGAATCCTTCGCCGCCTCGTATTTGCCCTGCGAGGCATATAGCACCGCGAGGTTGTTGTAGGGTTCCGGCAACTCGGGATAGTCCTCGGTCAGCGCGGTGAACAGGCCGATCGCGTCGTTGGTCTTGCCCTGGTCGGCGAGGATCAGGCCCTTGAGAAAGCGCGCCTGCGCATCCTTCGGGTTCTTCGCCAGATAGTGGTTGGCGTTGTCGAGGGCGCCGGCAAGGTCGCCCTTGCGGAACTGCTGGTTGATTTCCTGGATGTCGCTGGCCAGCACGGGCGCGCCCGCAAGCAGGGTGCAGACGGCGGCGGCGAGAAAACGGGACAGGGCCATGTGATATGCTCGGGTCATCGCGGAAAACTGGCATTCTAGCAACATCGACCCGGCTGAGACAGCCGGGGCGCCGCCGGATTCCCGGATCGCATCATTCAGTTCCCGGCCCTTTCGTTCCATGCTGCACATCACCAACTCCCTCACCCGCACCAAGGAAGCCTTCGTCCCCCTCGTGCCCGGCCGCGTCCGCATGTACGTGTGCGGCATGACCGTGTACGACCTCTGCCACCTGGGACACGCACGGGTGTTCGTGGTGTTCGACATGGCCGTGCGCTGGCTGCGGGCGAGCGGGTACGAGGTCGAGTACGTCAGGAACATAACGGACATTGACGACAAAATCATTAGGCGCGCGCAGGAAAACGGCGAGACGCCCGCCGCACTCACCGAGCGCTTCATTGCCGCGATGCATGAGGACGAGCGCGCACTCGGCGTGCTGCCGCCCGACCACGAGCCACGCGCCACCCGCTACGTGGCGCAGATGCTGGCGATGATCGAACGCTTGCAGGAAAAGGGGCTGGCCTACGCCGCGCCCAACGGCGACGTGTATTACAGTGTGCGCGCTTTTCCCGCGTATGGCCGGCTTTCCGGCAAGAGTCTCGACGAGTTGCGCGCCGGCGAGCGTGTCGAGGTCGACCCCAACAAGCGCGACCCCATGGACTTCGTGCTGTGGAAAGCCGCCAAGCCGGGCGAACCGGCCTGGGAATCGCCATGGGGACCGGGGCGCCCCGGCTGGCACATCGAATGCTCGGCGATGAGCGCGGAACTGCTCGGCCGCCACTTCGACATCCATGGCGGCGGCCAGGACCTGCAGTTTCCGCACCATGAGAACGAGATCGCCCAGTCCGAGGGCGCGCACGCCTGCAAGTTCGTCAATTACTGGATGCACAACGGCTTCGTGCGCGTCGACAACGAGAAGATGTCGAAGTCGCTCGGCAACTTTTTTACCATTCGCGAAATCCTGCAGAACTACGATGCCGAGGTGGTGCGCTTCTTCATCCTGCGTGCACACTACCGCAGTCCGCTGAATTATTCGGACGCCCACCTCGACGACGCGCGCAGCGCGCTGACCCGCCTGTATACGGCGCTGAAGGGTGCGCCACTCGAAACCGGCCCGGTGGACTGGGCAATCCCGGCCGCGGCGCGCTTCCGCGCCGCGATGGACGACGACTTCAATACGCCCGAAGCGATTTCCGTGCTGTTTGAACTGGCCGGCGAGGCCAACCGTGGCGACGCCGCGGCCGCGCGCCTGTTGCGCGCGCTGGGTGGCACGCTCGGGTTGCTGCAACGCGAGGCCGGGGTTTTCCTCAAGGGGGACACCGCTGCCGGCGGGCTGGACGCGTCCGCGATCGAAAACCTGATCGTCGCGCGTCAGGCGGCGCGCAAGGCGAAAAACTTCGCCGAGTCCGACCGTATCCGCGACGAACTGGCCGCTGCCGGCGTGGTGCTGGAGGACGGCTCGGGTGGCACGACGTGGCGGCGTGGCTGAAACGCGACGGGCGCGGGCAATGAAAAAGGGACGGCGAACCGTCCCTTTCTTGCCTGCGACCGTGCCGGAATTACTTGGCGGCGGGTGCCGGTGCCGCGGCCGGAGCCTGCTGCGGGGCGGCGTAGAAGTTCGCCGGGTTCATCATGTTCATCCAGGTGTTCGGATCGAAGAAGTTGAACGTGCCGGCGGGGACCGCAGCGGGCGGGGTGCCGGCCGCTGCAGGCTGGCCCGCAACGGGGGCGGTCATGCCCATCCAGCTGGTCGGGTCGAAGAAGTTGAACGTGCCAGCCGGCGCGGCGCCAGCCACGGGCGCGGCGTAGGTCGCCGGGTTCATCCAGGTGCCCCACGAACCGTAGGTGGCGGGGTTCATCGACGCGTTCATCCAGCCGGTGTACATGGCGGGGTTCATCGGCTGCATCATCAACTGCCACAGACGCGGATCCATCGGTGCCATCATCCACTTCATGTACATGGCGGGGTTCATGGACTGCATCATCATGTTCCACATCTGCGGATCCATGGGCATCATCATCCAGCGCATCATCTTGCCCGGATCGAACAGCTGGGTCATCAGCGCGGTGTAGAAGTTGGGGTCCATCGACGCCGCCATCCATTTCATGTACATGTTGGGGTCGGCGAACTGCATGTAGTTGGACAGCGAACGCGGATCCATCATCGAACCCATCATGCGGTACCAGTTGCCCGGCTCCATCATGTTGACGCCCATCTGGGTGTAGAAACCGGGTTCGGTGACGGCGTTGGCCCAAGGCACGAATACCTTCGGGTCACGATACGCCGACGCGTTGCGGGTGAAGTCGGTCATGCGCTCCAGCCACTGCTGGCTGGTTTGCGGAACACTCGCGGCGGGGGCACCGGCGGCAGGCGCGGTGCCATTGGCGAATGCGGTGGGGGCGATGGCAAGGCCAAGGGCAACTACGAGGGACTTCACTTTCATGGTCGACTCCATAGGAATGAACGAACGCAAAAACACGGTTAAACGTAAAACACAATTAACTAATTAACTGTAGAGCATGACTGGATTATTTGTTCGCATTAGCATATTGTCAATGCCTAATATACTAATCTGGTACGAAAATTCCGGGAGGGGAGTGGGGTGATTGCCAGCCATCTGGTCAGGGTCGGCAGCGTCGGCTGGGAACACCCGGAATGGCGGGGCAACTTCTACCCGGAAGATCTTCCCGCGGACTGGCTGTTGTCTTATTACAACACCCAATTCCAGGCGGTTTTCCTGTCTGCGGACACCTGGGCCGGCGTGTCCGGGGCAGACTGGGCGCGCTGGCTGTACGACACCCGCGAGGATTTCGTATTCGTGCTCGAACCGGCCCCGGGGGGCGAACCACCGGCCTCGCCGCGCGTGATGCAGGCCACGCCGGCGTGGGCGGCCGGACATCTGTGGTGGATCGACGCGGCCCCCGACCTGCGCGCGCTGGCGCAGCGTATCGCCGCCCATGCCGCGAGCGGTGAACCCCTCTTCGTGTTCAGCCGGGAGGGCAGCCGGGCACGACTCGAACAGGCCGCGGAACTCGTCCGGGTGATGGGCTACTGACCCCTCACACTGGGCGGAATTACGTGTGACTTCGGTAGAATCATGGGTTGTCGTCGCCATTCGCGGGTCATCCGTTGCAACACGATACGCTGGTAGAAATCAGGGATGTGGTCTTCGGCTACGGCGCGCGCCCGGTCCTGAAAGGAGTCAACCTGACCGCCCGGCAGGGCCAGGTCGTCGCCATCATGGGCAGCAGCGGCTGTGGCAAGACCACACTGTTGCGCCTGATCGGCGGGCAGATCCGGCCGGGCCAGGGCAGCGTGCGGGTGGCCGGCGAATCGGTGGGCGAGCTCGACCGCGCCGGGCTGTACCGGCTGCGCCGCAAGATGGGCATGCTGTTCCAGTTTGGCGCGCTGTTCACCGACATCCCGGTGTTCGACAATGTGGCCTTCCAGCTGCGCGAGCACACCGACCTGCCGGAGGATGCCATCCGCGACCTGGTGCTGATGAAGCTGCACGCGGTGGGGCTGCGCGGCGCGGCGGAGCTGATGCCCTCCGAGCTGTCCGGTGGCATGGCACGGCGGGTGGCGCTGGCGCGCGCGATCGCGCTCGATCCCATGCTGGTGATGTACGACGAGCCCTTTGCCGGGCTCGACCCGATTTCGCTGGGGGTGACCGGCAACCTGATCCGCCGGCTGACCGACACCCTTGGCCTGACTTCGCTGGTGGTGACCCATGACGTGCAGGAATCGCTGAAGATCGTGGATTACGTGTATTTCGTTTCGGAAGGGGTGATCGTCGCGGAAGGCACGGCGGACGAGATCCGCGCCTCGGACCTGCCCTACGTGCACCAGTTCGTGCATGGCGAGGCCGACGGCCCGATGCCTTTCCATTACCCCGCGCCGACGTACGCCGAAGACCTGCGGCTGGGGGGGCAAAATGCTTAGGCGGTCGATCGAGGGGCTGGGGCAGCGCACCATCGAAGGTGTGTGGCGCATCGGCTTTGCCGCCCGCTTCTTCGGGGCGATGCTGCTGCATTCGGGCACCGCGTTCCGCCGCTTTGGTCTGACCATCCGCGAGATGTATTTCAGCGGCGTGCTCTCGCTCATCATCATCCTGGTGTCCGGCCTGTTCGTCGGCATGGTGCTCGGTCTGCAAGGCTATGAGACGCTGCAACGCTATGGTTCCGAATCGGCGCTGGGTACGCTGGTGGCGCTGTCGCTGGTGCGCGAACTGGGGCCCGTGCTCGCGGGACTCCTGTTCGCCAGTCGCGCGGGGTCGGCGATCACCGCGGAGATCGGCCTGATGAAGGCGACCGAGCAGCTCTCCGCGATGGAAATGATGGCGGTCGACCCGATCGCGCGCGTGGTCGCACCGCGCTTCTGGGCCGGCGTGATCTCGATGCCCATACTGGCCGCGCTGTTCTCCGCGATGGGCATTTTCGGCGGTTATCTCGTCGGCGTGCACCTGATCGGCGTCGACGAAGGTACGTTCTGGTCGCAGATGCAGGGCGCAGTCGATTTCGAGCAGGACATCCTGAACGGCGTCATCAAGAGCGTGGTGTTCGGCGTCGCCATCACCACCATCGCGCTGTTCGAGGGCTACGACGCGCCGCCGACCGCCGAAGGGGTGTCCGGCGCCACCACGCGCACCGTGGTGACCTCCAGCCTCGCCGTGCTGGCGCTGGATTTCGTCCTGACCGCATTCATGTTCCGGGGAATCAACTGACAATGAACCGTACCGTACTCGACCTCTGGGTGGGCCTTTTCGTCATTGCCGGGATCGGCTCGCTGCTGTTCCTCGCGCTCAAGGTCGGCAGCATGAATACCGTAAAGGCAGGCAACAGCTATGAACTTGTTGCCCGCTTCGACAACATCGGCGGGCTGAAGCCGCGCGCCCCGGTGAAGAGCGCCGGCGTGGTGGTGGGGCGCGTCGCCGACATCCGTTTCGACAACGAAACCTACGAGGCGGCGGTGACGCTGCGCATCGACAAGCGCTATGCTTTCCCCAAGGACACCTCCGCCGCGATCATGACCTCGGGCCTGCTCGGCGAGCAATATATCGGCCTGGAGGCGGGCGGCGACGAACAGAAGCTTAAGGACAAGGATCGCATCATCCTCACCCAGTCGGCGGTGGTGCTGGAAAACCTGATCGGACAGTTCATCTACGGCAAGGCTCAGGAAGGAGCACCCCAATGACTTTCAAACCCATTACCCGGACTCTGCTGGCGGCAGGCCTCGTCGTGGCCGCGCTGCCGGCCCGCGCGGACACGGTCACCCTGCAGCAGGCGGTGGAGATGAGTCTCGCCGCCGATCCCCGCATCAAGGAGCGCGAACAGGTCGTCGAAGCGGCGCGCGGACTGGTGAACGAAGTCAAGGGCAACGCCGGCTGGCGGGTCAGTGCCAATGCCTTCATCGGGCTTGCGCCGGAGGCGGAGGGCGGTTTCTACCAGGGCGGCGCGTTCAGCGGCACCGTCCCGCGCACCGATGGCAACAAGCTCGACGGCGTGTCCGACTGGACTCACCTCGATTTCGCCCTCATCAAGCCGCTCTACACCTTCGGCAAGGTCGAGCGTTACGGCGAGGCGGCGCAGGGCTATGTCGACCTCAAGCGCGGCGAGCTCAAGCAGACCCGCAGCGACATCGTCTACGATACCAAGCGCGCCTATTTCGGCTATCTGACGGCGCGCGACATCCGTGTGTTCATGGAAGACGTGCACGAGCGGCTGAACGGCACCATCGCCGCAGTCGAGCGCAATCTCAAGGAAGAGACCGGCGAATCGCGCCAGTCCGACCTGTATGCCCTGCAGACAGCGCGCGGCCTGCTCGCCAAATACACCTACCAGGCGCGTGCGATCGAGAAGATCAGCCTCGACGGCCTCAAGGTGCTGACCGGCTCCGGGCTGAAATCCCGGCTTGCGGTGGCCGATGCCCACATCGAGCCCGTGCCCTTCCCGCAGATCGAGCTTGCGGAGTTCCAGTCGCGCGCGCTGCTGGAACGCGCCGAGATGCAGCAGCTCGAAGCCGGCCTGCGTGCCCGCCGCGCGCTGCTCGACGCGAAGAAGGCCGACCGCATGCCCGACGTGTACGCCGGCGTGGTGGGTCAGGCCAACTACGCCTCGCGGCGCGAGCGGCT
>JACDJA010002455.1_pt1 | contig 13219 bp, 10 predicted proteins | sample 7449241 | NCBI WGS metagenome assembly JACDJA01 (sample SAMN14253289, study PRJNA609438) | sludge metagenome | isolation source: initial anaerobic sludge | collected 2018-12-20 | reverse complement strand
GTCAGCAGCAATACGGCCGCGGTGATGGCGGCCGACATCCACGGCAGGTCGGTCAGCGGCAGGCCGTGGCCCAGCGCCAGGCTGCCGAGCCAGGCGCCGCCGGCGTTGCCCAGGTTGAAGGCGCCCTGGTTCAGCGTCGAGGCCAGGTTGGGCGCCTCGGCCGCCTGATCCACGATCAGCGTCTGCAGCAGCGGCACCACGGCAAAGCCGAGCATGCCCCAGATGAAGGTCATCACCAGCATCGGCGCCAGGGCGTGGATGGCCTGGCTGAGCGCCAGGAACACCAGCAGCAGGCCCAGGAAGATGCGGCGCAGCGACACTTCCAGATTGCGGTCGCCCAGCTTGCCGCCGAGCGTGCTGCCGACGGTGAGCGCGACGCCGAACAGCAGCAGCACGCCGGTCACGCCGCGCTCGGAGACGCCGGTGATGTCGCGCAGGATCGGCGCGATATAGGTCAGCACGCAGAACAGCGCGGCCGAGGCCAGCACGCTGGCCAGCAGCGGCCACAGCACCCGCACGTCGCGCAGCACGCGGAACTCGCGCAGGATGTTGCCGGGTTGCATGGGAATGCGGCCGGGCAGCCAGGCCGCCAGCGCCGCCACCGCGGCCAGGCCGATGGCGCTGACCACCCAGAAGGTCGAGCGCCAGCCGGCCGCCTGGCCCAGCGCGGTGCCCAGCGGCACGCCCAGCACATTGGCCAGCGTCAGCCCGGTGAACATCAGCGCGATGGCGCTGGAGCGCTGGTGGCGCGGCACCAGGTCGGCCGCCACCACCGCGCCGATGCCAAAGAAGGCGCCATGGCAGAAGGCGGTGAAGACGCGCGCGGCCATCAGCGTGCCGTAGCCGGGCGCCAGCGCACAGAGCAGATTGCCCAGCACGAAGGTGCTGGCCAGGCCGATCAGCGTGGCCTTGCGCGGCAGGCGCGCGGTGAGGATGGCCATGATGGGCGCGCCGATCACCACGCCCATGGCGTAGCCGGTGATCAGCAGGCCGGCGATGTCGATGCTGACGCCGAGGTCGGCGGCGACGTTGGGCAACAGGCCCATGATGACGAATTCGCTGGTGCCGATGCCGAAGGCGGCGGCGGCCAGCGCGATGAGATGCAGGGGCATGGAAAACCGGGGAGGGGGCCGGCGCTCGGGACGCGGCGACAGGGAAGGGAGCACGAATTTTAGAGCAGCGGCCCGCGCGCGCCGCTGCAAATCCCTGTTGCCGATAAGGGTATACCCGTAGTCCGTGTTCAGACCAGTTTCAGGTCCAGCGGCGTGGTGCCCGGGAACACTTGCGCCAGGCGGGGGTGGTCCAGGCCATAGAGACGCGAGAACAGGCCGGCGAACAGCGCGCGGTACTCGTTGAGCACCGGGTAGTCGCGGTCCTGGAACAGGGTGTCGCGCCGCACCTGGACCTGACGGCCGGCGATGCGGCCGCCGCGCACGTGGCCGCCCATCACCCAGTAGACCGTGCCATGGCCGTGGTCGGTGCCCTTGTTGCCGTTTTCGCGGAAGGTGCGGCCGAACTCGCTGATGACGACCACCGTGGCCTGCCGCCAGGCCGGGCCCATGGCCTCGGCGTAGCCGGCCAGCGCCCGTCCCAATTGGCCGAGCCGGTTGGCCAGCATGCCGCTGGCGCCCCCCTGGCCGACGTGTGTGTCCCAGCCGCCGACGTCGACGAAGCCGAGGTTGTAGCGGTCGCGCATGAAGCGGCCGATGCGGCGCGCCTCCTGTTCGAGCTTGCCGGCCGACACGGCGTTGCCGCTGGCCGCTTCCATTTCCGCGTCGAGCTCGGCGCGCGTGGCGCCCATGATGCGCTGGCCCTCGGCCACCGAGGCGCCCAGGTCGGTGTGCTGGTACATGGCGGCGATGGCGCGGTTGTCGGCATCCGAAAGCCGCGACTTGCGCGCGGCGCCGCCCAGGTCGATGTTGGGCACGCGGGCGCCGCCGCGGAAGATTTGCGGCACGTCGGCGGTGAAGGCCGCCGCCTGTTCATCCGGGCCGCCAAGCGCGGCGGCCAGGCGGTTCAGGAAACCCGAGCGGAAGTCGCCGTTCCCGTCCTTGGCCGCGCCCTGGCCGAGTTCGATGCGGTTCTGGGTTTCGAAGTGGCTGCGGCTGGTGTCGTCGGTGCCGGCGAACGGCACGAAGGCCAGTTGGCGCTTCTGGTAGAACGGCAGCAGGCTGTCGGCCAGCGCCGGGTGCAGGGCCCAGCCGTCGGCCAGGGGCAGGGCGGCGCCGGCGCCGCTGCCGGGCCTGGCGATGGCGATGCTGGGGCGCGACTCGTAATAGAAGTCGCTGTTGGCGGGCACCAGCAGGCTGGCGGCATCGTAGGCGCCGCGCATGAAGACGACCAGCAGCTTGTTGTTGGCCGCGGCCGGCGCGGCGTACAGGCGGCCGGCGCCGAAGACGAGCGGGGCCGTGGCCATGAGTTGCAGGATGCGGCGGCGATGCATGAGGTATCTCCCAAGCGGCTCAGCGCCGCATGAATTCAGGCGAGGCCAGCAGATAGGTGTTGGCGTCCCTGGCGTTGCGCGCCTGGGCGATGGTGTCGCGGGTGGTGGGCGACAGGCGCGCGAACAGGCCGTCGCCAGCGTGCTCGCGCAGCAGGTCGGGGATGCGCGGCAGTTCCACCGGCCCCCTGTCGCCGCCCTCGCGGAAAAACGCCTGCGGCGCGGCGGCGATGGCGCGCGCCACTTCGAAACGCGCGGTCATCTGGCCGGAACCGGCCCAGTCCGATTGCGCCAGCGGGTAGCCGTCGGGTGTCAGGCGCTGGTTCAGTGGCTGGCCCAATTGCCGCAGCATGGCCAGCCCCGGCCTGGGGTTGGCGATGGGCGGCAGGTCGGCGTAGGCCAGGCGCAGGGCCGAGTACACGTAATGCACCGGGTCCTTGAACACGCCGATCTTGAGCGACTGCGTGAATTCGGGCGAGGCGTAGAGGGTCTGCAAGGTGGCGGCGATGTCGCCATCGCTGGCCAGGAAGGTCCTGGCCATCCGGTCGACCACCGCGGCCGGCGGCGCATCGCCCATGAAGTACGCGGCCAGCTTGGCGCTGATGAAGCGCGCGGTGGCGGGATGGCGCGCCAGCAGGTTCACCGCTTCGTCCACCTCGGCCAGGCCGGCGCCGTGGATGGTGTGCCCCAGGAACCGCTTGTCGCCGTAGTCGTGGCGTGCCGGGTTGAACAGGAACAGGCCATCCTGCGCCACCTGGCCGCGCAGCGCCGGCCTGACCTTGGGCGGCCCTGCCGGGTTGTGCACGCCCAGGCCGGTGAGGATGCGCGCCAGCTCCTGCACGTCGGCCTGCGTGTAGCCGCCCTTGACGCCCAGCGTATGCAGCTCCATCAGCTCGCGCGCGTAGTTTTCATTGATGCGGCCGGCGGCGTTCTGGGTGTTGTCCAGGTACACCAGCATCGCCGGCGAACGCAGCGTGGCCGCCAGCAGGTCGCGGAACTTGCCGAGCGCGTGCGGGCGGATGGCGCGTTCCTCGTACTGGTCGATGTAGGTGCCGACGTCGTTCTTGGCGGCGTAGACGTTGAAGTGGTTCATCCAGAACCAGGTCATCTGCTCCTGCAACTGGTTGGGCGAGTACAACGCGCGGTAGAAGGCGCGGGTGGCGGTGTCGTCGGCGCGCTGGCGGGAAATGGCGCGGGCGTCGCGCTGGGCCTGCTGTTTCGGGCCAGGGGCGGCACCGCGGGCATCCTGGCGCAGCTTGCGCTGCGCGGCGTGTGCGTCTTCGGCGCTCTGGCGCGAGATCGACAGCGCGTCGATGCGCTGCTGCACGGCGGCGGGCAGGCGCGCGTTCGGGTCGGGATGCAGTTGCGCCTGCAGGTAGCGCTGCGGACCCAGTTCACGTATGCGCGCCAGTTCGGCGGGGGTGGCGCCCCAGGTGATGCGGTTGAGCAGCGCGGCGTCGAGCGCGCGCGTCTCGGCCTGGCGATCCCAGGCCGCCGGGTGGAGCGCCGGCCCGGGCGCGGCCGGGCCGGCCCGCAGCGGCGCGGACAACGCCAGGGCCGCCAACGGCAGCAGCAGGGGCGCCAGACGGCGCAGCAAGGAGCGCGAGGACGGCATCGAGCGGATACTTTTCTGGTTGACGGACGGGGCCTGCCGGCAGCAGGCGGTCAGGATCGGCGGCGGGTCGAACGGCCCCGCGGACATCCTGCTCGTGTGACAAGATAGTCGCACCGCCATTCCCGTCGCGACGCCGCTTGAAACGCAAGGAAACCGATGCTTGTGCGATGCGCCGCTGCTTTCCCTGCACGGCGCGGGGCCATTGCCGCGGATGCGCGGGCCGCGGCCTATCATGTGCCATCGCAGTCAGCGCAATCGGCGCAAAGGAGGCCGGCCATGCGGGAAATGATCGATCGTCTGGAAAGCATGTTGGCCAAGGGCACCGACAACATGTTGTTGCGATTTTCGCTGGGCAAGGCCTACGCCGAGCAGGCGTGCTACGACGACGCCGAAACGCACTTGCGTGCTTCGCTCGCCTTCGATCCGGCCTACTCGGTGGCCTGGAAATGGCTGGGCAAGGCCTGCCTGGGGCGCGGCGACAAGGCCGGCGCGCGCCAGGCCTGGCAGGCTGGCCTGGAGGCCGCGCAGGCGCGCGGCGACAAGCAGGTGGAAAAGGAACTGCGGGTGTTCATGAAGCGCCTGGACAAGGACGCGGCCGTCGCGCCATGACGCGGCGGCCGACCCCGCACGGCGGCGTTCAGGCGTCGGCCGCGGCGTCCGTCACGTCGGCTTCAAGGATATCGGCCAGCCGCTGGCCTATCGCGCCAACGTGGACGTGCCGGCGCTGATGCGCGAGGTGGCGCGGCCGGTCACGAGGCGCGCCGTTCCAGCAGCGGCGGCGCCGGCCGTGCGACGGGTATCAATGCCGCCGGCGCCGGCGCGCGCCAGGGCGGCTCGGTGCGGGCGCCGGCGATGCGGAACACCTCGATGGCATGGCGCAGCTGCGCGCCGCGCGTGCGCAGGTTGTCGACCGCGCGGCTGGCCTGCTCGACCCGCGCCGCGTTGCGCTGCGCGGCGCTGTCGGTTTCCGAGATGGTGCGGCTGACATTGTCGATGCCGGCGTGCTGTTCGTTGGATGTGGCGGCGATCTCGTTGACGATCTGGGTCACCTGTTGCACCGAGCCGACGATGTCGAGCATGGCCTCGCCAGCGCGCTCGACATGGCGCACGCCGTCCTCGACCCGATGGTTCGAGGCCTCGATCAATTCCTTGATCTCGCGCGCGGCGGTGGCGCTTTTCTGCGCCAGGCTGCGCACTTCTGTGGCCACCACCGCGAAACCCTTGCCGGCCTCGCCGGCGCGCGCCGCTTCCACCGCCGCGTTCAGCGCCAGGATATTGGTCTGGAAGGCAATGCCATCGATGATGCCGACGATCTCGCTGATGCGCGCGGTGCTTTGCACGATGCCCTGCATCGCCCGCACCGCGTCGTCGACCACTTCGCCGCCGCGCCGGGCCACGTCGGATGCCTGGCTGGCCATCTGGTCGGCGCCGTGGGCATTGGTAGCGGTCTGCTTCACCGTGGACGCGAGCTGTTCCATGCTGGCCGCGGCTTCCTCCAGCGAGGCCGCCTGGTGCTGGGTGTGGGCCGAGAGGTCGGCGTTGCCATCGGCGATCTCGGCGGCCGAGGTCAGCGCGCTTTCGATGCCGTTGTGAACGTCGCGGGTGATGCTGACCAGGCTCTTGCGCATTACCTCCAGCGAAAATTTCAGCGCGCCGATCTCGTCGCGGATGCTGGCCGGCGGCAGGGGGGTGCTGAGATTGCCGGCGGCGATCTGGCGGGTGAAGTCGGTGGCGGTGACCAGCAGGCCGGTGATCGAGCGCGCAAAGCCCCAGCCGGAGGCGAAGATCAGGATCACGCCCGTGGCCAGCATGGCGCCGGCCAGGGCGATCTCTTCGGTGCTCATGCGGTCGAGCATGCCGTACAGCGCCACGCCGGCCGCGCCCAGGAACAGGCTGGAGGCCAGCATGGCCCAGGCCAGCATGCGCGAACGCACTCCGGTCAGGCGCCACAGTTTCAGGCAGGCCAGTACGCCGCGCAGGCCGGTGGGCTTGACCTGGCCGCGGCTGAGCTTGAAGCCGCGCGCGCTGCCGTCGCGCAAGCGGCGGTAGGCGGCGTCGGCGGCCTCGATCTGGGCGCGGCTCGGTTTGACCCGCACCGAGGCATAACAGACGGTCTCGCCGCGTTCGATGATGGGCGTGACGTTGGCCAGCACCCAGTAATAGCCCCCATCCTTGCGGCGGTTCTTGACCACGCCGGTCCAGGATTCGCCGCGCTGGATGGTGTGCCAGAGATCCTCGAAGGCGGCCTCGGGCATGTCGGGGTGGCGCACGATGTTGTGGGCCGCGCCCACCAGTTCCTCGCGCGTGAAGCCGCTGACCTCGACGAACGCGGGATTGGCGTAGATGATGCGGCCGCGGGCGTCGGTGCGCGAGATCAGGTACTGCTCGTCGTGTAGCGTGTATTCCTTGTCGTAGACCGGCTGGTTGTTGCGCATGCGTCATTCGTCCTGTGATGGGCGGGGGGCGTGTTGCTGCCGGATCATCGGGGACGGACGATATTGCCGGGTTGATATATATCAAAATGTTCTGAAATTATACGAAACATATACGACTGCCCCGGCGGTCAGTCGTGATGTGATGGACGATTTTGGTTGGCGTTCAGGCCTTGGGCAGATTGCCGAAGGCTTCCAGCGCGCGCAGCCGGCTCTGCGGCAGGTCGACGATGGGCGCGGGGTAGCCGGCCGCCGCCCGTTCCATCGGACTGGGATCGTGGATAGCGCTGTCGTCCAGATGCGCCAGCTCGGGCAGCCATTCGCGCAGGAACGCGCCGCGCGGATCGAACTTGCGCGATTGCGACAGCGGGTTGAAGACGCGGAAGTACGGCACCGAGTCGGCGCCGGTGGAGGCGCTCCATTGCCAGCCGCCGTTGTTGGCCGCCAGGTCGCCGTCGACCAGGTGCGCCATGAACCAGGCCTCGCCCAGGCGCCAGTCGATCAGCAGGTTCTTGGACAGGAACATGGCGGTGACCATGCGCAGCCGGTTGTGCATCCAGCCCAGCGCCAGCAGTTGCCGCATGGCGGCATCGACGATGGGAATGCCGGTGCGGCCTTGCCGCCACGCGCGCAGGTCGTCGGGCGCATCGCGCCACGGCACCGCGGCGGTCTCGGGCTTCATGGGCTGATGCATCGACAGGGCCGGGCAGGCGGCCAGCAGGTGCTGGTAGAACTCGCGCCACAGCAGTTCGTTGATCCAGGTGGCCACGCCCGCCTTGCCGCTTTCCAGTTCGCCGTGGTTGGCCGCCAGCGCCGCGCGCAGTGCCTGGCCGGGCGACAGCACGCCGGCCGCCAGATAGGGCGACAGGCAACTGGTGGCGGGCAGGCTGGGGAAGTCGCGCTCGTCGCGGTAGGCGTCGATGACGCCGTCGGTGAAGGCATCGAGCCGGTCGCGGGCGGCGGCTTCACCGGCCGGCCACAGGGCGCGGATGGCATCGCTGGCGGGCGCATGGCCCTCGAAAGCCTCGGGCAGGGGGTCCGCGCTCCAGGCCGGCGGCGTCTGCGCCCGGGGCGCCGGGATCGCGCGCAGTGGCGCGCTGCGCAGGCGTTCGCGGCAGGCGCGCGCGTATGGGGTGTAGACACGGTAGCAATCGCCCTTGCCGGTGACCACCGTGCCGGGACGCAGCAGCGAGGCGCCATGGTGCAGCGTCCAGTCGATGCCGGCCGCGGCCAGGCGGCACGCCACTGCGTCGTCGCGGCGCCGCTCGTTGACAGCCCATTCGGTATTGGCGTGGACTGCCGTAATGCCGTGTTCGGCGCAGAAGCGCAGCAGCGCGTCGGGCACCTGCGCCCAGGTGTCCACGGTCAGCAGTTTCAGCGGAATGCCGAGCCGGGCCAGATCGCGCGACAGCGTGTGCAGGTTGCGCAGCCAGAAATCCACCTTGGCCGAGGCCTCGCCATGCTGGCGCCACTGGCCGGGCGCCGCGATGAACAGGGCGGTGACATGGCCTTGCGCGGCCGCGGCCGCCAGGGCGGGGTTGTCGTGCAGGCGCAGGTCGGTGCGCAGCCAGGTCAGGGTATGCATGCGGGAGTCCGGAGGGCAAGGGGGCGCGGCAAGGCTGGCATTCTAGCGCGCGGGCCCGCACGGCCAGGATGCCGCCGCATCGCGCCCGCGGGCGCGCCCCGGTCGGCAGGCGCGCCGCCACTGCGCACACCTTGTAAAAACTACGAGTAGATGTGACCGGCCCGGACGCGGCCGATCGGGGCACGGACCGGGCGTCCCGCAGCCAAAGCCGGCGCGTGGACCGCCCCGGACGGTCAAACCATGAAACACGCTGGCGCTTTCCCCGTATTGACGGGGTTGTCCGGGCCGCCATGTAATTCATTCAACAGACAAAAAAGACGAAAACCATGGGACATCTGATGGATCTGCGCCCGTCCTTCCTCAAAGGACGCCCCTCCGCCGCCAAGACGCCGCGCGACGTTTTGCAACAGTTGTGGCGCTCGCTCGAACTGCCGGACGAGGCGCTTGAGCACGTGGTGTTGACCGGCGCGGATCCGGTGCTGCCTTCATCGTTCGCGGTGGGCACGGCGGCGCAGACCAGCATGGCGGCCGCGGCGCTGGCGGCGGAGGAGATCTGGCATCTTCGCGGTGGCGAGCGCCAACAGGTCGGCGTCGACATGCTGCATGCCGCGCAGGAATGCCGCAGCCATTTCACCATCAACGGCGTGGCGCCCGATCCGCGCGATCCGATCACCGGCGCCTATCGTTGCGGGGATGGCGGCTGGGTACGCATCCACGCCAATTTTCCGCATCATCGTGACGGCGCCCTGGCGTTGCTGGGCTGTCCCACCGGCGACGGCGCCACCCGCGCGGCGGTCGAGCAGGCGCTGGCGCGCTGGCGGGCGGCGGATTTCGAGCAGGTGGCGGCCGATGCCGGCATGGTGGTGGCCGCCATGCGCAGTTTCGATGAATGGGACCGCCACCCGCAAGGTCAGGCGGTCGCGGCGCAACCGCTGCTGACGATCGAGCGCATCGGCGAGGCCGATCCGCGGCCCTTGCCCAAGTACGGGCACGATGCGCGTCCGCTCAAGGACATCCGCGTGCTCGACCTGACCCGCATCATCGCCGGCCCGGTCTGCGGCCGGGCGCTGGCCGCCTACGGCGCCGACGTGATGCTGGTGAATTCGCCGCATCTGCCGAACATCGCCAACCTGATCGACACCAGCCGCGGCAAGCTGTCGGTGCAGGCCGACCTGGACACCGCCGATGGCCGTATCGCGCTGGCCAATCTGCTGCGCAGCGCGCATGTGTTCGTGCAGGGCTACCGGCCCGGCGGCATGGCCGCGCTGGGCTTCGGGCCGCAGGACGCGGCGCGCCTGCGGCCCGGCATCGTGTATGTGTCGCTGTCGGCCTATGGCGCCACCGGCCCCTGGGCCAACCGCCGGGGCTTCGATTCGCTGGTGCAGACCGCCGCCGGCTTCAACCACGCCGAAGCCGAGGCCGCCGGCCAGGATGCGCCCAAACCGTTGCCGATGCAGATCCTGGATCACGCTTCGGGTTACCTGATGGCGTTTGGCGCGCAAGTGGCGCTGGCGCGCCAGGCCACCGAGGGCGGCAGCTGGCATGTGCGGGTGTCGCTGGCGCGGACCGCGCATTGGCTGCGGTCGCTGGGCCGCGTCGATGGCGGCCTGACCTGTCCGATGCCTGGCTTCGCCGGGCTGCTGGAAACCGAACCGTCGGGTTTCGGCGAGCTGGTGGCGCTGCGCCACGCGGCGCAGTTCTCGCTGACGCCAGCGCGCTGGACGCGGCCATCGAGCCCGCCGGGCACGCATCCGACGGTGTGGCCGTTCAACTAGCGGGTCAGGCCGCTATTTGCCCTTGCGCAACGACAGCGGCACGCCCCAGATCGGATCCTCCATGCCCTGGTGGCCCAGCGGCGTGATCTGCATCGGCTCCAGGCGCGCCAGCAAGGCGCGGTGCTGGTCGCTGAGATTGGCGCGCTGCGCGAACAGTTTCTGCGAAAACGCCATCGGCGCCGGACGGGTGTAGACCGTCAGATTCTCGAGCGGACTTTCGATCTTCTTGGGATCGACCGCGCGGCAGGCCGATTGCTTGTACTGATAGCTGGGCGTCTTCAGGTGCATGCGCCGGCTCAGGACGAATTGACCGCCCTTGAGCGTGAAGCTGGCCAGCGCTTGCCGCGGCGGGATGCGCGCCTGCACCTTGATTGCCGGGATGTCGCGCGACGTGGTGTCCTCGTAATAACCGGCCTGCACGCCTGGCGTGGTTTCGGTGTACTGCTGTTCGCCCCAGCTGACGCAGGCGCCGGACGCCATGTGCACGGCGGTGCAGACTTTGCGCGTCCTGATTTGCGTGCTGGTGCTGCCGGGATGCCAGTTGGTCTCCTTGTAGAACTCGCGGTAGAGCTCCGGCGACAGATAGGCGGTGCCGTTGGCGCCGCGGCCGGAGCCGGCCGGGCCGGGCTGGGCGCCGACCTGGTCCAGCAGGGCGTTCAGGCGATAATCGTCGCCGCCGGTCAGCAGGTATTTGCCGGGCGGCAGGATGTGCACCTCGAAGGCCTTGAACAGATAGGTGGCGTCCTTGTCGCGTTGCAGCGAATTGTTCTGGAACTTGCGGCCGAAGGTGATGCGGGGTTCGGCCGCGTTCAGCCAGATCACGTTGCCGGTCCACTGGGTCATGGTCATGGCGTCCTTCAGCGTGGCGTGCGGCATCAGGTCGGCCACCAGCACCACCGCCATGTTGTCCTGCAACGCCGCGTCGATCAGGTCCAGCAACTGAGCGTAGCGCGGGTCGTCCATGGTGCCGTAATCGGCCGTGGAGGACGGGGCCACGCAACCCGACAGGGCCAGCGTGAGGGTAAGGGCGGACAGGGCGACACGCGGGCGCGACAGCATCATGGATCGGTCCTTGAATGAGGGCTGAATGGAATGTCGAGCGCGCATGCTACTGGTTCCTGCGCGCATCGCAACGCCGGCGGCGCGGCTTGAAACATGGCGCGGCGGCCCCGGGGGGCGCCTGGCGAGGGTCGGCATGCCCGCCGCGATGCCGCGACGGGCCGTAACGCCAGCATTGGCGGGGTGGGCGCCGCGCGCGGGCCGGCCCGGCGGCGGCGCGCAGGCCGGCCCGGTGCGGAAAACTCTTGTTGCCATTGTTTCGCGGCGCGGGCCTGCCGCGCCCGCGCCGCGTTCAACCGGTCATGGGACCAACGCCGCTACTTCTGGCTGGCCTTCCAGGCGCGCAGCGCGCGCATGGTGTTGCTGACGTGGGCCTCGGGATTCATGTTGGTGTATTCGTACAGGATCTTGCCGTCAGGGGTGATCACGTAGGACACGCGCTGCGCGAGGTCGGGGCGCGCGTCCAGCACCGCGTCGTAGGCCTTCATGATCTTGCCGTCGCCATCGGCGGCCACGGCGAACTTGCTGCGGCATTCGCTGACCGAGAATTTGTTCAGGGTGTCGATGTCGTCGGCCGAGACCCCGATGACGGTGGCCCCCAGCGATTTGTATTCGTCGGTGGCCTCGGCGAAATCATGGGCCTCGATGGTGCAGCCGGCCGTAAACGCGGCGGGATAGAAATACAGGACCACCGGCCCCTTTTTGAGCGCCTCGGCCAGCTTGAAAGTGAACACGTTGCCGCCGAGCGAGGCCTGGGCGCTGAAGTCGGGCGCGGGCGCGCCGACATTGAGGGCGGCCTGGGCGGCGGGGCCGGCCAGCAGGCCGCAGGCGAGGAACAGGGGGGCAAGGCGCTTCATGGAGTCTCCGTGAATCAGGGGGCCGACGCCCGCGGGGACATCGACGCGGGCCAGGCCTTACCACTGTAGCCGCGACGTCCGCCGGAATCCAGCCCGGCGGACGCGGCATCAGTCGCGGCCGCGTTCATGCGGGGCGCCGCGATCGCCGCCGCCGCGTTGCGGTTCCTGGCGGCCGGGCGAGCGGCCGCCGCCATGTTGCGGGTTGCCCTGGGGCCTGGCCTCGGGCCGGTTGGCGGGCGCGGCGTGTGGCTCGCGCGACTCGCGCGGCGCGTGGGGCGCCAGATTGTCCGGGGCCGGGCCGGGGCGTGGACCTGATTGCGGCCGCGATGGGGGCGGGGCCTGGTGGGGGCGCGCCTGCGGTTGCATCTGCGGCTGGGCCGTTGGCGCGTTGTGCGGCGGCCGCGCCTGCGGCTGGCCGCGCCCCGGCGCATGTTCGATGAACGCCTGCGGCGGCCGGCCCTGATTGTGGTCGAAGAACTGGGCGCGGTTGCCGCCGGCCGTGCGCACGAAGCCACGCTGCATGTCGGTCGGCGGATGGTGCGGCTCGTTGCGCGCGGCAAGTTCGCGCGGGTCGGCGCGGCGCTGGATGCCGGCCGGGCCGCCGTTATAGCTGACGCGGCGGTTGTCGATGTTGTTGTTGACCACCACCGTATGGTTGTAGACGTTGGTCACGCGCGTGACATTCACATTGGTCACGGCGCGGTTGTAGTAGAAGCGATCGTGATTCCAGTAACCGCCGACGTAGCCGATGCCGATATAGCCGAAGCCATAGTTGATGCCGCCGTAGAAACCGATGTGCGGTCCCCAGTAGCCGGCGTGCCAGCGGTAGATGCCGTCGACGAAGCCCCAGTAGCCCGGGGTCCACAACGCGCCCGCATACGGCGCCAGCACCCAGGCGCCCGGCACCCAGAAAAAGCCGTAGCGGTTCAGGCTCCAATAGCCCGGCACCCACATGTAGCCGTCGCCGGGGGCGGGCGGCTGGGCGTAGACGGGCAAGGGTGGCGGCGGTTGCGGGCTGCGGTCGATCGGCGCCAGGTTGGCGTTGGCGGGATCGCCGTTGTCATAGGCGGGCGCGGCCGGGGCGGGCGGTGGCGCGTAGGTCTGCGCCACCGCGCCGGCGCAGAGCGTCATCAGGGCGGCGGCGGCCAGCGGCCGCAGGCGGGCGAGCGGGGCGTACGCATTCATGGCGTTTCCTTTGCGCGGCGGGGGCGCGGATCAATAGCCGTGGTAGTAGCCACCGTGGTAGTAGTAGTGCGGCGCGGGGTAATAGTAATAAGCGGGCGCCGGGCGGTAATACGCCGGCCGTGCCGGCACCACCACACAGCCGGTGAGGGCGCTGGCCATGGCCAGCATCAGCACAATCGTCTTCTTCATGGTCAATCTCCTGCCGGGCACCGGGCGTGCGTCACGCCATGTCTGGGCTCGTAGGGATTAGGCCACGATTCGGGCGCCGGGT
>JACDJA010002454.1_pt1 | contig 13223 bp, 10 predicted proteins | sample 7449241 | NCBI WGS metagenome assembly JACDJA01 (sample SAMN14253289, study PRJNA609438) | sludge metagenome | isolation source: initial anaerobic sludge | collected 2018-12-20 | reverse complement strand
GAAAGTGAACCTGCCCCTCCTGGGCGTAGGAATTGAATGTCCGCGTTGGTGTAACCGTTACCTGCAGCACAGGCTGTATTTGCCCGGTGTTAAATCCCCTGATCACAAAAAGACCCGCCAGAATGGCTATCAATAACAAAAAGATCCGGACCGAATTGGAGGTCTTTTTCGGATTGCTGAAGATATTACGCTTTCCGCTGTAATCGATCATTCTTTGATCCCATCAACACTATGGGGCTGCTTCGGGTGTCGCGGTTTCATCTACGGCTGTGGTTGGCGTAATATCCGCCCCACCTTCTCTCACCAGCCGCTCGCAAATATTCACCATCTCTTCGGCGTTGTAAACGGCGATGTCATCATTGCGCAGACCATTGATGATCGCCTGGGAAATCTGCAGCGCTTCACTGCACTGCCCCTCCCGCGCCAGCGCCAACCCGTATGTGTAGTAATACTGAGCGATACGCCCATAATCCATTGGAAGACCCTCAACCGGGTCACCCTCTGCAGATGTACCGCCTCTAATAGCTATGCGCAGCATATCGATCGCGTCGAGGTACTGGATGGCGCTGCTGTACACCAGCCCGAGATTACCATAGAGATAAGGATCCTGCGGTTCATCGACGATCGCTGCTTCTGCGTACTGGATCGCCTTCTGATAATCGCCATTGATAGCGTACGCGCGCGAAATCAGCGTTTCCGGTGTCGAATCTCTCGGATTCAGGGCATTCGCCCGGCTGTATTCTGTGATCGCGTCGTTATATTCCTGAAGATAGAAATAGATTCTGCCCAAACCCAGGTGTAGATCCGCGATATTGGGGTTGAGCGCGATCGCGGCTGAAAACTGTTCCGCAGCTTCTTCGAAATTGGACGTGTACTCAAGTACCAGTCCCCTGGCGCGGTGGGTTTCCATCGTACCCGGCGCAAGCGTCTCCGCGATGCGCGATTCATTGATCGCGCTATCGAGCGTCGTCAGATCGCCCTGGTTCTCACCCAGCATATATATGTAAACCTCAGCCAGGTAGGCGTGCGCGGCAGCGTTATTCACGTTCACTGTGATGGCGTCCTGAAGCGCACCAACCGCCCTCACATAATCACCGGTCAATCCGATCGCCCAGCCACGCAAAGCCATTGCCTGGTCGTTATTCGGGTTAAGCAGAAGGGCATTTTCTGCCTGCGTAACTGCTTCCTCGTAGTTGCCGGTGTAAATATTCAACCTCGCGAGCGCCATAAAGTTTTCGGGGTTGCGCGGATCAGAAAGGACCGCGTCCTGGTAGGCTGTTATCGCCAGCGCATATTTCCCTTCTTCTTCAAGATCGCGTGCTTCAGTTAGAATCGATTCAGGCGCACGGGTAGGCGTAGGGGTTGGCTGGAAGAATTGTGGAATGGTTGGAACCACCATGCGATCAAAAAAGACCACCGCGGCGATAATGACGAGCAGGAGTATCACCTTGAACGGATTCGACCGCCGGCTCTTTTTTCGCATGCTGAACTTGCTGCCTTTTATATACATGAAATTCATATTACCTTGTGTAATCACCAGCGTCAAGATGGACAAATTGATGGTCTATCCTCATTAACATCAGAAAAATGCTGTACGTTTCCGCATGGCATAGAAACTGCTTTATTGCTAGAATTGGTGTATGCATTTTGATGTATTTACATTGTTTCCGGGAGTGATCCAACCATACCTTGATTCGAGCATCCTGCAAAGGGCTCAGGAAAAAGGGTTGATCAGCGTTGCGCTTCACAACATTCGCGATTGGACGCAAGACCGCCACCATGTGACCGATGATGCACCTTACGGCGGCGGCGGCGGCATGGTGATGAAAGTTGAGCCGATATTTGCAGCGGTGGAATCTGTGCTCGGTTCTCCCCCATCCTCCCCTTTGATCTACCTCTCTCCCCAGGGTAGACCTTTCACCACGGCGATCGCGCGGGAACTTGCCGAACAGCCTTGCCTGGGATTACTGTGCGGGCGCTACGAGGGAATCGACGAACGCGTTATTGAGTACCTCGTCACCGACCAGATCTCCATTGGTGATTATGTACTCACCGGCGGGGAATTGCCGGCAATGGTGCTCGTTGATGCCATTTCGCGTTTCCTGCCCGGTGTGCTGGGAGACCCGGACGGCGCAAATGATGACAGCTTCGGCGATGGTTTGCTCGAGTACCCTCACTACACCCGTCCGGAGGAGTTCCGCGGTTGGCGGGTGCCAGAAGTGCTCTTATCGGGTAATCACGCTCTGATCGCCAAGTGGCGCAAGGAACAATCCATTATAAGAACCAGGAAACAACGTCCGGACCTGCTGGACGAAGAACAAACAAGCCCATCATCATAAAAGGAGTGGAATATGGAAAAAACAAAGTTTCCCTGGGGTCGTACTTTTCTGGTCGGTTTTGGTTTTTTTGGAATCAGCATTCTTTGGCCTATCTTTAATCAATGGGTGCCCCTGATCCTGCAAGCGGGCAACCCTGAATTTTCCACATCCATTGAGAACTTTGTTGGCTTTGGATTGGGTCCGGCGCTGGCAATGTTCATCATGACCTGGGACAACATCATCAACATTTTTGTGCAACCCTGGGTGGGCAATCGCAGCGATCACACGTGGAACCGGGTCGGTAGAAGAAAACCCTGGATCCTGCTTGGACTGCCAATCGCTCTGGTCGGTTTTATCTCGATCCCGCTGGCGAACTCAGTGATCGCGGTTGCTGTCTTCATCCTTGTCACCAACTTCGGTATGGCTTTATTCCGCTCCCCGGTCGTCTCCTGGCTGGGCGATCTTTTCCTGCCCGAACAACGCAGCAAAGCGAATGGAGTCATCAACCTGATGGGTGGCGCAGCCGGGGTTCTCTCCTACGTATTGGGAGGTTTGATCTTTAATGCCTTTGGCAGATCCGGGCCTTTTCTCGCTGGCGCGGTTGCGATGATCGTGGCACTTGGCGCGGTTCTTATTTGGGTAAAAGAGCCAAAAGAACGCCTTGGCGCTCACAACAATGCCCCCGGTGAGAAAGATGAAAGCATCAAGGGCTTAATACCGAACCTAAAGGTCGTCTTCACCAACAAGGACAAGTCTGCCTTATTCATTCTTCTGGCAATCTTCTGCTGGTTCACCGGTTTCAATGCCATTGAAACAGGTCTTTCCTCCTTCGCGGTTTTCGACCTCGGCATCAAACCGGGCACGGCTTCGATCGTGGCTTCGGTCGCCAACCTGTCCTTCCTCGCGTTCTGTATTCCATCCGGTATTCTGGCAGGGAAACTGGGGCGGCGCAAGACGATCATCTACGGTGTTCTCGCGCTTACCCTGATCTTCATGGTCAGTTTCTTCTTTGTGAAGGGTTTGATCTCCTTCATTATTATCCTCGTCCTGGTCGGATTCTTCTGGTCGTGGGTGAACGTGAACAGCCTGCCGCTGGTTTATGATCATGGCGACGAAAAACGGATCGGTGCTTACACCGGGCTTTATTACTTCTTCTCGCAAACCGCTGCAGTGCTGGGACCCACACTGGGTGGTGTCTTGGTAGAAAACGCAAATTACAACTATAAAATCCTGTTCATTTTCGGCGTGGTCTTCATGTTCCTGGCATTTCTCTCCATGCTGAAGGTGACAGACAAAGCCCACAATGAAAAATTACGCCTGGAAGCGGAGGCAAAAGCGGGTTCATAAACCCCGCTTCAAAGATCGATATAACAGCCAGTGAAAATATCGCTGGCTGTTTTTTTGAAAGCAGCCGATGTGCATATTGGGTTATTTAAATACACTTGCAACAACACACAAATATCGTTATACTAAATTATCAAACGGGATTGATCCCGAATATTTACTATCTCTGTAGGAGGAGAAACAATGTCAAAGAAACTGGTTTTAGTAATGTCAGTGCTCTTGATCGCTGTTTTCGTGCTTAGCGCCTGCGCCAAGCCAGCGGAAGAAGCGAAATTCAAGGCGTGTGAAGTCACCGATACCGGTGGCGTCGACGACAAATCCTTCAACGCGACCGCGTGGAAGGGTGCCCAGGACGCGATGACCCAACTCGATATTGAGGCCAAGTACCTGGAATCAAAAGAAGTTGCTGATTTCGAAAAGAACATTAATGCTTTCATTGCAGAGGATTGCGACATCATCATCACAGTCGGTTTCCTTCTGGGTGATGCCACCGCAGCCGCCGCAGCCGCCAACCCGGATGTCAAATTCTCAATCGTTGACTACGGTTACTCTCCTGTGATCCCCAACGTCGTTGGACAGGCATTCCAGACCGATGAAGCCGCCTTCCTGGCTGGCTACCTTTCCGCTGGTGTGACCCAGACCGGCAAGGTCGGCACATTTGGCGGCATGAACATCCCGACCGTTTCCATCTTCATGGATGGCTATGCCCGTGGTGTTGCCTACTACAATGAAGTTCACGGTACCGCTGTTGAAACCCTTGGTTGGGACATCGTCGCGAAAGAAGGTCTCTTCACCAATGACTTCAGCGATCAGCAGAAGGGTCGCGAGATGGCCATCACCCTCATGGACGAGGGCGCTGACATCATCGTCCCGGTTGCCGGTCCTGTTGGATTGGGTGCCGCTGCTGCTGTGAAGGAACGCGGCAATGCCTACATCATCGGCGTTGACTCCGACTGGTTCCTGACCGCCCCCGATTACGCTGATGTTACCCTCACCTCCATTATGAAACTGATGGATGTGACCACATTCGAAGTGATCAAAGCTGCCAAGGAAGGCACTTTTGTAGGCGGTTCAGTTGTGGGTAACCTCGCCAATGGCGGCGTTGCGCTTGCCCCATTCCATAACCTGGATGGTATGGTTCCCGCTGAATTAAAGGCCGAAATTGAAACCCTTAAGGCTGACATCATCGCCGGCACCATTCAGATGAATCCCGACTACAAACAGTAAATCGCTGACATTTATCACAAAAAAGCTGGAGTGTGTAACTCCAGCTTTTTTTGTTATTTGATTGCCGGAATCGATTTGCACGCGGCTATGATACAATATTTCAAATTCCAATTAATTCAATAATGGAGTGACAATGGCTCCGATTTTACAACTCAAAGGAATCACCAAGAGATTTCCCGGCGTACTGGCAAACGATCATATTGACCTGACACTCAACCAGGGAGAAATCCTCGCCCTGCTTGGTGAGAATGGCGCGGGCAAAACCACGCTCATGAACATACTTTATGGTCTTTACCAACCGGATGAAGGGGAGATTCTGGTCAATGACCAGAAGATCATCATCAATTCCCCCACCGATGCGATCCAGGCTGGGATCGGTATGGTGCACCAGCATTTCATGCTGATCCCGGTATTCACGGTCACTGAGAACGTAATGCTGGGTTCAGAACCGGTAAGAATGGGTGATTTTCTCGACCGCCCCAAAACAGCTGCCAGAATCCGCGAGATCTCCCAACAGTACAAACTCGAGGTCAATCCGGATGATTATGTTAAAGACCTGCCGGTAGGGGTGCAGCAGCGCGTCGAGATCATCAAACTCCTGTATCGTGAAGCCAATATTCTCATCTTTGACGAACCAACCGCCGTGCTCACACCGCAGGAAGCAGATGATCTTTTTTCTATCATGCGTTCGCTGGTAAAACAGGGCAAATCCATCATTTTCATTACCCACAAGCTGCGTGAAGTACTGGATGTCGCAGATCGCATCATGGTTATCCGGCGTGGGGCAGTTGTGGGAGAAGCAGACCCCAAGGTGGCGGATAAGAATCAATTGGCTGAGATGATGGTCGGACGGGAAGTCAACCTGGTCGTCGAAAAAGAATATAAGGAACCGGGAGAGGTCGTTCTCTCTGTCAAAGACCTGGTCGTAGCTGACCAGTTCAAACAGGTGGTGGTTGATCATGTTTCCTTTGATGTGCATGCCGGGCAGATATTGGGAATTGCCGGGGTTCAGGGGAATGGTCAAACCGAACTCGTAGAGGCAATCACAGGATTGGACAAGTCCGCTTCCGGCAAAATCCTCTTTAAGGGTGAGGACATAACCAACGCCACCCCGCGGAAAATTACTGAAGCCGGGACTGCTCACGTGCCTGAAGACCGGCAGGCTGATGGCCTTGTGCTGCCATTTCCGGTCGCTGAGAACCTGGTATTGTGCACTTTCTATAGAGAACCCTTTGCCAAAGGGGTAGTACTTCAATACGATAAAATCCTTGAGAACTCAAAAAAACTGGTTGAGGATTTTGATATCCGTACACCTAGCTCGCTTACAACTGATGGCAGCCTTTCAGGCGGCAACCAGCAAAAAGTGATCATCGCCCGAGAGCTTTCGCGACCAATCGACCTATTGGTCGCTTCACAGCCGACCCGCGGACTTGATGTCGGTTCAATCGAGTACATCCACAAACGCATCGTACAAAAAAGGGATGAAGGTTGTGCTGTTCTACTGGTTTCACCAGAACTGGATGAAGTGATTGAACTTTCAGATCGGATCGCCGTGATGTACCGGGGGAAGATCATTGCAATCGTAGACGCCGGCAACGTGACCAAAGAAACGCTAGGCTTACTGATGGCTGGAATCATCCCTGAAAAGATCGAAAAGACACAGGGTGAAAAAGTTGTTGAAATCACTTTTTAAAGAGGTGCACCCTTGAGAAAAAAAGATTTGGAAAAGAAGGATCTCTTAAAGACGGTCATTGAGGAACTCAACGGGGATGGACCTGAGAAACCGAAAAAGGAACGCCGCTTATGGAAAGTGATCCAGATTCCAGCTCTGGCGATCCTAACCGGGCTCATTATCGGGGCAGTCCTCATCGCTGCAACCAGCTTTACTGTTTACGACGCCTTCAAAGTCGGATTTTTCAATGGTATTGGCACCGCCTTTGCAGAGATAGGGAGAGCCTATTGGGGGCTATTCACCGGTTCACTTGGAAACCCGGCTGAATTAGTTACCGCAATTATGTACGGGGATGCTCGTGACGTTCGCAACGCTGTCAACCCTATACTCGAAAGTCTCGTACAGGCGACACCCTATATTTTTGCCGGATTGGCCTGCGCCCTGGCGTTTCGAGCCGGGCTATTCAACATCGGTGTCGAAGGTCAACTTTTCATGGGCGCTGCCGCCGCCACATACGTCGGCTACGCCATAACCGGGCTGCCCGCTATCATCCATATGCCCCTCGCCTTTCTCGCAGGTGCGCTTGGCGGTGCTTTATGGGGAATGATACCGGGATTGCTAAAAGCAACCACCGGCGGCAACGAAGTGATCAACTGCATTATGATGAATTACATCGCTTACCGTGTAACCACATGGCTGCTCACCGGACCGATGACCAGGCCTGGAACCGGGGGGATGCCGCTCAGCCCGATCATCGAGAAATCAGCGGAGATTCCGCAATTCTTCAAAACACCAATTCGCTTCCACCTCGGTTTCTTTATCGCGTTGGCTTTTGCCGCCCTTGTTTGGTGGATCCTGTTCAAGACCACATGGGGATTGAACCTTCGCATGGTTGGCACTAATCCACGTGCGGCTAAATACGCGGGTCTAAATATCACCCAGGTGACCATCATCGGTATGGCCCTCTCGGGCGCGCTCGCAGGTATGGCTGGCGGCAATGAAATCCTGGCAATCAACCGCAGTATGGCGATCGGTCTTTCATCAGGTTATGGTTTTGACAGCATCGCTCTCGCGCTGTTGGGAAATAATCACCCGGTTGGCGTCATTTTCGCCGCTCTTCTCTTCGGCGTACTGAAAAATGGAGCGACCAAGATGATGGTCGTTTCCGGCACACCGATTGATATCATCACTATCCTGCAAGCGGTTATCCTTATCTTCGTCGCAGCTCCTGCCATCATACGTGCGATCTACAGAATGCGCCAGCCGTTGAAAGAAGAAGCCGCTGCTGCTTCATTCACCCTATCTGGTTGGGGAGGAAGTAAATAATGGCCACACCATCCGCAACAACCACTGCAATTCAACGCGCCAGGATTGCTGATATTTCATCTGCACGCCGCATTTCCACCGGCGTTGTCGAAATCCTCGTTGCAGTTTTTATCTTCTTCGTGTTCACCAAAACACTCCAGCCGGAAACACTCACAACCTTTGTCATGACCCCGGGCGGGATCACTGTCGGCACCATGGGTGACTGGGTGGTGCGTTCACAATTCACCTTGTATCTTTTAACTGGGTTGTCAGTTTTAATCGGTGTCTTCCAATTGATAAAGGGTTTTGGCAAAATCACCAACCTGATGGTAGGGTTCGTCTTTCTCTTTCTCATCTTCAGCTTCCTCACCTGGCAGGCGGCTGGCAAATCCTTAAACCTGGCGGGGATGCTCTCCAGCTCGGTTCAGCTGGCTGTGCCTATCACCATGGGCGCGTTCTCGGGTATCTTATGCGAGCGCGCAGGTGTGGTAAACATTGCCATCGAAGGCATGATGTTGATGTCTGCCATGGTGGGTGCGTTAATGGGCAGCATCACCGATAGCGCATGGCTGGGGCTCCTGTTCGGCGTGTTATCTTCCATGCTGCTGGCCTTGTTGCACGCTGTGTTATCGATAAAATACAAGATCGACCAGATCATATCTGGAACCGTGATCAATATGTTCTCAGCTGGTATGACCGCGTTCCTGTCACAAAAATTTCTGCAAACGCGCCAGGAGCTGAATAACCCTGCCATGTTCACTCGTGTTGAGATCCCCGGTCTGGCAGAGATTCCATTGTTGGGTCCAATATTCTTCAATACCAACTTTTTTGTTTATCTCATGTTCGCCCTGCTCATCATCATACAGGTCGCCCTATTCTCAACCCGCTGGGGATTGCGGATGCGAAGCGTGGGAGAGCACCCCAAGGCAGCCGATACCCTCGGCATCAACGTAATCCGCACGCGTTACATGGCGGTATTGCTGGGCGGGCTGGTAGCGGGATTGGGCGGCGCTTTCTTCACACTGGGTTCAGTAGGACGCTTCGATGAGGGTATGACAGCCGGAAAGGGCTTCATCGGACTGGCAGCCATGATCTTTGGCAATTACACTCCTCTCGGAGCATTAGGCGCTGGAATCCTGTTTGGCTTCGCAGACTCGATCGGTTCCAAGCTCTCACTGCTGGGGAGCCTGATCCCTTCAACATTAATGTCAACCGCGCCTTACATCATTACCATGATCGTGCTGGCAGGCTTCGTCGGCAAGGGACACGTGCCGGCAGCAGATGGGATTCCCTACACGAAAGAATGACCTGCCGATAAAACTTTTATCCGGCCTTCTGCGTATAATAGGAAGGCCGGTTTTTTTTTGAAAGGATCATTATGTCCACGATAGTTGTAGAAAATATTTCCAAGTCTTTTAGTTCAGTTAAAGCCGTAAGAAATGTGTCTTTTGATGTCGAACCCGGAGAAATCTTCGGCTTATTGGGTCCGAATGGGGCTGGAAAAACGACCTCTATTCGCATCATCCTGGATATTTTCAAGCCTGATTCCGGTTCGGTCAGCGTTCTGGGGGGAGCGATGAACGAGAGTAAGAAGGACCGCATTGGCTACCTGCCGGAGGAACGCGGGTTGTACCAGGATATCCCGCTCGAGCGTTGTCTCGTTTATCTCGCGACGCTCAAGGGGATGGAAGAGAGCACTGCTCACCAACGAATCGGTGAGTTCCTTGAAAGGTTCGATTTGATAGAATCCCGGCGCAAAAAAGTGAAGGAATTGAGCAAGGGGATGCAGCAAAAAGCTCAATTGATCAATACACTGGTGCACGACCCGGAAGTGATCATCATTGACGAACCCTTCGCCGCGCTCGACCCGGTAAACACCCAAATGGTGAAAGACCTGCTGCGCGAAAAAAGGAACGAAGGAAAAACGATCGTCATGTGCTCACACCAGATGCACCAGGTAGAAGAATTGGCAGATCGCATTGCCCTGGTCAATAAAGGTGAGACGGTGCTGTATGGCAACCTGATCGATATCCGGCGCAAATACGCATCAGACGGCGTTCTGGTACGCACCCTGACCGAATTGCCCGCTACACTCCCCGGTGTGCGTGAGATCATACCGCATAATAGCAGCACGCTGCTGCGCTGCGAACCAGGGAAGAACCCCCAGGATATCCTGCACGCGCTGGTTGAAAAAGGTGTTGTCCTCGAGCAATTCGAGATCGCCATGCCCACGTTGGACGAGATCTTCATCCAGGTTGTGAACAAAGGCGAGGACTAAGATGCGCAAGACCTGGTTGATCTTCGTCCACGAGTACAAACGCCACGTAATGAAGAAAAGCTTTCTGTTTGGCATTTTGAGTATGCCGCTCTTCATCGGTGTTATGATCTTTGTCGGATTTCTCACAGCCTGGTTGGACTACAACAATGCTCCAGTGGGATATGTGGACCCCTATGGAATCCTCACAAGCAGCAAGCAGGTTCCAGCGGCAAAAATGGATCTATTCCCCAATGTTGAAGTGTTACCCATGGACAGCGAAGAAAGCGCGCGTTCAGCGATGGATTCTCAGGTGATCCAGGCTTATTTCATCATCCCGGAAAATTACCTCGCAACCGGCGAGGTGACCATGATAAAAAACGATAAAACCGGTGAGAACGTCAGCGATGATTTCGGTGAATTCCTGGTTTACAACCTCATTCAGGATAAACCAGTTGAGGTCATTAACAGGTTGACAGAAGGAAGCAACCTGATCATCCGCTCATTGGATGGATCGCGTGAAATGTCGGAGAATAACTGGTTGAGCATCATGCTGCCGGTTTTATCCGGTGTGCTTTTTATGATCGCTGTCAATATCAGCGGAGGTTATCTCCTGCAGGCAGTGGTGGAAGAAAAAGAAAACCGAACGATGGAAATCATCGTGACCTCTGTTTCGCCTGACCAGTTAATGACCGGAAAGATTCTGGGTGATCTGCTGGTTGGATTAACACAATTAGCCGTCTGGATCATCTTTGTGGTCATTGCTCTTCAACTGGTGCCAACCTTTATCCCGATGGTCGAAATACCCAAGATCGAACTGTCATATCTGCTATTGATTATTGCCACCCTATTACCTGCATTCGTGATGATATCTGCCGCCATGGGCGCGATCGGAGCTACCGCAACTGAAAGCCGCGAGGCCCAGCAGATCGCCGGATGGTTCACAATTCCCATCATGGTCCCCTTGTGGTTCATCACCGCGATCATGCTCAATCCCAACGGTCCTATATCAGTCGGACTGAGCCTTTTCCCTCTCACCGCCCCTATCGCGCTGCCTTTGCGGGCAATGTTCACCACCGTGCCAGCCTGGCAGATCGTCCTGGTGATCGCTGTCCTGATACTGCTGGCAATTTTCTCTCTATGGCTTTCAGCCCGGGTATTCCGGCTGGGCATGCTGCGATTTGGGAAACGTGTTCGGCTACGCGAAGCTTTTGGGCAGGCTAAAGTGAGTAACAAATGAAAAAGATGCTCCTTGTATTAAAAAATGAATTTATCAGCGTCGTGTCGCGCAAATCTTTCCTGCTGACGCTGACCCTGATCCCCCTCACCAGTTTCATAATCGTCATGGTGATCTCCGGATTGCAGAAAAAAGGCGGTGCAGACACCGCGGCTCTTGGAAACCTCTTTATGCCGCAATCAGAACCTGCTCTTGAGGGGTACGTGGACATGAGCGGACTGATGCAGGTTGTCCCTCCCGGCTACGAAGAGCTGTTGAAAGTGTACGTCACTGAAGCCGAAGCCACTGAAGCGGTCCAATCTGGCGAAATTACCGCCTTTTACCTGATCCCCCGGGATTACATTGCGAGCGGTGAGATCACATACGTTCGCCCCGACTTTAACCCCCTGGGCGGTTCCGAACAATCCTCCTCCATCCATGCGTTGGTCGCCTTCAATCTCGCGGAACAGCAGCCTGACCTGGCTTACCGGCTTCAGGATCCTTTAAACATAAAGGAAGTAGACCTGAGTAACACTCAGCGGGACGAGACAAACTGGCTTACCTTCTTTCTGCCCTACGTGATCACTTTTCTGTTCTACATCGTCATCCTTACCTCGTCTTCACTGATGCTGAACAGTGTGAGCAACGAAAAAACCAACCGGGTCATGGAAATTCTAATGACATCGATTACACCGCGTCAGATGCTCACCGGCAAGATCATTGCTCTTGGGTTAGTGGGATTGCTGCAAACCGTGGTCTGGCTGGGAGCCGGGATGCTGCTGCTCAAGGTATCCGGTCGTTCCTTCCCCATCGCGGCTGCCATACAACTACCCGGCATTACGTTATTATGGGGAATCATCTTCTTCCTGCTCGGTTACGCGGTTTATGCCAGCCTGATGGCTGGAATTGGGGCGCTGGTACCCAACCTGCGCGAAGGATCGCAATTAACCACCCTGGTCATTATGCCAATGATCGTGCCATTGATCTTTGTGAGCACTTTACTGAACTCCCCTGACAGCCCGCTGGCAGTCTTCCTCAGTCTTTTCCCCTTCACCTCACCGGTGACTATGATGATGCGCATCACCGCCACGCAGGTACCCTTCTGGCAGATCGGTCTGGCGATCCTGCTGTTGGCTGGCACCGCCCTGCTGCTCATTCGGGCAAGCGCCGGGCTGTTCAAGGCACAGAACCTGCTCACCGGTCAGTCTGTAAATATCACGGGATTCTTGAAAGCCCTGGCTGGCAGGTAAGCGTCAACCGGACTATTGAAGAGTAATCAACCTTTGATCGAAGCCAAAGGGGTTAGCGTGACAGTGATCTCCACCAGGTCGCGCTGCAACCTCATCACCTCGTCGATATCTTTGTAAGCCCCGGGGGCTTCATCCAGCGCGTTGCGGCTGCGCAAACCGTGCAGAATACCCCTCATCTTCTTCTGCTCGGCTTCCAGATCAAGGGAACGGATCGCCTGCTTACGCCCCATCTTACGTCCCGCGCCGTGAGAGCAGGACTCAAAACTTTCAGGATTGCCCAACCCCCTCACGATGTAACTCTTCGTCCCCATTGAACCCGGGATGATACCCACCCTATCCAGCGCCGCCCTCGTTGCCCCCTTGCGATGCACCAAAACCGACCTCCCGTAGTGGGTTTCAAGCGCCGCGTAATTGTGGTGGATGTTTATCGTCTCAACAATTTTTGTCCCGGTAACGCGCGTGACCACCTCCCCCACCCGCTCCATCATCAATGCGCGGTTGGCGCGCGCAAAATCGCAGCAGTAATTCATCGCCTTGTAGTAATCCTCCCCTTCACGCGTGTCCATGGGCAGGTAAGAGATGTCGCGATCCGGCAGAACCCAGCCTTTCCGGATGCACAGCGACTGCGCGGTCTTAT
>JACDJA010002450.1_pt1 | contig 13247 bp, 12 predicted proteins | sample 7449241 | NCBI WGS metagenome assembly JACDJA01 (sample SAMN14253289, study PRJNA609438) | sludge metagenome | isolation source: initial anaerobic sludge | collected 2018-12-20 | reverse complement strand
TGTCAGGGAAATTGACATGGCAACTGCTGCAACTGCGAACTTTGCTGGACTCATCAAGCTTTCTCCTTTGGTACGGCGTGGTGTGCCTTCAAAACCCAACGGGTTTATCTGGTAACGTGGGTATGCTGCTAAAACGCCAGGTACCATCGCGCACGAACCTGAACTCTTTCTGAAAATCTGGAACTATTTGCGGTTCAGGCTCAATTCAGTTTGATAAGCGACACTGCTTTAGCCTGTTTTGGCCGAAGTTATTTAGCCGAAGTTATTTAAAGGGAGCGTTCAATGAGGTTACTGCTGGTAGAGGACGACCGGCTGCTTGCTGAAGGGCTTGCCAGCCAACTTGAGAAGGCCGGTTTCAGCGTGGATGTGACTCGTTCTGCCAACGAAGCCATTATTTTGGGCGAGCAGGAGGACTACAAAGCCGGCGTGCTGGATCTCGGGCTACCAGATGGAAATGGCCTGGACGTGCTGAGAAAGTGGCGCTCAAGTAAAGTCATTTTCCCGGTACTGATCCTGACCGCTCGAGGGGACTGGCAAGATAAGGTCAACGGACTTAAAGCTGGCGCAGACGATTATCTGGCCAAACCCTTTCAAACCGAGGAACTGATTGCACGGTTAAACGCCATCTTGCGCAGAAGCGAAGGCAGGGTCCACTCCACGGTAAAGGTCGGGCGTTTTGAACTGGACGAGAACCGACAGCGCCTGATAATCGAAGATGGCACAGAACACAGCCTGACGGGCACGGAATTCCGGTTGTTACGCTGCCTGATGGGTCGGCCCGGCCATATCTTTTCCAAGGAACAGCTCATGGAGCAGCTCTACAATCTTAACGAAAGCCCCAACGAAAACACCATCGAAGCCTATATTCGGCGCCTGAGAAAACTGGTCGGGCCGGAGACCATTGCAACAAAGCGTGGCCAGGGATACCTGTTTAATGACCCTGTTTAAAAAGCCTGTATCGGTAAAGGGCGCACTCCTGCTTCTGCTGTTACCTGCAGGCATTGGATTGATGGCAATCGCCTGGCTTGTGCACGGGTTACTTCTGGAGAGAATGTCCAGGGAGTTTGTTGAGAGCCGCCTGAAAGCCGAAGTGGCTTTCCTGGAACATCATATTCGCCAGGCCGGCGGCCAGATAGACATGCTTCAGACCGGGGATTATTTTGAAGAAGTGTTCCACCATGCCTTTGCCATACAGTCGCCGGTTCAAACCGTCATATCTCCACAATCCTGGCAACCGTTGCTGGGCCCCCTGCTGCAATCGGATGAACAGCAAAGCATCAGGGTACACGGTGCCGGAACGCCCAGTGCGCCCTCCGACATCTTCGCCTATCGAAAATCTTTTGTCGTGGCAGAGACCCCTATCACGGTAATCGTTTCAGAGGACATGGGGGCACTGCAAAACAGTCAGGCAGAGCTGCATGCCTGGACGGCGATCGTATCGGTTTTGCTGATCTTTTTGCTGGTTGGCGTAATCTGGTTTGGTATTAACCTGTCGATGCGTCCCGTTGTCTCGCTTCAGGCGGCTCTCAAACGTTTACAGAGCGGCGAAATATCGCGAATAAATGTAAAGGCTCCGGAAGAATTCCGGCCACTGGTGCAGCAACTTAACCAACTTCTGGATTCTCTTGATCAACGGCTTGAGCGCTCCCGGGAGGCCCTCGCAAATCTGTCTCACAGTGTAAAAACGCCCATCGCGGCAGTCAGGCAGGTTCTCGAAGACAGCAGCCGCCCGCTGGATAACGACCTGAGGCATGAGATGGGATCGCGACTTGGCGATATTGACAGACAGCTGGAAGCAGAAATGCGACGCAGCCAGTTTGCCGGGCCCCAGGTGGGCAAAAGCGCCTACCCCGTAAAGCAGGCCCGCGACCTTTTGTGGATGATGGGCCGACTTTACCCCGAAAAGTCCTTCGAGTTATCAACGTCACTCACTGATGAATCCCGTTGGCCAATTGAAGAGCATGACCTGAACGAAATATTGGGGAACCTGCTCGATAATGCCGGGAAATGGTCGACCTCGTGCGTTGAACTTTCTCTATCACAAGGAAATAGTATTGCCAGCATAGTTGTGACTGATGATGGCCCCGGAGTCAAAGCAAATGAAATATCCAGCCTGGGTCAGCGCGGGTTGCGTCTGGATGAACAGACACCCGGACATGGCCTTGGACTCGCCATCGTAAGAGAGATAGTTGAACGATACGGTGGGAGCATTACCTTCTCATGCACTTCTAGGGGATTGAGGGTAACCGTCGAGATTCCCGGTTAGCCTTGTATCTGACGCTTTTTATCCGCCACGTTCAAACTGGTCAAAAAAAACAGTACTTATGCTAGCCATATGCTAGGACAATTACTTAAGGGAACCATTCCAAATTACAGAAACGGTTATGGGGGTACATCTTGGGGTACATATAAAACATATGAATTTTAATAACTATAAAAAAACAATTCGGTACATATAAATAAGAGTCCTGCCGGGGGGCACCACCCCCTCATCAAACACAAACATACCGGTAAAAGCCGGCAAGCCTGCTGCTGATTAACTCGCAAATTACAAAGTTACAGGCGGAAGACACGAACCAGCGACGGGTCGTCGGCGTGTTCCAGCAGCATTTTGCGAACGCGTGCCTGCCAGAGGCGAGCAAACTCCACCTGCTGTTCAGGCGTCTCTCGGTTTTGCATAACGGCCAGCATTCGGTCGCGCTGGGATGCATCCGGGGGTATCCGGCTGGCGTCGAACCTTACGGCTACTGCCGCGCCAGTATCCATGCGCTCAAAACGCACGGCCCCGTCATTCTCGCCACTTTTGTCAGCAAAGCTCAGCAGCCCATTGCGTGCAAAGCGGCCCCCTATCCCCTTGAACCCGCCCTGAGCTGAGGCGCCCGTCAGAAGTGTTATCACCTGTGCGACAACCCCGATAGTGCCCTCTGTTTCCGGGGCGGGCATGTGCACCAGGATGCCACCGCGCTCAGGCAATGAGTCCGGGTAAAGCACGTTCAGTGCCGCCCGAACACTCAAGTAGGCACCGGCAACAGTCGGGCAGGAATGCCCCGCCAGCCTTACCGCATCGGCATAGTGATACTCTATGACGCCGCCTTCTGCCGCGCCCAACAGGTCCGCCAGCGGGTCACGCACAGTAACCACAGGTGCGTCATCAAAAAATTCCGGAAATGTCATAACTGCCTCCAGGGAACAGATGTTTTGGTTCGCTCTCCAGCCAACCTGAAATCAGACTGAAAATGCCCGAGCCCAGGCCCGCTCTGTAGCTTCAAACAAGCTGTCGGTCGCCAGCGCCAGCAGGCCGATCAGTATTGCGCCTTGCAATACGTAGGCAGTATTACCATTAACCAGCCCCGCAATCACCGGGTCGCCTAATGTGCGGGCGCCGATGGTTGAGCCGATCGCTGCGGTGGCAATGTTAATGGTGACGGAGGTACGGATGCCCGCCAGTATCACCCGCCCCGCCAGAGGAAGCTCCACTTTAAATAGCACGTGTGCGGAAGACATTCCCATTCCTTTGGCGGCTTCAAGCACCGCCGGGTTAATACCACCCAGCCCTGCGAGGGTATTCCGCAGAATCGGAAGCAAGCCATAAAGCACCAGCGCGAAGAGTGTGGGCTTTTCACCAAACCCCATGGCCGGCACCGCCAGCGCCAGAACAGCTACGGGCGGCACCGTCTGCCCGATGGAGGCTATCTGGCTGACCAGCGGCAAAAAATCGCTGCCGGCGGGGCGGGTAACAAAGATGCCTGCAGACACAGCCACCAGAGTGCCAATCGTGGCAGACACCGCTACAAGCCATATATGGCTCTGCAGCAGAAAATAGAAGCTGTCTCTGGTGTAGATCAGATTGTCGGTGCCGGGCTCCACCCAGGAAAACAGCGGTGTCATTACGGGGAGCAAGGCGGCTAATGCGCACAACAGTGCAATCCAGGCAGCCGGAGCAAGCCACAGGCGCATCAGGCTCCACCCTGCAGAAGTTGTTCGCGCTTTACTGTGCCAATCTCTTCACCAGCCTCGCTGAAAACCGGGAGTTCCGCAGAGTTTTGCCAGACCATAACGGATAACGCAACCCGCAGGCTGTCCGCCTCATTAACGCCATTGCTATAAGGCTCGGGCCGCCGGGGCTGTGGGTAGCGTTCCATCAAATCACCTACCGTGCGCAAAGCCAGGAGTTTCAGGCCGCGATCGCCCTTACCTATCAGATTTTCTACAAAGGCTGATGCGGGCCGCCGAAGAATCGCCTCTGGCGTATCGTGCTGGATAATCCGCCCCTGATCCATCACTGCGATACGGATAGCCAGTTTCAGTGCCTCATCAATATCGTGGGTCACAAACACAGTGGTTTTATTGAGTTGTCTCTGGATGCGCAGCATTTCCTGCTGCAGATTTTCCCGGGTGATGGCATCCAGTGCGCCGAAAGGCTCATCCATCAGGAGAATATTGGGGTCGCCTGCCAGGGCTCGCGCCACGCCAACGCGCTGGGCCTGGCCACCGGAGAGCTGATGGGGGTATTTGTGGGCATCGGTTGCCGGGTCCAGCCCCAGCAGAGTTAGCAATTCATTTACCCGCTCATCGCGTTTGCGGCTTGGCCATTTAAGCAGGTCGGGCACCACGCCGATATTACGGGCGACCGTCCAGTGGGGGAACAACCCGGTGCTCTGTATAGCGTAACCCATATTCAGCCGCAGTGCCTCGGGGTCGGCTTTGTTGATGTCCTCACCATCCACTAGAATTTCGCCGCTGGTGCGAGGCAGAAGACGATTGATCATCCGTAGGGTGGTGGATTTACCACAACCGGAACTGCCCACAAGAACGCAGACTTCACCGGTTTCTATGGTCAAATCGATATTATCAACCGCCACGACGTCGCCGAACCGTCGAGTGACGCCTTTCAGCTCAATCACCTTGATGCCCCCTGGAATTTCAATGCAGATAAAATGGCATCGGCCGCCAATGCCAGGAAGACTGTGGGCAAAGCACCAAGCAGCACCAGATCCATAGCCGCCTGGCCCAGCCCCTGAAAAATAAAGGTTCCAAACCCCCCGGCACCGATCAACGCAGCAACCGCGGTCAGGCCGATGGCCTGTATTGTTGTAATTCTCACGCCTTCAATAATGACCGGTAAGGCCAGAGGCAGCTTTACCTGCACAAATATCTGGCGCTCGCTCATTCCCATGCCACGCCCGGCATCGACCACAGGCTCGGGGACTTCCATCAAAGCCACATAGGTATTGCGCATGATCGGCAGCAGGCTATAGGCAATCAGCGCCAGCATCGCGGGCGCCCAGCCAATGCCCCGTATGCCGAGTGTCTGAAGGAAGGGAAAGGCTGCGGATAATGCCCCCAAAGGCGCAATCAGCAGCCCGAAAAGCGCCAGGCTGGGAATGGTCTGCATAAAACTGACCAAGCCCAGCAGAGGCCGGCGCAGCCGTTCCCGCCTCACCATGGCCAGGGCCAGGCCGAAAGCCAGCACCAGGCTGATAGCAACAGCACCCAGCGACAATGACAAATGTATGGCCAGGGCCTGGGTAAACTGATCCGCCCGGTTGGCATACTCACGGATAAGCGACAGGCTGGACAGCCCTTCACGGGTGGCGCAGAACCACCACCCAGCAACAATCAGTAGTACCGCTGATAACTGCAGGCGGCGGGATGCTTTGAGCTGCCCCAGTGTTTCCAGCAGCATCAGGGCCAGAAAAAAGGCCAGACACCAGAACCCGGCACCTATACCAATCCGGGCATACTCGGAATCCTCCGGAAGTTTGCGCAGCGCAAACACTTCAAGCAACAACGGCTGGGCCATCAGTGCGGTGGTCAACAATAATGCCAGCATCCAAAAACGGTTGTGTATGGGCTTTGTTGCGAGCACAACCGCAGCCACCAGCAGGGACGATACAACCCCTGCCCCGAGCCAACCGGTTGCAGCATAAAGGCTGTAACCGGTGCCAGACACAATGCGGTTGGGCTGTACCACACCGAGATCCAGCAACCACATGCATGCAAATGCAGCCAGCGCCAAGGCGGGTATTACACGGTTTGGTAGCCTTGATGATGAGGGCACGGGTCAATCCAGGCCAAGGCTTTCCAGATAGTCCCGGGCCACGGCCTCTGCAGGAGCTCCTTCAACCGCCACCTTCGCATTCAGCGCCTGCAGCGTTTCCAGATCAAGGGATTCAAACACGGGCTTCAGCAGCGAGCGTATTTGCGGGTATTGCTTCAATACGCTCCCTCTGATGATGGGTGTCGGCTGATAGACCGGCTGCACGCCTTTGGTATCCTCCATCACTTTCAGGCCCAGGGCATTGAGCCCGCCATCCGTGCCATAAGCCATGGCCCCATTAACGTCATTGGAATTGATTGCAGCTGCCCGCAGGGTGGCTGCGGTGTTGCCACCAGAGAGAATAAGAAGCTGATCAGACGTCAACTTGAACCCGTAGGCTTTCTGGAACGCCGGCAGGGCGCTGGGCGATTCGACAAATTCGGCACTGGCCGCAAATTTAAAGGCTTCACCTGCGTTAATATAATCCGCCAGATCCTCCAGGGTTTTAAGATTGTGCTTTTCGGCCAGGTCGCCACGCACGCTCATGGCCCAGGTATTGTTGGCGTTCGCAGGGGTGAGCCAGACAATATCCTCAGCTTTGAGATCAAGCTCGGCTGCCATGTTGTAAGCCTTTTCAGCATCTTTCCACACCGGGCTGTCTGCTTTGTCGTAAAAGAATGCGGCGTTGCCGGTGTACTCCGGATAAAGGTCGATCTCCCCGGCTTTGATTGCACTGCGTACAATGCTGGTACTGCCAAGCTGCAATCTGTTTTCCACCGCAATATCCGCACGCTCCAGGCGCTGCAGAATCATCTGGCCGAGAACGCCGCCTTCCGTGTCGATTTTTGAGGAAACCACCACCGGCTCCTTGGCAGAAACAGCGCCCGTCACACACAGCAACGCAAGAGCAAGGCACCGCAGCAACGATTGTGAAAGCCCGCGACACGATCTGTGCTGGGCCAGGGCTCTATATTCACGCTTTACTCGACATGTTCCGGAATTTGGCAGAAACACAGGCATTCCCCTTTGTCATTGGGCCGCACGGGGCAACCCAAAGTTCATTGAGTTGTATGACTTTATTATATGGTAGACCAAAAATTCCATTTGGCTCTTGCGGCCCACCCTGTCGCATTGACTCAACTCAGAGCGGCATTCGACGGTCAGATCTGCAAATACCACAACAAAAGTGCTATTTTCGACAGGTTCACTTTGACTGAACCCACTGTGACATGCTCTATGAACTCACCGCCAGACTGGTCGCAGCCCCGGTTGACTGGCCACGGCAATTGCAGGCAGGAGAAAAGCCATGAGTACACACGCACTGAAGCCAGATGAAGCCTTTGAACAGGATTGTATCAAGCCGGCAGGGTGCAAGGCGGTCGAGCTGTTGATTGAGCCCCGGGACCGGGATATTGGCGGCTTCTCGGTCAGGCGCCTGCTGCCCACCAGACAACGCCGCATGGTCGGGCCCTGGGTTTTCTTCGATCACATGGGGCCGGCCGAGTTTGCCGCCGGCGATGGCATCAATGTGCTGCCACACCCACATATCAACCTGGCCACGGTCACTTATCTGTTTGAGGGTGAGATACTGCACCGGGATTCGCTGGGCAGCCTCCAGCCTATCCGCCCCGGGGATGTCAATCTCATGGTCGCCGGCAAGGGCATTACCCATTCCGAACGGGAGCGTCCGGAGGTCACGCAAAGGGTACATCGCCTCAATGGTCTTCAGCTCTGGCTGGCTCTTCCCGAGGCTGCGGAAGAGATGGATCCGGTGTTTTACCACTACCCGGGTGCCGACCTTCCCCGTATTGAGGTTGATGACGTGCCGATTCGTGTGATGATGGGCAGTGCCTTCGGGGTGTCCTCGCCGGTGAAGGTGTATGCGGATACGCTCTACGTGGAGGCGCACCTTCGCGCCGGCCAAAGTATCAAGGTGCCGGATGCGGAAGAACGCGCCGTTTACGTGGCGGAAGGTGAGTTAACCTCTGGTGGGACGTCAATACCTGAGTACGCCATGGCTGTGCTCTCGAACGCACCCGGTATCAAACTGACGGCGACACGGGATGCCCGCATTGCAATTATCGGCGGGCAAAATCCGGGTACTCGCTATATGGAATGGAACTTTGTATCCAGCCGCCGCGAACGCATCAGGCAGGCGAAGTCTGACTGGAAAGCCCAGGTCTTCCCCAAGGTGGTGGGTGACGAGAAGGAGTTTATTCCGCTGCCGGAATGAACGGGCTCTGCCCACTTGGCTGTTGGAAAGAACGCATGTAATTCCCCCGGTTTATCTGAGGAACGGTATGTCATTAAAATACAAAATTATCCCGGTCACGCCTTTTCAGCAAAATTGCTCTTTGATCTGGTGCGAGGAAACCCGCAAGGCTGCTGTGGTGGACCCGGGCGGGGATCTGGCGCGGATTCGTTCTGCGATTGATCAGGAGGGGGTTACTGTCGAGAAGATTCTGTTGACCCATGCCCATATTGATCATGCCGGCGGTACGGCGGAGCTTTCCAAAACCCTGGGTGTTCCTATTGAGGGGCCGCATAAGGAAGACAACTTCTGGATTGTCGGCCTGCCCCAGCAGGCCCAGATGTTCGGGTTTCCGGCACCGGAGGTTTTCACCCCGGACCGCTGGCTGGAGGATGGGCAGCAGGTAACGGTGGGCAAGCAGATTCTGGATGTGCTCCACTGCCCCGGCCATACTCCCGGGCACGTGGTTTTCTTCCACAGGGAATCCGCTTTGGCACTGGTGGGCGATGTGCTGTTCCATGGCTCCATCGGTCGCACAGATTTCCCCAAGGGCGATCACGGAACCCTGGTCCGCTCGATCCGGGAAAAGCTGTTCCCTCTGGGCGACGAGGTTGCGTTCATTCCCGGGCACGGCCCCATGTCTACCTTCGGTCGGGAGCGGGCAAGCAACCCCTTTGTTTCCGATCATCGGGGCTGAGAAGCCCACCGGTCTCCAGGAACAAGGATTTCTAGCCGCAAATCGCCGTCAAAGCCACTCTCAGGTTCTCCACTGTCCGGTCCACATTGTTCAGCTTTTCCAGACCAAACAGCCCCATGCGGAAAGTGCGAAAGCCCTCCGGCTCACCGCACATCAGGGGCACGCCGGCTGCCGTTTGCAGGCCCTGTTCGCGGAACAGACTGGTGTTATGGATATTGATGTCATCCGTGTGCAGAACCACCACGCTGGGCGATTCAAAGCCCGGAGCGGCAGCGCTTTTGAAGCCGGCACTGTAAAACAGCTCGCGCACCCGGTTGCCCAGCTCTACCTGGCGCTGATACAGCAGATTCGGACCGGTTTCCAGGGTCTCGAGCATAGCGTCACGCAGTACCGCCAGAGTATCGGTAGGCATGGTGGCATGGTAAGCGTGATTGCCAGACTCATAGGCCTGCATAATCTGCGACCATTTGCGCAAGTCGCCTGCAAAGCTGCTGCTGGTGGTTTCTTCCATGCGCGCTATGGCACGCTCGCTCAGCGTGATAAGCGCGGCACACGGTGAGGCACTCCAGCCTTTCTGGGGCGCACTGATCAGCACGTCCACGCCACAGGCTGCAGTGTCTACCCACAAAGCGCCGGAGGCAACGCAATCCAGCACGAACAAGCCATTGACGTCTTTGACGGCTTCGCCAATGGTTTTCAGGTAATCGTCCGGCAGCACGATACCGGCAGCGGTTTCTACATGGGGCACGAACACAACTGCAGGCTTTTCTTCGCGGATGCGTGCCGCAACATCTTCGGCAGAAACCGGGGCGTAAGCTGCCTGATGGGATTCATCCGAGGCCTGTGCCTTGAGCACGGTCACACTGTCGGTGATACGGCCTGCTTCGAGGATTTGCGACCAACGGTAACTGAACCAGCCGTTGCGAATCACAAGGCAGTGTTCGCCATTTGCAAACTGGCGCGCCACAGCTTCCATCCCGAAACTGCCGCCACCGGGCACAATAACCGCCCCACTGGCGTTATACACTTGCCGCAAGGTGGAGGAAATATCCCGCATCACCTGCTGGAATGGTGCAGACATGTGGTTCAGTGAGCGGTCGTTAAAAACCACGGAGTATTCCAGTAGTCCGTCGGGGTCAACAGAAGGATACAGTTTGGACATTGGCGATCAATTCCTTACCTGGTGCAGGCTGTGAGTGATTCGTTGTGCAGACATATTAGCAAATACGGTGCTCAGCGCTTTATTTTTCATGTTTTCTGCACGCCCACTTGTGGAACCCGACAAAAGCTTATAAATTGAACAAAGCGGGCATGCTCCCGCTTTTCCTTTTTTATTTATCCAGCTAACGCATCGGGTGAGCCTGTGAGAGCGTTTTTCTCAGAGACCATTTCTTTCCAGTTCTCCAGTATCTGCTTTCAGGCAGGCACTGCTGGTGCGTTGCCCGCTTTTCTCTTTTCTCGCTGAATCCGCTGAAGAAACGCCGGATTCGGCGCCTGAATCCTGAATTTTCAAATTATCTGTTACCTTTTTTATGGAGATTACTATGTCTGATATGCCGGCAATACTGGTTGCTGAAGAAGATTTCAACCGCTTGACGACCCTGATTGAAAAACAGGGTGATTCCGATGTTGCGGACGGCCTGGATGATGAGCTTAGCCGCGCCACGCTGGTGCCGCTGGCAGAAATGCCAGACGACGTAGTAACCATGAATTCCACTGTCCGTTTCCGGAACGAGGACAGCGGCCAGGAGCACGAACTGACTCTGGTTTATCCGCACGAAGTGGGCACCGGGGAAGGCAAGATTTCCATTCTCGCGCCGGCGGGTTCAGCCCTGCTCGGGCTTTCGGTGGGGGAGTCCATCGAGTGGCCAATCCGTGGCCGCAATAATATCCATCTGAAGATCATTAACGTTACCCGGCAGAACTGATTGCCGGGAACAGATTACGGGAGCGGCCTGCAAAAACGCCGTCCCGTCAGCTGTTGTCCCGGTATAGCCGGAACTGCTCAATGGTTTCCCTGAGCGCCTCTGCCATCACAAGCAAATCCCCCGCAATACCGGCAGTTTCCTGAGCATCTGTTGACGCCTGCTCTGCAGAACGGCTGATTTCAATCACGTTCTGATTAATGGCCTCGGATACATCGCTTTGCTCGTTGGCCGCACTTTCCATCTCTTCGTTGAGCGATGCGATTTCCCGTACCGCCGCAGCAATGCTCTGCAACTCGGATTCCACTTTCAGAATGGCCTCTACCTGATGCCCCGCCATATCCGAAGCATGGCGCATTGTGGCCACACAATCGACCACCTCGCTTCTGAGGCCGTTAATGGTACTGCGGATTTCTTCTGTGGAAACCTGTGTGCGGGAAGCCAGCGCACGCACTTCATCAGCAACCACCGAAAAGCCACGGCCCTGCTCCCCTGCTCTGGCTGCTTCAATGGCCGCGTTCAGGGCGAGCAAATTGGTCTGCTCTGCAATGTTGGAAATTTCTTCCAGCATGCTCGCCATCTGGCTGGTGCGCTGGTTCAGATCCTCGATCCGTTTGGCGCCGCCCTGAACCTCGGTGTTGAGCGCCTCGATACCTTCTACTGCCGCACGTGCCAGTTGCTCGCCGCTGCTCGCAGACTCGGCTGTCTCTGCCGATTTGCAGGTTGTATGATTGGCGTTTTCCCGCACCTGCACAGCCGATGCGGCCATTTCTGTGGTTGCACTGGCAACCTGGTCGGTATTGTCTTTCTGCGCCATCACCTCATTGCCGGTGGTTTCGGCTTTTGCAGCAATACTGCGAGCCGCCTCTTCCACTCTTGCAGCGTTATCCATAACCGTGTGCATGCTCTCCCGGATTTTTGCCATCATACGGTTGAACGCCAGTGAGACAGAGCCTATTTCGTCGTTGCGGGACACGTCCAGCTCGATGGTGAGATCGGAGTTTCCGGATATCTGGTCCATACTCCTCTGGAGCCTGCGCAACCGGGAAAAAACCAGACGATTCAAAACCAGCCCCGTCAGAAAAAATACCGCAGCAAAGATAGCCGCCTGAATACCGCCGCTGGCAAACAGCTGCCGATGCAGCCGGTCGTCGCTTTCGGCAAGAGAATAATCCACACGAATGGCTCCCAGCACATCACCTTCCCGGGCCTGGTGGCAGCCCAGACAATTCACACCCTGATAGTCCTCCCGGGCAATCACCGGATCAATCAGCGTGTAAACGCGCCCCTCGCCGTTGCTTGAGTAGCGCTCAATCCTCTGCCCTGCGAGGGCTTTTTTGTCGTCGGAATCACGCGCCTGTTCCGCCTGCAAGCCACTGCCAAACATCTGGTTCATCTGGTCACTGCGAATCACCCTCACATCCAGAACATTCTCCGAAGCCATCACTTTGCCCCGGAGTACATCACGATTGTCGATTGTGCCGGTTACCATCATGGTGTTCAGGCCGTCAAAATAGGATTTGGCCAAACCATCCACATACTTGTGACTGAAATCTTCCATATGGTCACGCTGGGCATTCGCGCTATAGAGCACGGTGAACACAAGAATGAGGGAAAAAGCAGCGGCCAACGCGGCGAGCAGCAGAAAGCGGATGGAATAGTGTTTTTTCATAGCAACCCGGTAGAAAATCGATACAAAAAAGTTTCAGCACATTCGTGCAATGTGTCGCGGAAAGACCAACAAACACCAGATCCCAACCGGAATTTCCAGACACTGACTGTTATGACGGCAAAGCGGCGGTTAACTTTATAGATACGCGTCAAATATTTACTGACCCAGATCAGAAAGGCACTTTTAAGACTGGCCTGAAATATGCTTGTTGTGTTATCGACGATCACTTTCCGGCACGCGGTCTGCTGCCGGCGGAGGAGTACTGGCCATGTCATTGCTTTCATCTCTCATACAGGCAGGCACCCGCTTTCAGCAAAGCCTGGAAAACCGCCCAACCGCAAAAGGGATGAATGAACAAAAGAATCAGGGTCCTGGAAAAGCGGAGGCTGCGCCCTCCGTAAGTACGGGTGATGACCGCTTTACGCCAACGGGGGATTTCCTGAACGCAAAGGAACAACTGAAAGCGCAGAAGTTGCCGCTGGCAGATTACAAGCAAACGGTGGGGCAGGATCTTGCCTTCATCCGGGAAACACTGCGGCACAAACTTGCCGAATACAACCTGCCTTCGGCAACAGCTCTCAACGTTAGCAAAGATAACTCAGGCCTCGTTCAGATAAGCAGTAAAATACCTGAAGAAGTGCGGACCAGAATTGAAAACGATC
>JACDJA010002449.1_pt1 | contig 13249 bp, 13 predicted proteins | sample 7449241 | NCBI WGS metagenome assembly JACDJA01 (sample SAMN14253289, study PRJNA609438) | sludge metagenome | isolation source: initial anaerobic sludge | collected 2018-12-20 | reverse complement strand
GTCCTGTGTGATCGCGGCGATCTGGGTCGAGGTGCGAAAGCGGATCAGCGGGTTCTGCTGCACGGCTTCCAGAATCGACAGGTGGATGTCGGCGCGGTGGATCACGGCATAGGGGCCGCCGAAGCGCTCGCGGAAGGCGGCGCCGGTGTCGATGCGCACCACTTCGCGCGCGTCGACCGCGTCCATCATGATGATGTGGTCGGTGAACACCGCGCGCTGGCGCGCCGTGGCGCCCACGCCCAGTGCGTCGAGCGCGGCGAAGGCATTTGGGCCGAGCTGGATGCCGGCGCCGATTTCGCCGATGTGCGCGGCCTGTTCCAGCAGTTGCACCGCGATGCCCTGGCGCGTCAGCGCCAGCGCCGCGGCCAGGCCGCCGATGCCGCCGCCCACGACGATGACGGATTGGGGCGGGTTCTTTGCGGGGGTTGCGTTCATTACCGGGTTCCTTGCGGGTTCATTCCTGGCGGCCGAGGAAGGCGCCTTGCCGTTGCAACTGCGCCTGCAGCGCCGCCATCGGCACGTCGGCGGGGGCGTGGCCGTCGCGCAGCGCCATGGCGGCCGCGGTGCCGGCGGCCTCGCCCATGACGAAGCAGCTGCCGCTGACGCGCGCGGCCGACTGGCCCTCGTGGGTCATCGAGGCGCAGCGCCCGGCCACCAGCACGTTGGTGGCGATGCCCGGGCCGCGGCGCGGCACCATCATGCGGAACGGCAACTGGTTGTAGCCGCGCGATTCGGGAATCGGCGGCCACAGCCATTGCACATCGCCGGCGGTGTGCATTTCCAGCGGCCAGCCATTGACGCCGATGCTGTCTTCGAAATCGGCGCAGCCCAGCACGTCTTCCTTGGTGAGCATGGCCTCGCCGACGATGCGGCGGGTTTCGCGGATGCCCAGCTGCGGCGCGATGTCCAGCACATAGGCGTTTTCGAAGCCCGGCACCTTGGCGCGCAGGAACTTCAGGTATTCCGTGATCTGGCGGCGGCCTTCCAGCTCGCCGGCCGAGAGCGAGGCGGCGTCGGTGCCGTCGGCCGCGCTGCCATCGGTGTTGGCCAGTTGCGTCACGTTGACGCGCCATTCGTAGTCATGCTTTTGCGGCCGCACGATGGCGCCGCGCCGCGGAAAGGTGAATTCGCCGCTGGCGGCGGCCTGGTCCATCAGTTGCGGGATGGTCTTCCAGGCTTCCTGGGCGCGGGCGCCGTCGACGTTGCCGACCTTGAACATCAACGTGGGGTAGAGCATGTGGCCGTGGGCATCGCCTTTCTCGAACGGCAGGCCGCCCCATTGCGCGATGTCGGCATCGCCCGAGCAGTCGATGAAGACCTTGCCGCGCACGGCGCAGCGGCCCGACTTGGTTTCCAGGAACAGCGCATCGACATTGCCGGCGGCATCGCGCGCCACCCCCGTGGCCAGCGCGTGGAACAGGATGTGCGCGCCGCTGTCCTGCACCATACCGTCGGCCGCGCACTTGAAGGCCGAGATGTCATAGGCCTGGGCGTGGATCTTGCCCAGGATCAGGTGCGGGTCGTTCAGCCCGTCCAGTGCGCGCATGCGGTCGAGCAGTTCATCGGTCATGCCGTGCACGACCTGGCGGATGGCGCCGCGCACGTTCGCGTGCAGCCCGCAGAAGTTGGAGACGCCTGCCGCCGTGCCCATGCCGCCGAGAAAGCCATAGCGTTCCACCAGCAGCACGCTGGCGCCGTTGCGGGCAGCGCTGGCGGCGGCCAGGATGCCGGCGGGGCCGCCGCCCAGCACGACGACGTCGTAGTCGCCGTAAAGCGGTACCTGGCGGGCGGGTTCGGTGAGGGTCATGCCTGTCTCCTTGCTTGTCCTGCTTGACTGCGTCATGTGTTGCGAATTGCCGGGCCGGCGGCGGCGCCTTTGCGGAAGCCCCTATCGCCAGCCCCTATTACCGGTCCCATGTACCGGCGGGTCACTGCCCCTTGATGCCGAGCTTGGTGATGAGCGGCTTCCAGCGCTTGAGCTCATCGTCCATGTAGGCGCGGAACTCCGCCGGCGTGCTGCCCACCGGGTCCATGAACTGCGCCTGCAGGCGCTTGGTCACCTCGGGGTCGCGGATCGCCTGGATCAGCGCGTCCGACAGCTTCTTCTGGATGTCGGCGGGCACCTTGGACGAGATCACGAACCCGATCCAGGCCGAGCCCTCGATGCCGGGCACGCCCACTTCAGCCAGCGTGGGAATCTCGGGCAGCAGCGCGGAGCGCTTGGACGAGGTCACGGCCAGCGCCTTCAGGCGGCCGTCCTTGACCATGCTCATGACCGCGATCGGCGGCAGCGCGGCGAACTGCGTGTCGCCCGACAGCAGCGATGTCAGCGCGGCCGGCGACGAGGGATAGGGCACATGCGTGGCGCGCGCGCCGATCTGTTGCAGCATCAGCTCCACCGCCAGGTGCGAGACGGTGCCAGCCCCGGGGGAAGGGAAGTTGTACTTGTCGGGGTTCTTCTTGAGCGCATCGAGCAACTGGCCGATAGTGCTGATGCCGGCGCTGGCCGGTACCACCAGCACGTTGGGCTGGTGCACCGCCAGCGTCAGCGGCGACAGGTCGGTGGCGGGGGCATACGGCAGCTTGTCGAACAGCAGCGTGTTGTTCACCAGCGGACCGGTGATCGATACGCCGAAGGTGTAGCCGTCGGGCTTGGCGTTGGCGATGGCGAAGGTGCCGATGTTGCCGCTGGCGCCCGGCTTGTTTTCCACCACGACGGTCTGGCCGAGAATGGCGCCGGCCTTCTCGCCGACGATGCGCGCGACCTGGTCGGGGCTGGAACCAGGCCCGAACGGCACCAGCGCCTTGAGCGGCTGCGACGGCCAGGCGTCGGCGGCCTGCGCCGCGCCCAATGGCGCCAGCGTGATCAGTCCCAGCGCCAGCGCGCGCGCTGCGACAGCGCGCGTCCGCGCCAGGGTTGAGGATTTATGCATGTTTGTCTCCCGCGATTTTCATATTGTTGAAGTAGGTCTGTTCGTTGGCGATGAAGGCCGCCACCATGGCGCGGTAGGCCGCGTCCACCACCTGGTCCAGGTTCTCGAAGCCCGGGTTGTGACGCTCGGCCAGGCGCCGCACTTTCTCGAAGACCTCGGCCTGGCGCGCCGGCGCGCTGACCTGGAAGGCGTCGCGCTTGAAGCGCGCGGCGTCCTTGACGTACATGGCGCGCTCGGCCATCAGGCGCACGATCTCATCGTCCAGGCGGTCGATGTTGGCGCGCACCTCGGCCAGGTTGGCGCACAGCGGGCGGTAGGCCGGATCGGTGTACTCGCGCAGCGGCGCACCCTGGGTGTCGGGCTCCTGGCCCGGAGAAGCTTGCGAAGTCACTTGATGTAGTCCGGTTGGTTGGCGGGCGCGGCCTGCTGGAAGGCGGGCTGCGCGAGGCAGTGTTCATAGACGCCGACCAGGCGCGGGTAGCCGGACAGGTCGCAGCCCATGCGCTGGGCGTTGGCCACCTGCGGCACCAGGCAACAGTCGGCCAGCGTCGGCGTGTCGCCGCAGCAATAGGGGCCTTGGCCATGGCGCGCCAGCAGGGCCTCGACCGCGGTCAGGCCCTCGCGGATCCAATGGTGGTACCAGGCGTTCTTCTGCGCATCGGTGGCGCCCAGTGCTTCCTGCAGGTAGCGCAGGATGCGCATGTTGTTGACCGGGTGGATGTCGCAGGCAATGGCATTGGCCAATTCCAGCACCCGGGCGCGTGGGCGCGACGCGGCCGGAATCAGGCGCGGCTCGGGGTGCGTGGCGTCCAGGTAGTCGATGATGGCGAGCGATTGCGTCAGCTGGAAATCGCCGTCCGTCAGCAGCGGCACGCCGGCCGACGGGTTCTGCGCCACGTAGCCGGCGGCGCGCTGCTCCTGCTTGCGCAGGTTGACCGGCACGATGTCGAAGGGCAGGCCCTTGAGCGCCAGCGCGATGCGCACGCGGTACGAGGTGGAGCTGTTGAAGAAGCTGTGCAGTTGCATAGGTTGTTGCGGTTGGGGTCGGTTGCGGTGGGCGAAGTTGGCGGCCGCGTCATTCGGCCGTGATGCCGGTGCGCGTGACGATGTCGTTCCAGCGCTTGGCATCCTTGGCGATCAGCGCGCCGAATTCCGCGGGGGTGGAGGTTGCGGGCACCATGCCTTGCGCGTCGAACGCGGCAGCGGTGGCCGGCGTTTTGAGGATGGCGTTGATCTGCTGGTTCATGCGGTCGACGATAGCGGCGGGCGTACCCTTGGGCGCCAGCACGCCGTACCACATGTCCACGTCCGCGCCTTGCAGGCCGGCCTCGGTCAGCGTGGGCGTGTCGGGCAGCTGCGGCAGGCGCTTGGGGCTGCCGGTGGCGATTACCTTCAGCTTGCCGGCCTTGACCTGCGGCAGCGCCACGTGCACCGGCAGGAACATGTAGTCCAGGCGTCCGCCCAGCATGTCGGTGACGGCGCCGGCGGTGCCCTTGTAGGGCACATGCAGCATGGAGGTGCCGGTACGGTCCAGGAACAGGGCCATGGACAGATGGTGCGGCGTGCCCACGCCCGGCGTGCCGTAGCTGAGCTTTCCCGGCGCGGCGGCGGCCGCGCGGACCACGTCCTGCACGGTACGGGCGGGATTGGACGGGTGCGTGACCAGCAGCAGCGAGCCCCAGGACGTCAGGCCGACCGGGACGAAATCCTGCTGCGGATCGAAGCGCAGCTTGCCTTTGTACAGGCTGCTGTTCATGACGAAGGTGTTTACCGTCACCAGGAAGGTATAGCCGTCGGGCGCGGCGCGCGCGACTTTTTCGCTGCCGATGTTGCCGCTGGCCCCCGCCAGGTTCTCCACAACCACGGGTTGGCCCAGCGTGCGCGGCAGCGAGGCCGCCAATTGCCGCGCGATCAGGTCGATGCCGGTGCCCGGCGTGAACGGCACCACCAGCGTGACGGGGCGCTCAGGCCAGGCCGCATGGCTGGCGGCGGCCGTCAAGGCCAGGGCCGCCGCCATCAGGCCGCGTGCGAACTTGAACATGGTTTGTCTCCTGTCGGGTCGCCGGTCATGCGCCGGCTTGGTGGATATGGCGGCGCGGCCTTTGGGGGCCGCGTCCGCGTGCTGCTCCTGGGCTACACGAAGGACGCGCGCCGCTTCAAGGCGGCCGGGTCGAAACCCGCCACCTGCTTGTAGCGCCGCGAGATTTCTTCCAGTTCCTCGCGCCTGATCACGTCATCGATCCGCGCATACGGCTTGTCGCCCGAGCGTTCATGTACCTCGCGCAGGATGGCATCGGGCGGATTGCTGCGGTTGGTCAACACCACGCGCGTCGTGGCCTCGACCCGAACCCGGTCGTATTGCTGCAACGCCTCGGGCGTGAGGCCCAGGCGCTTGAGCTGGCCGGTCAGGTAACGGGCGTCGATCACGGCCTGTCCCGCACCATTGGAACCGCGCGGCACCATGGGATGGGCGGCGTCGCCCAGCAGGGTCATGCGTCCTTGGGTCCAGGTGGGCAACGGGTCCTGGTCCACCATCGGATACTCCAGGATCGAATCCGCGTCCGTGATCAGGCGCGCGACGTCCAGCCAATCGAAATGCCAGTCGGCGAAGGCAGGGAAGAAGTCCTCCAGCCGGCCGCCTCGGTTCCAGTCGCGCACCGCGGGTTCGGCGGCTTCGATCTCGGCCACCCAGTTCACCAACTGGTTGCCGTCGGCGTCGATGTTGTCGCGGATGGGGTAGATGACCATCTTGCCGGTCGACAGCCAGCCGGCCCGCACCATGCTGGCGCCGGACAGGAACGGCTTGCAGCGGGTGGTGCCGCGCCACATGTTCACGCCCGAATAGCGCGGCGCGCCTTCCTGCGGATAGAGCTGCTTGCGCAGCACGGAATGGATGCCATCGCAGCCCACCGCGATGCGGCCGCGTACCGCCGGCAGCGCATTGCCGTCGTTGTCCTGGAAGCGGGCGGTGACACTGTCGGCATCCTGCGTCACGCCGCAGCAGCGGGCGTTGACCACCACGCTGTCATCGCCCAGGCGTTGCCGCACGGCGGCCAGCAGCGTCATCTGCAGGTCGCCCCGGTGGATGGAATATTGCGGCCAGTCGTAGCCGGCATCGATGCCGGCCGGCTCGCTGTAGATGAACTGGCCGTGGCGCGTATAGAACACCGACTCGCGGGTGCGCACGGCGATGGCGTCCAGCGCGGGCAGCAACCCCAGCTCGTCCAGTTCGCGGGTGGCGTGGGGCAGCAGGTTGATGCCCACGCCAAGCGGCCGGATTTCGCGCACGGCTTCGTACACGCGGCAGGCGATGCCCGCCTGGTGCAGGCTCAGGGCCAGCACCAGGCCGCCGACGCCCGCGCCGACGATGATCACATCGGGGTCGTGCGCCATGGTCACTCCATTTTCACGCTGAGCGTGCCAAGGCCGTCCACCCCGCCCAGCATCGTGTCGCCGCGTACCACCGGGCCCACGCCGTCGGGCGTGCCGGTATAGATCAGGTCGCCGGCTTCCAGGCGGAAGTACTTGGACAGGTAGGCGATGGTCTCGGCGACGGACCAGATCAGCTTGCCGATGTCGCTTCGTTGCTTGTCGGCGCCGTTGACCTGCAGCCAGATGCCGGCATGATGGATATCGCCCGCCTGCGCCGCGGGCAACAGCGGGCCGATCGGCGCGCTCTGGTCGAAGGCCTTGCCCAGCTCCCAGGGACGGCCGGCCTCGCGCATCTTCATCTGCAGGTCGCGGCGCGTCATGTCCAGGCCGACGGCATAGCCCCACACGTGTTCCAGCGCGGACTCGACCGCGATATTGGCGCCGCCTTTGCCGATGGCCGCGACCAGCTCGATCTCATAGTGCAGGTTGGCGGTTTCGGGCGGGTAGGGCAGCGAAAGCGTGCTGCCCTCGGCCACCGGCACCACGGCGTCGGCCGGCTTGCAGAAGAAGAACGGCGGCTCGCGGTCGGGATCGAAGCCCATTTCGCGGGCGTGGGCGGCGTAGTTGCGGCCGACGCAATAGACGCGGCGCACGGGAAAGCGGTCCTGGCTGCCGGCGACGGGCACGGCGACAGGGTCGGCGGGAGCAAACACGTAAGACATGAATCAACCTTTGAAGGCGGAACGAAAAGGGGAAGGCAGGCGCGGCGGCCCGCCGGCGTCAGGCGATGCGTTCTTCGCGCCACAGGCCCAGCGCATCCTGCACCGGGCGGTCGGAATAGCTGAACAGCGTGGCGTCTTCCAGCGCCGCCAGCTGCACCGGCTGCCACGACGGCGCGACGAACACGTCGCGCGGGCCGAAATGGAATTCGGCGTCACCGATGCGGGCGATGCCGCGGCCTTCCACCACGCTGTAGACGGTGGAGTCGGTGCTGCGATAGGCCTTGCCCTGGAAGCCGGCCGGCAGCAACTGCATGAAGGTGGCCATGGTGGGCATGGGGTAGCCGCCCGTGGCCGGGTTCAGGTAGCGCAGCTTGACGCCGTCCCAGGGGTCCAGTTCGCCGTGGCGGTAGAGCGCGTCCAGCGCCTCGCGGCTGCGCTCGTAGGGGTAGTTGAAGATCGGCGAGGTGCCGCTGGCGGCGCGGTGGCGCACTGGCGCCATGTTGTGGCCGTAGCGCGCCATGCTGTCGCCTTCCGGGCGCGTGACCGGCTGGGTGGCGGACGGATAGTTCTCGGCGAAGCCGGCGTCCAGGAAACGCAGCAGGGGAATGTCCAGGCCGTCGAGCCAGACCACCGGTTCGCCGCCTTCGACGGTCTCGGCGTTGCCGTGGTCGTGCCAGGTCCAGGACGGCGTGATGATGAAGTCGCCCGGATGCATGGTGGTGCGCTCGCCGTTGACGGCGGTATAGGCGCCGCTGCCCTCGACGATGAAGCGTAGCGCCGATTGGGTGTGGCGGTGGCTGGGCGCGATCTCGCCGGGCAGGATCAACTGCAGGCCGGCATACAGGCTCTGCGTGATGCTGGCCTGGCCGGGCAGGCCGGGGTTCTCCAGGATCAGCACGCGCCGCACGGCTTCCTCGGCGCTGATGAGCGAGCCGGAGGCCAGCACGTCATCGCGCACCTCGTCGTATTTCCAGATGGCCGGCACGCAGCGCGGCGCGGGCTGGCGCGGCACCAGGTTGTGCAGCGATTCCCACAAGGGGGCCATGTGCTTCTGGGCGATGCGCGCGTAATAGGCGGCGCGATCCGCGCCGAGGGGGTGGCCGTCGGGCATGGTTGTCTCCTGGGGCCGGCGTCGGCGCCGGCTTCTGTCGCCCCGTCGCGGCGGGCGCGGCGGGACCTGATATGGAGGCGATTATGCGGAACGAGCTATGTGTTTTGAAATGAAATTATCTTATTATCCATACCAATAACAATATGGATAAGAGACAAGGGGGGCTCCATGGACTGGACTCACCGGTTGCGGCTGCGCAACCTGAAAATGCTGCTCAGCCTGGCCCAGACCCGCAACATCAGCCATTCGGCCGCCATGCTCAACACGACCCAGCCGGGGCTGTCGAAATGGCTGAAGGATCTGGAAGACGACATTGGCCTGCCGCTGTTCGAGCGCCATGCGCGCGGCCTGCGGCCGACGCCGCATGGCGACGTGCTGATCGCGCACGCGCAGCGGGTCGAGGCGCAGCTGGACCGCGCCAGCGCCGACATGGCCGCCTTGCGCGAGGGCGGCGGCGGCCGGGTGGTGATCGGCGCCTCGGGCGCGTCGGCGTCGGACACCGTGCCGCTGGCGGTGATGAAGCTGCTCGAACGCATGCCGCAGGCGCGTGTGAAACTGGTGGAGGGCACCACCGACCGCCTGCTGGCGCAACTGGCGCAGGGCGACCTGGACATCGTGGTGGGCCGCTCGGCGCCCGAGCACCATGATCCGGCCATCCGCTTCGAAGCGCTGTACCTGGAGCCGATCCACCTGGTGGCGCGGCCGCGCCATCCGCTGTTCGCGCTGGAGCAGCCGGGCTGGCCGGATCTGCTGTCGTACCGCTGGATCCTGTGGCCCAAGGGCACGCCGATCCGCAACGCGGTCGACGCCGCGCTGGCCTCGGCCGGGCAGGCGCCGCCGGCCGACCACGTCGAGTCCAATTCGGTCACCATCAACCTCACCTTGATCAACAACAGCGACATGATCGGGGTGGCCTCGCACCGCGCCGCGCTGCGCTTCGCGCAGATGAAGGCGATGCGCATCATCCCGGTGCGGTTGTCGGGCTTCGGCTCGGTGGCCATGTACTGGCGCGAGGACGCGTTCCGGCCGACCGCCGTGCAGGAGGCGATGGCCGCTCTGCGCAAGACGGTGGCCGAACACGCCCCGGGCGTGACGAGGCTGTGATGGCGCCGTCCGGCCCCGGGCTGAATGCGCTGATCGCGCAATGCCGGCGGCTGGAGGCGGCGCTGCGCCAGGATGGCGGCCAGGCGAGCGCGCCGGAAGCGTCCGCGGCCATGCACCGCTTCGTCGCCGCGATGGATGCGCGCGCCGCGCCGCCGGGCCTGTGGTCGCCGCTGGCGCTGGCGGTACTGACGATGGTGGGCGGCATCGGCGTGGGCATCGGCCTGTTGAGCCTGTTGCTGCGCCCGGCGGGGCCGGCGCTGGCCGCCTTCGCGCTGGTGCTGGCCTGCGTCGTGACGGCATTGGTGCTGGCGATCGGCGTGGTGGCCTTCATGAGCGGCCACAGCCTGGGCCTGGTGCTGCTCAAGCGCACGGCGCTGGTGCTGGCGGCGGCGGGCGTGCTGGGCCTGGTCGCCTGGTCGCAGGGCGATATGCGGGCGGTCGGGCCGGTGGTGGCGCTGTTGGGCGGCGCGGGCGCCTGGCTGCTGATGAACAGCAATGCGTTCTATGTGTTCGCCGGTTACCGCATGGCGTTGCGGGCGATGCAGGCGCGGGCGCGGCGGCCCTGAGTGGCCGGCCGGCGCGCCTCGGTGGCGCGCCGGATGGCGGCCATTTACCTGGCGGAGTTGGCCCAGCCCTTGGACAATTCCACCGCCTGGCGCCAGCGCTGCATGCGGGCCTGGCGCACCGATTCCGGCCAGGCCGGCTCGAAGGTGCGCTCGGCCTGCCACTTGGAGGCGAATTCGTCCTGGCTGGACCAGAAGCCGACCGCCAGGCCCGCCAGTCCGGCCGCGCCCAGCGCGGTCGATTCGGCCACCCGCGGCCGCACCACCGGCACGCCCAGCAGGTCGGCCTGCATCTGCATCAGCAGATCGTTGCGGGCCGCGCCGCCGTCCACCCGCAGCTCGGTCAGGGCGATGCCGCTGTCGCCATTCATGCAGCTCAGCAGTTCGGCGCTTTGCAGCGCAATCGATTCGAGCGTGGCGCGGGCGATGTGGGCGCGGGTGGTGCCGCGCGTCAGGCCCACCAGCGTGCCGCGGGCGTAGGGATCCCAGTGCGGCGCGCCCAGGCCGGCGAAGGCCGGCACCATGAACACGTCGTCGGTGTCGGCCACGCTGGCGGCCAGCGATTCGATTTCCTCGGAGCGCTGGATGATGCCCAGGCCATCGCGCAGCCATTGCACCGCGGCGCCGGCCACGAACACGCCGCCTTCCAGCATGTAGGCCGGGCGCCAGCCGTCCTGGCCCGCCACCGGCAGGCCCCAGCCGACGGTCGACAGCAGGTGGTTGCGCGACTGCACCGGCTTGTCGCCCACGTTCATCAGCATGAAGCAGCCGGTGCCATAGGTGTTCTTGGCCATGCCGGGTTTGAAGCAGGCCTGGCCGAAGGTGGCGGCCTGCTGGTCGCCGGCCACGCCGGCGATGGGGATCGAGCCGCCCAGCCATTCGGGCAGGGCTTCGCCCACCACCGCGCTGCTGGCGGCGATCGACGGCAGCACGCTGCGCGGAATCTTCAGCAGCGCCAGGATCTCGTCGTTCCAGTCCTGCGTGTGCAGGTCGAACAGCATGGTGCGCGAGGCGTTGCTGGGATCGGTGCTGTGCACCGCGCCGCCGGTCAGTTGCCAGATCAGCCAGGTGTCGACGGTGCCGAAGGCCAGTTCGCCGCGCTCGGCCTTCTGGCGCGCGCCCGGCACATGATCCAGCAGCCAGGCCAGCTTGGTGCCGGAGAAGTAGGCGTCCAGTACCAGCCCGGTGCGCGATTGCAGGAAATCGGCGTGGCCGTCCTGGCGCAACTGGTCGCACATGGGGGCGGTGCGGCGGTCCTGCCAGACGATGGCGCGGGCCAGCGGGCGGCCGCTGGCGCGGTCCCAGATCAGAGTGGTTTCGCGCTGGTTGGTGATACCGATGGCGGCCACGTCGGCGGCGCTGGCGGCGGCATTGCGCAAGGCCTCGCGCGCCACGTCGAGCTGGCTGTGCCAGATCTCGCCGGGGTCGTGTTCGACCCAGCCCGGCCGCGGGTAGTGCTGGCGGAATTCACGTTGGCCGATGCCGCGCACCACACCGTCGCGGTCGAACACGATGGCGCGGGAGCTGGTCGTGCCCTGGTCCAGGGCCAGGATAAATTCATTCGTCGTCACTGTTTTTGGCGCCGTTCAGGTGTGCCCCGGCCAGCGGGTCGAGGCGTCTAAAGGAAAAGACCGAGGCCGCGCACAGCAGGCCGATGACGATGAAGCCGGCGATCACGTCGCCCACCGCCAGCGTGTCGGCCCCGCGCAGGGTCATGCTGATGTTCAGCGTCACCGCCGCCACGCCCACGCCCAGGCTGATGCCCAGTTGCTGCGCCATGGCGGCGAAGCTGCTGGCGCGGCTCATTCTGGCCGAGGGGATGTCGGCATAGGTTAGCGTATTTACGCCGGTGAATTGCAGCGAGCGAAAGAAACCGCCCACCAGCAGGATGGCGATCATCAGCCAGACCGGGGTGGTGGGCGTGAAGGTGGCGCAGATCACGATGAAGGCGCCGGTCAGCACCGCGTTCACGGTCAGCACGCGGCGAAAGCCGAAGTGCCTGACGATGGGCGTGGCGACGAATTTCATCAGCAGCGCGCCGGCGGCGCTGGCGAAGGTGATCAGGCCGGCCGAGAACGGCGACAGGCCGAAGCCCACTTGCAGCAGCATGGCCAGCAGGAAGGGCGTGGCGCCCACGGCGAAGCGGCACAGGTTGCCGCCGAGCGTCGAGATGGCGAAGGTCGGAATGCGCATCAGCGCCAGGTCGATGATGGGATGCTCGGTGCGGCGCGCATGCCGGCCATAGAGCAGGCCACAGGCGATGCCCACGGCGATCAGGCCCAGCAGCAGCGGCAGCGGCATGACGTCGCGGCCGATGGCCTCGAAGCCGCTGACCAGGGTCGCCAGGCACACCGCGCTGAGCAGGAAACCGATCCAGTCCAGGCGCGGCGCGGCGGCTTCCTTGATTTCCGCCACGTAGCGGAGCACCAGCACGATGCCGAGCACGCCGATGGGGATGTTGATCAGGAAGATCCAGTGCCACGACATGTACGTGACCATGAAGCCGCCCAGCGGCGGCCCGATCACCGGCCCCAGCAGCGCCGGGATCGACAGGAACGACATGGCCTTGAGCAGGTCCTGCTTGGGCACGGTGCGCAGCAGGATGATGCGGCCGACCGGCACCATCATGGCGCCGGCCATGCCCTGCACCACCCGGGCGATGACCAGCTGTGGCAGGTCCTGCGACAGGGCGCAGGCCACGGAACTCAGGGTGAACAGGCCGATGGCGGCGATGAAGACGCGGCGCGCGCCGTAGCGGTCGGCGGCCCAGCCGCTGACCGGCACGAACACGGCCACCGACAGCAGGTAGGCGGTGATGGCGACGTTCAGCCGCACCGGGGTCGATCCCAGGGCCCGCGCCATGGCCGGCAGGGCGGTGGCGACCACGGTGGCGTCCAGCATCTGCATGAATAGCGCGCAGCCGACGATGAAGGGAATCATGCGCGCCGCGCGTACCGCGTCCGGGGTTGAAGGAGGAGCGGGATTGGCTGCGGCTGCGGATTCGGCGGACATGGCGGAGGCGGGCGGTGGGACCCGGAAGATTGTAACGCCGGGCCCCGGGCCGGCGTGCAGTAAACTCCGGGTATCCGAAACCCACTGAAATTGGTGCCATGGCAACCAACTACGAATCCGAGATCACCCAGTTCCTGAAAGACTACAAGCAGTCGCATCCTGGCACCGAAGAGCGCCAGCGCGAAGGCCGCGCCCGTCTCTGGGATAAGCCGCAGGACCCGGAACTGCTGGAAGGCTTCCGCGCGGCCCGCGTGCCGCAAAGGCCGTACGTGTATCAGGCCGACTGATACCGTTGCGGCAGCCATGGCCCACAACCCCTCCGTCCCGGGCGATGCCCTGGCCGCGCTAGTGGAACCCTCCGTCGACAGCACGCCGGATACCGTCGACAGCGTCGCCTTCGCGCGCCTGTACGGCGAGCCGCTGTTCCAGATG
>JACDJA010002448.1_pt1 | contig 13256 bp, 9 predicted proteins | sample 7449241 | NCBI WGS metagenome assembly JACDJA01 (sample SAMN14253289, study PRJNA609438) | sludge metagenome | isolation source: initial anaerobic sludge | collected 2018-12-20 | reverse complement strand
GGCCGCCGACGATCTGCAAGCGGGCTTCGTCAATATCCATTAACCAGATCTCGCTCACCGGCAGCTGATCGATGCGCGATAAAAACCCATGGATAATTTCCGGCGTATAGGTTGACCCCCCGCCAATGATTGTAACTTTTAACATACCCTACCGCCTTTCTATCCTGTGAGGTGTTGCCCATCGCTGCCTGCGTTCTTGACGCAGCCCAACGCTCAATCGGCCGCCCAAGAAACCGCTATGTTACCGAAATATACGGTTAAACCAGGTGCTAAACCCGCTCTCCAGCGCATCTTGCCCAGAGATTAAATTTACGAAAATAAAACCAAACACAATGATCAATAAAAAAATAATCACACCGCTCGCAAAATCCTTAATCACATTCTTAAAGATCTGAAGAACAAGCAAAAAGATCAAAACGGCCGCGACAACGATTAAAACATACCACAGCCCTTCTGTCATCGGAAAACCCAACAAAGTTGATGGAAACCGCATTGCTTCCTTTCTCCTTTTCCGCACGGGGATATGGGTTAATTATAGCAAGGATGGAAAAAAAAGGTAGGAAAAAAAAGCCCCTGTAGAAGCGCGATTTTTTAACCCGCTCAGCACGTCCGACACTTACCAGCCTTGTTGTGGAGGGGTTCGCTTTGATTCAGGCGGCTATACCACCCCAGGATGCGGATTGATTCGATGGCTGGTAAATGTAGGTAGTGCCCACCGCGTTAGCCCAGCCAGGCTGGGTCAGGCTGGGGGGCGTCCCGTGAACCGATCAACCGACGGGCTGGTTAGGTAAAGCCGTGCCGCGGCACTTCATCGCTTCTTTATTCGCGTACATGCGCTGGTCTGCTTCGGCAAACACTTCCTGCAAATCACAATGCGCTGTGCAGGTAGCAGAACCCATCGCCAGGTTCAAGGGCTGGTGCGGGTGATGCTGGTTATCCGCCTGCTGACGGGTAGTCCCTTATTTGAGCCAATTTCTTCCAAAAGAATCGTTAAAATTTGAGGGCTGATCACGATCTGACCGTAGGCAACGCGCAGTACGGCCTGGGTCAATTCTTTTGCAGTGAGCTGTTCCGGTGTCAAAAAGCCCTGAATGCTTTTATCCAACAGGCTGTATAAGAGCATCGGTTTGCCTATATTCTGAATGACGAGAATGGTTTTAAGCTGCGTATCCCGTTGGAAAACCCGCTTGTCTTCATCCAAAGCGTTGCGGAGGCCTTGGCAATCCATTAAAACCTGCGGTTTGGGCTCACCGTTCAGGGAATGCACGATAGCTTCCCATTCGCGCTCCACACCGAGGTAGGTGAGGTCAGGCGATGCGGCAATCTCCTGTAGCACGGTGGTGGGGATCAGGCTGTTTGGGTCAAATACCAGTAGGTTGATGTTCAAATCTCACTGTCCCTTTTTATGGATGAATGGTTTATTCTATCTTCGGCAAATTAGTCGGGAAAATATAGGGAGAAACCTACCGAATAAAAAAAGCAAATATCCCGCCTGGGAAGGGCCAAGAAGAATTAGTCGTGATACCCTGCCGAGCCAGTGCCCACGAAATACACGATGCACACGAAACACACGAATAAAATAACAAATTTTGGGGGTGTAGGGGCGTGGCGGAAATCATCAGCCCCTGGTGTCTCGCTCGCCCAAAAAAAACAGGGGGTGTAGGGGCGTGGCTGGAATCATCAGCCCCTGGTGTCTCGCTCGCCCATAAAAACATCAGGGTGGGATATACAAAAGGGGAATCTCGACCCCTTCCGATGGTTGCGCAAGCAGGCGCACTGTTAACGGTCGACCCATCGAAAGAGTTGGCATGAAGTTCACCACACCACAAAATGTTGGGCATCGTGCTATCCAGACGCAATCAAGGTCAGGTGTTCACTTGCAAAGCAACATTTTGGGTGACGGTTGCTTGCCCAATCTACAACGCTTCGTTTAGATCGACCCAACCTTTGCGCAAAGCGGTCAGCGCGGCCTGGGTGCGGTTACTGACCCGTAATTTGCGATAAATATCGGTCAGGCGGTTTGAGACAGTGCGTTCAGAAAGAAATAAGATTTCGGCGATTTCGCTATTTTCTTTCCCCTTGGCAACCTGGGTTAATATTTCCATCTCTGCCGAGGTCAGTTCGGTTGAGTCGGTGTGTGTCTCTTGGCTCATCTGCCGAAAGGCGTCCAATACCCGCACGGCCATGGAAGGCGTGACCAAGGCTTCACCACGGTGGACAACGTGGATCGCTTCCAACAAATCTTCCCAGGCTGAATCTTTTAGCACATATCCCCTAGCGCCGGCTTTGATGGCATCAAAGACAACATCATCCTGCTGATACATGGTTAAAATAATGACGCGCACAGATGGGTTGTTTTTGAGAATTTGGATGGTCGCCTGTACCCCATTCAGCAGCGGCATTTGAATATCCATTAAAACGATATCGGGTTTGAGTTGATCGGCCAATTCTACGGCTTGTTTGCCGTTTTCAGCTTCCCCGATGACGACCAGGTCTTCGGTTTCTTGGCAAATTAACTGAATGCCATGTCGAAAAAGACGATGATCATCAGCCAATAGGATTCGAATTTTTTTCATAACAGCCCGCCGTATGCTTCGTCTAAACCGGAATTTGAATGATAAGGGTTGTACCTTGATTAATTATACTGATTAATTCAAATTTGCCATCTTTTTCTAACACCCTTTCTTTGATCATGGCGATGCCGAGGTGTTCCGGGTGGGTGTTTGCTTTTAACAAGTGCGTGTCAAATCCCTGACCGTTATCGCGGATTTCCAGGTAGAGGTGGTGATCGGGTAAGCATTCCATTTTGACGCAAACGTGATCGGCCTGGGTGTGTTTGGCGATATTATTCAACCCCTCCTGGATGATGCGAAACACACTCAATTCAACTTCTTCGGAGAGGGCCGGCATGTCCTGCGCGATGAGCGTTTGAACCTGGATGTGGTTCAGCTCAGCGAACTCGTGGATATACTCTTGAATGGCGGCTAGGAATCCTTTTTCTTCTAACACCAAGGGGCGTAAGGCAAAGATCGAACGGCGCACCTCCTGGATATTGACGGCCAATTGCTGCTGCAAAAAGGCAATTTCAGGGCGTAGTTTTTCCGGATCTTTGTCTAATAACATCAGCCAATAATTCGCTCGGATGCGTAAGGAGGCGAGATCCTGGGCAATCCCGTCATGGATCTCGCGGGCGATGCGTTCGCGTTCTTGGGTAATGGCCTGGTCTTCCGAACGCAGGTTGGCCTCGGCGCTGTTATCTTCGATTACCAACAAAAAATGGGAGGCGGGGTCTGGGTTGATGGCCACCGTGATACGCACTGGAAACAAATCACCATTGGCATGGCGGTGAACCGATTTTATGATATTCGACCCATTCACTTCCGCGGCTGCAGTGGCGATTTTTTCAACATCGGCAGTATGCGGCTCGGCAAAAATTTGTTCCAGCAAGAGGGGTTGTGCGTTTGACAAATTCACCCCATACATACGGCATGCTTTTCGGTTGGCATTCTTGATCACCATTTTCCCGTCCGTCTGTCGCTGGTCGATTTCCAGCGTGCTGAGGGGCAGCTCCATAAAGAGTTTTTGATAGCGGGCTTCACTGGTTTGCAGGCGGAGCTGTAGATTTTTGTTGTCGGTGAGATCGATCCCAATCGAAACGATAAATTTTAATAGGCCATCCTCATCGGGGATGATCGCGGAAGACCATCCAATCTGGTGTCTTTCCCCGGTTGGGCTGATCCAAGAATTTTCATAATAAAATTTTTTCGTCCGAGTGGATTTAAACTGCTGATAGCGTTCTAACAGGGAGGGTTGTTCGTCAGGCGGCACCAGCTTAAGCGCGAAAATATTCTTACCCACTACATCGGCTAATTTTCGTCCGATGAGGGTTTCACAAGTTTTGTTATAGAGGACAATGCAATCGTGCGCATCTAAAACCAGGATCAGGGCATTGGCATTATCCAAAATAGCAGCCACCAAGGTTTTTTCCTGCCTTAAATTTTCTTCGGTTTTTTTGCGTAATTGCAATTCTGTTTCCAGGTTTTCCGTTAAATTAAAAAACTGGGTCACGAAAATAATTTTTCCGGCATGCTCGATTCTTTCAGAACTGGCCGCTGTATCCTTAATTTCCCCGTTTTTGGTTCTGAGTGGCACGGTTCCTTTTAGACGAAGGCTGTTCTTATTAAAATGCTGGATGATCTCTTCGCGCTGCTGCGGATCCTGCCAGATGCCCAGGGCCAGCGCACGCTGCCCAACCAGCTCTGCGCGGGTATAGTGCAGCAGCTCGCAAAAGCTGTCGTTGGCCGCCAGGATGGTGGAGTCCGTATCACTGATCGCAAACGGGATCGGACTGCCATAAAAAACACGTTCAAACATGTCTGGAAATTTAAAAAGAGAAAACGGTTGCTCACTTGGCATATTCCTCCTGATTTTTTGGCGAAACGCACAAGGATGGGTTCCATGGAATATGGATGGTAAAACATGTGCCCTGGCCGGGGGTGCTGGTCAGGGTCAGGCGGCCGTGATGGGCGAGGATCAGGTCGCGGGCGATGGTTAAGCCGAGGCCCATGCCCTCTGGCAGGCGTTGGGCCGCCTCGCCGCGCTGGAAGGGCTCAAAGATGAGGGCTTGCTCGTGCGGGCTGATGCCGCTGCCCGTGTCTTGAACGCTCAATTCAAATTGATGGGCTGTGGCCTGGGCGGATATGCGAATCTGGCCGCCAGGGGGGGTGTAGCGGATGGCGTTGCTGATCAGGTTTTGGATGGCCTGTGCCAGGCGATCGGGGTCAATCGTTAGTTCGACGGGTAGATTATCGGCCAGATCGACCTGCCATCCGAGTTTTTTATCCGCCGCCAGGCGTTCCCAGGCCGGCAGCATGCGGCTCAACCACGCGCGGGTGTTGACCGGCTGGCAGACCAGCTCCAAGGGTCCCAACACCTGGTCGTGTAGGTGAGAAAGTTCGCTCAATAAGCTTTGTAGCCGCACCAGCTCGTCATCCATACCCTGAATCAATTCGTGTCGCAGGTGGGGGTCTTCCCCGGCGCCGCCCAAGAGGGCCTGCGAGGCGGAACGTAAGGCCCCCAGCGGGCGGCCGAGTTCATGCACCAGGTTGGCTAACAGGCGTTTGCGGCTGGTTTCCAGGGTTTGCAGGCGTTCGGTGAGGGTGTTAAAGGCGCGTAATAACAAGCGCGTCTCTTGCGGCCCGACCTCGGCTAATTGCTGGGGGGTTTCCCCACTGGCCAGATGGTAGGCGGCCTGGGTGGTGGCCTGTAAGGGTTTTTCGACGACCCGCGCCAACTGCCAGCTCAAGAGTAGGGCGGCTAGGAAGCCACCCGCTAACACGATCCACAGCACCTGCCGCAGGGTTTGGGAACGTTCGTAGATGGTGGCGAGTGGGTTGAGCAGGCGCACAAATCCAATCAGGCGGCCTTGGTTGCTGAAGACCGGCACCACAATGTCTTGAATCTTGCGGTTATTTATGGTGACTTCGGCCGGAATGTCTTGTTCCATTAATAAGGCGGCGTCGGGGACATCAAATACCTGCCCGACCAGGAAGGAATCTTGTGGATCGGAGGAAACGAGCAGGTGTCCGGTCGGGTCGAGTAGCATCAGTTTGGCGGTCAGGCTCGGGCTGACGCGCGTCACAAAGGCTTGGGCGCGCACCGGATCCTGCCAGATTTCGAGGTAGGCACTGGAGGCATCGGCGACCAGCACCGCCTGGCGGGTCAGTTCGCTGGTCAGATTGCCTAAAAACACCTGGGTTTCGAGCAGGTAGGTGATCAGGACGCCCATCACGGGCAGGATGATGAGCAGCGGGACGAGGGCGTTTAACAGCAGGCGGGCACGCAGGGTTTTCACGTGGCTGCCTCCGGTTGAAATTTGTAGCCCACCCCGCGCATGGTCAGGATGTGCTGGGGGTGCTGGGGGTCTTGCTCGATCTTTTCCCGCAGCCAGCGGATGTGGACGTAGACCACCTGGGGTTGGCCGAAAAATTCAGCCCCCCAGACTTGATTGAGGATTTCATCGGTGGTGAGTACCTGCCCCGGGTGGGAAGCGAGGGTATACAGCAGGTCAAATTCACGGGGGGCCAGCTCGAGCGGTTGGCCGCGCAGGGTTGCCGTGTGGGCGAGGGGGTCCATGGATAGGCTGCCGGCCTGGATCGGCTGGGTTGATTGCGGGGCTGCGCCCGCCTGGCTGCGGCGTAGAACGGCTTTGATATGCGCCAGCAAGACGTTGATGTCAAACGGTTTGGTGACGTAATCATCCGCGCCCAATTCCAGCCCCAGCACTTCGTCTAATTCGCGGCGTCGGGCGGTCAGCAGGATGACCGGGATGTGTTGTTCGCTGCGCAGTTTTTTGAGGGCATCCAGACCGTCCATGCCGGGCAGGTTGATGTCGAGCAGGATCAGATCGGGGGTCTGGGTGAGGGCGATCTGGATGCCGTCTTCCGCGCTGGCCGCCGTGTGGGTTTGGTAGCCGGCTTGTTGCAGGTTAAAGGCCAGGCTGCGGCGCAAAAGGGCATCATCATCGATCAGAAGGATTCGTTTTGACATGGGTTAATTATATACCAGGATTTCGCAGGGGAAACGCGGCTCCTTCCGCTGGTTGCGACGGCATGAAGTTCACCACACAACAAAATGTTGGGCAGCGTGCTATCCAGGCGTAATCAAGGTCAGGTGTTCACTTGCAAAGTGGCATTTTGGGTGACGGTTGCTTGCCCCACCTACGACATGGATACCCTCACTATACAAGGTTGGCATGTCGGAGGGTCTCTGTCAAACCCAACCTTAATCCCGAGGTTGGGTGGCCGCAGGTGCTGAGCCGAACGACGGCAGATCACCCAAAACGGCGGGGATTTAAGACATATTGATTAAATTGATCAGCGGTGAGGGCTTTGCTGAAATACCAGCCCTGAATCTTCTTACAGCCATAGGTCTGGTAGAAGGTCAGTTCTTCCCTGGTTTCCACCCCTTCGGCAATGATTTCCAGCCCCAGGTTTTTGGCGATCAGGATGATGCCCTGCACAATGCCGGCATCTTTGACGGAGGTGCTGTGGACTGCAAAATAGCGGTCAATTTTGAGCGTGTCGAATTCAAAATCGGTTAAGCGGCTGAGGGAGGTAAAGCCGGTGCCAAAATCATCCACGGAGAGACGTACCCCCATCGCTTTGATCTGGTTTAAGATGGAAAAGTCGATGTCGGTTTCCTTAAATAAGATATTTTCGGAAAGTTCCAATTCCAACCTATCGGCCGGCAGGCCGCTGCGATCTAAGGCGGTCTGGATGGCGTCGATCAGATCCGCAGAGCGTAATTGTCGGTGTGAAATATTGACGGTCATGCGCGTCAGCGGCAGGCCATCATCCAGCCAGCGTTGCATTTGGCCGCAGGCTTGTTCCAAGACCCAGGCTCCAATCGGGACGATCAGACCGGTTTCTTCGGCCAGCGAAATAAAACTGTGGGGGGGTAATAGCCCTAATTCGGGATGATTCCAGCGCAGCAGGGCTTCTGCGCCAAACACCGTATCGGTACTGGAATCAACCAGCGGCTGGTAATGAAGCACCAATTCCTCTTTTTCGAGTGCTTTTCTGAGGAAGTTTTTGAGTTCGAGCCGCTCTAAGACTTCCGTTTTCATTTCTGCGGAATAAAATTGGAAGTCGTTTTTTCCACTGTCTTTGACTTTATAGAGGGAATGATCGGCGTTTTGAATTAATTCATCCGCATTATGCCCATCAATCGGATAGGCACTGACCCCAATACTACAGGTGACGTAGACTTCGGCGTTATTGAGCGTAACCGGCTCGGAGACGGCGGCTAGAATCTTTTCGAGAACGAGGTGGGTATCTTCCAGCTGGGTGATGCCTTCCAGCAGGATGGTGAACTCATCGCCGCCAAAACGGGAAACCGTGTCACTGCTGCGCACGCAGGTTAACAGCCGCTGGCCGATCAGGTTTAATAAGCGGTCGCCCTGTTTGTGGCCGAAGGCATCATTGACCGATTTGAAATTATCGAGATCGAGCAGCAGCACGACCACATTGGTGCCATTACGGTCCGCCAGGTGGAGGGCGTGTTTCAGGCGATCCTCAAACAAAACGCGGTTCGGTAGTTCGGTTACACGGTCATGGGTGGCAATGTAGCGTAATTTATCGGTGGCAAGTTTCCGTTCGGTAATATCTTCGATTGTCCCATCGAGGAGCAAGCTTTGATCATTTTCGTCTTTGAGCAGGCGACAGGTGATAGAAGCCCAGAAAGGTTTGTGATTGCGTTTCTTAAATTGAATGGTCAGGTTAGAAATGGCATTGTTTTCTAAGATCAGTTCGACCATTTTGGCACGTTGTTCCGGGTAAATGTATTGGGATTTAATATTGGTGAATAAGTGCGCTTCCGAGAGCGAATAGCCAAACATTTCATAGGCGGCGCGGTTGGCGGTGAGGATATCGCCCTCGAGCGTGGTGCGGAAAACACCAATCGGAATATTTTCCAACAAGGCGCGGTGCTGGTCTTCACTCATTTTTAGGTTATGGGCAATGATCCTGCGCTCCTCAACCTCATCTTTTAAATTTTGGAGGGAAAGCCGTAGTTTTTGGCCCATTTTCAGAAAGGATTGAGCGAGCAGGTCGATTTCTAAAATCCAGCTGCGAATGGGTTGCAGGCCTTCCCAGCGTTCATCGCCGATCAAGACGCTTACCTGGCTGAGGCGGGCAACCGGTTTATTGATCCGGCGCACCAGGAAGATATTGAATAAGATGGTCAGGATCAGCGCGGCGAGCAGGGAAAGGGCGGTCAGGCGGTTGTTGCGTTCCACGGGACCGATAAAATCTGCCTCGGGAACCACCACCACAATCACCCAGTTCAAACCATACTTTTCTGTGAGCGGCGTGACCTGAATAAAGTGGCGTTTGCGATTAATCGAAAACTCGGATTGCTGGGTGGTGGTGATATGGTCATAGGTTGAAAATTCGGTGCGCAGGAAAGCAGCTGTCTGGGCGATCAGTTCAGTTTGACTGTCCCTGGCCTTGATGCGGGCGGGCATGTTATCCGCATCTTGCATTGTGACCGGTGATTCCGGAGAGGAGGTGGCGATTAATTCCCCGGACGATTCCATAATAAACGCAATCCCGTTTTGGCTGATCTCCAGGTCGTGCATGAAATTGCTGAGATGGGAAAGGAAAATATCCACAGAAACCACGCCGATCAGATTGTGGTTTGAATCATAGAGTGGCCGACTGGAGGCGATCGCCAGGTCTTGGCCTGTTACCAGAAAATAAATGCCGCTCCAGCTATTGTTTTTGTTGGAGGCAGCGTTGATAAACCAGGGTCTGGTGCGGGCATCAAAAGCGGGAATGGCGGTCTGAAGGTTAAAGCGGTTTCCTTCGGAATCCACCCTGAATTTTAGAAACGTTCCCGGGAGGGCATTTAGGGTTTCATAGACGTAATAGTTTCCGTCCGCGCCTTCCCGCCCGGCACCGACGATGCCACCCTGCGCGTTGCCAAAGTACATGCTGGTGATGGAGTTAATGTGTTTTACTTGTTTTAAAAAAAACTGCTGAACTTGCTGAGGATTGGAGGGGTCGAGGAGACCGTCTGAAATCAGGTTGGCGTTGGTGCTGTTGATGTGGATCGGGGTGTATAAAAACTGAGTGAGGTGATCCTCGATGCGTTTGGAGACTTCTGAGCGCAGGTTATCGGTGATGGTATTGATGGTGGATTGGCCGTATAGCATCGATAGCCAGGCAGCCAGACCGCCGATGAAGACGATTTGAATAATAAACGGGACAACAAGAACAAACCCCAAAGATTTTTTTTTGAAAAACCAATGCTTTAACTTCAATTTCAAAGAACTCCGTCGGCTGGTGGGTATTCCTTTACGGCGCATGCCTGTCGGGGAAGGCAAACCAAGCTTTGTAAATTGTTGGGGAAAGGGATACCGCTAAATTCTATCATATTTGGGTTTTTAATGCAGCCTGGGAGGAGGGGCTATTTTCCGAAATAAGGCCCTTCTCCTGATTTCAGGAGAAGGGCCGGGCATGAGGAGATTATTGATTGAACACGGCGTCGGCTGGCATGCCGGGTTTCAGTTCGTGATTGGGGTTGGGAATCTGCACTTTGACGGCATACACGGTGGCTTTGCGGCCTTCTACGGTTTGCACGTTGCGCGGGGTAAATTCGGCCTGGTCTGCGATATAGACGACGCTGCCGGAATAGATCTTGCCGGGGTACGAATCGACGGTTACATCGACTTGCTGTTCGAGCTGGATGCGCCCGAAGACATCTTCTGGAATATAAACGGTCAGTTCAACCGTATCCAGTTTGGCGATGGTCATCACAATGCTGCCCGGGCCGGCCAATTCCCCGGGTTGGATGCTGGAGGCGGTCACGACGCCCGCTGCTGGTGCTTTGACGGCACTTTTCTTTAATTGAATCTCCAGTAAGGATAGGGCGGCCGTGGCTTGTTTCTTACCAGCTTCGGCCTGGGTGACGACCGCTTCGGCCTGGGAGACGGCGGCCTGGGCGGCATCAATTTCCAGTGAAAATTCTCGGGTTTGGTAGCTATCCACCAGATCCTGGCTGTTTTCCACCCGCGCGGAGGCCACGGCCACTTTGGCCCGCGCTTCGATGATCTCCTCTGCGCTGGCTGTGGTTAGGGCACGTTCATAATTGCGCTGGGCGGTTTCCAGGTCGGCCAGTGCCGAATCATACGTTTCCTGGGCTTTATCGCGTAAGACCTGATTATCTTGGGCCTGGTTGGCCTGTTCAAGGGTTTGCTGGGTGACGATAAAATGGGCACGCGCCGCGGATAAGGTTTGTTCGATTTCCAAAAAGTCATTGGAGGTCGCAGCAGCCAAAACTTTTTCTAAATTGCTTTTCTCAATCTCATACGCTTTCCAGGCGTTTTCCAGTTCGGATTGTGCCGACTGCAAGGCTTCTTCTTTCAGGTAATACCAGTTGGGCTGTTCAAATTCGGTGGGGACGGTTTGTGCCCAGCGCGGGGGGACGGCTTGCTGCGATTGGAGATCGAGCAGCCGTGCGCCCTGTTGTGCGCGGTCGGCCTGGATTCTGGCTGCGCTTAATTGTTCTTGAGCGGCGGTGAGGTTGGCATCTGCCACTTCGACGGCGGCCTGCGCCTGGCGTTTTTGGGCTTGTAGGATCTCATCATCAATCTTGAAGAGGACATCCCCGGCGTTAACCGTCTGCCCTTCCTTGACGAAGATCTCTGTGACCAAACCGCCCACTTCGGGGGAGATATCGAAACGGTCGGCGGAGATGGCACCAGAGGCGGTGATCTGGGTATCCTTCCCGTTTAAATTACCACCACAGGCCGTGGCGGCGAGCGATAAAACAATAAGGGCTAAAACAAGGGTAAATAATTTTCGGTTCATGTTAGAAATCCTCCTGAGCGATGGAAATTTATAAGCGTTTTTTAAAGGTGGCTACGGAAGCAGCGAAATAAATAAAACTAAGGGCCAGTAAGGCGCGGATTGACGGCCACAAAAAGTCAAAGCCGGTGCCTTTAACCATAATGCCACGAATGATCACCAAGAAAGGCGTGATCGGCAGCATTTCACCAAACCAATAGGTGATCCACGGCATGCCTTCGCGGGTGAACATTAATCCAGAAAGGATGATGGCGGGGATGATGACAATGCCAACCGCGATGTACATGGCTTGCATTTGTGTGCGGGAAATATTCGAGATCAAAACCCCCATCCCTAAGGAGCCCAAGACAAAAATGGTACTCAGGCCAACCAACAGCCAAAAGCTGCCTTGGATGACGACATCGAACAAGTAAACTGCAACCAACAACGTGGCGATGGTGTTGAACACACCCACCACCAAATAGGGAATGATCTTTCCCAAGACCAGTTCCCAGGAACGGATCGGCGTTACCACCAATTGCTCCATGGTACCTTGTTCGCGCTCGCGCACGATGGCCAGGGCGGTTAACAGCAAGGCCTGCACTTGTAGCACCATTGCCGTTAGCCCGGGGATCATATACAGTTTGTCTTTGCCATCCGGGTTATATAAGGTTTTGGTGTAGGTGGTGACCGGCAGCTGGATATTGCTTAAGCCGGCCGCATTGGCCGAACGGCTGAGCTGCTCGGTCAGGATTTGCTGGGTGGCAACCTGGGCAATGGTTTCCAATTTGAGATTGGTGGTTTGGGCTTGGGCCGGGTCGGAGCCATTCACATAAAACTGGGCGACGGTCGGTTGGCCGGTTGCCAGGTTCCTGCCGAAATCTTGCGGAATGAAGATGCCCGCACTGACCACTTCGCGGTCAAGCAGATCTAAAATCTCCGCTTCACTTAACACATCATAGCGAATCTCAAATTGATCACTGGCAGTAAAATATTCCAGATAGCGGCGGCTTTCGTCTGTCTTGGAAAAATCAGCCACCGCCAGGGCAATATCTTTCGATTCCCCGGAAACGCCATAGCCCAAGAGTACCAGTAAAAAGGTGGGTAGTACGACAATGATTGCCAGGGTACGGTAATCCCGAAAGATATGGTAAAACTCCTTGCGTATAATCGTCCATAATCGATCCATTCATTAATCTCCTTGACCTTGGGGGGGATTGTTTTGGATTTTCAAACGATCCTCCACCATTGTGATAAAAACATCCTCGAGCGAGGGTTGAATAAATTCATGACTGATGATGGGAACATCGGCTTGTGCAAAAGCCTTTTTTAAGGAAGGAAAAACCGCCTTATCCCGAATGGAGACATGCAGCAAGACGCCATGCAGGGCGGCGTCCAACACCCCGGGCAGGGCATCGGCGACTTCTTCGCCCTTAAGCGGGTCATCACAGGCGATCTGCACCAAGAAACCGGGCAGCTCGTTCTTTAAGGTATCCGGGCTGGCTGTGGCGATCAACTGTGATTGGTACATCATGCCAATCGTATTACAATATTCCGCTTCATCCATATAATGGGTGGTTGCCAAAATGCTGACACCCTGTCCAGCCATATCGTAGATCAGATCCCAAAACTCGCGGCGCGATACCGGGTCTACCCCGGCGGTGGCTTCATCCAGAAACAGCATGGGCGGGTTATGGGCTATGGCACAGGCCAGGGCCAGCCGCTGCCGCCAGGCACCCGAGAGGCTGCTGGTTAATTCTGTTTCATAGCCGCGCAAGCCAGAGAGATCAACCAGGTCTTGAATGCGCCGCTTGCGGTCACTCTGCGGCACGCCATAAATCGCGGCGTAAAAATCCAGGTTTTCGAGGGCGGTCAGATCGTCATACAGTGAAAAACGCTGCGACATAT
>JACDJA010002446.1_pt1 | contig 13272 bp, 10 predicted proteins | sample 7449241 | NCBI WGS metagenome assembly JACDJA01 (sample SAMN14253289, study PRJNA609438) | sludge metagenome | isolation source: initial anaerobic sludge | collected 2018-12-20 | reverse complement strand
TGGGTCAGGCCAACTACGCCTCGCGGCGCGAGCGGCTCGACAACCCCTATCTCTACGATCCCTTCAACAGCGCGGGCCTGACGCCGGTGGTGGGGGTGAAATGGGACAGCGTGTTCGGCGCCGCCAGCGCGCGGGTCGAGCAGGCGCAGGCCGAGCTCGAGGCACTCAACCACAAGAAGGCCTTCGCCCTCGCCGGCATTCCCTACGAGGTCAGCGAAGCCTATGCCAACGCGCAGGCCAACTACGCAGCGCAGCGCGACCTGGCCGACGGCGCTGCCGCCGCACGGCGCTGGATGGTGGCGACGCTGGCGGATTTTTCCGCGGGTCTCGAAAGCGCGGACAAGGTCGCCGATGCGATGAAAAACTACGTGCTGACGCAGGCCGAATACCTGCGCACGATCAACGACTACAACATGAACGTCGCCCAGCTGGCGCGGCTGTCGGGTGAACTCCGCTGACGCGCAGGCGTCTATCTGACGACAATCCGAATACAGGGACCTTTTTTATGTTGCGCTCTTTCCTTCTGGCGCTGGCGCTGCTCTTCGGTGCCGCAGCGGCGCAGGCCGACAACAACACCCCGCCCGACGTGCTGGCGCGTACCACGACGCAGGAAGTGCTGGCCATTCTCAAGCAGGACAAGGACGTCCAGGGCGGCAATTCCGCCAAGGTGCTGCAACTGGTCGAAGCCAAGGTGCTGCCGCAGTTCGACTTCAACCGCATGACCCAGCTGGTGATCGGAAAGCACTGGCCGCGCGCCACGCCGCAGCAGAAACAGGCGCTCGTCGCCGAGTTCCGCAACCTGCTGGTGCGCACCTATTCGACGTCATTGACCGCGTTTTCCAGCCAGACCGTCGAGTTCAAGCCGCTGACGATGAAGCCGGACGCCACCGACGTCACCGTGCGCTCCGAAATCCGCCAGCCGGCTGGCCAGCCGATTCCGATCGACTACAGCATGTACAAGACGGATTTTGGCTGGAAGGTCTACGATGTCACGATCGACAGCGTGAGTCTGGTGACCAACTACCGCGCGTCGTTCTCGAACACCATCCGCCAGCAGGGCATCGACGGTCTCATCAAGACCCTCGCTGCCCAATCCGCCCGCGCCGCAGCGGCCAAACCCGCGGCGCAGCCCGGCTCGTGATCCGCTGCGAGGGCGGCCGCTGCCGCATCGAGGGCGCGGTGACCGTCGAGACGGTCGGCGGCCTGCTGCGTGCGCTGCAGCCACACCTCGCCGCCGGGATCGACGTGCTGGATTTCAGCGCCGTCGAACGCGTCGATTCCGCGGCGCTCGCGCTGGTGTTCAGCGCCATGCGCCAGAATCAAGGCAAGCTTGCGTGTACCGGCCTGCCCGCCAGCTTCGCCACGCTGGCGGAACTCTACGGGGTGGCCGACCTCCTTCCCGCATGAGCGCGCCGCCCGCGATACGCGTCGAGGGCCTGCGCAAGCGCTTCAGCACCACCCAGGCGCTCGACGGCGTTTCGCTCGAGATTGCGGCGGGCGAGTTTTTCGGTCTTCTGGGCCCCAACGGCGCGGGCAAGACCACGCTGATCTCCGTCCTTGCCGGACTCGCCCGCGCCGATGCGGGGACCGCCGCCGTCATGGGGCACGACGTGGTGCGCGACTACCGCGCCGCGCGCCGCGCCCTCGGCGTGGTGCCGCAGGAACTCGTCTACGATCCCTTCTTCAACGTGCGTGAGACGCTGCGCATCCAGTCCGGCTATTTCGGCCTGCACCGCAATGACGACTGGATCGATGAAATCATGCATCACCTCGCGTTGACGCCGCACGCCGACAAGAATACCCAGAATCTCTCCGGTGGCATGAAGCGGCGCCTGCTGGTGGCGCAGGCCCTGGTGCACAAGCCGCCCGTGATCGTGCTCGACGAGCCGACCGCCGGCGTCGACGTCGACCTGCGCCGTTCGTTGTGGGCGTTCATCAGTCGCCTGAACCACGAGGGGCACACCATTCTGCTGACCACGCACTATCTGGAAGAGGCCCAGGCCCTGTGCGGCCGCATCGCCATGCTGAAGAGCGGCCGCATCGTCGCCTGCGACACCACCCGCAACCTGCTGCGCCGCACGCACGAACACTGCGCGCAACTGCGCCTCGATGCCGACACGGTGCCCGGCGTCTGGGAGGGACGCATGCAGCGGGACGCCGACGGCGTCTGGCGCTTCAACTTCGGCGATTACGCCGAGCTGGAAAACCTGCTCGCCGACCTGCGCGCGGCCGGCCTGCGTGTGCAGGAACTGCATTTGCAGGAGCCCGACCTGGAAGACGTCTTCACCGACATCATGAAGAGCGCGTGAACGCGTCCTCTGCGGGGCGCGCCACGCCGGTGCCCAGCAGGGGGGCGTTCGGATGCCGTCTGGCTGGGATGCTACGGCATCCGTGTCGGCTCACGCCGTTCGAAACGGTAATACGCTGGCGGCGCCTGCCGCAGGCGGAGTTCGCGCGTACCGGGCGCGACCGGTACGCTGCCGACGCGCTGATACGGTCCCATCATCGACGTGGCGGCGCGCACGTCGTAGATGCCCGGTGCGAGCAGGCGTGCCGACACGGCGAGGCCGCCGCCTTCGGTGTGATGTGAGACGCCGGCGAAGGGACGTGCCAGCGGCTCCCCGATAAAGATTCCCTGTCCGGGCATCTGCACGCTCTTCCAGTAGGCCTCGATGAGCGTTTCGCCCTGCAGGTAGTGCGCCATGGCGATGCCGGGCTGGGGAAACTTGACCAAAAAATTGCACGGCTCGGTCACGGTGCCGTAACTGCCGGTGGCGCCGGCTTCGATCCAGGCAAGGCTGCTCATCTGGCTGTTACCGAAAAGGTCGCCGCCGAAGGAAGTGAGATGGTCGGCCATGGCGCCGGGCAGGTAGGTGTTGCGCTCGATCGCCGGCACCTGCGCAAGACCGGTGAAATAGAACATGACGCCGGATTTGTTCTCGATGCGGTCGGCCTCGACGATCTCGGTGGCGAATGCCTTGCCAAGCTGCGTCTGCAATGCATGAAAGGTGGCGGCGCGGACGTTGCGCGCCTTGTCCGGGGTGCTGACGAGATAGGCAGTGCCGTCTGGATTGCTGCCGTCGCTGGCCACGCCGCGGTCGATCAGGTGCTTGGCCGCGTCCAGGTTTGCGGCGGCAAGACTCATGGTCGGGCGCATGCGGTAGGTGTCGAACGGCCGTGGTGTGCTGCTGTTGAAATACGGGCTTTCGCGCGTCGGCGTGCAATCCTTCGCGCAGAACGCGGTATCGAAACCAAAGGCGAACGCCGTGGTGATCGACATGCAGTCGACGCGCCACGGCTGCGTCCAGCTCAGCACATAGGCCTGGACGTGCCTGGGCGTCTTGCGGTCGAGGCGACGCTTGAGGTTGACGAACTCTTCGCGCGGCAGCGCGGGGCGCCCGGGCTGGAAGCGCACGTGGATGAGATTCGTGGCGGGGATGCCGCGTTTTTTCATGTAGTACGCGGCAAGTGCCACACTGTCCGGATCGTCGTCATTGACGATCACGCCGAGGTCTTCGGCGCGGAGCGCGGGTTGCGGAAATTCCGTCACCACCGCCTGCCCGGGCGCGGCATGTGCGGCGTGCAGCAGCACGCTCGTGGCGAGTGCAATGAGCCGGCGCCGCCTCATGCGAGTCGCGCCACGCATTCACGCACCAGTTGCGGCCCACGGTAGATGAGGCCGGAATAGAGCTGCACCAGCGTCGCGCCGGCGTCGATCTTCTCGCGTGCATCCTCGCCCGACAGAATGCCGCCGACGCCGATGATCGGCACTTCGTTCTGCAGGTGGCGCGCGAGTTCGCGCACCACGCGGGTCGAGGCGGCACGCACCGGCGCGCCGGACAGGCCGCCGGTCTCCAAGGCATTCGGCAGCCCGGCGACGGCGTCGCGGGCGATGGTGGTGTTGGTGGCGATGACCGCGTCGATGCGGTGCATCATCAACAGCGCGGCGATCGCCGCGATCTGGGCGTCGTCCAGGTCGGGCGCGATCTTCAGCGCGATCGGCACGTGCCTGCCGTGGCGCTGCGCGAGTTCGGATTGCCGCAGCTTGATTGCGGAGAGCAGCGCGTCGAGCGCCTCGTCGCGTTGCAGTTCGCGCAGGTTCTGCGTGTTGGGCGAGGAAATGTTCACCGTCACGTAGCTCGCGTGCGGATACACCTTGTCGAGACAGGCGAGATAATCGTCGACCGCGTGCGCGTTCGGCGTGTCCTTGTTCTTGCCGATGTTGATGCCGAGCACGCCGTGAAAATCGCTGGCCTCGACGTTCCGCACCAGATTGTCGACGCCGAGGTTGTTGAAGCCCATGCGGTTGATGAGCGCCTGCGCCTGCGGCAGGCGGAACAGCCGCGGCTGCGGATTGCCCGGCTGCGGGCGGGGCGTCACCGTGCCGATCTCGATGAACCCGAAACCCAGCGCCGCCAGTGCGCCGATGTGCGAACCGTCCTTGTCGAGCCCCGCGGCGAGCCCCACGGCGTTGGGAAAGCCGATGCCCATCGTGTGCACCGGCGTACCCGTCGCATGCGGCAGCAGACCCAGCAGACCGAGGCGATGCGCGGCATCCAGGCTTGCGAGGGTGAAGCGGTGCGCATCCTCGGGATCGAGTGAAAAAAGCGCGCGACGGAGCAGCGAATACAGCATGGGCAGTGCGGAAAATTGGGCCAGACGCGAGTGTAGCAGGCGCTCCGGCTGGTAAGATCACATCCCTGTGCGCTGCGATCTTTCCATCGCAGCGCACCTCGTCGCAGCCATCGCAGAAGCCTCGTCCATGATCCGTTCCCTCTTCCTGTTCGCCATCTCCCTGTTGCCCACGTGTGCCTTCGCTGCCAACGTGCCGCCTCCGCCAGAACTTGTGGCCAAGGCGTGGGTGCTCATGGACGCCGCCAGCGGCGCCGTGCTCGTCGACCACAACGGCAGCCAGCACCTGCCGCCCGCCAGCCTCACCAAGCTCATGACCTCGCACGTCGCGGCGCTGGATCTGCAGCGCGGCAAGCTCACGGAGGACGCCCCCGTACTCATCAGCGAGAAGGCCTGGCGCATGGGGGGCTCCAAGATGTTCGTCATGGTCGGCGACAGGGTCGCGGTCAAGGATCTGCTGCGCGGCGTCATCGTGCAGTCCGGCAACGACGCCAGCATCGCGCTCGCCGAGCACATCGCCGGCGGCGAGGAGACCTTCGCCTCGCTGATGAACGAGGAAGCGAAACGCCTCGGTCTCGCCGATACCCATTTCGTCAACGCCACCGGCTGGCCCGACCCGAACCACTATTCGAGCGCGCTCGACATGGCGAAGCTCGCACGCGCGATCATTCTCGAAGACCCTGCGCACTACGCCCTGTATGCGGAAAAGGAATTCGTTTGGAACAACATCCGCCAGCCCAACCGCAACCTGCTGCTGTGGCGCGACCCCAGCGTCGACGGCCTGAAGACCGGCCACACCGAGGAAGCCGGCTACTGCCTCGTCGCCTCCGCCCAGCGCGACGGCACCCGCTTCATCGCCTCGGTGTTCGGCACCACGAGCGAGGCCGCGCGCGCCGCCGAGACCGCGAAGCTGCTCGGCTACGGCTTCAACTTCTTCACCAGCCGGACGTTCCACAGAAAGGGCGAGACGATCGAGAACGTCGAAATCTGGAAAGGCGCCGCGCGCAGCGTGAAGGCCGGTGTCGCCAACGATTTCGCCACCGCCCTGCCGAAGAGCGCGGCGGCGGGCTACCAGTCCCGCGTCGCGCTCAGCGAAGGCGCGGTGATCGCTCCGCTCGCCGCCGGCGCGCCGCTGGGCCGCGTCGAGCTGGTCGATGCGGACGGCAAACTCGTCATGCAGGCGCCGCTGGTCGCGCTGGAAGCGGTCGAAGCGGGCGGTTTCTTCCGCCGCATGTGGGATGGCATCCGGCTGTTTTTCCGCGGTATCTTCGGCTGAGGCGGTGCGCATTTCCGCGCCGTTTTTCGGCAGTGCCGCCAAGTGCGGCATAATGAAGCGATCTGGTGCGCATGCTTCGCGCAAAGTGAACAGAACCCTGGCGTTCCTGCGGCGTTCCTTCGGTGCAGGCGCCCCCCTGATTGTCTGAATGAGGATCAAACATGCTGCCCAAAATGAAGAAGGCACTTCTCGTCTTGACCGGTGCGCTGACCCTGGTTGCGTCGGGCGCCGCGTTCGCCACCTTGAGCACCGAGGCATTGACCAGACTGAAGGCATCCGGGCTGGGCGAGGAGATCATTCGTGTCATGATCGAGAGCGGCTACGACAATGTCGACAGGGTGCTGAAACTCAAGGAGGCAGGGTTTGCCGACGAGACGATAGCGACGGTGATCCGAAGCGATCTCAAGACCGGTGGCGAACCAGGGCGGCCGACACCCCAAGCCCCGCAAGCGAACGCGCCCAAGCCCGCGCAACAGGCGCAGCCCGTGCAGCGGGAAGCAGCACCGGTCGCCGAGGCGCCTGTGCTGATGCGCACCCACGCGAAGGTGAAGATCGAGCAGTATGTGGGGCTCGGGGAACCGGTTGTGCAGAACAGTCAGGACATTCCGGCCGCGACGGTTTCCTTGCTTGAGGGGCGGCGCCTGAAGATCGAGTGGGCGCAGGACGACTCCAACCTGTCGCCGGGCAGACTGATCTGGCGCAAGCCGTTCACCAGCCCCTTCTACTGGGACCTGAGCAAGGGTGATCTGCTGCACCGCGTGACCTCAGGGGACAATTCCTTCACCCTGCGTACCGGGCACCGGCATGCGGGCAGCCCCGCAACGACCAAGAGCCAGCACTGGCTCGTGCATCTGACGCCAGACAGCCCGGAACTGGCGCCGCGACTCCGGCAACTGCTGGCGGAATAAAGCGGGGCCGGATGGCCGTCGGCTATCGCGTCGGCCGCACGACGTTGTGTCGCTCCACGGAGTGCGAACGCGGCAGATCGTCCGCATTGCAGCGGGTCGTCCAGCGCTACCGTCGCGCTGCGACGGGCGTGCCGCCTCACATTGCGCTTGCCAGCGGGCGCATCTGGAGGTGGTAGAACATCATGAGGTAGCGGTTGGTTTCCTCGCGCTCCAGGTTGCTGACGAATTTCCAGAAGCTGTAAATGCGTGAAAGCGTCATCATCCGCTCGGCGTAACGGCGCCAGGTGTAATGCGCATCGACCCGGGCCAAGGCGCCGTGCGACAGGCGTTCCCAGATTTCCGGATCCGCGGTGGAGCGTTCGAAAAAATCGGCGATGGCGTCGGTTGCGGCCGCGCCATCGTTGGGGTCGATGTGGAATCCCGAAATGCCGTGCTGGATGATTTCCAGCGGGCCGCCATGGTGCGTGGCAAACACCGGCAGGCCCGAGGTCATGGCCTCGATCAGGGTGAGACCAAAGGCTTCGAACAAGGCGGGCTGTACGAAGACGCCGCGGAAATCGGCCACGGTGCGGTAGAGCTCTCCCGCCAGGCCCTTGTCCAGGCGCGTGCCGAGCCAGCGCATCTGGTCGTCGAGACCATGTTGATCCATCAATGCGTGCAGGTGCTGGATCTGCTCGCGTTCTTCGGCATCGGCAGACGCCGCGGGGTCGGTGTGGCCGCCGATCACCAGCAGGTTGGCGTGCTTGCGCAGCCGCGCGCACGCGCCAAACCAGTCGACAAGTCCCGCCAGGTTCTTGATGCGGTCCAGACGCGCCATCGTGAAGATCAGCGGCTTGGCGGGATCGACGAAATGGCCGCGCCAGGGCACGCCGGGCTCCGCACCAAACAGCAGGCGCTCGATCTCGCCTTGCAAGGACCGCAGGCGGCGGCTTTGGTCCCGATGCGAAAAATAGATGTTGGCGTCGGCACCGGGCGAGACAATATTGAACTTGGGGTCGAACGGGTCGATGCCTTGCACCACGCGATACAGGCCCGGCAGCGTGAAAGCGCGGTAGCTCTCGTATTGGCCGATGGTCTTTTTCGTGCCGGCGATTTCCTGATAGGTGCTGGTGATGATGAAATCGGCGCTGTTCATCGCGATCAGGTCGGCGGTGTACTGGCAGGCGAAGTGATAGGTCGGATCGTTGTCCAGCCAGTAGAGGGCGGAGTGCAGGTATTTGGTCTGTTCAAGTGCGTGCGCGATGTTGCACTGGGTGACGCCGAGCCGCTGCGAGAGCAGCGAGGCGACCAGATTGCCATCCGAGTAATTGCCGATGATGAGATCCGGGCGGCCGCCGAAACGGGCCAGCGCCTCGCGCTCGACGTCGGAGGCAAAGGTTTCGAGGTAGGGCCAGATTTCGAAACGCGAAATCCAGTGACGCACGATCTCCCCCTGGGTCTGGCGAAAAGGTACGCGCAGGATCGCGGCGTTGTCGCAGCCGTGGATTTTCTCCAGCGGCTGGTTGCAGGTCGTGCCTTCGGCTTCGGGGATCAGGCGGGTGACGACCAGGATGCGTGGTTCGACGTCGACGCCCTGAACGGCGAGACGGGCACGCATTTCCTGCTCCAGCGCGCGCACCTGGTCGAGAATGTAGACCACCTGGCCGCCGGTATCGGGACGCCCCAGCACATTGTCCTGCGCGAACCAGCCGTGGGGCGACAGAATGAGCAGGCGTGAGATCATCGGAATGCGTGACAGGAATTCCGCCAGTGCCTGCGGGCCGGGCGCTTCCAGGATGTCGGTGAGCAGGCTCATGGTGTCGGCGACGCGGCCCGCCGTATTGCCCCAGCCGGGGGCGAAACCGAGCCGTCCCAGCGGCTCGGCAAGCGCGCTCCAGGGCGTTTCCTCGTCCTGTTTTTCCAGCATGGCCTGAGCTTGGCGCAGCGCCGAGCGCAGCGTGGCGACATCGCGGATGTGCTCGAGCAGCATCAGTTGCTGCCCTTCCATCGCATGCAGATGCAGGAAGCTGAACAGCTTCGCATGCCATTCGGCGGACTTCTGGAACATGGCGCTGGAGAGCTGGCGGTTGAGGAACAGCACGCCCTGGCCGATCGATCGGATTTCCTTGAGACGGGGGAACTCGCGATTGAAGGGTGCGAAATCCACTTCGAGTACAGGTTTTGCACCGCTGTCCGGTCTGACCAGCAATTCCTTGAAGTGCAGGAATTCGGCGACGAGGATCGATTCCGGGATCGCGTTTTCGAGGTGAATACGCAAATAGTGCCAGGCGCCCGCACCTTCCCGCAGGGCGAAATAGGCCCAAGGCGGCTGCAGCACGGCTTCCTGCAACAGCGTCACGCCGTGTTCCAGCGGTGACCCGGCAAGTTCATCGACCGCTGTGGTGCGCAGTTCCTCGAAGATGCCGTTCAAGTCGGTTTGCAGCATGAGCGGACGTTGTGTGGCAAAACAGCGGCGCAGGAAGGCTTGCAGCGTATCCCGATGTGCAGCCGCCCAGGTCTGGAGTGTCTCGATCATGCGTGCTCCAGGAGAGCAGGCTTGGACTGCGCGCGAGATGCCGCCAGGAAGTCGTAATGCCGCATGCCTTCGAGGATACCGCTGGCGTGCGAAGACGTCGAGAAATAGACCTGTTCCTGACCACGCAGGCGCTCCAGTTCCGGGCTGTGGTTGGATACGACCACGCCGAGCGTGTCGCCGAGCAGCATTTCTTCGTCATTGCCCGAATCGCCCGCAACCAGAAAAGCCCGCAACGGCAAGCCCCACTTGTACGCGAGATAACGCACGGCGTGTCCTTTGGAGGCACGCACCGGGAGCACGTCGAGGTAGGCATCATGCGAATAGATGAGCCTTGCGTGCAGACCGTGGCTGCGCAGGATGGCATGGAGCGTGCGCAAGGGAGGCATGGTCTGCGGGTCGACGTTGTAGCTCAGTTTGAATTCGCGCTGGTTCTCGGCCGCCTGCAGCGTCAGCCCGGGTATTTCTTCGAGTGCGGGCGCCAGCGCGTCGCGACGCCAGAGGTGGCGGATATGATTGCTCCATCCGACGTCCGGGCGGAGGTCGTGCCCATAATGGATTTCACTGCCCACGGCAGTGATCAGAACCGCGGGCATGGGTACGCGCCAGTGTTTGAGGATCGCGACAGCGCTATCCAGCGTGCGCCCGGTGGCGATGCCAAAGCCCAGTTCGTGGCTGCCTTGGCGAAGCGTCTCGAGGAGCTGGGCCAGGCCGCCTCGGTCGCCGATCAGGGTGTTGTCGATATCGCTGATCAGCATGCGCTGGACGAACGGCAGCGGGTTCGAGGCGGGGCGCGGCATGGCGGTGGTATGACGCCTGAATTGTTCGCGTCGCAAGCGTGCGATCACCCTCAGATATTTTTCGACGTGCGCGTCCCAGCTGTAATTCCGGGTGACGCCGACGAGTCCCCGGCGGGCGTAGCGTGCCCAGTCGTGGGGGTTGGAAAGCACCGCCTCCAAGGCATCGGCGATGGCTGCCGGATCGAGCGGGTCAACCAGAAGTCCGTTCTGGCAGTTGGCGACGATGTCACGCGGGCCGCCATCCGCGGTTGCGATGACCGGCAGTCCGCTGGCGGCGGCTTCGATCAATGTCAGTCCGAAAGGCTCGGTCAGGGCGGCGTTGACGAACACGCCACGGCGTTGTGCAGCCAGTCGGTACAGCTGCGGAATGTCTTCGGGTTCATGCTGTTTGGGAAGGGCGACCCGCCCCCACAGGTCGTGTCGATCCACCTCCAGCAGCAATCCGGTGAGTACCTTCGCCTGATCCTCGTCGAGGGCGCGGATGTTCTCACGCTGGCCGGCGATGATGGCCAGATTGGCCCGCTCGCGCAGCTGCGGCGACTGGCCGAATGCGGTGATCAGGCCTTGCAGATTCTTGCGCTCTTCGGGGCGGCAGATGGCGAGAATCAGTGGTTTGCTCGGTGTCTCGAGAAAGCGGTCGATCATCGCCTTGACGTGCGGTTCGATGGGTGCCTTGCCCGGCGGTGTGAAGCGTGAAGTATCGGTACCGGGTGGAATCACGACGATGCGCTCGGGCTGCTGGTTTTCGTACAAACCATATTGCGTCTCGCTTTCCTGCGGGGTGCTGGCGATCACCCGGCTCGCATGGGCGAGCACGTCTTCTTCGGCCGCAATGCGCCGGCTGAAATTGAACTGGCGTTCCAGCGCCTGGGCGCTGCGACCATGCGCGAGCAGGCGCTGACGTTTGCAGCGGCCGAGCGAGTGGCCGGTGTGAACGAGCGGGATGCCCAGCAGTTGCGAAAGCTGTGTGCCGACATAGCCGGCGTCGGCGTAATGGCTGTGGATCACGTCCGGCAGGCGGCCCTGCTGGCGCAGATGGTTCACCGTGCGATCCACCAGTTGGTCGAGGTGGTTCCACAAGGCCTCCTTGCGCAGGTAACGGCGCGGCCCGAATGGCAGGCGCACGATGCGGATCCTGTCGGGGTGGGCGGCATCCAGAGCCTCGAACGCTTGCGCATAATCGGGTGCAAGCTGTGGATCATCGATGAGACGGGTGAGCAAATCGACGCGGCCCACTGCGGGATTGCGCCCCAGTGCACGCGCCAGTTCCGCCACGTACAGGCTCTGCCCGCCGGTGTCGGCGTCGCGCCCGAGTTCCAGGCCATGGCCACGGATCAGACCATGCACGCTCAGCATCAGGATGTACAGAGGACTCATGTCAGGCGCTCCGCTGACAAATGCCAGGCTTCGATGAAGGGCTGGTAGAAATCCGCGCTTTCCGGGATGGCGCCGCGCACGCGGCAGATCTGGCCAGCGAAGTGATGGGCGCGGTCCAGAATCTGGTCAATCGGCCAGCCTTGAGTCTGGCCGAGTAGAAACACCGCCGCGAAGGCGTCGCCGGCGCCTACGGTGTCGACCACTTCCGTGGCGGCGCCCGTGTCGGGTTGTGTGGCCCGGGTCCGAAAACGGGTGCCATCGGCACTCTGTAGCCAGGCGCCTGCCGCACCCTGGGTGACCAGCAGTTGATCGATGTCGAACGCATTGTTCAGACGGGCGGCGAGCTCGCGTGAATCATCGCTGCCCAATCCCATCATGCGCGCGACGCGATGTAATTCCTCCTCGTTCATCTTGGCGATGTGGGCCTTGCCCAGGGACCAGCGCAGCACATCCTTGCGTACCCACGGATCGCGCAGATTGATGTCGAGAAATCCGTTCGCACGCGTGGTCTGCAGCAACGCCCGCAAAGCCGGACGCGACGCTGCGCGCTGCGCCAGCGTCCCGAAGTAGACCCATTGCGGGCGGCTCATCAGGCCGACCAGCCTGGCCATGTCGGCGTGGATGAAATCCCAGGCCTGATCGGGGGTGATCTCGAAGCGGTGGCCACGGTCGGCGTCGACAGCGATGCGAACCGTACCGGTAGGATGCAGACAGTCCTGCTGCACGCCCTGGATGGGCAAGCCCGTGGCCTGAATCGCGTTCAGCAGGCGGTACCCTGTCTCGTCTTTGCCAAGGCGGGTGACCAGCATGGGGCGCAATCCCGCCCCTCGCCCGAGTTGCAGCAAGTGATGCGCCACGTTGAGCGGCGCGCCGCCCGGAACGTCCCCCTCTGGAAAGCAGTCCATCAGCACTTCGCCGAACAGCACAACGCTGGTGGCGGGGCTGGTCTCGGCGGCCGGCTCAACCGGGAGATTCGATATTTTAGCAAACAATTGACGCAACAACATTATTACATAATAACATTACTCCTCACGTAAGAATGTCACCGCTACGATGTGCCGCTTTGTCGGACACTTCACAATCTTCCCCTCCCCATTCTTCTCATGACTTCCCCGCTTGTTCTCGAAACCTTGCAGAAATTCCGTCTGATCATCGGCGCCGTGCACCAGCATTCGCGCGTGCTGGAGGCGGCGTGCGGGATGAGCGGTACACAGGTGTGGATGCTTGCGGCCATCACGGACCAGCCGGAAATCGCGGTGTTGCAACTGGGGCCTTGTCCATCCACGTCTCGACCGCCAGCAACCTGCTCGACAAGCTTGCGCGTGCCGGACTGGTCGAGCGTCTGCGGATCGAGAAGGACCGGCGCGTCGTGCGCCTGCGCCTGACGCAGAAGGGCGCAGACGTCATTGCGCGTGCGCCGCGGCCGCTGGCCGGCCTGATCGTCGACGCGCTGAAGCACCTGCCGCTGGATGCGCTGGCGACGCTCGATGCGGAACTGGCCAGGCTGATCCAGCAGATCCCATTTGCTGGATCAGAGTGCGGCGCGAGAGCTCTTGACCAATCTGGTACGTTGAGTAGTTGCCAGAGCACGCTTGACGCCTGGACCGGCTGCCCTGCTCCGTCGCAACAGGTCGAAACGACACGGGCCGCGAATGCGGCCCGTGTCGATGGCGGTGCGGATCGGCGTTACTTCTTCGCCGTGCGCCGCAGCCGATTCAACAGTCGCCGCGCCAGTTCGCCGAACAGCTCGGTCTGCGTCGGGTGCGG
>JACDJA010002445.1_pt1 | contig 13281 bp, 10 predicted proteins | sample 7449241 | NCBI WGS metagenome assembly JACDJA01 (sample SAMN14253289, study PRJNA609438) | sludge metagenome | isolation source: initial anaerobic sludge | collected 2018-12-20 | reverse complement strand
GGTCAAGGGTACGACGGGTGCGGTGATTGATGCCACACTGATTGAGTTAGCGGCACGTCCTAAAAAGACCATCACACTGGAGATGGATGCAGAAGACGGCTACGTGCGCTGGGTGCACACCGCCCCTGCCAACCAGAGCGAAATGGTACATTTCGAAACAACCATCGTTGGCGCGCACATCGAGGCGAATCGAGTGTATGCGGATAAAAGTTCAGTAAGCCAACGCCAATCGGCAGTTTCTGAAAAAGCACAAAATCAAGAGCACGATCATGCACCGGGCATACAAGAACAAACCACTCTCGGCACGATAAAAGTCAATGTCCAAGCCGTGCTGAAAAGCATCTGCATGAATCTGAAAAAAGCTGCCAACAAAATTTCTGTGGATGAGCCATTCAAAAGGGGAGCAATCCGCCCCAATGCAGCATATGGGTGAAAAACTCCTTTGGAAAAGGAGTAAAACTTCATTTTTCTGTTAAAAACACATAAAAGTATCATTTGGAAATCCCTCCCCCACCGTTACAACAAAATTATCAGGGTTATGCAGAGGTAATGGCATGCATGCGGCAAGCCCTGGGTATCGACTGCGATATGGCGTTTGATGCCAGAGACCTCTTTGCCCGCGTCATAACCCTTCTGGCCCGCCGTGTCCGTATTTTTCACGCTCTGCGCGTCCACGATCAAAAATGACGTGCAGGCGTTGCGCCCCTGTCTGGTACGAACCTCGCCAACGGATTTTTTAACGCCCACTCCAGCAGGCTCATTCCAGCACACCGTGAGACTAAACATCTAAGTGAATTCTCCACTTTAGTGCTTGCGCCCAAAGATTATTCCAGGTGAAAAGACAGGCAAAAGCAGCCCATCCGATACGAATATGACGATGCACAATATCCACCGGTTTCTGCGCGTATCGGTTGGGCGTGCCTGTTCAAGCGGGTGTTTGATAGCGATATCGAACACTGTCCGCGTTGTGGAGAGGATATGAAAATCATTACCGCCATCTTGGAATCCAGCGCGATTACCAAAATTCTTGATCAGCTCGGCCTGCCTGGGCAGGCCGTCTAGAGTGCCTGCACAAATCCACGATCTTTTCAAGTCATCCTGATCTTGTACTCACTCTTTCAATCCTTTTTATCACTGGATAGATTTTTACCCTTGGGTGTCTTTCGCCTGAAGCGCCAAAATGCTGCAGAATCTTTGGCTTTTCATGTTAACTGAACCGGAATATACTCACATTTAATCAGTTAACACAATGGTTGGCAGCTGGGCCAACTTTCAACACATTTAGCAACCATGGAAAAAGTGGTTTATTTTTTCTGTACCCCACTTGGTGTTTTTGCGATTTACCGACGCGGTAGTATTGAGAAAACCTGATGAAACTCCAGCTCTCGAAATTCTTATGTTCCCGAACCCCTAGCAAGGAGACAAACCATGCTCAGCACCGATTTTCACGAGCGGCTTGAAAACCTTTCGATTGAAACGTGCGATATGCATCGCACCATTGTCTCGTTGATGGAAGAGCTTGAGGCAATCGGCTGGTACAACGGCGCTGTGATGCACATGACAGCACACAGGCAACGCGCTATCCGGATCCGGGTGATTGCTGTGATTGTGATCGGTTTCGGCCTGCTGCCCATCAAGGAAGGCAGCGTGGTTCTGTTTTATGACGGGGCGGCGCGTGATAATTCTTGGCGTCCTTGGCACCTCAACACACTAAGCGTACAGTGGCTCATGAGATGGTCCGCATTCCCGAATCCAAGCTGATGGACGGCCCCGCACAGGCAGAGATGCCCCAACTCCCTTGGCATCGAACAAAGATCATCTGCACCCTGGGTCCGGCGACCGATCAACCGGGCGTGTTGGCGCGACTGATCGGCGCGGGGATGATGGATGTCGCCCGCTTCAATCTGTCGCACGGCGACCACGCCAGCCATGCCCGCCGGATTCAGCAGGTGCGTCAATTGGCGCAACAAGCGGGACGGTTCATCGCCGTCCTGATGGACCTGCCAGGACCGAAGTTCCGGCTGGGGGAGTTGTCCAACGGTGCGCGCGAACTGCATCTGGGCGCGGATGTGATCCTGGCGCTCGAGGCCGATCCTCCAGATGGGCTACCGGTAAAGCACCCGGCGTTACTGCAGGCGCTGCGTGTGGGTGAGTCAGTATATCTCGCGGACGGCGCGATCAGGCTTGAGGTTAAAATCGCTGGCGCGGAGCGGGTTGTCTGCCAGGTGCTCGTCAGCGGGACGGTCACATCGGGTTCGGGCATCAACGTGCCAGAATCCAAACGCTCGGTGCTCATACCGACAGACGATGACCGCCGGCACTTGGTCTTTGCGCTGGAGCAACAGGCGGAGTGGATCGGCGTGTCGTTTGTCCAGTCCGCTGATGACCTGATCCGCGTCCGGACACTGCTGCCGCCCGGCCAGCAGCCTTTGCTGATGGCCAAGATCGAAAAACGCCAAGCTCTGGTCGACCTCGATGCGATCATGGCGACGTCCGATGGTGTGATGGTGGCTCGCGGGGATTTGGGGGTGGAGACCGATCTGGCTGAGATACCCCTGGTCCAGAAACGGATCATCGCCTTGGCCAATGCCCAGGCACGCCCGGTGATCACCGCCACCCAGATGCTCGAATCCATGGTTACTCAGGAACAACCAACACGTGCCGAGGTGACGGATGTCGCCAATGCTATGCTTGATGGGACGGACGGCGTGATGCTGTCCGCCGAGACCGCCATCGGACGCTTTCCAGTGGCTGCTGCCGAAATTCTGCAGCGGGTACTGACGGCCACTGAAACCGAGTATGCAGTACGCGTTGCACGTGACCGGCTACGGGCAAGTGAGTCGACCCCAGCGACAAACCCCATCAGCCTGGTTGCCTGCCAGCTTGCGGCCCGTCTCAACGCTAAAGCCATCATTGCCCCCGTCAGGGATATAGCGACCGCGCTGGGGATTGCCCGCTTCCGGCCCGCGGCGCCGCTAGTGGTTATGGCTGACTCTGAAGACTTGTGCCGCCGTCTGGCGGTGGTCTGGGGCGTATCACCGTTGTTAGCCGTGGCGGAGTTTGAACCGCAATCGTGCCTGTACTTGGCCAGCCACTGGCTGTGCGCGCAAGGGCTTGCTCAGCCAGGCGATCCCGTCGTCATGTTGTCCACCTCCGGGGCAGCACAGGGCGCGGCCGATACACTACAGGTAATGCGCGTGGACAACAGTTAACGATCCTGCTACCAAGTGATGCGCTGGCCGAGCCCGTGTTTGGCATTATCAAACAGATATTAGGCTTCCGCCAGTTCCTGATGCGGGGGATTCAAGTAACAGCTGGCGAATGGAAACTGGTTGGGTTGCTATGGCTTAGAACCTCAAACGGATACATGCAATGACAACAGGATAAGTAAAAATCCAAGGAACCCTTGTATTGACGAGAATTGAGCTTAAAAATAACGGTAAAGAGTATTCCGTTTTAGTTTTATTCAGAAGCGCCGAGAAAAACTTTGAACAGGTTCTGAGCACTTATAAATTCCTGTTGAAAGTGTAGTAGATATAATTCGCATGGTTTTTACTCCTTGAATTGACTAATAAGTGCTCAAGTTTAACACTCATCTCCTGCTCCTTTTACGGCAGGTTACCATCTTAATTTGCTGTCCGAAAATTGGGGCCACTATACTTCCGGATTTTATATAAATAGGTGGTAGCAAATAGCAGGTCAGCACAACCAGAAATTATTCTTTCAACCGGATATCAATTTTGCCGTCTGTAACCTGAATGTGTTCCACGCCTTCGGCGAAAGATTGCCAGAAACCAGGATCAACCCCGAATTCGCTAACCAGATCAATATTCTTCAATCCACCCAGCCAGGCATTAGGAATGGGGACCCCCATGATACTAACACCCTTGAGGACGATGACCGGCTTGTTATCCCGGTAAGCCATACCAAGACCAGCATTCAGACGCAGCGTTTTCCCGCCCAGCACCGGAAAATCCTCCTCCAGCGGTAACAGCAGCTTGGCACTGACAAGATCATTCGTAAAATCAATTGCTAGCTTCTGCGCCAGATCGGTATTTTTGGCTAGCAACGCATTTATTTCTCGCTCGGTAAAGCTAATTTCACGCTTTGCGCCCTGTTCAGAATATGCCTCCGGTTTCAGGAAACCCTCCTTGTATTTACTATTTTGGCTTGCTTTCGGTGATGAAAATGAAAAGTCATAACCGATTGACCGAAGCTTTTGCTGTAATGTCTTTTCTTCTCTTTGACTCAATTCAACTGGCTCAAAGGACGAAACGAAAATATACGTTCTGAGCACCCAGTAAGTACCCGCCACGGTCAGAACGATCGTGGCTAAAACAATCAGCAATACATGAGACCAATGTATAGCAGCTTTTTTGCCAATCTCCTCAGTTGAATTCATTTCTATCGCACAAGTTATCCAGCCGGGAATTATAGCCTGCTGCTTTATAAACCTGTAACCACTATGGAAAACAGATAATCCAGCCAGCAAAATCACTACAATGAACCATTTGCGTTAATCACAAAAAAATGGGTTTGTCATACTTTGAATATGGTACGGATATCGGGGTTATCGGTCGTGACGCACACGATCGAGACAACAACTACCTATAAGCTACCACCAATCGACACCATTCAAATATTGAGCACTGAAATTTATCTGATACGGTTATGTAGTAAATAAAAATCACCAGTTCAAATTACCAGATTCGATTGCGGATCTTCGTAAGATGAATTTAATCTATCCCAATTTATCAAAAACAGGATCCTTATGACGCTGGACTTGGGCACCACTTTAACGTTACTGCTAGTTATCGGCTTTCTGGCCCAATGGCTGGGCTGGCGCACTCACCTGCCGGCAATATTACCACTTTTGCTAATCGGCATTCTGCTGGGTCCGGTAACCGGCTGGTTTGATCCGGATGCAACACTTGGTCCTCTTTTATTCCCTGGGGTATCACTTGCCGTCGCTATTATCTTGTTTGAAGGTAGCCTGACGTTACGTTTTTCAGAATTGCATGGAATAGGTCGCGCTGTTCACGGCATGATCACTTACGGCGCAGCACTGGCTGTAATAATGCTAGCAGTAGCGGCACACTGGATTGCAGATCTTACCTGGGGGATCGCGTTTCTATTTGGTGCTCTAACGTGCGTAACCGGGCCAACAGTAATCCAACCGATGCTGCGCACCTTACGGCCCACAGCACACGTTGCTAATGCCTTGCGCTGGGAAGGGATTGTTCTGGATCCACTGGGAGCACTGTTCGCCGTACTGGTGTTTCAAGCCGTTCTGACGCAGCTACAAGACCATTCACCGGGCACGTTTCTAGTCATGGTAGCAGTCGGTGTAGTGGCCGGACTCGGTGCCGCCGCAATTTTGGCTACTCTGATCTATCAGCAGTGGATTCCAGAATATCTGCAGAACTATGCCACACTGGCTACCGTGCTGGGTATATTCACACTGTCAAACACACTGATCCATGAATCCGGCTTGCTCGCAGTTACCGTCATGGGCATTGTACTGGGCAACTTAAGAATCATTCACATCGACCATATCATGACTTTCAAGGAAGATTTGTCTACCTTGCTGGTTTCTGTACTGTTCGTGATATTGTCTGCACGCCTCCAATGGCCACTGCCCAATGGTGTGCTGTGGGCCGGCATTCTGATATTTCTGGCAGCACAAGTAATCATCCGTCCGATATCGATATTCGTTGCTACCCTGGGCAGCCAACTCAGTTGGCGTGAACGAGCCTTACTGAGTTTTGTTTCGCCGCGTGGAGTGGTTGCCGCTGCTATTTCCTCACTTTTTGCACTACACCTGGATGATTTGGGCATAGAGGGTGCTGACGCCTTGGTGCCGCTGGTATTTATTTTAATTATTGCCACCGTGGTATTACAAAGTGCCACGGCACACCACTTGGCACGCTGGCTTGGGGTACTCGCACCAGAACCCAAAGGAGTGTTGATTTTCGGCTCAGACACAGCTGCCCGAACGATTGCTACGGCACTCGATCAACAAAAAATTGACGTTATTCTTGCGGATGACAACTGGAATATGATCAGCCAGGCACGCATGGAGGGATTAAAAACATTTTTTGGCAATCCGACCTCAAGAACCGCTGAATTACATCTGGATCTGACTCCCATTGGTCATTTTTTGGCAATTTCCGGCCGGCGAGAACTCAATTATTTGGCATGTCTGCACTACCGCGAGGAGCTGGGACGCGAAGCGGTTTATCGCATGCGTGTTCTGAAGCCGGACGATACTACGGATCGTCAAACATTTGCTGGCAAACTGCGCAGCAAGGTGTTATTTAATCCCGACATGACGCAACTCAAATTCAACGAATTACTCTCGCAAGGATGGACGATCAAATCCAATGAGCTGACCAACGTATTTGGCTGGCCTGAATTTCTAGCACAACACGGTCAAGATGCTATTTTGCTCTTCGGCATTGATCCCACCGGACAATTAAAAATTGCCAATGACAAATATAAAACGGAACCACGAAATGGCTGGACCGTCATTGCGCTGGTACCACCTTCACACAACAAGGCAGATAACTCTGATGCACAGTGACGCAATTTATCTACGCTGCCCAGCTAATAAATCAGGTAGGGATCCAGAGATTATTACAGTTTTCGTTAACTGCTTTCCCTTTACTACTTATTCATAAAAATCATTACAATGAATGATTTACGCTTATCGCAAGAAGAAATGGGGTCTTCATATTTTGAGCATGATGCAAATATTGGAGTTATTGGAAATATGCACAAAGGATAATGCTGGAAATCAGATAGCGGGACTACCATTGTCTGCATGGTCCCGCACTTCAATAAATACATCCATCTGTTGCCCTACATAAACAGGCAATTGTTCTCGATCGAAGCTATAAAGCGCCTGTAATACCCGTGTATCGACCTGTTCGGTACTGTCGCCGGTAAGGGACTGTTTGGGGATAACGTAGGGCTCCACATAAGCTGGCGTTAGTTCAACGCTAAAGTTCCGGTTTCCCCGCAGATAAGCCATGGCCTTGCTATGTCGGTCGAATCGCCAGGCATCATTTTCGTCAATATCCACCCGCACATGCAACTGATCAAGATTACCCAACAGCATCAACGGCGTGGTCAGGAAACCCACCTGTGCAAATTCACCCGGGCGAATATTGACTTGCAGGATTTCGCCGCTCACTGGTGCCCGGACAACCAGCAGATCAAGCGTAGTCTGTGTGCTGGCCAGCAAGGCCTCCGCCTGCCGTACAGCGGTTTCCGCACTGCTCAGCCGAGCTTTGCTAATACGCAAGGTGTTGTGCCGCCTGAGCATTTCTTCGCTGCTGACGGCGCGCTGATCGGCAAGGGATTCAATCAGATCACTTAACGATTTGCTGTCCTCGAGCATGGCTCTGGCTTCCATAAGACCAGCTCTGGCCCTGGCAAGATCAGAATTTCTGATGGCGAGTTCCGCACGCGCTTCGCGATCATCCAGGTAAAAGAGCGGAGTGCCTACTTTAACTTTATCTCCCACTTCGACAGCAACTCGAGTAACCAGCCCAGACAGAGCGGTACCAACAGAAATATTCCGGCTTTTCGCCTCGATGATACCCGCTCCTGCAATAAATGATTCGTAAGGCGAGGCAGCTGGCTCTGCTGCAGCAAGGGCCACTGGGAGCGACTGGTTACTGCTGACGATCGTATAGGACGCGAACAGAAATCCACCAATTGCCAATATAGGCAAGGTATGTCCAATTTTCATGATGATTTTTTAGGGTACCTCTAAAAATTATTTTCCAGGTGAACCGCGGCATTACGCGATACTCACTACCTCGCCTATCCATTTGATATGTCTCATTGTTGCGCTTCATCCTGCACAACCGGATTTTCAGAGGTACAACACTTATGACAAACCAACATATATTCAATATGTTGCAGAGCTTTACATTATTTTCAGGATACGACCGTCATCCATCTTGGCAGTACGATCGGCAAAATCAAAAATCCGGGAATCGTGTGTAACAATAACCAATGCCCGGTTTGCTTGCAGAACGGTACTTTTGAGCAATTGCATGATCGTGTGCCCCGTTTCATGATCCAGCGCACTGGTCGGCTCATCACAGACAATCAGCCCAGGATCATGAATCAGCGCTCGGGCGATTGCCACGCGCTGCTGCTGTCCACCGGAAAGCTGTGCAGGTAGGGAAGTGGTACGATCACCGAGGCCGACCTCTTCGAGAATGCTATTTGCTCTGCGTTCAGCCTCGACACGCTTGACACCATTGATGAGTAACGGTACGGACACGTTTTCAGTCGCCGTGAGCGACGGCAGCAGATTGAAAGCCTGAAAAACAAAACCGATATGACTGGCTCGGAATGCTAATTTTTTCTGATCCGACATCGCAGCCAGATCTTTACCGAATACTTCGCAGCTCCCCTCATCCTGATCAAGAATACCGGCAATGACCGAAATCAAGGTGGTCTTCCCACACCCAGATGGGCCAACCAGCATCATCAACTCACCTGTTGCAATATCAAGATCAATACCATCAAGAGCGGTCACTTTTTGGCCACCAGTCTCATAGACTTTAACGATATTCCGGCAACGCACTGCCAGCGTATGTACGCTCATTAACTCTTGAAGACAACAGCAGGTTCCAGACGGATCACCTTGAGTATGCTGATGACCGCAGCAAATATACAGATAAGGCCAATTCCCACACCACTAAAAATCAGCAGTTGCCAAGTAAATTTGAATGCAAGTATGGTATCGTGCATGAAATAGCCAAACAACGCGGTTGAACCTACACCGAGCCCGTAACCGATGCTTCCCACCAGAATGGCCTGGAGCAAAATCATTTTTAGCAAAGTTCTATTACTGGTCCCCATGGCTTTCAGCACACCAAACTGGCGCAAGTTATCCAACGTGAAATTATAAAAAGTTTGCCCGGCAATGGCTGCGCCCACCATAAATCCCAACAGCACCGAAATCCCGAAATTAATCGGAATGCCCGTATTCTTCATGAAATAGTCGTAGGTCAGATCCATAAATTCCTGACGAGTGTAGGCAGCCAAGCCGGTGGATTCGCGTATGCGACGGGTTAGCATGGAAAAATCCTGTCCGGATTTTGCCTTGACCAGAATGAAGGAAAGCAGTTTTCGCTCTCGTGGCGCATAACTTTTTGCCCGCGAATACGTCGTATAAATAATAGGCTGCGCCTGGAAAGTGCGCGAGATTTTTGCAATACCGACGACGACCGCCCGGTGATCATTCACCTCCAAACTGTCACCGACTTTGATGGGCACTGATTTTCCGCCAGGTTCACGTGATGGCCTTGTAAGTTTATCCCGCACCCCATCAATATCAACGATGACGCCGTCACTGCGGCGCAAGTCCTCGATGTTGCCTTCCAGCATGATGGGTGGACCACCGATGAGCGTAGCATCATCCAACCCGACGACGAAACAGCTTTGAAATGTGCCATTAGCCAGACGAGCTCTCAATAGCCCCTTGTACATTGGCGTCGCCCATTCCACCCCGGAAACTCCCCGTACCCGGTAGAGCTCGGTATCCTGCAAAGGTTTGATGTCATCAACAAATTGTACTTTAGAGTCCATTACCCAGATATCGGGCAAGCTCACATCCGTTATGAAACTGTAGGTTCGGGTCATCAGTCCGAGAAAAATAGCAGGTTGCTGGGTCATGATCAGGGAAGCGAAAGTCAGCCCCATAATGATACCCAGATACTTTCCCCTGTCCCCCGTCAGCATTTTCAACGCGATGTGATACATGGATTGCCAGTGCTTGGCACGGCCCTATAAAAATAGTTAACTTCAAATCTTTCGAAGAGATCACCCGATGACATCACCTGAGCCGGTGATTGTCAAGCTGACCACAAAAATACCCGGGACACATAGTTTTTCAGCCCCGAAAACCATTGTGATCAGTTTACACAACTGACTTTTCACGGTACTGCAATCCCGGATAAACACTCTGAAAATTCTTGACAAAATCATCAAACGGCGCAAGATAAGAACACAGCACACAAGAGAGAAGTGAAGTTGTCAACTCTAGTAACGGGCTGAAACTGTCCGCTGCTAAACAAGTCTGCCGTATGAAAGGAGAATGCCATCATGAGTATTCGTAATATTCAGCCTGGTTTCCGTCAAGTCTCGTCACACTACACTATCTTTCAGGAACGCGTTGATGATGCCTACAAAATTAGAGGAAAACTGCCAGAACCAACAGTGTGTCCACAATGCAGCGCAGTATTCCAGAAAGGTCGCTGGCAATGGCTTGAAATGCCCGTAAAGGCACAGCAACATCTCTGTCCAGCTTGCCAGCGCATACTTGATCATTACCCGGCTGGTTATTTAACACTAGAAGGAGAATTTCTCCAGTCTCATCATGATGAAATTTTACGTCTTGTGCAGAATTTCGAGAAAATGAAAAAATCTCAACATCCACTACAACGTATTATCGCAACAGAAGAACAAAATAACAGCCTGCTGATTACGACCACAGACATCCATCTGGCACGTGGCATTGGTGAGGCGATTCATGATGCCTATCAAGGCGGCCTGGAACTTCAATATAACCAGGATGAAAACTTGTTGCGTGTGTACTGGTCCCGTTAAACCGTTAACCAATCAATCTGTTCTCAAGGAGACTGCCATGACTGTCAGTGAAATTTGCAACCGGGAAGTCAGAACCATTCAACGCGACGGATCTGTACTAGAAGCGGCCAGGATGATGCGCCAATATCATGTTGGCGCGCTTATTGTGATCGATAAAGTGAACGATCGTGTAATACCGGTCGGAGTCATCACTGATCGCGACCTTGTAGTGGAAGTTCTCGCCACCGGGCTAGATAAAGAAGCAATTACTGTCGACGATGTCATGACACAGGAACTGTTTGCCGTAAAAGAAAATACTGCCATACACGATGCCATTAATTTTATGCGCCGGAAAACTATCCGCCGTTTGCCGATTATTAACGATAACGGTGAGCTGGTCGGAATCCTCACAACAGACGATATTATGGAAATACTATCGGAAGAAGTGCTTGATCTTGCAAAATTGATCCGGTACGAGCATAAAAAAGAAATACGTCATCGCCCCTGACTAGTTTTACCAGAAGCTTGTCAATGGAACTGTCATAAACATGGCAGCTACAGGGCAGGTTTACGGCTTACTTCTCGCACGCTCTCTTGAAATTCCACTGAATCGCTCAATATTGAGACCAGTTAACAATTCCTGAGAGGAAACACCACATGGAACAATCCGCTGTAACCCCGTTTGAGCTGCCCGCCGATATCATCGCCCTGATACCGATGCGGAATGTCGTACTGTTTCCGCATGTCGTTATGCCTGTCACGGTTGGTCGGGCGCGATCGATTGCATCCATTCAGTATGTCCTGCAATCAAAAACACCGATCGGCATTGTGCTACAGAAAGATCCTGCAATTGAAGAACCTGGACTGGATGTACTTTACCCGGTAGGCACCCTCGCTAATGTCGTGCGCCACATCACATCCGAAGATGGCACGCATCATGCAATTTGTCTGGGCATTGAGCGCTTCCGGATCAAAGAACTGGTTGAAGGTTACCCCTTCATTGCCGCACGGATACAACGCATCCCGGAAACCATACCAGATACCACGCAAGTAGAAGCACTCACGTTGCAATTGCGTGAGCGTGCCATGGAAATTTTGTCACTGTTACCTGGTGTACCGGCTGAACTGGCGCATGCACTGCAGGCAACCCGCTCACCGTCTGATCTGGCAGATATTACTGCCAGTCTGCTCGATACTGAAGTAGCTGAAAAGCAGGCGCTGCTGGAAACAATTGATATTGAAGAACGTTTGCATAAAGTGCTGCAAATTCTGGCGCGGCGTATTGAGGTGCTGCGGCTCTCACAAGAAATAGGCGAGCGTACCAAGGAGCAAATGGAAGATCGCGAACGCAAGTTTTTGTTGCGCGAGCAACTGAAAGCAATCCAGAAAGAACTCGGCGAAGAGGGTGAAAATGAACAGGAAGTCGCCAAACTGGATGAAGCCATTACTGCTGCCGGCATGCCGGAAGATATCGAACAGCAAACCCGCAAAGAATTGCAGCGATTACAGCGGATGCCTGCTGCTTCCAGCGAATTTTCCATGCTGCATACCTACCTTGAATGGATAACAGAATTGCCCTGGAAGTTGCCGGAGGAAACACCGATAAACCTTGATGCTGCGCGCTCAATTCTTGAAGCTGACCATTTTGGATTGGAACGAATCAAACAGCGCATCATCGAATTTCTCGCTGTGCAAAAATTGAAACCACAAGGCCGCGCACCGATTCTCTGTTTCGTCGGTCCGCCTGGTGTCGGAAAAACTTCGCTCGGACAAAGCATTGCCCGCGCGTTACAACGTCCATTTGTCCGGGTATCGCTGGGTGGTATACATGATGAAGCGGAAATGCGTGGTCACCGCCGCACCTACGTTGGTGCCATGCCGGGCAATATTGTGCAGAATCTACGCAAGGCTGGTGCACGCAACTGCGTGATGATGCTGGATGAAATTGACAAAATGACCGCCAGCGCACATGGAGATCCCTCAGCAGCATTACTGGAAATCCTTGATCCGGAACAAAATGCAACATTCCGTGATAACTATCTGGGTGTCCCGTTCGATTTAAGCCGAGTGGTTTTCATCGCCACTGCCAATGTTATTGACCAAGTCTCACCGCCGGTCCGCGACCGTATGGAAATCATTGATCTACCTGGTTATACACCGGAAGAAAAACTGCAAATCGCACAACGTTATCTGGTGCAACGACAAAGCGAAGCCAACGGCTTGCAATTGGATCAATGCATATTGTTACCTGAAGCCTTGCAAAGCATTATTGCCAATTACACCCGTGAAGCGGGCGTACGCCAGTTCGAACGTGAAATCGGCCGGATCATGCGCCACGCTGCCCTGAAAATCGCGCAAGGTGAGCAGCAACAGGTACGAATTGATGCGAACAATCTGATGGATATCCTGGGCCCTGAAAAATATGAACATGAACTGGCACTTCGCACCAGTTTGTCGGGGGTGGCAACTGGCTTAGCCTGGACACCGGCCGGTGGAGATATCCTGTTTATAGAGGCTACGCGCGTTAGTGGCAGTGGCCGCCTGATCCTAACCGGGCAGCTTGGCGACGTGATGAAAGAAAGTGCACAGGCCGCTCTCACGCTGGTTAAGGCACGTGCGAGTGATTTGAATATTGCGGCTTCAATGTTTGACGGAATCGATGTGCATTTG
>JACDJA010002443.1_pt1 | contig 13285 bp, 16 predicted proteins | sample 7449241 | NCBI WGS metagenome assembly JACDJA01 (sample SAMN14253289, study PRJNA609438) | sludge metagenome | isolation source: initial anaerobic sludge | collected 2018-12-20 | reverse complement strand
GGCGTGGTGATCGGCAAGCGCGGCGAAGACATCGAAAGCCTGAAGGCTGATCTGCAGCGCCTGATGGGCGTGCCCGTGCACGTCAACATCGAAGAAATCCGCAAGCCGGAAACCGATGCTCAACTGATCGCCGACTCGATCTCGCAACAGCTCGAGAAGCGCATCATGTTCCGTCGCGCCATGAAGCGCGCGATGCAGAACGCCATGCGTCTGGGTGCCCAAGGCATCAAGATCATGAGCTCGGGCCGTCTGAACGGTATCGAAATTGCCCGCACCGAGTGGTATCGCGAAGGCCGTGTGCCGCTGCACACCCTCAAGGCCAACATCGACTACGGCACCTCCGAAGCCCACACCACGTACGGCGTGATCGGCATCAAGGTCTGGGTCTACAAGGGCGACATGCTGGCCAACGGCGAACTGCCGCCGGAAACCGCCGCCCCGCGTGAAGAAGAACGTCGTCCGCGCCGCGCTCCGCGTGGTGATCGTCCGGACGGTGCTCGCACCGGTCGTCCGGGTGGTCGTGGCCGTGGTCCCCGCAAGGCGGACGCTGCTCCGGCGCCTGAAGGAGAATAACCATGCTGCAACCCTCTCGCAGAAAGTATCGCAAAGAGCAGAAGGGCCGCAACACCGGTCTGGCGACCCGTGGCACCCACGTGTCGTTCGGCGAATTCGGTCTGAAGGCCACCGGCCGTGGCCGTCTGACCGCCCGCCAGATCGAAGCCGCTCGTCGTGCCATCAACCGTCACATCAAGCGCGGCGGCCGCATCTGGATTCGCATTTTCCCGGACAAGCCCATCTCGCAAAAACCTGCCGAAGTCCGTATGGGTAACGGTAAGGGCAACCCGGAGTACTGGGTCGCCGAGATTCAGCCCGGCAAGGTGCTCTACGAAATGGAAGGGGTTAGCGAAGAGCTCGCGCGTGAAGCTTTCCGCCTGGCCGCTGCCAAGTTGCCGATTTCGACCACGTTCGTCGCGCGTCATATCGGTGCTTAAGGAGTACTAAGACATGAAAGCCAGCGAACTCCGTTCGAAAGACGCCGCAGAGCTCGGCAAAGAGCTCGAAAGCCTGCTGAAGGCGCAATTCGGTCTGCGTATGCAGAAGGCCACGCAGCAGCTTGCCAACACCAGCCAGCTGCGTAACGTGCGCCGCGACATCGCGCGCGTGCGTACCTTGCTGACCGAGAAGGCAGGGAAATAAAGATGAGCGAAACTCAAAACACCCAAGTGGCCAAGCGCCAGCGTACGCTGGTCGGCAAGGTCGTCAGCAACAAGATGGACAAGACTGTCGTCGTTCTGGTTGAGCGCCGCGTCAAGCACCCCATCTTCGGCAAGATCATCATGCGTTCCGCGAAGTACAAGGCGCACGATGAATCGAACCAGTACAACGAAGGCGATACGGTTGAAATCGCTGAAGGCCGTCCCATCTCGCGCTCGAAGTCGTGGAGCGTGGTGCGTCTGGTCGAAGCCGCGCGTATCATCTAAGTGAAGATTTCAGAACGGTTCGCCGTTCTGAGGTAAAACGGCAAGGGTTCAGGCCCTTGCCGTTTTTTTTCGTCCGGCAGCTTTATCGCGTCGGGATTCCAAGGACATCATGCACGGTTCCAGTAAGGTGGCGTTGCTCGTGCTGCTATGCATTGGCGGGCAGTTCGCCGTGCCCGCGCGGGCACAGGCGCCGATGCCGGCCAGTGAGATGGCAGGCAGGCGCGCCGGGGCTCCCGGGGTGATGACGCCCGCTCCGGATCCTGCGGCGATCGGCCGCAACGTATTGAATGCGGGACCAGATCCTCGTGTGCGGCTCGATGGCCTGTCTCGCGATCACGCCGCGATCTTCGGTACCCAGGATGAAGACGAACAGGCCTTGCTGGACAATGAACAGGCACTGCAGCAGCAGCGCGACCAGCTCCGCATGCTCGAGCGCCTTTTCATGCAGAGACCGGCGCAGGCGGATCCGCGACCGCCGGCGATGATGCCGTTGAAGAACGGAGCATCCATGAATATGGCGCCCCTTGTGCCCACGCCCTCCGGCTCGCAACTGGCCGGCGGCCAGGCGCAACGCAGCGTCGACCAGATGCAGCGGCGGGTCGACGATCTGCGGCGCGGCGCCGAGGCGCCGAAACCGGCGTCGCGCTAGTTTCTCGGCGCGGCCCGACGGGCGTCGTCAGGAACCTGGCGACGTAGGCATTGAAACCGAACGAAGCAACTGCCGGCAGGCAGTGCTCGTCCTCGGGCTCCGCCCTTGATATAACGGGCGAGGAAGAGCAATCCGCCCTTCATCATCGACCGGATCGGGAGTCTGACATATGCGTGCATCGCTAAGCAAACTCGGGTTGGCGCGGGTGGCCGTATTGGTTGCCGCGGGGCTGATGGCGTCGACGGCATATGCCTGGGATATCATGCTGAAGGACTGGTCGGTAGAACGGCCGACCTATGACCGGTTGTTCGTGGTGGGCAGCGATGGCCGACTACGCACCGGCCCGAACGTGCGCGACCTGGAAGCGTTGATGCAGAAGGTCTCCGATCAGTCCAAGGCGCTTGAGGAACTGCGTGGCAGGAACGACGCCCTGAGCCGCAAGCTGGACGAGCAGGCTCAGAAGATCGCGGACCTGGAGCGCAAACAGGGCGATGGCGGCCGCAGCAGCGACAGCCAGAAAGGAGAGATCGATAAGCTGACGCGCGCGGTCGATAACCAGAAGAATGAACTGGACAAGCTGTCGCGCAGCGTTTCGCAACTGAGCAACTCAGGCAGCGCCGGAGATCGCAAGATTGATGATCTGCAGCGTCGTGTCGATGACGTCAAGCGCAGTGTGGATGACCTGCGCAGCCGCGTGAAGTAGCTTGTCTGCGCGGCCGCGGGTGTGCTCCGTGGGGCGCACCCGCGCGAGCGGCTAGCGTTGCTTCAGTTCCCGCAATCGCCCGGCTACGCCGCTCGGGAAGTAATACACCGACAGCACGAACAGGATGCCCAGCCACAGCAGCCAGCGGTCCGGCTCGAACAGCAGCGCCAGCGGCGCCACGCTGCCGACCGCATCGTGGATCACATGCAGACCGTCCTGCAGGTAGCTTTGCGCGAACACGAACAGGCTGGCGCCGATGACCGCTCCGTACATGGTGCCCATGCCGCCAATCACCACCATCAGCAGAATGTTGAGCATGATCTCGAACGACAGCGAGGTGTCCGGTCCGTTGTAGCGCAGCCAAAGGGCATACAGCGCGCCAGCCAGCGTGGCGAAGGCCGCCGCCAGCAGGTTCGACAGGCTGCGGTAAAGCACGGTGCGATAACCGATGGCCTCGGCGCGAAACGGATTTTCGCGAATGGCCTGCAACACCCTTCCGAATGGCGAATTGACGATGCGCAGCAGCATCAGGAACAGCACGACGCAGACCGCCGCGATCAGGTAATAAGTGATGATGCGGCCATCGACCGTGATGCCGAAGACAGGCTCGGAGAATGGCCGGAAGGCAGGACGCAGCATTTGCGGCACCTTGAAGCTCAGGCCGTCCTCGCCGCCGGTCAGCTCAGACAGTTGCGACACCAGGGTTTGGAAGGCCGCCGCCACGGCCAATGTGATCATGGCGTAGAAGATGGCGCGCACCCGCAGGCTGGCCAGGCCGATGATCAGCGCGAACACCAGCGATATGGCGAGGCCGGCGGCCGTGCCGGTCAGTACCGCGAGCCAGCCCGCCTCCATGCGCACGCTGGCGATGGCCACGCCATAGGCGCCGATACCGAAGAACATGGTGTGGGCGAAGCTGACGATGCCGGTGTAGCCCAGCAACAGGTCATAGCTGGCGACCAGGATCACGAACACCAGTATCTTGGCCGCCACCGCCAGCGACTTGGGGCCGGGAAACAGGAAAGGCGCGGCGGCGAGCGCGACGGCAATGGCGATCAGCATGACCGCCAGCAGCGCGCTGCGCGGGGGATCGCCGGAAAGCAGGCGGAAGGACATGGAGGCGATTCCTAGCGATTCGTGACCGGGTACACACCCTGGGGACGCCATAGCAGAATGGCGACCATCAGCGCGATGTTCGAGAACAGCGCCGCTTTGGGCATCAGGAAGCCGGTGTAGTTGGCCATCAATCCGACCAGCAGCGCGCCGATCAGGCAGCCCACCGTCGAACCCAGGCCGCCGATCATGATGACGATGAAGATCAGCACGTTCACCTGGGCCCCCAGCTGCGGCACGATGGACTGTTGGTAGAGTCCCCACAACACGCCGCCCAGCCCGGCCAGCATCGAGCCGGCCACGAATACGCCGACGAACAGGTGGCGGATGCGATAGCCCAGGCTTTCGACCATCTCGCGGTCCTCGACCCCGGCCCGGATCAACAGGCCGAGCTTGGTGCGGTTGAGCAGCCACAGCATGCCGCCCAGCACCGCCACGCCCACCACCAGCGCGACGATGCGGAATTTCTCGATGGCGGCGTCGCCCACCAGCAGCGCGCCGCGCAACGCCTCGGGCAGGGGCAGCGACAGCGTCTGCGGACCCCACAGCATCTTGATGATCTCTTCACCGATGATCATGCCGCCCATGGTGATGAGAATCTGCTTGAGGTGCTGCCCGTAGACCGGCCGCACGATCACGCGTTCGAACGCCACACCCACCGCGCCGGCCACCAGCATGCCGACGATCATGGCCGGCAGCACCGCCGCCAGGTTGAGCCACAGGCTGCCGGACTGGGTCCAGTCGGACATCGAGCCGAGCACCGTGGCCGCCATGTAGGCGCCGATGGCGATGAACAAACCGTGGCCGAAGTTCAACACGTCCATCAGGCCGAACACCAGCGTCATGCCAGAGGCAACGATGAAGATGATCATGCCCATCGCCAGGCCGGCGAAGGTCAGCGTCATCCAGGTCGAGAACGAGCCGATCAGTGGCAAGGCGATGGCGGCCAGCCCCAGTACCAGCATCACCGGACGCAGGTCGGCGCGGGTCTGCGGCAGCGGCGTATCGAGATCGGCGGCGCTCATTGGTGCGCTCCCAGCGACAGGCCCAGCAGGCGCGTCTGCAGCGCGTCGTCCTGCGCCAGGTCGGCCATGCCGCCAGCGTGTACCACGCGGCCGTTGTCCATGACGGCGACGTGGTCGCCCACCTGGCGCGCGAAGTTGAAGTTCTGCTCCACCAGCAGAATGGTGGTGGCGGCCTGCTTGAGTTCGATGAAGGCGTCGATCATGTTCTGGATGATGGCGGGCGCCAGGCCCTTACTGGGTTCGTCGACCAGCAGCAGGCGGCGTGGTTCGATGATGGCGCGAGCAACGGCCAGCATCTGCCTCTGGCCGCCCGACAGCTTGCCGGCGGGGTACAGCCAGAATTTCCGCAGCGCGGGGAAGAAGCCGAAGATCCATTCCAGCCGCGCGGTGTCCAACTGCGCGGCGCTGCGCGCCTGGCGCGCGGCCAGCAGGATGTTCTCTATGACTGACAGGTCGGCGAAGATGCCCATGTTCTCTGGCACATAGGCGATGCCCAGGCGCGCCATATCCGGCGGCGAGGTGCGCACACCGGGGCCGCCGACCGCGGCGCTGTCGAAGCCGATATGGCCCTGCGTCGCTTTCCACAGGCCCATGATGGTGCGCAGCGTAGTGGTCTTGCCGGCGCCGTTGCGGCCCAGCAGCATGGTGACGCCCGCGGCCGGCACGGACAGGTCCACACCGTGCAGTATGTGATACGCGCCGATGTGCGTGTGCACATCCTTCAGTTCCAACAAGGCTGCCGCGCTCATGTCGTTTTCTCCGGCAGGGCGGCGCCCAGATAGGCCTGCTGCACGATCGGCGAGGCGATCACCTCGGCCGGATCGCCGTCCGCCATCAGCTCGCCGTTGTGCAGCACCACGATGCGGTCCGCCAGTTCACGCACCACGTCCATCTTGTGTTCCACCAGCAGAATGGTCTTGGACCGATCGGTCTTGATTTCGCGGATCAGGTCCAGCACCACGGGCACGTCGTCCACGCTCATGCCGGCAGTGGGCTCGTCGAACATGAAGACCTGCGGCTCCAGCGCGATCAACATGGCGATCTCGAGCTTGCGCTGGTCGCCATGGGGCAGGTCGGCGGCGGCGTGGTCGCGGCGGGAGGTGAGCCGGGTGCGTTCCAGCAGGGCGTCGGCGCGCGCCAGCAGCGCGCGATCATCGTCCCAGGTACGCCAGAAGCGGATCTGACGCCAACTCAGGCCTTGCTGGCGCGATTGCAGCGCCAGCCGGACATTCTCGCGCACCGACAGCCGCGGGAACAGCTGGGTCAGCTGGAAGGCGCGGCCAAGACCGGCATGCATGCGGGCCGGCGCCGACAGGCCGGTCAGGTCGCGGCCGTCCAGGTGCACCGATCCGGCGCTGGCACGCAGCTGGCCCGAGATCAGGTTGAAGTAAGTGGTCTTGCCCGCGCCGTTGGGCCCGACGATGGCCGTCAGGGTGCCCGGGGCGAAGCGGCAGCTCACCGCGTTGACAGCCACATGGCCGCCGAAGCGGATCGTGAGCGATTGGGTTTCCAGCATGAAGGGCAGGGCTCAGCGTTTGTTCTGGATCGGCACCGCCATCTGGTCGGGCGTGATTTCCTTGACCAGGTCCTGCACCGCCCACGGCACCGAGGCGTCGTTCTTGATGCGGAAGTGATACATCGACTGCATGGCCTGGTGGTCTTGCGGACGGAAGGTCATCTTGCCCTTGGGCGTGTCGAAGCTCATGCCTTCCATCGCCTTGATCAGCGTGTCGGTGTCGCTCTTGCCGGCGGTCTTGTTCAACGCCGTCACGATGGCGATGCCGGCCGACATGCCGCCCGCGGTGAAGAAATCCGGGGGCTGTCCGTAGCGCTTCTGGTGTTCGGCCACCAGCCAGTCGTTGATCGGGTTCTTGGGGATGCCGTAGTAGTAATAGGTCGCGCCTTCCATGCCGGCCAGTGACTTGAGCGGCGTCATCGCGGCCAGGGTATTGCCGCCGGTGGCGATCTCGATGCCGAAGCGCTGCGGATCCAGATCGGCGATCTTGAACGGATTGCCGGCGCCAGCCCACAGGATGAAGATGATCTTGCGGCCGGGTTGGTCCTTGAGCGCATCGAACAGGCGCTGCGCGCCGGCGGTGAAGTCGGTGGCATTGGCCGGCAGGTATTCCTCGTGCACGATCTTGGCCTGCTTGAGCGCGCCCTTGAAGGCCTTGACGCCGTCGCGGCCGAACGCATAGTCCTGCGCCAGCATCGCGATGGAGGTGCCGGGCTGGTCGAAGGCCACGGCATTGGCGATGGCGTCCTGCGAGGAATTGCGGCCGGTGCGGAAGACGTACTTGTTCCACTTGGCGCCGGTGATCGAATCGGCGACTGCCGGTTCGACCAGCAGGATCTTCTCGTACTCCTCGGCGATCGGCAACATGGCCAGCGCCACGCCAGACGAGGTCGGACCCACCGCGATGTCGGCGTCGTCGTCGGCATAGGCCGAGGCGAGTTGGGCGCGGGCAACGTCGGGCTTGCCCTGGTTGTCTTTCTCGATCACGCGGATCTTGCGGCCGGCGACCGTCATGGTGCCCTGCGTGGCGTATTCCAGGCCGAGCATCAGGCCGTTCTGGGTCTGTTTGGCGTAGGCCTCCAGCGGTCCGGTCTTGTCGTAGACGTGCGCCACGACGAAGTCCTTGGCCACAGCGGTGGAAGTCAGGCACAGGCCGGCCAGTGCGGCGAGCAGGATGCGTTTCATGGGAGTCTCCTTGTTCTTAGCGTGCGACGGCGGCAGCGGTGGCGGCCGGCGTGGCGAGAAAGTGGCGAACGGCGTCGATCTGCGGGGCGACGTTCAAGGCCGGCGCATGGCCGCAGTCCGGGAAGTCGATGCGGTGTGCGCACGGCCCGCGCCGCGTCATGGCGTCGGCGATCTCGGGCAGCAGCAGATCGGAGTTGGCGCCGCGCAGCAATAGCAGCGGCATGCGCAGCGTGTCGTATTCGGCCCAGCGTTCGTAGTCCGCCGGATGATGCCGGAACTGGCCGACGATGGCCGGATCGTAGTGCGCCGTGACGCGGCCGTCGGGCAGGCGGCGCATGGAGGTCTCGGCCATGCGCCGCCATTGTTCGTCGCTCTGCCAGCCATAGGGTTTATAGGCGGCGCGCAGCCAGGTTTCCAGTTCGGTGACCGTGTCGAAGGCCGGCGGGTTGCCGGCATAGGCCAGGATGCGGTCGATGGCCGGCTGCGGCAGCGACGCGCCGATGTCGTTGACCACCAGGTGCGAGACGCGGTCCCGCAGCGTGGTGGCTGCCGCGTACATACCGGTAGCGCCACCCATCGAGGTGCCGACCCAACGCACCTGTTCCAGGCCGAGGCCGTCGAGCAGGGCGCGCGCCAGCAGGGCGTAGAACTCGAGCCGGTATTCCGCCACCGGATCCGGGCTCCATTGCGACAGGCCGCGGCCAATCGTGTCGGGGCAGATGATGCGGTAGTCGTCCGCCAGCGCCTGCGCCAGTTCGTCGAAGTCGCGACCCGTACGGGCCAGGCCGTGCCACATGATGAGCGCGGGGGCGTCGGCGTCGCCCCATTCGGTGTAATGCAGCTCGCGGCCCTCGCAGCGCAGATAGCGCGAAGCCGGTATGTGGCGAGCGGCCTGTGTGGGCGCGTTGGCCATGCGTCTCCTCCCGGGTTGTCCAGGTTGTATGCTTGTGGCGCTGACTATAGACTTGCGCGAGGCGCGGCCACAATGCGCCGGACCACCCGCGACACGGTGAGTCAAGAATATGTAGACGCAGGGTCAACAACACCTACCGCGCCCGCGAACCAGGAGACCGCGCCATGCCCGACACGGAATTCGTCACTTCGGCCATCGCCGGCGCCGAGCGGTACGAACAATGGCGCGCGGCGCTTTCGGATGCGTTCGGACCGTTCGAAGTGCATTGCGGTCAGGCCGGCCAGTTCGCCGGCCATGTGCGCTACGTGCGGCGCGCCAGTCTTCAGTTCAACGACCTGCACTATCAGGGACAGAGGCTGGAACGCACCGCCGGCAACATTTCGCGGTTGGACCAGGAGTTCTATACCTTCGGCCTGCCGTTGGCGGGCCCGCTGGCCGTGCGGCAACAGGGGCGTGAATTCCAGGTCGAACCTGGCTGCGTGTACCTGATGAACCAGAGCCTGCCCTACCAGGCCACCGCGCTCGGCGCCGATGGCTACCGCAGCCTGAGCGTGTCCTTTCCGCGCAGCGCGCTGTCGCAGCGCGATTCGCGCATCGGTCCCTTTTACAAGCTGCGCGTCGACGACGGCTCGCCGCGCGGCGCGATGCTGGCCAGCTACATGGATCACCTGTTCCAGGGGCTCGAAGGCTGGTCGCCGGCCGAGGCGGCCGAGCTGGGCGAACGATTGATCGACTTGATCGTGCTGTTCCTGGTGCAGCCCGGGCAGGGCCACGCCTCGCAAGCGGACAGCAGTGTGACGATCGCGCATCGCCAGCGCGCCATGGCCTACATCCGCCAGCACCTGGCTGATCCGGCGCTGTCTCCGCAACGGGTCGCGCAGGGTTGCGGCCTGTCGGTGGCATACCTGCACCGCGTGTTCCAGGCGGGCGATCTGTCGGTGGAGAGCTTCGTCTTCGACCAGCGCCTGGAGCGCTGCCGCGAATTGCTGCTGAACCCGGCGCAGCGTCACCGCGGCATCGCTGAGCTGGCGTACCAGGCCGGGTTCGCCCATCCTTCGCACTTCAGCCGGCTGTTCAGGCGCCGCTTCGGCATGTCGCCGCGTGAGTGGCGCGCCGGCCAGCAATGAAAAAGGCCCGCTTGCGCGGGCCTTGTCGCAGCGGGCCGTCGGCCCGTGGCGAAAGCAAGCGGGTCAGATGTGCGTGATGTACTTCGTGACCAGGTAGCCGTCGAACGTTTCCAGGCCGCCTTCGCTGCCGATGCCGCTGTCCTTGATGCCGCCGAACGGCGTCTCGGCCAGCGCGCTGCCGAAATGGTTGATGTTGACCATGCCGGCTTCCAGCCCGTTGGAGACCTTGGTGGCGGTCTGCAGCGAGTTGGTGAAGACGTAGGAGGACAGGCCGAACGGCAGGCTGTTGGCGCGCGCCAGCACCTCATCGGTGTCGGTGAAGCGGACCACCGGCGCCACCGGGCCGAAGGGCTCTTCGGTCATCAGCATGGCGTTGTCGGGCAGGTCGGTCACGACCGTGGGGGCGAAGAAGAAGCCCTTGCGATCCAGCGGGCCGCCGCCCACCACCACCTTGCCGCCATGCTTCTTGGCGTCGTCGATGAAGGCGCTCATGGCGGGCACGCGGCGTTCGTGCGCCAGCGGGCCCATGTCGGTGCCGGCTTCCAGGCCGTCGCCGACCTTGATGTTCTTGAGCACGTCGGAAAAGCGCGCCAGGAACTGCTCGTAGGCGCCGTTCTGGACGTAGAAGCGGGTCGGCGAAACACACACCTGGCCGGCGTTGCGGACCTTGAACTTGGCCAGCATGGTGGCGGCGCGATCGATGTCGGCGTCGTCGAACACCAGCACCGGCGAGTGGCCGCCCAATTCCATGGTGACGCGCTTCATGTGGGCGCCGGCCAGCGCGGCCAGCTGCTTGCCCACCGGCACGGAACCAGTGAACGAAACCTTGCGCACGATCGGCGAGCGGATCAGGTAGTCGGAAATCTTGGCCGGTTCGCCCCAGACGATGTTCAGGCAGCCCTTGGGCAGGCCGGCATCGTGGAACATGCGGGCGATCGCCATGACGGCGCTGGGGGAGTCTTCGGGGCCCTTGAGCACGACCGTGCAGCCGGCGCCGAGCGCGGCGGCGATCTTGCGAATAGCCTGGTTGTACGGGAAGTTCCAGGGCGTGAAGGCGGCGCAGACGCCGATCGGCTCGCGCACCACGATCTGGCGCACGTCCGGGTTGCGCGGCGGGATCACGCGGCCGTAGATGCGGCGGCATTCCTCGGCGTGCCAGTCGGCGTGTTCGGCGCAGGAGGTGACTTCGCCGACGGCTTCGGCCAGAGGCTTGCCCTGGTCCAGCGTCATGTTGCGGCCGATTTCCTTGGCGCGCTCGCGCGACAGGGTGGCGACTTTGCGCAGGATGGCGGAACGATCCATGGGAGAAGATTTCTTCCAGGATTCGAACGCGCGCTGGGCGGCTGCCAGTGCACGGTCCAGATCCGCTTCGGTGGCGTGGGGCAACTGGCCTAGCACTTCCAGCGTGGCCGGGTTGATGACGTCCTGGGTGCGCCTGCCCTCGCCGGCGATGAATTCGCCGTCGATATACAGCGCCAACTGTTCATACATGCCTGTTTTTCCTTGCGAAATAGGAGTGGATAGCGATCGCAATCGCCCATGCCAGTCTAAACCAGCTTGTACGCCGCGGGGAGATCCAATCCCCGCCGCTGGCTAGGAGCCAATGGCCAGGCACTTGCATGCGCGAGTCCGGGTGGACAAAATGGTGCATCTTTGGCTGTCTCTATAGTAGATACCTATTGTGCAACCCGTCGATACGCGTCCGCCCAGCCAGCCCAGTGCTTATTCCCGCATCTTCTTCCGTTTCATCGATTGGTTGCGCCACCGCATCGCGCAGGCCTCCCTGGTGGGGGACCACCCCATCTTCCAGAACCGCCAGTTTCCCTGGCTGGGGCGACTGGAGGCCCAGGCGCCCGCCATCCGCGCCGAACTGACCGCCTTGCTGGCCGAACGCGAGCAGCTACCTTCCTTCCATGAGCTGTCCCCAGATGTGGGCATGATCACTTCCGATGACCAATGGAAGACCTTTGTCTTCATGGGCTACGGCTTGCGTTCGGACCGCAACCTGGCCCGCTGCCCGGCAACCGCCCAGGCGCTGCGCGGCATCCCCGGACTGCGTACCGCGTTCTTTTCCATCCTGGAGCCGGGCAAGCGCATTCCCCTGCATACCGGACCCTACAACGGGGTGCTGCGCCTGCACCTGGGGCTTGTGGTGCCGGAGCCGGCCGAGCGTTGCTGGATCGAGGTGGGCGGCGAGCGCTACCACTGGAGGGAAGGCGAGGCGGTGGTGTTCGATGATCTCTATCCCCACCAGGTGCATAACGACACTGACGGCCTGCGGGCGGTCCTGTTCGTCGATTTCGAGCGCCCCTGTCGCGCACCGATCCGATGGCTCAATCGCCTGGTGCTGATGGCCGCGCCGTTCACCGACGAAATTCGCCGAGGCAAGGCCAACCACGATGCCTGGGAGCGCAAGTACTACCAGAATAAAACGGGGGCGGACTGAAGGTCGCACCCAGCGGGACGGCAGGCAGTTGTCCACAGGCGCTGTGGCGTATTTGCTCACTCTGCACGAAAGGACTTGCGCTCAAAATATAACCAGGCTAGAATGGTCAGCTTTCCCAGATTGTCGATTGGCCTGGAACTAGCCGGGCCAGCGTGTTGGGGGAATACCCGCAGGATTTCAACCCAGGGTCGTTGCGTTGCCACCGGTTGATGGTCTTCGAGGCGAAAGCTCGATGCACCAGCCAACAACAAAGCAGGGCGGCTGACCTGACGGGACCAAAACTGGCAGGAATTGCAGTGTTCCCTTTTTTGGGGAAAACCGTATTTCCAGTTAAGTTGGAACAGGAAAAATCATGATCCAAATGCAGACCACGCTGGACGTGGCCGATAACACTGGTGCGCGTCATGTCATGTGCATTAAGGTGCTCGGTGGCTCCAAGCGCCGTTATGCCGGTATCGGCGACATCATCAAGGTGAGCGTCAAAGATGCGGCTCCGCGCGGACGCGTCAAGAAAGGCGAAATTTACAATGCCGTGGTGGTTCGTACCGCCAAGGGCGTGCGCCGTAAGGACGGTTCGCTGATTCGTTTCGGTGGCAATGCCGCCGTGTTGCTCAATGCCAAGCTGGAGCCCATCGGCACCCGCATCTTCGGACCCGTTACGCGTGAACTGCGTACCGAGAAGTTCATGAAGATCGTGTCGCTGGCCCCGGAAGTGCTGTAAGGAGCCCTACGATGAACAACATTCGTAAAGGCGACGAAGTCATCGTCCTGACCGGCCGCGACAAGAAGCGTCGCGGCACCGTGCTGGCGCGCGTCGATGCCGACCACGTTCTGGTCGAAGGCGTCAACGTCGTCAAGAAGCACGTGAAAGCCAACCCGATGGCCAACAACCCGGGTGGCATCGTCGAAAAGACCATGCCGATCCACATCTCGAATGTGGCGCTCTTCAATCCCGCCACCGGTCGTGGCGACCGCGTGGGCGTGCAAGAAGTCGAAGGCCGCAAGGTTCGCGTGTTCCGTTCCAATGGTGCCGTTGTCGGCGCCAAGGCGTAAGGGGCGATAGACATGTCTCGTTTGCAAGATTTCTACAAGAGCAAGGTCGCTGGCGACCTGCAGGCCAAGTTCGG
>JACDJA010002442.1_pt1 | contig 13289 bp, 15 predicted proteins | sample 7449241 | NCBI WGS metagenome assembly JACDJA01 (sample SAMN14253289, study PRJNA609438) | sludge metagenome | isolation source: initial anaerobic sludge | collected 2018-12-20 | reverse complement strand
TCAGCTTTGAGCTTTCAGCTATTCCCAATACTACGTTGAATTGCCCACTCGATAATTTGCGGATCGCGCCCTAGTGGGGTACATAGGTATTTTGGGTTCGGGCGGATTCCGGCACGCATCAAATCCAGCCGGTCGGAATCCCAACAGGTGCTGATGGTGATATCCGCGTGGCATTTACCGTTGGTATGCCCGGAGGTGGCTTCACACAGTTGGTTAATTTCCTTGGTTGTCAGGTCTAGCCGGTTGAGCAGGTGTGTGCGAATGAAATCGCAAGCGCGTGCCCCGTGTCCGTAGTCAGAACCTTCTGATTGGCGCTGGATATCATGTGTGAAAGCGAAGTATTCGATAACCTTTTGGTTGGCTCCGTTTAGTTGTGCCAATCGCAAACCATTTTCGCGGACCCGCACCCAATGCTGGAAACCATGCAAACCCTCCCAGGGGAGTGGGTAATGCATCCTTAGAAAGTCCAGAAATTCCTGTGTGATGAGGGGGCTGATATCCATTTGTGATCTTTATTTATAATACAATCCGGCCAGTTGCATTTGTTTGTTGAAGCTGATCGTATAAATAAAAGTCTTTTTCTCATATTTTGCCTGTACGATTGCCACGGCAAAGTCTTCTGCGCTTGATTTGTCCGTTGATCCGATAACGCTTATATTCTCAATGGCTTCGAAAGAACCGCCTTCAGCCAGGTCTGCATAAATTTGTGTAAACACATCGTCGGTAATGGCTGCTGTCATTTCTGTGGTAAATAGTTGTTTCAGTCCCGCAGAATCCTGGGCATTGAGCAGGTTAACCACGTTTTCAGCAGCTTGTTTGACATCAGCCTCATTGAAATCGCTGGATAATTTGGGACTGCTACAACCTGCAAGAATGACAACGCCCAGCACAGCCAAAAAGGCTAAGATAGTTGTTAAGTTGATTGTTGATTTCTTCATTTAAAACTCCTATTTGTTCCCATCATTCCTTTTTAATTATAAAGGATATTGTTTTCCGGTTTATCCATCAGTAGATTGTTCTCTTAAATGAAAAGGACTTGCCAGAACAATTGAATAAGGGCAACGAGTTGAATAAGATGGATTGTTCTTTGAAGAGAATTGTGTAAACAAAAGTAATCCAATCAAACGTGATATTTCAGAAAAGAAGCACACTCTTTGCACAACCTGGTCTTCATTTTTTCTCACACCAACTGCTATACTTAAAGCATGATTACCATCACACCTACCATCTCCATCGATGAATCCGAGTTGCAATTCGACTTCGTTCGTGCAGCTGGTCCGGGGGGACAGAATGTTAACAAGGTCTCCTCGGCGGTGCTATTGCGTTTTAATGTAGATGAGTCAAACCTACCCGCAGAAGTCAAAGAGCGCTTGTATAAAATCGCCGGTGGGCGCATCAACAAGGATGGCGTTTTGCAGGTGCATGCGCGTCAATACCGTACGCAGGAACAAAACCGCTACGATGCCCAGGAACGTCTGGTAGAGATCCTTCGCCAGGCGTCCATAAAACCCAAACCACGCAAAGCCACTCGCCCCAGTGTGAGTGCTAGAGCAGCCCGTTTAGGGGCCAAGAAAAGACGTGCTGAGATCAAACGACTCAGGCGTTACAATCCCGAAGACTGGGAATAACTACAAGCGGCTGGCAGCTGCTTCATCCAGCATCCAAACCAGGCGTCCATCCACAGGTTGAATACGTTGGGCTGGCAACCGCAGCGGATCAGGCTCTCCTTGTAATACTTCTTGCAGGCGCTCGGCTTTACCAGTTCCACTGACCATGAAAACCACCTGTCGCGCCAGGTTTAGGATGCGAGGCGTCAGGGTAACCCGTCCGGAAGGTCTGTCACCATAATCGGCTGTGACGGTTACCACAGCTTTCTCTTCCATCTCCGCATCCAATTGTCCCGGAAATAAAGAGGCGGTATGCCCATCTGTACCCATCCCCAGTAAAACCCAATCGAAACGCGGCAACTCTTGTCCCGCATCTGCGAAAGCGTGCAATACTTGTGCATACTTTTGGGCGGCTTCTTGCCCGGGCAGATTTCCGTCAATGGCATGCACCTGTTGCGGGGAAATTTTGAGCGGATCGAGCACATCGGCTTTGAAGCGCCCGTAATTGCTTTCCTGATCTTGCGGGGGAACCAGGCGTTCATCCACCCAGAAGAAATGCATCTGCGTCCAGGGTAAGGTTGCCCGATAGGCATCGCTGCCCAGTAGATGGAACAATCCCAGTGGTGTACGACCACCCGATAAGGCAACCAATGCCTGACCGCGTTGTTGCACTGCCTGGCTGGTTGCCAATAAGAAATGTTTGGCGACTGCATCTTCCAATGCAGTCAAATTGGGATAGACACGAATATCGTGTTGCTTGTTCATACCTTATTTTTAACACATTTGTGAATAAAAGACCATGTTGGCGTAGACGCTTTAAGGTAGCTGGTACAAAGATTGCAACATATTGATTGAAACCTGTTAACGGTTACAAGAATTAGATAAAAAGGTGTCAGATGATGAATTTTTTTTACAACTCAAACCAACCAGGATTGTTACACGAATCCGAAATCATCCAGCGTATTAATTCACTCAATGCTGCCGCACAGGATATGATCAGCCTAGCCCCGGCGGAAGGGTTGGACCTTAGTAAGCGAGCTTACCAGCTAGCCACCTCTGCTGAATTTCAGCACGACCCATATCCAAAAGGTGTGGCTGACGCTCTTTTCAATATGGCCTATTTTCATCTTGAGCAGGGAGATTCGATGTTGGCGCTTGCGCAGGCCAAGGAAGCCTTCCAAATTTATAGCGAGTTGAACAAAAGTCTCAGTCAGGCAGCGGCTTTACGCTTGTTAGGAATGATTTATGTCCACCAGAATGAATTCAATAAAGCTATGAGTTCGCTGCTTAAGGCATTGGAATTTACCCGTCACCTTTCTGACCCGCGCTTGCTGGGGGAGATTACCCTGACCATTGGGCAAACCTATTTGGCTAGCGATCAACTGGAACCTGCTCTGATGGAACTCAAAAAAACCATTGCGCTCTTCCAGCATGCTGATCTTTTTGTGCAGCTCAGTTTTACCTACAATTACCTCGCTTCGGCTTACAAAATGCTTGGAGATGATGAAGTTTTTGAACAGTACCTGCGGCGTTCTGCAGAATTGGCGGATGATTTAAGGGTTATACCAGTGCGAATTGACAACTTTCGTCAGAATGGCCAGAATGAATTACGCAAAGGGAACCTGGAGACCGCCAGCGAATATTTTGCCCAGGCTCGCCAGTTGGCAGAACATCATGGCTACCAGTCGGAGATGATAGCCTGTGATATCTGGCTCAGTGAAGTAGACCATTACCAGGGAAATCTGGATGCGGCAGTCGAGCGTTTGCTGGCTGCCAACGCCCGTGGTCAATCTATTCATTATGAAAATGGCTGCCTGCAGGCAGATCGGAAACTGGCGCAGCTTTACGCAGAGCTGAACGATTATCAAAAGGGATTTGAGCATTTCCAAAGTTTTTATCAAATTGAACTGCGTATTAAAAACGAAAAAGATGATTTAAAATATAAAACCCTGGAAACCATTGTGCGTACAGAAGCTCTCCAGAAGGAAGCTCGTATCATTCAGAATAAAAATGATCAGATTGAAAAAGAGATTTCGGAACGTAAGTGGGTTGAAGAAGCGCTGCGCCAGAGCGAGGACAAATACCGGCGGGTGCTCAATCTGGATGCTACCACAAACGTTAACACCTTGCGTTATTTTTATGAGTTAACTGAACAAGAAATCCAGCGCGTGAACCGCTATCCACACCCGCTGACCATGTTGATTATGGATATCGACCAATTCAATGCTGTCAATAAGCGTTTTGGGTTCGTGGTTGGTGATCAGGTGTTGCAATGGGTTGCGCGCCGATTGAAAGATCTTCTCAGGGCTGTAGATGTAATTGGACGCTATGGCGGAGATGGATTCATTATATTACTGCCAGAAACCAACCTGGAAAACGGCCGTATTGTGGCCAACCGTATCTGCCAACACTTTGCAGATGCTGATTTCGAGGTTGCCGGAGAGAAACTCTCGCTGACTTTTCACGCCGGGCTAGCGGAATATGAAAAAGATATGCCGGTGGATGTTTTTATCCAACACACCAATCAGGCATTCGAGACAGCCAAACACAGCGACCAGCAATCTATTGTGCTCTGGGATGAAATCAAGGATCAACCTGAAAATCATTAAATGATTTTTCGTCAACAAAAAACCAATCCGCCAATTTTACTTAGATTCGGTTAAAATGAAGGTATCAGAAATTGGTGGTGTGGGATGAAACAATCAAAAATTCAGGTCTTACAACAGAAAATCGATCAAATTCAGGATCCATTGGAAAAGGTAAAGCAATTGAATGAGCTGGCTCTCGTTTTAGAGGACAGTAATCTTTCCTATGCTATTCGAGTGGTTGATGAAGCAGTTGTCCTATCGCAAAGCCTGGATGAATCCCAACTGGATGTTGCTGCAGTGGTGGCAAATAGCCTGTTTACGCGCGGTTTACTAAATCTGGAGACAACCAATTTTGAACTGACCATTTCCAGCATCTATCAGGCTTTGCCCCTCATCAACCAGATCAATGATGATAGCCTGAAAGGACGAGCGCTGGAAGTGCTGGCCAAAGCAAATTTTGCGTTGGACAATGTCCCGGAAGGTTTTGAATTTTCCTGGCAGGCTTTAAGCTTTTACGAAACCCTTTCCGATCGTCGCTGGGTGGCGGGGCTCTACAACCTAGTGGGACGACAATATTTGGATATGGGGCAACTGGAATGGGCAGAACGCTATTTCCAGCAGGCTTTTGATCAAATGGAGGGTTTGCCGATCAATAAAACGCATGCAGATATTCAACTAAACCAAAGTTTATTGAATACGCGGACCGGTGATTTTGAGCAGGCAGAGCGGCTTGTGCATACAGCAATTAAAATCTATCAAAAATTTGACGCCAATGATAAATTAACCAAAGCATTGGTGACGCATGCACAAGTGCATGAAACTTTGAAAGATTACGAAAGCGCTCTTGAAAATCTGAATCAGGCCTTACAAATCAGCGAGGAATATGGACTTCTGTATAGAAAAGTGCGCGTGTTATCGGAAATTGGACAAATTGCATTGGAAAAAAAGGATTATGATTCTGCATTCAGTAACCTTCAGGCAGCTTTGAAACTTTCTGATCAGCTTAATATACTGCACGAAGCCATCCGGATTCATCGCTCACTGGCGCGTGGGTACAAACAAGTTGGCAGTCTTAATAAATCCCTTGATCACTTCGAGAGTTTTTATCGTTATGAGAAGCAAATTGAAAAAGAACAGGATGTACAGCGTATCCGCAGTCTGGAAATTATGCATCAGGTAGGGCAGACACAAAAAGGTTCGCAACTGATGGGTCATGAGAGCCGTAATTTACGGGAGCAGCTCAAACTGGAGCGCACATCCCAATCGCCAACACCAACCCAGATCACTGATCCATTGACTGGGTTATTGAATCGCAAACATTTTTTCACAATCCTCGAGAAAGATCACCTCAATGTTGAACATTATGGAAAAGTCATATCGATGATCATGATGGATGTTGATCAATTCAGAAAGGTCAACCAGGAAAATGGAAATTTGATTGCTGACCAAATGTTGTTAGATCTGGCACATTTGATTCGGGATGAATTCAGGCCGCGCGATCTGGTTTGGCGCATCAGTGGCCAGGAGTTTGTGATCCTTTTACCCAATACTGATTGTAAAGATGCTCAAATTCTGGCAGAAAAACTTCTCCAGCAGGTACGAGAGCATACCTTTCTGGTTAATGGGAAGAAAATTCAGATCACCATCAGTCAGGGTGTTGCCTGTACTGGGGCGGATCAGGAAAAGCGAGTGGATATGCTTTTGGAGCATGCCAATAAGGCCTGGTCAATTGCCAAGCAGCAAGGTGGAAATCAGGTGGTTATCTGGCGTTCGCCAAATCCCAAGGACGAGCATTAAAATAGTCTGAACCAATCGGTACCAAAGATGATAGATCCGGCAATGATCAGGAAAATAATTACCAGAATCACGCCGCATCCACACCCCATACAGCCCTGACCGAAACCAAAACGTTTCTGCAACCATTCGAAAACTTTATCGAGTAAAAAAAGCTTGAGTAAGCCTCCCAAACAACCGCTTCGACTATCCATGTTTTAGTTCCTTTCACAACAGCAGGATTCTGATTCCACCAGTACTTATAAATTTTATCATTAGATTCCGCTGTCAGTTAAAGCATTGAATGGACTTTGGTGTCTTTAAGGTTTGAAATGGTATGGCATCAAATGCCGGAAATGATAAAATATTCACAGGCTTTGAATAGGAGAGCGTATGTCAACCCGTTTAGAATTCATTGAATTTATATGTGATCAGATTGCTGATTGTGGAACAATTCGATACAGAAAAATGTTTGGTGAATTCATGGTGTATGTAAATGATAAGCCGATCCTATTGGTATGTGATAACACCGTTTATGTAAAAATGCATGCTATTCTGGAACCGCTGATGCATAATTCTGAACGCGGATTTCCTTATAAAGGCAGCAAAGAGCACTATATTTTGGATATTGATAATGCTGAATTTACGAAACAGATCATTGATATGCTTGAACCCATAACGCCAGTACCTCTAAAAAAAAAGAAATCCTAATAAATTTTGCATAGATTGGGAAGCTGGATCTGGTAAGGGTCATTAATTTGTTTGGATTTGACCAGAGAATATTTTAGGAAAGTAAGAGAAAATGGAAATTGTAAGAAGCCAGGATTGTGGCAACTCCCCAAAGAATCAACTTGTTGAAGCCCCGACGATTGCATTGTTAACCGGCGAGTTACGGAAGGATTCTGATATAGTGACCGAAGTTGTGCAATGGAATATCGTGGGTGTGAAATCTTTGTCTGGGAGGATAGCAATACAGGCAGAAATTGAAACCATTCGTAGTCGTTCGATTTTGAAATTGAGTGTCGAGCATGCCATCACACAGGGCAAAGCTGGGGCGGATTATTTTGCCTGGTCTCATTGATAATTTTGAAAGGGCTTTTGGATACGCTCAGCGCTTTGGCATTTTCTGGGTGGATTTTGAAACGCAAGAACGCATTATTAAAGATAGCGGCCATTGGTTTACAGAAGTAATCCAATCCAACGCGCTTAACTGACCAAGAAGTTAGATAATTGTTTGCCTTCCTCGAGGTTTGATGTAGAATTAATTTTAAGAGGAAAGCTATGATATCTGAAGCAGATGTTTACCACCTTGCTCAATCTCAATTTCCAGAAAACAAAATTTCATGGGTAGAAGATCTGGGTACCTGGGTACGTCAGAATTTCCGTGTTCATTTCAATGATCGCAATCCAGTTGTCTATAAATTTCACGTTAATTCTGATTGGAGTGATAGCAGTGTGCATGAATATCGGGTTACCGAGCTGCTCAAGAAAAATGGACTGCCAACTTCCGACGTTCTACTAGTGGATGATAGTCTCCAGGAAATAGGACATGCTTATATTGCGGTTGAACAGGGTTCGGGTGAGCGTCTCGATCGCTTAATGCGCTTGAAACCAGATACTCAGATCAGTGCTATGTATCGTGGTATCGGCCGCTTTTATCGCCGCCTACATGCTATTCGGGGAAAAGCATCCGGAGTCTGGGTTGATAACCCCGACCAATTGTTGGATGTTTCTCCAACAGATTTTCTGTTTGAAAATGAAATCGTGGGTGGCAGTGGGGCTGATCTGGTTAGCAAAGGGATGATCAATAAGCTCGTGCACCAGCGCATGATAGATATCTGGCAGGCAAATTTGCCGTACTTAAAGAATCACCAACAGGTAATGGTGCATGGCAGTCCCTTCCCCTGGACGATCTACCTGGAAAATCAGGGATCCGATTGGCATGTCACCCACATCACTGGTTTAGGGGATACATTCTGGTGGGATCCGGCCTATGATCTGACATTTTTAATTGAGCCACCCTTCACCTTTATGTTTGATCAATGGCGCATTGCTTTTCTGCAAGGATATGGGGCAAAACCGGAAGTACGCCGTTTGATGCTCTACCGGCTTTTACAGATCTTGTGTGCAGTTAATAATGTATATATGCAGCCGCAAGGCGAACAATCAGAAACCTGGAAGCAAAGCGCGTTAAACGCTATTCCAGGTCTGCTCAAGAGCCTCGAAACGACCTTAAAATAAACTCAGGTCTTCTTTCAGAGAAAACAAATCACGGAATTGAAAGCAGTTAATTTTATGTGGAAGTTTGATGCTGCAAGCGCCGGTTCATGCTGATGAGAATGATCAGATTAGTCCCAAATAAAGCTACCAAAACGAACACCCCAATCTGTCCCAATATCACTGGCAGGTTGCTCATTTCCTCTGACATGGGCATAATCGGCACGATGCCGGATAATAATGCGAAAAAATTCCATAAACCATGGATGCTGACCGCACCCAGGTAAGCCAGGATTGCTCTTCCCCACTGTTGGCTGTAGAAAGCACTGGCCAATCCCCAACCTACTAATCCAGAAAGTGTAACATGTAACAATCCGGTGCCAGTACGGCCGAACAACAATATCAACCATTCTGAATCTGCCGGAATTCCAACCGCTCCCAGGCTTTCCAACATGGCGAAGCAAGCGCCAGCGATTAAACCACCCACAAAACCCTGGGAGGGCGTCAGGCGTTTGCCTGCCAGAAACCACATTGCCATGGGTTTGAAAAATTCTTCGATTAAGGGCACCAGCACAGCGATCAACAGAATGCTGCCATTCAGGAAAATTGGCCGTCTGAAGAGATTGGTTAGCAGTTTTTCCATCTCTAGAGGATCCATTGACCCAGTGGAGAATTGTTCTCCTAAGTTCATCAATTGAGATAGTAACTCAGGTTGGCCAGCCAACCAGACTGCGATGATGATAAATATGAAAATAAATAATATCAGTTCTGCAATCAATACAAGCGGCATCATAATTGAAAAATTGAATGCCACCGCCCCCCAGACACGTGGTTGGTTTCCCAGACTGAGGTTTCTGGAACCGATCCAGAAGAAGAACAGAATCGGCACCAATACCAGAGGAATCACCATTAATGAGGTCAGCAGGTTGAGCACCTGATGACGGCTGGTGAGGATAACACCCACAATGGATAAGATCCAGATTACAAAAAGGCTAGCTTGAATGATGCGCTGGGTGGGGACGCTCAAAGCCGGCATGACCTTTCCCTGTAAATGAAATACAGCGCTGATAAACGCCAGCAGACAAGCCAGGGCAACCAGCAGCGAGGTCCAACCGATCACCAGCATTAAACCGGCTTCATCGTTGGTTGCCTGATCCAGTACGCCGCTGAAGAGCCCAAACACCAACAGCAGCCCACCAGCCAGCAGACTACTCAAAAAGCCCAGGCTGCTGATGACAACCTGGGCAATTGCATAAATTTTCGCTCTTCCTTGTAAACCTGATCCTGCAGCCATTATTTTTCGGTAATGGTAATGGAGAGAATCTTATCCAGCGATTCAGCAGCCACCCCTTGCTGCGGATCATTTGCGTTCAATTTGGTGACCACATCCATGCCATCAATCACTTTCCCGAAGACGGTGTAACCACCATCCAGTGAAGGTTGGGCGGCGTACGTGATAAAAAATTGACTGCCGTTGGTATCAGGACCGGAATTGGCAACCCCCAAAACGCCTTCCGAATCGAATTTCAAATCCGAGATTTCATTCATGTATTCGTAACCGGGACCACCCATACCGAGACCGCTTGGGTCACCTACTTGTGCCATAAAGCCCGGGATGACACGATGAAAATCTACATTATTGTAGAAACCTTGCGATGCCAGGAATACAAAGCTATTGACAGCCAGCGGGGCTTTATCCGGGTAAAGTTCTACAGTGATGTCACCTTTGGTGGTGGTGATGGTGGCTTCATATTTTTTGGAAACATCCACCGCCATCGGAGGACATTCCGTGTAACGTTGCTTGTCGAGGTCAACCAGTTTCAGAATACTGGACAAGGTCTTGTAATCATATGAAGCTGTGTAAGGAACCCCGTTAATGACGATGAACACGGTTGGTGTACCACTGAGACCAATATTTTCTGTGGCATCTATGAAGGAGAGGTTAACCTTATTTAAAACGGCTTCGCTATTATAGTCTTCTTCAAATTTAGTCAGATCCAAATCGAGTTTTTCAGCCAATCCGCGCGCATAATCAAAAAAACCATCCACAGAAACTGAGTCCGATGCCCATTCTTGTTGTTCAGCAAACAACAGGTCATGCATTTCAAAGAATTTTCCTTGCATGCCGGCTGCTTCTGCGGCCCGGTGGGCCGGGAAAGCTTTGGCGTGCAGGCTGGGCAATGGTAAATGGCGAAATACCAGATTGACTCTATCCGCATTATCCTGATAGAACTGTTCCAATTGGGGTGCCGCGAGAGCGCAGTATGGGCATTGGAAATCGCTATACTCGATTATGGAGATCTCAGCATCCGGGGAGCCCATGATCCAATCATCTGCGCTGGCCATCGGGATCGGTGGAATTTGATCGGCTGGGATTTCCGGAATCAACTGTTTCAGGTTACATTCTGTAATTTTGCCGCCCAAATCGGGATTAAAAGGTTCAGCGGGTTGTTGCACCAAAATCTCATTCTCTGGTCCTATTTCCGCAAGTGTTGGTTCTACTTTTGGTTGGCAAGCACTCAGCACGAGCGATGCAACAATCAATATGACAAATAAAGTTCCAAATTTTTTCATTAAAGGGTTCCTACCTTTCTTGATATCCCTTCGTTTTATTTTTTACGAATTCAGCTTCAACGACTTTTCGCAGATCTCTCTGCACATCATCAAAGGATTGAGCAGCGTCCACGATCCGCCAGCGCTGCGGATCTTGCGCTGCCAGCGTCAAGTATCCCTCACGAACGCGTTGATGGAAAGCTAATGCATAAGCATCCAGACGGTTCCATTCGCCTCCGCTGTGGATGCGGCGTTGCAATCCGATTTCAACATCCAGATCAAGCAGGATGGTTAAATCCGGATAGAGTCCGCCGGTTGAAAAATCAATCAATTTCTTCAAAGTGCTCTGATCGAGACCATGCCCAAATCCTTGATATGCCAGGGTTGAATCAGCATAACGGTCACAGAGCACAATCAACCCTTGCTTGAGATTTGGCAGAATCACCTCTTCCACATGTTGTGAACGAGATGCCAGATACAAAAGAATTTCCGTCCTGGGGTGCATGGCGGTATTTTCAAGGGAATGCAGGATTGTACGAATTTGATCGCTGATCCGAGTACCGCCGGGTTCGCGGGTGGTAAAAATATTATATCCTTGCTCGCGCAACCAATCTGCGAGAACCGGCATTTGCGAGCTTTTTCCACTGCCTTCTGGCCCTTCCAGGGTAATAAACATAGTTATCCTATTCGCGAAAGATGCGCACACGCCGGTTGGGGTCTTTCCCATAAGAATGGGAGACTAACTGAGACTGGCGGGCCATCTCATGTTGTAAGCGCCGAATGGCAGCAGATGCTGGTGGTAAATCTGCCCAGCGTTGCCCGTTCATAACCGCACGAATGCCATCTTCTGTCACCTGCGAGGCATATTGCCAATCATCGCTTTGCGCATACGAACTATTATTCAGGTTATAGACTTCCATCAATGTCTTTTCCATTTGATTAATGGTGTTCGAGCGCAGGAAATACAGCGGGACACCTCGCTCTTCAGCCGCGATCAATACTTGTTGGCGCGAGCGATAGTAGGTGCGTAATGTCATAATAATATCTGCTTCTTCGGGAGAACGTACAATCAATGCGGGCACAGACAAACGTTTGGCAGCCTGTTCCAAGCGGTTACGCGCCACGCCATAAGGGAAAATTTTGATGGTGCGCATGCGGCCCGTTTCAGGATCGTTGATTTCTGGCACGCCAACTTTCTGTTGAGGTCGAGAGCGCGAACGGTCACTTTCGCTGCTACGGCGCATACCCTGTTGTGAGATAGAACCACGGGCTGTAATCGCTGGGGCTGCAGGTTTTTCAATCTTGATTTCGTTATTTTCATTACGGAAACGTATTTCAGGCGGAATTGGATACCCACGTAGTAGCGAATCAACCGCTTCGGAAACATCTTCCCGAATGGCCATCCGATTACGTTCTTGAATTTCGACCAACACATCGAAGGTGGGTGGTGAACGGCGTTCGAGCACAGTTTTCTGAGTACCACGGCGCCGGGCTTCTTCGTCTGAAAGGGTGACTGATTCAATTCCACCAATCAGATCTGAAAGTGTTGGGTTTAGCAACAAATTCTCCAGCGTGCGACCATGAGCCGTGGCAATCAACTGGACACCACGTTCGGCAATCGTCCGCGCTGCCAAAGCTTCCAGTTCACGCCCGATTTCATCAATTACGATAACTTCGGGATTATGGTTTTCAACAGCTTCAATCATAACCTCGTGTTGCAAGGATGGTTTGGCAACCTGCATGCGGCGTGCCATTCCCACAGCAGGATGGGGAACATCGCCATCGCCACCGATTTCATTGGAGGTATCCACAATCACCACGCGTTTTTTTTCTGCCAGAATACGGGCAGCTTCACGCAGTAAGGTAGTTTTTCCGATACCGGGTTTCCCCAGCAGCAATACGCTTTTTTCAGATTCGATTAAATCCTGGATGATGTCGATTGTGCCATAAACTGCACGGCCTACACGGCAAGTCAGCCCAACTACCTGTCCGCGGCGGTTGCGAATGCCCGAGATACGATGGAGTGTACGCTCAAGTCCGGCACGATTATCAGCGTCAAAATTACTAATGCGGGAGATCACATAGTCAATATCCGCATGGGTGACTTCCTGTTCAGATAAGGCCACTTCCTCATCCACAAAACGGGCTGTTGGTGTGCGGCCTAAATCCATGACAATCTCTATTAAGTTGTCGCTATTATCTGCTTCTCCAAGTGCTTTGGAAATCTCCGGGGGGAGAACTTCCATCAGCGCCTGGAGATCATCTGTTATTTTTCTTTGTTTCATTCGTCCTTAAAAAATCCTGTTTATTAATTTGTCTAACAGGTATTCACCTGCTTTTCTTTTCAATATCATCATTCGACCACAATCAAACATATCAGATTATTCTTAGAATGACGTTAACTTTTATCATTTAGATGCGATTATATCATTATTAGCACCATTTGAATCTTTTTGAAAACACATACCCGCCCTTTTTAATGATTATATACCATTATTTCTTGCTTGAGTTATGTACAATTGGCGATGTAGGCTCAGTGCCGTGTGCTTTT
>JACDJA010002440.1_pt1 | contig 13297 bp, 8 predicted proteins | sample 7449241 | NCBI WGS metagenome assembly JACDJA01 (sample SAMN14253289, study PRJNA609438) | sludge metagenome | isolation source: initial anaerobic sludge | collected 2018-12-20 | reverse complement strand
AGCGACACTATGCCACCAAAGAAAAAAAGCCTGAAATTACGATTTTCCAGTGCCCTGAAGGCAAAGCCAACTTTGTGTAGGTATGAGCGTATGTCGAGGTAGCGATACAAAAGTTATTATGGTTTCGGGTGTTAAATGCGCAAATTGAAAAAACAGCAATCAGCAGGTATTAAAACCTATTGCCTGCTAATTGCTGCATTATAAAGTACTTAAGTAATAGAAACTACGCTTCTAAAATAGCTTTCACGCCGGGTAGTTCTTTGCCTTCAATATATTCGAGCATGGCGCCGCCTCCTGTAGAGACATAGCTCACCTTGTCGGCCAGGTCGTATTTGTTTATAGCCGCAACAGAGTCGCCACCACCCACCAGCGAGTAAGTTCCAGAAGCGGTAGCTTTAGCAATGGCATGCGCAATAGTACTGGTTCCGTTGGCAAAGTTGGCGAATTCAAATACACCCATGGGGCCATTCCAAAGGATAGTTTTTGAAGAGAGAATTACTTCTGTAAATTCGGCAATCGTTTTGGGGCCGATATCCAGTCCCATCCAGCCGTCAGGAATCTCACCGGCAGCGCATGTTTTTTGTTGTGTATCATTTTTAAACGCATCAGCGGCAACGGTATCCACCGGAATAAGGAGTTTTACGCCTTTGGCTTTGGCCTTTTCAATGGCTTTTCCAGCTGTTTCAATAAGATCTTCTTCCACCAGTGAGCTACCTACTTTTCCGCCCATGGCTTTGATAAAGGTAAACATCATTCCGCCTCCAATTACCAGGTTGTCAACCTTATCAATCAGCGTGTTGATGATTTCTATCTTACCCGAAACCTTAGCACCGCCAAGCACAGCAGTGAAAGGACGTTCAGGGCTTTTTGTTACCTTTTCAAGGTTCGACACTTCATCCTGCATCAGGTAGCCAAAGAGGCTGGCTCCGGGGAAAAACCTTACGATGATGGCCGTTGATGCATGTGCGCGGTGTGCAGTTCCGAAAGCATCGTTCACATAAACATCGGCAAGCAGCGCTAACCTCTTGGCAAAGACTTCGTCACCTTTGGTTTCTTCTTTGTGAAAACGGAGGTTTTCGAGCAGCAACACTTGTCCGGGCTTCAGGCTAGCAGCTTTTTCAACCGCTTCAGAGCCTACACAATCGTTGGCGAACAGCGGTTTTTGACCCAGCTTCTTTTCCAAAACAGGAAGCAGGTGTCTGAGTGAGAAACGGTTTTCAGGTCCATCTTTTGGGCGGCCCAGATGCGACATCAAAATCACAGCGCCTCCTGCTGCAAGGATTTTCTCAACGGTAGGCATTGCTGCCCTGATTCGTGTGTCGTCCGTAACCTCAAATTTATCATTCAGGGGCACGTTAAAATCAACGCGTACCAACACTTTTTTGCCTTTTAAGTTAAATTGATCAATATTCTTCTTCATGCTATCAGTTATTTATGGGTGTAAAATTATTATATTCTATTAAACTAACTTTCAAACCGTTAAAGCAAAGATACTGCTTCGTAGGATTCCAAAGGTAAGTCTTGATTCTTTTATTTTCAAGTGATATTGCAGGTATATTTAGCATCAGGTGTACAGAAGTACTTTCGGCCAGACCGGATTCAAAAAAAGCCTGCAACGAAAAACTGTCATAAAAATGATAGCCTTGATCATCTGAAATATCAAGCACCACCGAAAGGCCGGGATTTACTGTTTCTGCCTTTAGCTGCGCGCCAAATGCCAAAGCAAGTCCGATACCAGGTTTTTGGACGAAAAGACTGTCAACCAGGATCATATATTCTTGATTTATTGGAAGGCAAGCAGTCAGGGAGTCTTTGGCAACCAAGCTTCTAAAGTTGTTCTGTTCTTTCGTAATAAGCAAATGCTGCTTTTGTATCAGGCATAAATCTTCAAAAGAAAGTGCTTGGCCAACAGCTTGTTTTTTATACAACCCAATTTTACCATTATTGGCTACAGGAATCAATCGGCTCGCCAGTTCGGGATAGTTTCGCAGCACATCGCTGGCCAAAAAACGATTTTGAATCACTACCCAATCCACCTCAAAAAGCATTGCTTTTTTCAGGTTTTCGGCATTGGTATTGATTACCGTATAGCCTTTTCGCGCAAGCAAAATTAGCGGCACATTGGTGGTGTAGGCATCCAGCACGAGTATTTTCGCATTGGGTGAAACACCGGCAGCATCCAACAATTTGGCGCCGCCCTCAAAATTTAGTCGCGTTATTTCTGTCCTGTCCCAACTTTTAAAAGCATAACGTTGTTGTTGATTTTGCTGTGTACTATGCAACATCCACAAAACAAGCACGTTAGTTACAAGCACAGCAGACCATTTTCGCCAGCTCTTGTCTATCTTAATTTTGGAAAAGCCCAAAGCCGAGAGCAGCAACAAAGGTACAAAAAAGCTGTCCAGGAAATAATAGTCGTGCGCCGGAAACTGTTTAGCCATTGCCAACAGATAAGCCAGCGATGCAAGCAGCCAAAGCAGTGCGATCAGCAGCAATTGACTAAACCAGGAGGCTTTGACTTTTGCAAATAAAACGGGTAAAAGTAGCATTCCGGCAGCCAGTACGATCCATTGTGGCAGACTAAAATAATCCAGCTTCCAGTTGCTCCAGGCTTGTGCAATCAGACTTCGGGCGCCGACCAGCGAGGAAGCTGGCATCAATTCTCCGATAAACAGCGATCCATAGTGGAAGCTGAGGTATTTATTGTAAGTGTGATAACTGCCAATAAGCACTAAGGCAATTAAATAGCTCAACAATTCTACGCGAAGCTTTTCTTTTTGCTGCCAGCCAAACCAGATGCTGCTGAGCATTACTGACAACAGCGTCATCACAAAAGGCTTGCGAACCAGCGCTGCCAAAGTGAACAATCCAAGGCTGATAAAAAAGTATTTTCGACCTCTGTTACGCAGGTAACGAAGCAGTTGCCACAATGCCGCAAAAACCAGTGAAACTGCCGTAACGCTTGGGATAAACCCATTGAGGTAATAGCTGAAAACCGGTGCAGCAAAAGCTATTATCAGCACTAAAACGGCAATCGGATAAGCCATATTGGCCAGCCGCAAAAACCGAAAAAAGCTGAATAAACCCGCAAGTCCGATCAGCAGTATTAACGTGCGAAAGATAAAGGGCGACGGGCTGCCATTAAACCACATCAAGGCGGCGGCGAGGTATTCTACAATCGGAAAATCAACGCTGGTTATGCCCTGCGGATTTTGAAGTGGCGTGGCAGCTTCAAACTTAGGCTGTAGGTTGAGCGTAGCAGGATGAAAAAAATCAAAATTATTTTCTAAAAAGCCGATAGCCAGGGAATAGCGGTCGCTTTGTGTCCAGGCATGAACATGAGCGGGAAAGTCGTTTTGACATGTACGAAAAAACAACATTGCCGTCAACAACAATATTGCGGCAGGAAATAAGTACTCTTTCCAAAAATTCGCGCGGCTTTGTAGCATAGTAGCTGACAAAATTAAGCAAAAGGGCAGTGACAATCGCGCAGTTTAAAACTTTGTGTGGGAGGAGAAATTGCAAACGGTTGCGAGGGAGGGATTCAAGAGATTCAAAAATTCAATCCGATGTCGGTGTTTCTTATTTGAAGATTTGAGAGATTTGAGAATTTGAATTGCTACTCAACTACCTCATTTTCTTGATTTTGGAACTAAAGGTGATTGAGTCGAGAATGCCGGAAATGAGAATTTGGTGATCGGTTGGCGATTGGGTTGGCAGCGGATGTTGCTAGATAGTTACACGGAGTGGGTGCTCCGCGGAAAGGCAAACTACCAATATCGCCTAAGTAGCAAAAGCGCTTCATCATCAAAAAATAATTCTGAACCAAGGCAGCAGGTCTCATCTGTTTCCGTAAATTAGCGGATATTTTTTACTATGTTCAGTCTGGAAGGATATATCGTAATTGCCGTCCTCTTATTTTTGGTGGTCTCGCTCTATTTCAACAAGATAGGTCCCGGATTTACCTTTATGATCGGCATTGCTATCCTGGGAATGTTTCGCATCATTACACCGGCAGAAATCCTGGCAGGCTTTGCTAATGAGCAAATTGCTGTGGTAGTGATGATGCTACTACTGGGCGACATCATAAGAAAAAGTGGGGTGCTCGACCGGCTATTTGAGCGCACTTTTGCGGGTTCCCGTTCATATCGCAGCTTTTTGGCCCGTATGATGCTGGTAGTTGCCGGTTTTTCAGCCTTTCTCAATAATACGCCGCTGGTAGCCATTATGATGCCATACGTGAGTAGCTGGAGTAAAAAACACAATATCGCTCCTTCCAAACTGCTGATTCCACTGTCTTATGCAGCTATCCTGGGTGGAAGTGCCACACTTATAGGCACCTCAACCAACTTGGTGGTTGCAGGTATGGTAACCGATCAGTTTATGGTTGAGGGACTTGAGCCGCTGGAAATTTTCGACTTCACCCTGGTCGGATTCACGATGATTATCCTGGGTTTTGTATATATGATGCTTGTTGGCCATCGCCTGTTGCCCGACAGAAAACATGCCATTGAGGCCATGGAAAATCAAAATCGCGAATATATTGCCGAAGTGCGTATCGTGAATAGCAACGACTATGAAGGCAAAACAGCAGAAGAATCGGGGCTGCTTACAATGAAAGGCCTCTACCTGATGGAAATTTTGCGCAAAGGTCAGTCCATCAGGCCAATAACGCCTTCTACCCTGCTTCAGAAAGAAGATATTTTGCTATTTGCTGGCGAAACTGAGGTTATCACCGAAATGGTTGCTTCGCGCAGTGGCCTCCAACTGGCGCAGCTTGGCATGTACGCCAAAAAAGCACTCACCAATGTGATTGAAGTAGTGGTGAGCTACAATTCTACGCTGATATCCAAAACAGCGCGTGAAGCAAATTTTCGGGCTAAGTTTGATGCCGCCATTATCGCCATACATCGCAATGGCGAACATATTTCGGGCAAGTTGGGCGACGTGAAGCTGGCTGCCGGTGATGCCCTGCTGTTGGTTGCCGGACAGGATTTTACCCAACACGCTATCGACTCGCACGATTTTTATATCATCAGTAAAATCAGAGAGCTAAAAAAACAGCCTTTCTATAAACAATTTGTGCTAATTGGCGGAACATTAATCGCCATTATTGCAGCAGCTTTGGGCTTCGTAAAACTCTTTACAGCAGTGCTGGCCTTGGTGTTGCTTGTTACACTCATCAATATGTTATCGCCAAAAGACATCGCCAAAAGCATCGACTTCAACTTACTGCTAATTATCGCACTCTCGCTGGCACTGGGCACAGCCATGATAAAATCTGGCGTGGCTGCCGTGTTTGCTGATTTTGCCTTTGGAATTTTTAGGCCGTTTGGTATTGTGGGTATTTTGGTAGGCATATTTGCTATCACCAATTTTATGGGCTCTTTTATCACCAATAAGGCAGCCGTAGCCATTGTTTTTCCTATTGCGGTGAGCATGGCGCTGGAGCTGGGTATCAATCCAAAACCATTTATTCTAACAGTAGCCTTTGCTGGTGCAGCAAGCTTCCTAACGCCTGTCGGCTACCAAACAAACCTGATGGTTTATGGCCCAGGAGGTTATAACTTCAAAGATTTCTTCAAGATTGGCCTGCCGCTAACCATAATCTATATGATTGTTACTGTGCTGGGACTGGTTTATCAGTATGATATTAGTTTGTATTAGGATTCAAAGATTCAGTGATGTAGTGTAGATAGTTTGTGTGTTGAAAACTAAGGTGATCAAGCGAAGTCGAGAGAACCGGGATGAAAGATTCAAGACTCAAAAATTCAAGGACTGAGTGTAGTTAGCTTGCATGATAAAACATGATGGTTTGAGGATTCACCTCTTAGCAGTCGGTAAGCAGGTTTGAGGATTTGAGGGTTTGGAAATTTGAAGACCTCGACGCTGCATTAGTTTTACGTCTTTCTTGAACTTATTGGTATAAACTAACTGAAACATCAGATACCAAGTTGTTCGAAAAGTTCGTTGGAATCTTTTACCTGCATTTCTTTTTCGCAACATCAAGCATTGCGCTCAAGGTTTCTTCATTAGGTGTTGGCTCATTAACCAGCCTGGCGGTTTCGTGATTAGTCTCGTCTTTAGAAGACGAGACTGTAATATAATTCCACGGAGCGGATGCTCTGAGGAATGGAGATGTTTACTTGGAGTTGAGTGAGGATTACACCCGTGCGCCTTTCGAGGAAGATGGACTCACAATTTCGTGAGCAGCGGATGCGGCAGGATAGTTCCACGGAGCGGATGCTCCGCGGAACAAGATTCAAAAGCTTATAAATGTTATTATGCTTGCTTTGTAAAGCCTAAATATCCCTAAAGTCCTTTTTCTTGTTAAGCTTGAGGTCTTGCAGCACCGAGGCTTTTACGTTGATGCTAAAGTTCCAGCTTTGGCGTGCGCCAAGGGGTATCCAACTAAAACGCATCTCCCAGCAGTGCAGGTCGCGATAAATATTCACGGAGGTGTAAGAAAGATCGTTGGCTTCAAAGTCCCAGCCGGTGCGGAAGGTGAATTTCCATTTGGGCGTTACATTTACTTCACCTGAAACGTTGAGCGTTTGCACAATCCTGCGTTCGTCACTTTTAATAAAATTGAGGTAGCTGATGTTGTTGTCATAACGCAGGGTGTAGTTGAGAGCCAGCGACCAAGGAACCGACCAATCCACGTAATCATCAGGATTAGCATTGATTTGCGCCAGCTCTTCTTCAGATCCAAAGCGCGAATCACGCAGCTGGCTTTGTTCGGCAGGCGGCGTTTTCGTATCTTTTTTCTTTGCAAAATCCGACTGACGAAGATTATAATTAAGACCAAAACTCCAACTGGATTTCGATTTGCGCAGCAGCCTTTTATTTTCAGTCCATTCAAAGCGATTAATCTGCTTTCCGGCAGCATCAAGCACGTAAGGATCCCAACTGCTCGAATATTGAATATTCAGTTTTTTAAACAGCATGGTACGGCCGCTTAGCGTGATATACGAAAGATTAAGTGAGTCACGCGCCAAGTCATAACTTCCTGAAATAGTTAAATTTTCGATTAAAATAACTTTTTTCAATCCGCTAATGGTATCTTTTTTTGAAGGCACTTTTATCTCCAGGTTATTGCTCAGGCTAAAATTTAGGTTGCCTGATTTATCCTTTGGCGGTGACCCATATATAGCGCCATCGAATCTGCTGTATTGTTGCTCTTCTCCCTTTGCGTCGAAATAGCTGTCGTAATATCCCCAGTAAGGATCACCAAAATTAGGCGTGTAACTGAATCCAACATTTGGTGTATGCACATGACGAATGGCGCGAATAGGCCCTTTTCGGAAGTTGAGCTGTCCGTATAATTTGGTTGACAGTGAAGTAGAAAGGCTAAAATCAAGTACATTATTAAATCCCTGGATAGTATCGGTTTTTACATAACCGACGATAGTGTCGTTACCATTAAATAAGGTATCGTTCGACCAGCTCTTTCTTTTTGAATCAAAATACATGCGATCGGTGATCTTCACTGAGTTGGTCAACGTAAAGTATTTCAACACTTTAAGTGGTAAGTTTACAGGTAAATTATGCTGAATCCCGTTTTGCATTTTCGACAATGAATTGGGCTTAAAAAGCAAGCTATCAGGCAGGCTGATGCTGTTTCGCGCATTCATATTATAGTTCACATTCAGATCTTCATACCACTTAGGCCGGCCAGTCCTGTTTTTCTTTTTCAAGGGATAGAGTCGGTTTACAGAAAAGGTAAGTTCGGGAAGCGTAACATCTACCACTTTCGTTTTGGTGTTTTGGCGGTGACTGGCATTCAGCGTCAAGAAGTATTTATTGTCCCAATTGGTTTGGTATGCAATACTGGATTTGAACTCGTTGCTGAGGTAATTCTCAGTCGTAACAGGGTTAAAGGTGTTAAAGTTAGAACTCACAATAAATACATCGGCGCTAAAACGTCCGGCAGGCCGCGCCTTGGCATCCTGGCGGTGTGTCCAGCGGACACGGAAATCACGACTTTTGGCATAATCAGCTGCACCTTCAGAGCCGGTGATATTGATGGCATAACTAGTGTTAAAATTACCGCTATACTTGTAGCGCTTGGTATAGCGCAGGGTTGGTTTCACGGCCCAGCTTCCTCTGGTATAAATGTCGCCGAGGATATCTAAATCCATATAATCATTGATGGCCCAGTAATAGCCTCCATTTTCAAAGTAAAACCCCCGATTACGCGACTCGCCATAGCTGGGAATTCGGATACCAGACCGTTGACCCGAATTATTGGGAAACAGGCCAAAAGGCACAGCAATAGGCGTTGGCACACCTTCGATGGCCAGATAAGCCGGACCGGTAACAATTTTATTTTCCGGAATTACTTTGGATTTCCTGAACTTAAACTCAAAATGCGGGTGTTCTTTATTGTTACAGGTAGTATAGGATCCCGATTGAATATTGATGTTATCATCCGCCATTTTTTTCACCAACTTACCATGGATAAAACCTTGTCCGTCTTCCGTAAAAACTGTATTGATGAGTCCTTTTTTGGTACTAAAATTATAGGTCATTGATTTTGCCTCGAAAGTTTGGCCACTTTCAGTAAAGATTGGAGTACCCATGATTTTTCCGGTTGAATCAGGCATGCCTTTGGCAAACACCTCGTTACGGGCAAAATCCACTTCAATATAAGCTGCTTCCAGTTTTATATCGCCATAAATTACCACGGCATCACCAAATAAATAGACTTTTCGGTTTTTGAGATCTTGTATGATAGAATCTTTAGCGGTGCGTTCCAGCTTATAATCAAGGCTGGTTTTTTTAGGGGAAGGCTTTTTTTTAAGGCTGTCGGGTCGTACTATGCTGTCATTTACAGTCATATCCGGCAAAACTGTTTTTCGCTGAAGGCTGTCAGCAGTTGGCAATGCAAGGCTGTCTGCTATGAAAAGCGTATCGGATATCACGGTCTTTTTCACGGTATCAGCGGTGTTCAAGGTATCGGGATATACGAAATGGCCTGCATTAACGTTAGCTTTTGGCAGACTTCCGGCATGCAGCAGTTGCGTGATATTTAGCAGGGCAACCAGCAACATCAGCAGCTTACGCCGGCAGTTATTCATGTAATAAAGATGTGAAATACGTATTGACAATGTCTGAATCTGCTTAATTTTGCCCAATGGCCTACAGCATGCAAATATACTTTCAAAAAGCTTTCGTTCAACTTTCAAAGCTTGAACGCCTGCAATGGCTTTTTGTTGTTACTCTCCTTATATTTAGTCTTCCCGAAGAAACTCTCGCCCAGCGGGGTTCAAAAATCCGCACCGTTGTCATTGATCCCGGCCACGGCGGCAAAGACCCCGGTGCTATTGGCAGACGTGTCAAAGAGAAAGATATAGTGCTGGATGTAGCGCTACTTACCGGCGAATATATCAAACAAAACCTGCCTGATGTGAAGGTTATTTACACCCGCACCAAGGATGAATTTATTGAGTTGCACCGCCGTGCGGCAATTGCCAACGAAAACAATGCCGATGTGTTTATCTCCATCCATTGCAATAGCGTCGGCAATCCATCTGTGTATGGTGCCGAAACCTTTGTGATGGGCGATCACCGCAGCAAAGCCAACCTGGAAGTGGCCAAGCTGGAAAATGCCGCCATCCTGCTCGAAGAAAATACCGACGACCAATATGGCGGTTTCGATCCCAATAGCACCGCGGCATACATCGCTTTGTCGCTTTACCAAAGCACATACAAAAGCCAAAGTATTATGTTAGCACAAAAAATTCAGGAACAGTTTACAAAACGCGTTGGCCGCAAAGATCGCAGCGTTCAGCAGGCCGGATTTCTGGTGCTCTACAAAACCACCATGCCAAGTGTTTTGGTCGAGCTGGGATTTATCTCGCATGTCAATGAAGAAGGATTTTTGATGTCGGAAGAAGGCAAAGCTTATATGGCATCAGCAGTTTACAGGGCTTTTAAGGAGTATAAAATAGAGTATGAGCGGGAAAACGCCTTGCCACCACAACTTACCGAAGAACAAAAAGCAATTTTGACGCCGGACATTGTAAAACAGGAGCAGATAGCACAACAAGCTAAAAAAGAAGAAGTTGTGCTGGAAAAAACTATACCTGATACCGGATCGTTGGTTTTTAAAGTACAATTTATGACCAGTCCGCGTAAAATTGAACTCTCAGACAAGCGCTTTAGTAAATTACAAACAGTTGAAATGTATGAGCACAATGGCTTATTCAAATATACTTCGGGCAGGTTTTCAACAGCAAATGCAGCACAAAAACTCCAGCAGCAAATGAAACAGCAAGGCTATTCAGATGCTTTTGTGGTAGCTTTTGAAAACAACAGAAGAATTAGCATGGATGAGGTGCGTAAGCGCTGAAATCTATGTCGGTGGAGCCACGGCATCAATGACTTTCAAGGTCAATAATAGTTGTAAGCCACACTAAACAATTAAAGTGTTGAAAATAATTAGTGTATATTTGTCTAATGTAAGTGGTGTAAATTTCTTTGCAAAAAACCTCAAATTGATGAAAAGAAGAACATTTGATGTCATTGTAATTCTGCTGATTGCAATTGTTTTAACAATTTTAAATCAGTTAGATTTACTTGAAAAATTAGCCGGATTTCTATTTATCCCATTACTAATCATGTATTTTATCGGTCAGTATGCAGCACGTAAATTTTCAAAATAAAATCTCTAATTTCGACCTATAAAAAATTTTAAATAACTTTGGACGCAATAAACAAACCCATAAATTTAATCCAACAATAATGGCAGATTCAGATCGTTAGCTGTAATTTAATAAGAAAAACCTCTTTTTGTTATACAACAAATGACTTTTGAAAGTTATAGATGTTAGATTTTTAAGCGTATTTACCCATAAAAAAAGACCTGCTTTGAAAACCAAACGACCTTATATTGTAGCGATTTCCTTTATTGCCGCCCTTTTATTATTTATCTGGGGTTTAAATTTTCTGAAAGGCAAAGACATTTTTATGAGTGAACGGGTTTTTTATGCCCGCTATGCGCAGGTTAACGGCCTCATCAAGTCGAATCCTGTTGTTATCAACGGATTTAGGGTGGGTCAGGTAGGCGATATTTATTTTGACCCATCAATGAATGGCAATATCATTGTAGAGATTTCGCTGCACAACGATTTTCCTATCCCCAGCAATAGCGAAGCCCGCATTTTCAGTAATGACCTGATGGGCTCCAAAGCCATTGATTTGCGCTTAGGCAACGCTTCCCAAATACTCAAAAATGGCGACACGCTCGCCAGCTCGATTGAAGCCAGCCTTATGGAGGAAGTAAATGCGCAGGTGGCTCCTCTGAAAAAAAAGGCCGAAGGATTGCTTTCGTCCCTCGACTCGATTGCGGTTGTACTTCAAACCATGCTCAACGAAAACGCTAAAGACAATATCACCGCCAGCCTCCAAAATATCAGCAATACCTTTAAAAACCTGGAAAGCACCACAGCAAATATTGATAGCATGGTGATAGAAGAACGTAACCGTATCGCTGCCATCCTATATAATATTGATATGATTACTCAAAATCTAGAAGAAAATGGTGGCGAGATTAACCGCATCATTGACAATATGGCTGTTTTTAGCGACTCACTCGCCGTAATAGATGTTTCGGGTGCAGTGCGTCAAGCAGAAGCTGCTCTTGCAGAGGTAAATAGCATCATGCGCAGTGTGAATCAAGGACAGGGTACATTGGGTAAATTGATGAGTAACGACTCTCTTTATACTGAGCTACTGCACTCAGCAGATGCACTTAACAAGCTGCTGGAAGATGTCAAAGCCAACCCCAAACGCTATGTAAAGTTTAGTTTGTTTTAGTAAGAGGTGAATTCAACTTTTCAAAACAGAAATTGAAAAGTTGAAAATATTGCCTACATGACTTTAGCATGGCATATGCACTATTTTAGCAAGAAAAGATTCTCATACACAAACTGTTTTGTTTCAAAAATCAATTTACAACCAACATCTGAACATTAAGCCTCACATTACATTATTGCTACAGAAAGTAAGCGTATAGTTTCTACCCAAAGCTCTCCATTACAATCTTTTCTAATAAACTGCGTTATTAACTTTAAACATAAAGTTTCGCTCCAAAATTTATTTTTATTCCGTTGTAATTAGCAGCGAAAAACAGCAGTAATTTTGCAGTGAAAATAATCCTAAACCTCTACAAACATGAAACGTATCTTAATTTTTTCAGCGCTGCTTTCAGCAGTCCTATTTCTGAATTCTTGTAATGATAAATATAAAAAGGAAATCGCGCGCCTCGAGGCCACCAGCGATAGCCTTATTGCCGTGAGTCAAGAAAAAGATGATTTTACTATGCAGTATGTGCGCAGTTTTAATGCTATCCAAACCAACCTCGATTCTATCAAGGCAATGGAAAAGATTATCAGCGAACAGTCTGCCAGCAACGAAGTATCTAATACGCTAGAAACTGATATCAATCGCGATATTGACGCAATTTATCAATTACTACTCAAAAACAAACAACTTGTTGACCGACTAAAATCCCAGCTAAATTCCAGTGGCCGCCAAAGCAAAGAGCTTGAGCTGATGGTGAATACGCTGAGCGATCAAATCGCCACCAAAGATGCTGAGATCACCCAGCTAAAAATTGATCTTTCGCAAAAAAACCTTCACATTAGGGATTTGGAAGCTAACCTGGAAGAAATGGCGGCAATAAATCTACAACGTGCACAAGAGATTAAATCAAAAATTGATGAGTTGAATACGGTATATTATGTCATTGGCACAAAAAATACACTCACTGAGCAGGGTATTATTGTAAACGAAGGTGGCTTTTTAGGGCTTGGCCGCACACAAAAGATGGCCGACAATTTCGACCTGAATCTATTTACCAAAGCCGACCTTAGACAAGTCAAAGCACTGCCGGTTTTTAGTAAAAAGGCGCAGCTCATAAGTGCACATCCACTCGAAAGTTATACCTTTATCGATGGCGATGCCAAACAAATCGATAGCCTCAAAATTATACATGCCGATGACTTTTGGAGTGCCACCAATACCCTTGTGCTGCTTATTGATTAGCTAATGCTCAACTATCCACCAAAAATACTACTTGCTTTTAGTCAAACTTTTAAAGATGATCAGCAACAGTTTTTTAAGTGGCTGCTTGAAAACGGTTATCCTGAACTAGCTGCGCTAAGCAGCGCTATCAGAGGTAGCGAGGAGGCAGTAAATTGGTTGATGAAACACAACTTTTTTCACCTGGCAGCCTTGGATGGTGCAATCGACAAACAGCAAAAAGCCAGAGATTGGCTACTAAAGTTTAATT
>JACDJA010002438.1_pt1 | contig 13310 bp, 11 predicted proteins | sample 7449241 | NCBI WGS metagenome assembly JACDJA01 (sample SAMN14253289, study PRJNA609438) | sludge metagenome | isolation source: initial anaerobic sludge | collected 2018-12-20 | reverse complement strand
GCAGCGCATGGTCGCTGCCGCCGGAAACCCATTTCGCGTTCACCTAACGCTCGATCGAAAGGCCGCCATTCGGGATGCGGCCTACATCATCACCCAATTTCGGGTCGGGCAGATGCAGGCCCGCCGCGCGGATGAGTATCTCGGCAAGGAATACGGCCTGGTCGGCCAGGAAACCACCGGCGTCGGCGGCATGGCCAAGGCCTTACGCACCATCCCGGTCATGTTGGAGATTGCCAATGAAATCCGCGAATTGGCTCCCCAGGCCCTGTTGATCAATTTCACCAACCCTTCCGGCCTGATCACCGAAGCCTTAAACCGCTATGCCCGCGATGTGGCGGCGGTCGGAGTATGCAACTCGGCCTATACCACCAAGATGGCGATTCTCGAAGGGTTAACCAGCCGCACCGGGGAAAGCATCCGCCCGGAACAGGCGCGTTTGTTGGGGTTGGGGTTAAACCACCTGACCTGGTATTATGGCTTCGAGGTGAATGGCGAAGACCGTTGGGAAGAGGTGTTTGCAGCTTACTTGCAGCAGCTGCGGGAAAGTGAAACCCCCATGTTTACCCCGGGCTTTATCCGCAAGCTGGGGATGATGCCCAATTATTACCTGGAATATTATTATGAGACCGAACGCAAGCTGGAAGAGCAAGAACAATGGCCGCCTTCGCGTGCCGAGCAGGTGATGGTTATTGAAAAAGAATTGCTGGCCGCCTATCAGGAACCAGAGCGCAGCCAGCCGCCCGAATCACTCATGCAGCGTGGCGGTTCGTATTATTCGACGGTGGCAACCCAACTGATCAATGCCCACTATAACGACCTGGACGAGATCCACACCTGCAATGTGCGCCAGAACGGGGCCGTGCCGGGCTGGGAGAAATCCTGGGTGTTGGAAATGCCGTGCCGGGTCGATGCCCAGGGTATTCACCCGATTCCCACCGAGCCGCTGCCTTTGTATAATTACGTGTTGTTGGAGCAGGTAAAGAACTTTGAGCTGATGACGATTGAAGCCGCCGTGCATGGAGATGTGCGCATGCTCTACCAGGCCCTGGCCGCACACCCGCTAGGGCCGCCAGACTATCAGTCTGCGGACCTGATTTCGGATCTCCTGCGAATCAACCAGCCTTATTTACCCCAGTTTTATCCCGCCTCCGCCTGACATCTCCCGCATTGCGTCAGGCCAAATTTGCACAAATTACATGAATTGGGTAGGGGCGAGGCGAAAACCAGGGTTATGGTTATGAATACCACCCATAGCCTCGCCCGCGAAACCGCGGTTGCTTTTTTGCACAATGGGCGAGGCTACCGGCGATCTGTAGGCAGGGGTTAACCATTCCCGCCTCGCCCCTACAAAACCTTGTCTACCGCAGGGGTATCGCGGTTGCTTTGTGGCACCATGGGCGAGGCTATCATCATTAGGGGTTTTGTTGCCCGTCCGGCACCCCATCCCAACCTTCCATCGCATCGGTGTGCTTATTGAAAATTATTTCAAACGCCAGATCCAATTTTTTCATTTGCTCGAGTACGGTAATGATCTCCTCATAAATCCGCGCACGCTGCTTACAAATCGGCGATACAAAATAAGTCATCAGATCTTTTAAAGCAGCATGGCTCAACCCACAGGCGGTCGCAGTTCTTGCTCGCCATAAATAAACTTCATAATACCCCGGCGCAAGCTCCAAGCATTTGCTAAAATCCTGAATAGCCTGATACTCCATATTTAACAAGCGATAGGTTTGGGCGCGGTAGTAATATAATTTTACGAACTCCGCATCCCGTTGAATGGCAGCATCCAGCAAATGCAGCCGCCGCACGACAGGCATCCCCGGCGTCAGGGCTTCCGCCAATTTCGCCTCGGCCGTTCCTGGAAATTGCTTGCGCAACTGCTCTTGAACCGCAAAGAAATCAACCCAGCGTAAGGTATCGGAGAGCAAACCCAGCTTTTCGGCCAGCCAGCGCGGCTGCTCTGGATCTGCCTCCACCAGCCCATCCAATTCTTGAATGGCCGCCGAATAGTAGCCGGCATAGATCAAAGCATATAGGTGACGCACCGCAACATCATTTTGTTTTATCATAAAGACTTCCTGTAAGCGTAGGATATATGTTCTAAATTATAGGCAATCTTGGCCGAAAAATCAAGTACGAATTTTGAAAAACGATCGATTTTGGGGGAACTTTTCGTGGAATTTTCACAATATCAACACCAGCGTATGCCAATCTCCAAAACCTCCGTTATAATAAACCGGTGATTGGGCCCAATCCAATCTCGTCATTTTTTCTCAGAAGCAGGACCATTTTGAAAAATAAACAACTGGTATTGATCACGACGGGGGTCGTTTTAAGCATCTTCCTGGCCGCGGTAGAAGGCACGGTGGTTGCCACCGCCATGCCATCGGTGGTCGCGCAATTGGGCGGCTTATCGATTTACAGCTGGGTCTTTTCTATTTATATGTTAACCTCCACCACCACCGTGCCGCTCTACGGTAAAATTTCCGATCTGTTTGGCCGGAAAAAGGTATACCTGTTTTCCATGATCTTATTCCTGGCCGGGTCTGTGCTGTGCGGCCTCTCCCAAAATATGCTACAGCTGGTTTTGTTCCGCGCCATCCAAGGGCTGGGAGCCGGCGGGGTGCTGCCGATGGCACTCACCATCATTGGTGAAATTTTCAGCGTAGAAAAACGCGCCCGCATGCAGGGCATGATCTCAGGGGTGTGGGGCGTCTCCTCCATCATCGGCCCCCTGATCGGTGGATTCTTGGTCGATCAGATCTCCTGGCATTGGGTGTTCTATATCAACCTGATCCCCGGCTCTTTGGCGATCTTCCTGGTATGGTTCGCCTGGAAAGATGCCCCGAAAAGCAGCAACCAAAAGGTGCAGCTCGATATTAACGGGGCGATCCTGCTGACCCTGGGTGCCTTAAGCCTGTTACTGGGTTTGAACGAACTCGGCAAACCCGTCGGCTGGGTCTTTATGGCGGCCGCAGTGGGGATGCTGACCACCTTATTCTTCGTGGAGAAAAAAGCACCAGACCCGATCCTACCGCTGCATTTATTAACCGACCGCTTGTTTGTGGTGGCTATCTTCCACGGCATTTTATCGGGCTGGGCCATGTTTGGCAGCCTCTCGTATGTGCCCTTGTTTGTGCAGGCCGTGCTGGGCACCACCGCCACAGTGGCTGGCATTACCCTAACCCCCATGTCCTTAAGCTGGACCGTCGCCAGCATCTACGGCGGCCGTCTGGTGCTAAAGCTATCCTTCCGCGCCATCGCTATTTTCGGGATGGGACTGCTGGTGGTGGGCAGCTTTTTGATGACCACCATTGGTGCATCGACCACCTGGGTCACGATCATGGTGTTCACCTCTCTGATGGGCATCGGCATGGGGCTGACCCTACCAGTGTATATGATCGCCGTGCAAACCATTGTCCGGCGGCGCGACCTGGGCACCGCTACCTCCACCCTGCAGTTTTCACGCAGCATTGGCGGGACAATTGGCGTCAGTGTGATGGGGGCTTTTCTGAGCGCACGCCTGGCCAGCCTGCTATTACAGGCCGGTTATAGCGGCGGTGCAGTTGACCTGAACAACCTGATCAACCCCCAGCCTGGCAGCACTGCCCTGGTGGAAGACACCTTACGCAACCTGCTGGGCACTTCCATGGCAAACATGTTCTGGCTGGCCCTCATCCCGGCCATCATCGCCTTGATCATCGTGCTGTTTACGCCAGGCGGGAAAATTACCCAGTTTGCCACCGCCAAAGATGATCAGGCCGCCTGAGCCTGCCAGGTAGCGATGTACACGCGCTCTTCGCGCTCTTCCGCCAAACCTGGGTCACGCATCAGCCATCCCCCGCGCAACCCAATCGCTTGCGCGGTTAATTCAAAATGTGCCATGCCGATGCCCACATCCAAGCGCTGCAAGTCGACCAGCTTCATCAAGCCAAACAGGGTGCTGCCCTTGCCATAGCCGGGGGTGCGCTCACAGTAAAAATGCCAGTCTGAGCCATCTCGGATCACGCGCCAGGGTTGCTTGTTGGAAGCCGAAGGCCCGATGCGCAGCATTTCTAAGGGCTGTTGATAGGCCGCGGCTGATTCTTCAGTAAGCGGCTCCCCAAACCTACCCTCAAAAAACAGATCGCTCCACGGCAGGCGGCGGTCAGCCTGAATGCGTGTTCGCAGCGCGTCCGAGCTACGGCTGTCTGGGGTAGCATAGCCGGTGGCAATCACCGCCGGGATGACCTCGCTGGCGTGTTTGTTGATCTTTCTCGCAAAGCTGGACTTGGTAAAGGTGCCGCCCAGCCAGCAAGTGCCCAGTCCGAGCGCGGTGGCCTGCAAGACCGCCTTTTCGACCAGGTAGCCATAATCCTGGGAAGCCTGGGGGGTATCTTGCGCCGCGCCGATCAGAAAACCGGTGGCGTTTTTGATAAATCCGTAGGTGCCCAAACCACGCAGGGCGGAGCGGTCTTCCTCGTTGGCGGCGGTCAATTGCAGACGAATCCTTGTTCCGAACGGGCCAACCGTCAGGGTATCCAGATAGCCCTGCAAGGCGGTTTGCGTCTCAGTCGCGATTGGCTCACTTTGGTAATTGCGGCAAGAGTATCGTTTCTGGATGGTGTCGATGATCGAGGTGGTTTGCATCCGATTTCCTTTAGCCATTTGCCCAGCCGAGAGAAATGCGGCCGCGCTCTTTTTCCACACTTTGAATGCTGACGGTGATCACCTGCCCAACGGTCAGCACTTCACCGCGCGGCAACTGCGAACGGTGCAGCAAGCCATCCTGCTTAACACCTATATCAACGAACGAGCCAAAATCAACCACATTGCGCACAGTGCCCTTCAGCAGCATGCCTTCCTGCAGGTCTTCCATGGAAAGCACATCACTGCGCAAGATCGGGGTCGGCAAGTCCTCGCGCGGGTCGCGCCCCGGGCGGATAAGCTGTTCCAATATATCTTCCAGGGTGGGCAGGCCACAGCCCAATTCAGCAGCCAGGCTTTCCAACGGGGTTTCCCGTTTTAGGCGGTCTAAGGCATGCCGGCGTTCATCAATCGGCGTCTTGAAGGTAATGCCGCTTTTTTTCATCACCGCTTTGGCGGCTTTATAACTCTCGGGATGAATGGCCGAGGCATCCATGGCCTCTTTGCCATTGCGCACACGCAAAAATCCGGCCGATTGCTCAAACGCCTTCGGCCCCAGACCGGGCACTTCCTTTAATTGGGTACGGGTTACAAACGGGCCGTTCTCATCGCGGAAGGCGACGATCTTTTCAGCCAGCTTGGGACCGATGCCAGAGATATAGGTCAGCAGGGCCGGGGAAGCGGTGTTGACATCCACGCCGACGCGGTTAACCACATCTTCGACCACGCCCGTCAACGAACGCGACAAATCACCTTGGTCGACATCATGTTGGTACATGCCCACCCCAATCGACTTGGGGTCGATCTTGACCAACTCGGCCAGAGGATCCTGCACACGGCGGGCAATCGAAACCGCACCCCGCATGGAAACATCCAGGTCGGGCATTTCAGCGCGTGCCAACGGGCTGGCGGAATAGACCGAGGCCCCGGCTTCGCTGGTAATGATATAGCGCGTGCTGTGCATATCGCGCGTCAGCTCGGCCACCAGCTGCTCGCTCTCCCGCGAGGCGGTGCCGTTGCCAATCGAGATCAATCCAACCTGGTGTTTTTTAATCAGCGCAGCCAGAATTTGCAGCGACTTTTCCTTTTGATTTTGCGGGGGGTGTGGGTAAATGGCGAGCGTATCCAACACCTTGCCGGACGGGTCGACCACAGCCACCTTACAGCCGGTGCGGAAGCCCGGGTCGATGGCTAAAACGGTATAACCAGCCAGCGGGGGTTGGTTGAGCAGACCTTTCAGGTTGGTGGCAAAAACCGTGATGGCGTGGGCTTCGGCCATTTCGGTCAGGGCGCGGCGCACATCGCGTTCGATGGCCGGCAGCAGCAGTCGCTCGGCTGCATCCGTGACAGCCTCCTTAAATTGCTCGACCAGCGGGGATTTCGGGTTGGGGCGGAAATGGGTATAAATCGCGTTTTCCCAATCGCGCTGTTCTAGTTTGACGTGGACGCGCAGCACCTTTTCTTCCTCACCGCGATTGATCGCCAGCACCTGGTGCGGTCGGATGCGGTCAACGCGGTACTCAAAATTGTAATAGGTTTCATAGACGCGCTTTTCATCGGCGGCGCGTTCTATCTTCTCACACGAAAAACCACCCCACTGCATCGCCTTTTCACGGATAGCTGCGCGCACTTCCGCATGGTCACTGATCGCCTCGGCCACAATATCGCGTGCGCCCTGCCAGGCCTCTGCGACGGTGGGCACTTCTTCGTTTAAAAAGGGCTTGGCGATCTCGGACAGGTTGGTTTTGGTGAGCGGCTGGCTGAGGATCCACTCGGAAAGACCCTCCAGGCCGCGCTGACGGGCGAGCATGGCGCGGGTGCGGCGTTTGGGCTTGTAGGGTTGGTAAATATCTTCCAGGGCGGTCAGGGTTTCGGCGGCCATGATCTTAGCCCGCAGTTGATCGGTTAATTGATCCTGTTCCTGAATCGATTTCAAGATCGTCTGGCGGCGGTCATCCATCGCCCGCAGGCGTTCCAGCCAGCTTTGCACGCTGCGCAGCTGCTCCTCATCCAGGCTATCGGTACGTTCCTTACGATAACGGGCAATGAAGGGGATGGTATTGCCCTCATCGAGCATCTCAATCGTGGCGGCCACTTGATTCTCACGCAGCTTCAATTCGGTTGCAATTTGTTTGGTATGCGTCATGGAAAACTCTCCGGTTTGATAAAGTGAAGACTGCAATTTTATCATGTTCCGGTGGTTTTTGGCCTGGCCCCACGCTGGATGGTAAGGGATTAGATGTGATTCAGCAGTTCAATCGTGTTGGAGATGACCTCCAGCCGAACCCAGGCCATCAAGAAAGCGATCACAAAAACCAGGTTTGACCCTGCGAGCAGATAGGCCTCACGGCTGCCCAGGCCGGTTACTAAACCAATTCCCACCGTCCCCACAATAGAAAGCAAACAGATTGCACCGGTTATCCAGGAATCCCGCTTTCGGGCCGCTTTTCGGATCAACAAAAGATCCCGATAATTTTTTCGTTTTTCAGCATCATTCATGTCCATTCTCCCTTGTTTTAACCAATTTTTAATCCTTGGCAGGTTGAACCATTATGTTAACAATACAATTTTTGAAACCGGTCGTCCTACGCTGCCGCCAGTACGATGCGGCGCACATCCTCGGGCAGAATATCCTCCCGCTCGCCCAATTTCCAGCCGCGTTGCGCCATGCGCTGGCTGATCTTTTGGGCGGCTTCCTGGGGATCAATGCCATAATCATTCAATTGAGTGGGCATTCCGATGCTGTGCAAGAATTGTTTGGTCTTTTCGACCGCCGCCAGGCCAATTTCATCGGCGGGTAGACCGCGCACCCCAAAGATGCGCTCCAGGTATTGACGTAATTTTTCCAATTTCTGGTCTTGCTTATACTGCATTAAGGGTGGGTAAATGATCGCCAAGGTTTCGCCATGAGCCAGGCCGTAATAGGCGGTCAGTTCATGACCAATGCTATGAGTAGCCCAATCGGTAACAACACCGCAACTCAAATTGCCGTTGAGAGCCTGCGTGGCGCACCACATAAAATTAGCACGCGCCGCATAGTCGGGCGGATCAGCCTGCATCATGGCCTCATGCTCTTCTACCAATGTTTTTAAAATGGCCTCAGCCTGACGGTCTTGCAAAGGGGTATCGACCGGATAGGTCAGGTATTGTTCCATAACGTGAACAAAGGTATCCACGATGCCGTTGCGCAGCTGGTTTTGCGGCAGGGAATACGTCGTTTCTGGATCGAGGATGGAAAATTGCGGGAACAGGGATGGGTGGCCGCCGCCCAGTTTTTCGAGGGTCGCTTTACGGGTGATCACCCCGCCGCTGTTCATTTCGGATCCTGTTGCCGGCAGGGTCAATACCGCCCCAAACGGCACCGGGTTCTCAAATGCAGCGTCATTTTTCCAAATATCCCAGGGGTCTTCTCCCTGGTAATGGGAAGCAGCCGAGATAAACTTGGTGCCATCCAACACCGAGCCGCCGCCCACCGCCAGCATAAACGTGACCCCTTCTTGACGCAGCAGCTTAACAGCCTTCATCAGGGTTTCGTAGGTCGGATTGGGTTCAATACCGCCAAATTCCAGCCATTCCCGTCCCTCCAAGGCCTGTCTGACCTGATCATAAACCCCATTTTTCATGATCGAACCCCCGCCATAGGTGATCAACAGGCGGGCATCTTCCGGAATCAAGTCCTTTAATCTGGCAATTGTACCTTTGCCAAACACAATGCGGGTTGGGTTCCAATATTCAAAGTTTTTCATTTTGGGTGATTTCCTTTCAAAAAGATTTACGCCAACGTAGTGCGTTTCGATTATACCTACAAATTGCCCACCTCGCCCCCAATTCCGCTGTGGTGAATCACTTTGTTAGGCAGCGGGCGAGGATGTCCGTGAGCCCGCAGGGTTCCCGAGGTTTGCGCAAATTGCATGAATTGGGGTAGGGGCGAGGCGGAAACCAGGGTTATTGTTATGAATACCACCCATAGCCTCGCCCGCGAAGCTGCGGTTGCTTTGTTGCACATTGGGCGAGGCTACCGGCGATCTGTAGACAGAGGTTAACCGTCATCGCCTCGCCCCTACATCCTCTCTGTGGTGAAATCGATGTGCAGAAGCTAATGCGTCTCGGTCACTTTTTGGATGGTGCCCGGGCTTTCGGTGTCATAGCCGCGGGCTGCTGTCAGGTGATAGGCAAATAACTGCGCCGGTAAAATGCTAACGATCGGGGAAAGCCACTCGGGCACATCGCTCGGAATGCGAATCGGCGTATCCGCCAGATGCAGGGCCGCGTCTTCGTTGGAGATGACCACCAATTCGGCCTGGTGGGTGTTCTTTAACGTCTGCAGCAGTTCCAGCATATTTTCAAACACCATGCCCTGCGGCACGACCGCCAAAACCGGAAAGCCACGGTCGACCATTGCAATCGGCCCGTGCAAGAAATCAGCCGAAGAATACGGCTCGGCAATCGTATAGGTCAGCTCTTTCAACTTTAACGACCACTCAAAGGCAGTGGCGTAATTATAGCCGCGCCCCAAGACGACACATTGCCGCATAAACGTATAACGCTGCGCCCAGGCGGCAATCTTTTCGTTCAGCGACAGCACCTGATGTGCCCACTCCGGCACCCGCGCCAATGCTGCCCAACGCTCCGGGCTGGGATCCAGCGCCACCGACAGCATGGCAACCGCCATCAGTTCAGCGGTGTAGGTTTTGGTGGCCGCAACCGCCTTTTCCGCTCCCGCTTGCAGGTCGATGACCGCATCTGCAATCCCTGCCAACGGCGATTGGGGGGCGTTGGTCAGGGCCAGGGTCAGGCAGCCTTGTTTCTTGCCTTCTTCCAGCACGGCCACAATATCCGGCGATTGACCAGATTGGGAAATACCGATTACCAGTGCATCACGCAGGGTGGGCGGACGCTGATAAAAGGTGAATAACGAGGGCGTAGCCAGGGCCAGCGCCAAGTGGTTATAGGCCCCCCACAGGTAATTGGCGTAACGCGCCGCATTATCAGAGGTACCGCGCGCCGCGATGAAAACATAGTTCGGGTTACGCTGGTGAATTTGTTCTGCCAATGCTTCAAACTGCGCCCGCTGGGTAGCGATCATCTGCCCGATCACCTGGGGTTGTTCAAAAATTTCGGAAAATAAGCTCATATTCATCTGCCTTTCGGATGATTTTCAGTTTGTAGGGAAGTTGACGGCCAACCATGCGGGACAAGCGCTGCGTCGCCGTTTGTCCTCGGTCAGTATACACCATTATCGCCAGCGGATGGATGATCTTGCCCACCTTCTCCTATAGACACCGCGCCGAAAATGCTGTATCATTCCGCCGGAGTTAAGCATGGATTCTAATCAGCACCCAACCGATGATCACTGGATCAACAAAATCCCACTCTTCAACAAACTCTGGCCGCGCCTGCCGCAATGGCTACGGCAGGGGGTGAAGTTTGGCCTGGTGGGGGTTATCAACACCGGCGTAGACCTGGGACTGTATTGGGTGATCACTCGGTTTGTGTTGACCGCTCCGTCCCTTGCGGTGACAGCCAAAGCCATTTCCTACACGGCCGGGGTGATCAACAGTTATTTTTGGAATAAGAATTTCACCTTTCGCTCGCAAGATAATTCCTGGGGGGCATTCCTCTTGTTTTTCAGCATCAACCTGATCGCGATTGGCCTGAATAGTGGTGTGATGTGGCTGGGCCTGCACCGCTTCCAGCTGCCCGAGCTGCTCTCCTTGCTCCTCGCGACCGCCCTCACCCTGTTGTGGAATTTCACTACCAGCAAATTCATTGTGTTTAAGAAATAAGAAGTATAAAAGCCGAATTTCCCCAAACCAACCCTCACGTGTTGTTGGTGATCTCTGTCCGCTGTATGTGGGTTCGGGCGAGGCTTCGAGTGGTTCGTTTCGATGGGCGTTATTTACGAGATTTTTACCCCATTTTTCGGACAATTTTCTTCCTTTAAACCCCTTTTCCCCTTAAAATCAGATACACTGGCACAAAAATTTCCCTTCCGGCAAACATGCCACCACTCAGGCGGGGTCATATTTTGGCAAAAAACGGTGAAGGAGTTCGATATGCAATTAATTGAATGGGATCAAAAATATTCAGTGAATGTTAAGGCAATTGACGAAGAACATAAAAAGCTCATCAAACTGATCAATGACCTACACGATGCGATGCGCAGCGGCCAGGGACGTTTAATCGTCGGCACGATTCTGGAAGAATTGAAAAATTATGCACAAACCCATTTCAAAAATGAAGAACGCTTCATGGAGCAGGCTGCTTTCCCCGGCTTACCCAGTCACCGCTTGATCCATGCCCAGTTTGTCAGCCAGGTGGAGGAATTAATTGAAAAAATGGAAACCGGCAGCTTATCCCTCTCGATGGAAGTGATGGGCTTTCTAAAGAGTTGGCTGATCAATCATATTCAAGGCACCGACAAAGCCTTCAGCAGCCATTTAAATGAGAAAGGCTTCTTTTAAAGAACCCCCTCTTTTTTCTTTTCCTCTATAATTAACCACATGCGCGCAAAACCCACCCGATTAGAACAATTCCGCCTGTATCTCCCGCTGGTGCTGTTCGGCGTGGCGGTGGTGATGCGCCTCATCCCCGGCCTGCGCACGATCGACGATTCCTACATCACCTACCGCTATGCGCAGAACATCCTGGCTGGCAACGGGTTTGTCTACAACCCGGGCGAAACCGTGCTGGGCACGACCACGCCGCTATATACCCTGCTGATGGCCCTATTGGGTGCTGTAACCGGCGGCACACAGGCCCCCTTCCCGCTGCTGGCCTGGCTGGTCAACAGCCTGGCCGATGGGTTCACGGCGGTTTTGTTATGGCGCATCGGCCGCGGCTTGAATCAGGAATTGGCTGGCCTGGCGGCTGCACTCGTTTGGGGCCTGGCCGATTTCAGCATCACCTTTGCCATCGGCGGTCTGGAAACCAGTCTGTATGTGCTGCTGTTAACCGCTTGTGTCAATTTCTACCTGCAAAAGCGGATCACCCCATCCGCCTTGCTCGGCGGGCTGGCCGTGTTGACCAGGCCGGACGCGCTCATTCTGGTTGGGCCGCTGGCCCTTGATCACCTGATCCGCATCCTGCGGCGGCAAGCCCAATTCCGCTGGCAAGATATGCTCGCCTTGGGATTGCTGCCGGCGGCCTGGTTTACCTTTGCCACCTTCTATTTCGGTTCCCCGATCCCCCATTCCATTCAGGCCAAGGTGGGTGCCTATCAACTCGAAGCCACCGAAGGGCTGGTGCGGCTGCTGCAACACTACGCCACCCCCTTCTCGCTGCAAAACTGGATCGGCCCAGCCCTGGCAATCGGCATTGGCCTCTTTTTATACCCGTTCCTCTACCTGATCGGCGCCCGCACCCTGCTAAAAGCCAATCCGCGCAGCCTGGTGATGGTGCTGTACCCCTGGTTATATTTTCTCGTTTTTGCAGCGGCCAACCCGCTCATCTTCCGCTGGTACCTGACGCCGCCGCTGCCATTTTATTTTTTGGGCATCCTGAGCGGTGCCGCCGTTCTGATCCAACAAATTTTTCCGGTCACATTCCAGAGGCGGTATCAAGGCGTAATCGCGCTGTTCCTCTTTATCCTGCCGCTCAGCACCCTCTTGAGCGATTGGTCGCTGCATCCCGATCACGGCCCAGACCGGCCGGCGCCCAATATGGCCTGGTTTAAGCTGGAACTACTCTACCACGAAGCAGCGCAAATCATTGCCCCTTCTTTAAGCGCAGAGACCGTGTTAGCTGCCGGGGATGTGGGCGTGCTTGGCTATTACACCCCGGCGAAAATCCTCGATACGGTCGGGCTCAACTCCCCCATCACGCTCCAGTATTACCCCGTTAATCCGGCGTTTTACGTCACCAATTATGCGATTTCGCCCGATCTGATCATCGAACAGCAGCCGGAGGCGGTCATCTTCCTGGAAGTTTATGGCCGTTTGGGGCTCTTAAAAGACGAACGCTTTCTGGAGCAATATGATTTGCTTCAGAAACTAGAAACCGATATTTATGGCAGTGATGGCATGTTGATTTATATGCGCCACGAAGAATAGCCGTCGTTTGCGATTATAGACCCCACAAGGATTTGATGATCACAATTACAAGCGCGGTCATGGAAGCAAAAAATAGCGGCAGCAGCACCCAAAAGGCGAATTCATCCCAGGGGTCATCGTTTGTTTCTTTTTGGTTTTGGCAATTTGTTACTTGAAATTGATCGGTAAATAATTCTGCCATCATCTCAAGCTGTTTACTTTCTTCTTTATTATTCTTCATCGTCCCCTATCCCCAAGCGTAAAAAATATCGGCTGTCCGAAGCAACCGTTTGCGTAGCGGCCGGCCCAATCATAATCCGGGCGGCCATCTGTTACAAAAAACCATCATTCCCTTCAAGAGCTTGTGTTTGCATTCTACATGATTTGCTACAAAAAATCTAGTTTTTTAAGGTCATGTTTTTCCTGGGTGCAAAGCCCAACCTTGTCCCGGCCGACGAAGCGTTCTGCTCTTAAAAGCCTTCAGAAAAAAAGCAACCACGAATAACGCAAATACCCTGCGGGGCAGGGGGAATCTCCCAACGAAGCGCGGCTTTTAACCCCCGCGGCAAAAGTCAGGCCAGTTACGGCAGGCTGCTCGATGATTAGCACGACCGGTTCGGTAAAGCCGTGCTTCTGGTCTTAAAAGCCCTG
>JACDJA010002436.1_pt1 | contig 13312 bp, 12 predicted proteins | sample 7449241 | NCBI WGS metagenome assembly JACDJA01 (sample SAMN14253289, study PRJNA609438) | sludge metagenome | isolation source: initial anaerobic sludge | collected 2018-12-20 | reverse complement strand
GCTCCATCCGAACCACTAATGCCTTTACCGGCTTTGATATCACGAGCAAATTGCTCTACATCTACTTCTATCTTCATATGTCATTCCTTGGGTATTTGTTATTTTACCCGATTGACACAGAATTATGAACGGTCCCAAAAAAGGTTGCTCCAGCGGATGTAATGTCTCATCAAAATATGGCTATATAGGCATAGGTTTTTTTAGCTCATTTAGCTTCTGTTTTCCACTTGTATCACTAGTAACAATTAGTGGATCAACCGATTTGCTTGTTAATTCAATTCTCTATGGCCTTTCTTTTGGCTTTGGCGTGGTAATAGTCCCATTTTTGTTGTTATATTTTTTTATTTATAAAATTACATCAACTTTTTTAACAGAGTTTTTAGAGCATAAAAAAGCCATCGAGATATTTTCACAACTGTTTCTTATTATGATTGGCATATCAGTTATTCAGGGATGGATAAAACTCTAAATTACACTTTGCATAAAAAACGCCATTTGAGGTTTATTTATGCTATTTTTTCAAAAATCATGACTGTCACTGCTTATAAATATCAAGATTTGTATGATAATACCTCTAATCCTCAAGATTTAGACAATGATTCTTCAACGCCGAATATATATGTGAAACATAGTAATGAAGACTTACAGCAGCAAGGTCTAAAATCTGAATTTACTATCGATTCTGATAGTTTTGCTTCACTCTTTGGATTAGAATTAGGCCAAAGAGATTATGAAAATAGTTCTGAAACCTTAGCCGACTATAACTCTTACAACTATACAAAAAAGAAATATGAAAAATACTATGCAGGTGAGACTTCAAATACAAATAGCAAAGAGCGTGTTCAAGCACTTTATGGCGAGTTGAAATATAATGTTACTTCAAAACTTACTACAACAGTAAATGCAAGATATAACATACTAAAAAAAGAATACATTACTGATTCTTATGATTATAATGGTTCTGTTTGGTCAGATAATACTACAAATGAAAGTCACACATTTAGAAATACGGCATATAGAGCCGGTGCAACTTATAGTTTAGATGACGCATCAAATTTCTTTACCAGTGTATCCACAGGTTTTCAAAACCCAGAGGCACGAGATCTAGCAAATGATCCAACCATAAAAGAGCAAACAAGTATAAACTATGAAATTGGCTATAAAGGAATCAATTCGGTATTAGATAATAATCTTAATTATGAAGTTTCTATATTTCAGCTTGATAATAAAGACATATTGGGGCGTGAAGATGGAACATATGATTTTAGTTCACCCATGACTAATATCGGTGATTCAAGAAGCAGAGGCTTAGAACTTAGCTTGAATAGTGATTTAACAAAAACTTTATCATTTAATCTTGCGTATACATATCTTGATGTGGTTTATACAAAACATAACCCGTTAATTGTAACAATGCAAGATAAAAAAACTATGATTTATGATGTGGTAGGTAATACTTTACCAAGAGTATCAAAACATACTGTAGATTTATTTTTAAACTACAATGTAACAAATGAACTAAAATTAATTTCAGAAATATACGCAAGAAGCAGCTATTACGCAGATGAAACGAATACCGTCAAGTTTAATGGGTATGAGCTATTAAACCTGCAAGCTAGATATAACACCAAGCTGTTTGGTAACAGTTTTGAATTTTTTGTAAAAGTTGATAATGTTTTTGACAAGCAATACTATAGATCTGCTTTTGGTTATAACGATAAAAGAGGAGTCTATGGTCTTGATCCGGAAGATGTAAGTATAACGGTTGACCCTGGTCGTGTGTATTATGCGGGTATTAAATATACTTTTTAGAGGTGCCCATATATACCTTGGTGCCATTGAGTGTGAATTTTTTAAGTGCTTACAAAAAGCATCTATAGACTAGCACAAACTTTTTATTTCCAAATCCCTAGGGATTTGGAGGTAATGAATTATAGGAGGAATTACTATGATAAATAATAAAAAAATTTGGCGTACTACTGCGCTTGTGTGTTGTACAATCGGGCTCTCACTGCATGCCGATGAGACTGTAAACATACCAGATATCGTCGTCGCTGCCACTAAAAGTACACAGTCGATCGAGGAAGTCCCCGCACAGGCAAACTTTTAGCCTGCTGTAAAGTAAGAAATTCATTCCATCATTAGTAGAATATTGTTTATTGGAAGTGTTAGAAATTCCGTGTAAGTCTGATAAAAAAGTAGTTGCATATACTTTTATAGCAGTTATCTTTTCATGTTGCCCACGTGAATATGTTTCACAATAAGATAAACAATATCAATCTATGATCACTTCTATTACAGCGTCCCCATTTTCAAATACGGTCTTTACCATGTCCTGAAAGCGCTTTGGAAACGTTTCTTTATCTTCGGGTGCGGCATCCGGGCCAATTGCACTCATCAATATTTGCATTGGGTTGACCACTTTTCCCGGATGATAATTGATACCGATTTGTTTATTGTTATCTAGACGTGTAAAACGAACGTCTGTATCAATAGGAGCGTTGTAAAACAATAAGTCTCTTCTGTTAAATTTACCACCCGGGATTCCTCCAAAGCCATAATCGGTAGTTGCACCTGTAATGTTTGAAAGTACGCATCCTACGACACCGGCATTATCTTCGGTTGGAGATTTTTTTATTTCGATTTTTATCTCTCCTCTTTTTGGTATTTCGCCTGCGAACAATGCTTTGAGTCCTTTTAGTGCTATTAAGTACGCTCCGGCTACTGTTGCGCAACTATGTCCGGCTGTTTTTACGATATCCAAATAGGTGATTTCTATCAACCCCTCTTCACTAACCCCAAGAAATTTGGCCAATTCATCTTTTAGAACAATACTTTCAATTTCATCAAAAAATTTCTGATATTTCATGGTGACTACCTTGCTTTTTAAATTTATAAAATAGAATAACTATTTATTGTATATAGTGTATAACCATTATCTTAAATCAACATTAACGTACCGTATGAAAGAACACCTACAGTACACTGATCCAAAAATATTTTGCAACGGCAACAATAAGTATAATACCTAAAATATTAAAGACGATACCATAGGTTGCCATGGTTTTAATGGAAACTACGCCAGAACTCATCGCAATGGCATTAGGCGGTGTGGCGATAGGCAGCATGAAAGCATAGGAGGCACAGACCGTTGCAACCATCATAACAAGTGTTGCATCGATACCGGTTTGTTCTGCTACTTTGAAAATGATAGGAAGCGTGATAGAAATCAGTGCTGTATTGCTGGTAATCTCAGTTGTGAAAGTGACCATTGTAGCAATGATCAGCAAGAAGAGAAGAATAGGCATATCGGAGAAAGCAATAAGCTCAGAAGCGATCTCGGTAGCCATCCCTGTCTTTGTAAATGCAGCTGCGATCGCAAAACCGGCACCAAAAAGAAACATGATGCGGTAAGGGATATTGTTTTTATCTTCCATCCAGTTCAAAATAGAAAAAGGCGGAGCAAAAAGGAGCAAGCCTGCTGTGAGGAGTATGCCAGGTTCACTGAGCCCCAGGCCACTATAATAAGGTTTGATCGGAGCATTGAGTAAAAGTATTGCAATCAATCCGCCTATAACATACAATACTTTTTTTTGATCGGTATTAAGAGGCTCCGTAATAAGATCAGCTTCAATGTGTACATCTTTGAGCCCCAAACTCATGACAAAACCCACTACGATAAACATGATGAAAACCAAAGGTGCGACCATGTACATCCATTGTACAAAAGAGATAGCCTCCATTCCAAACTCTTCCATAATACCCATCAATATGAGGTTTGGCGGTGTACCGATAGGTGTCAATATCCCTCCAATACTTGCCCCGTAAGCAATCCCCAATGCCAGACGCATTTTGAGTTTTACTTCTTCAGTCAGAAAAAGTGCGATAGGAAGCAGGAGGAGGGTGGTTGTTGTATTGGAAAGTATAGAACTTAAAAGCCCTGATGTGATGATCAGGGCAAAGACGATACCACGGGCACTGCTTGGAAAAAGGTTTAACATTTTATTGGCTATGATTTTATGCAGGCCGGTTTTCTCTACAGCAATAGCAACAAGGAATCCGCCTAAAAAGAGGTAAATGATAGGGTTAGCATAGTTGACTGCTGCCTCTTTTGTCGATAAAACTCCCGATGCAGGAAAAAGGATGATCGGCAACAGGGAAACCACGGCTAGGGGTAATCCTTCATTGGTCCAAAGTGTAACCATCAGTACGATGACTGCCACCATCAGTGACTGTTGGAGTGTAAAGAATGCTGCCATTGCCGCAAATAAGAGAAGTCCCAAAAAAAGTGCTAGTAAAATTTTCCTTGACTGTGCTTCCCTTGACATTATATATACATCCTTTGATTTATCAGTTTTGCTTTTTTATTGTGCCTCAAAAAACTTAAAAGAAGCTCTGAAATGTAAATTAATAGAAGTTTGACAGATTATTTATGTAGAATAAAGATTTAATTTAAAGGAAAGACATGTCGCGTCGTCTAAAAGAAACAACAAAGAAACATATGTTGCAAAGCGTGGTTCTTGTATTTGGTATTATGCTTTGGTTCTTTCCTATACCCCCAGGACTTGAGGATTATATCAGTGGGCTGCCAGCTTCGGATCTAAATTTTACACCTCAAACATCCTGGCACCTGTTTGCTGTTTTTATCACGTCCATTTTTGCCGTGATACTCAATGCCATGCCTATTTTCGCCTCTGCTATACTTGGTGTTTCAGCTGCTGTTCTTACGGGCACACTGACGTCAAAACAGGCATTTAGTGGTTTTGCAGAAGATTGGATCCTTCTTATTATTGTAGCCTTTCTCATTGCGCGTGGCGTTATCAAGTCGGGTCTTGGTAAACGGATCGCTTTTCTGATCATACGAAAATTTGGAAAAACAAGTTTGGGGCTCTCTTACTCTATTATCGCAGCCGATATGTTTATAGCACCTGCCTTTCCGAGCAATACAGCCAGATCGGGTGTACTTTTCCCGATCGTCAATGCTTTGGCAGCAGACAGTCAATCTAAGGTAGCAGACGGGACACGTAAGAGGCTGGGTTCTTATCTGATGATGTCTTCTATGACCGGGCTTACCATCTCTTCTGCTCTCTGGCTTACGGCAATGGCAGCCAATCCTGCCGGTGCAAAAATGGCAAAAGAGTTTGGTGTCAATATCACTTATGGCTCATGGACTCTAGCCGCTTTAGTCCCTGTTCTTGTACTTTACTTTTTATTACCAAGAGTTTTAATGAAAATGTATCCTCCAGAAGTGAAAGAGACACCAGATGCACCACAGATCGCACAAGATGCTCTAGATAAGATGGGTCCTGTCCAAAAAAATGAGTGGATCATGGCAGCTGTTTTTATCGGTATGGTTACGCTGTGGATCATATCTTCTTTTTATCCTTCGATCAATAAAACAGCAGTCGCTTTTCTTGGATTGGGTGTCTTGATGCTTGCGAATATCTTTACGATGAAAGATCTTAGCGGTGAAGGGCAGGCTTTAGGCACACTCGTTTGGTTTGCCATACTCTACTCGATGTCTGTTTATCTCAATAAATTTGGTTTTATGGAATGGATAGGAGAAAATGCAGCAACGATGGTAGCGGGATTTTCATGGCCTGTTGCTTATGTCTTTCTTATCATCGCTTATGTGATGATACACTACTTCTTTGTATCGCAAACAGCCCAGATGCTGGCACTTTTCACAGTATTTTTAGGCGTTGCTGTTGAGGCAGGCGTACCGGCGGAACTTATGGCACTGATGCTTCTTTTTGCTACCAACTTCAATGCCATCATCACTCCGCAAGGTTCATCTGCGAATGTGATCTATGTTGGTAGCGGCTACCTGGAGGCAGGCGAAATCTATAGGGTTGGTGCTGTTGTCACCCTGGTAAATACAGTTGTTTTCCTCACGGTGGGTACAGCGTGGATATTATTGGTTACATAAGAGAATATAATGGCAAATAGACACTACACAATAAGTATAATAACAGCTGTGATCCTTTTTGGATCACAGCTGTTTGCCGCTGAAAAAGAAACGGGTAGGGAAGGTGTGGTGCATGGCCAGATAAAGCTTTTTTCTTATGATATAGATAAAGCATTCAATAAAGGTGCTTTTGCTACTGCTGTAGGAGGACATTTTAAATACAGCACAGATACAAATAGAAGTATCTACGGATCGGTGCGTTTTCACACTTCACAACCTGTTGGTTACAATAGAAACAGAGAAGCTACAGCACTTTTCAATAACGATAAAAGTGCAGATGCCTTAACTGTAAATTCTGAAGCATTCATAGGCTGGCGTGGGTCAGGTAAACTTTTGAGAGTAGGTAACCTTATGCTCAATACGCCAATGATGAATGACGATACAACCCGTGTCGTTCCTTGGAGTTATCAGGGCATTGCCTATACCGCAGAAGCTGCCTCTGATACAAAGTTTCAACTTTACTATGTGAGACAAATACGCTCCCATACATCAGATGAATACAAAAAAGAGAGCGCCAGTGGAGAGATAGGTGATGGAATATTTATGATGGGTATAGGATATGACGGGTTAGATGGCTTGGACTTGCAGAGCTATTACTATTATGCGCCTGATCTTTACAGTACGTTTATTGCTCAGGCTGATTATAAACTTATCATTGATACAGGACATATGATCTGTATTGGTATACAATACTTTAATAGTGGCAATGGTGGAAAATTTGCCAAAACTGAAAATAAAAATGGTGGTGACGATATTGATCTTTTAGCTGTAAAAGCAGATTTTAACGCAGAGGATTGGATGATCAGCCTGAACTATTCACAAAACTTTGGTATGAGTGGAGTAGTTAAAGGGTATGGCGGACTGGCTAACGTCTTTACAACTTCGATGGTTGCCAATGGGCGTGGGAACTACAAACCGGAGACTTGGATGCTTACAAGCAAATATGATTTGCCTATGACTGATTGGGGTCAGAGTGAGGTGGCTGTCACACTTACCAATACACGTTCCAAAGATAGCAGAGGAGATGATTTTGATGCTTACTACATGCACTGGAAACACCGTTTCAATATAGATACTTCACTGATTGTTCGTTTTGAGAATATGGACTATAAGAGTGATGAAAGTAATGTCAGATACCTTAGGGTAATTGCTTCTTATGATTTTTAAGAAGAGGTATAATAGGTTGTCAAACAATAAATTTAGTTTTGATTTTATCAGCATAGTCTATGCGTTTTGTTTCTTAGATAGATGAATGTTAAATGTTTATGCTAGAATAATTGTAATTTAAAATTAAACTCCACTACAAGGAAAGAAGTATGAAAAGAATAACCAACATAGTCGATGCAAAAGCAGAGATCGCAAAACTTAAAAATCTAAACTGTGCAGAAGATGACATATTTTTTCAAGCGATTGAAGAAGTGCTTCTTTCCATTTTTCCTCTTTTTAAATCAGATGAAATTTATGATAAAAGTGCCAAAAATGCCATTATCAGAAGACTGATCACACCAGATAGAGTTATTGAATTTAAAGTAGTTTGGCTGGATGATAATAATGAAGTACAGGTGAATACCGGTTACCGGGTTCAGTTTAATAATGCACTGGGCCCATACAAAGGCGGACTCCGTTTTCATCCTTCTGTGAATGAAAGTATTTTGAAATCCTTAGGATTTGAACAGATCTTGAAAAATGCTTTGACCGGTTTACCTATTGGTGGGGCCAAAGGCGGCAGTGATTTTGACCCTAAGGGAAAAAGTGACTTTGAAGTGATGAAATTCTGCTCTGCTTTTATGAAAGAGCTTTATAAATATATTGGACCACGTATCGATGTACCTGCGGGAGATATTGGTGTGAGTGGACGTGAAATCGGATACCTGTTTGGTGAGTATAAAAGAATGACAAACGCCTTTGAAGGTGTACTTACAGGAAAACCATCTTTCTTTGGCGGTTCGCTCATGCGGCCTGAAGCTACAGGATACGGCATCGTCTACTTTACACAAAAGATGTTGGAGATAGAAGACAAAGAAAGTCTAGAAGGTAAGATTTGTACAGTGAGTGGCTCTGGACACGTGGCGCTTCATGTCATAGAAAAACTTCAGGAACTAGGAGCCATTACTGTAGCATGCACAGATTCTAAAGGGATGATTTACGATGCAAGAGGCGTGAATCTTAGGCTGCTTAAAGAGTTAAAGTTTGAGCGTCGTGTTTCTTTGGAAGAGTATATCAAAGTACATCCTGAAGCGAGCTATACACCAGTATCCAAATACCCAAAAGATAGCCATGCCGTATGGAACATCCCATGTTACGCAGCGTTTCCGTGTGCGACCCAAAATGAGTTAAATGCAGTAGATGCCAAGAACCTGATAAAAAATGGTTGTGTCTGTGTTGTAGAAGGGGCAAACATGCCTTCTACTACACAAGCAGTGCGTATGATGTTAGAAAGTGATATCTGCCTTGCTCCGGCAAAAGCAGCCAATGCCGGAGGTGTTGCTGTAAGTGCTTTTGAAATGAGCCAAAATGCTGCGATGCAGAAATGGACATCTGAAGAAGTGGATACAAAACTTAAAGCAATAATGGAAGAGATTTGCCAAAATGTTGCCTCAACAGCAAAAGAGTATGGTGTGCCAGGAAATTATGTCGATGGTGCCAATATCGCCGGGTTTAAAAGAGTTGCAGATGCTATGATAGCCGAGGGTGTATAGTTTAAAATATACTTTTATATACAAAGATTTGCATATACTGGTTTAGAAGGTTGGCAAAAAAAGATTATTTTTTCACAGTAATTATCCAGCATATGGCTAAATAAGCTTCTGCCTGTATGCAGTCAATCGATTTTGTTTTTTTTACCGATAATAAACAAGATCACTTTACGCAGTGTTTTGAGTATACTATACAAAGGATGCGTGAACACAGGAGGCAGTCTCCATAGGCTATGATGCACCCTTGCAAAGAATGACTCACATATGATGATACTATCAAGATAGGCCAGTGCATCAACGCCTTGAAGACATTGGCCTCCTACATCTATGATCATACCTTCGTTGATATCTAGACCCGGACAGCTCACGTGGATCTCATCAAGTGATTCTCTGGCATTTTTGAGGAGCAGAGTATGGCTTTTTTTTAGTTCTAAAAAACGTGCATAATTACTGCAAAAAGGGCACTCTTTATCATAATAGAGAATCAGTTTTTCCTTCATGGCTCAGTTTCCATTTAGCGGTTGTTGAGCTTTTTGGTAGATCGATCGGATCATGTTGCCAAATACAAGGTAGTGGATTGGCATCAAAAGGTACCAGTAGAGTCTTCCCCAAAGTCCACGGGGGTAAAAGTAGGCGGTCTGGATAAACTCATCACCCTGAATTCTAAATTCCAGCCATGCTTTGCCGGGTACTTTCATCTGCGCATGAAGTAGGAGTCTTTCACCTTCGACAAGGTCCTCTACTCTCCAAAAGTCCACGCTTTCACCGATCCTGAGTTTGCAGGAATCACGTCTACCTCTGTTGAGGCCTGCACCGCCGATAAGTTTGTCCATCCCACCTCTAACCTCCCAAAGCCAGTCATATCCAAACCATCCTTCTTTTCCTCCGATCGCGCAGAAGGTATTATAAAGTGCCTCTTTGCTGACATTTTCTATCTTGAGGATCTTACGGTCCATCAGTATTGCTGTGGAAGGGTCGTTTTTGTGCTGTTCCTCCCAAAGGTCTACGCCACCTCCAGCATCACTCCATCGGCTGTAAATTTGATTGTTCTCCATCTCAGTGATTGCCTTGCTCACAGCCTCTTGGAATGTTGCTGGATGGATATGGGGGAAGTATCTTGCAGCGTGGTCGTTTTGTACCACCACTTCTGAAGAAAGGCCCTCTATAAGTGATTTAGCCACATTGTAGGGTACTGGGGTAAAGAGGTTGAGCCAGTAGGAGGAGAGTTTGATGGTCAGTATAGGAAGGGGCAGAATGGTACGACGCAGACCGAGTGCTGCGGCACATGAGAGCATCATCTTTTTGTAGGTCATCTTTTCGCTTCCGATATCTACTATAAGATTTTGAGCATATTGAAGGTCTTTGGCGCTGTCTAGGTAATTGATCACATCATCTACGGCGATAGGTTGTGCTAAAGTGTTGACCCATTTGGGTGTGACCATGATAGGCAGTTTTTCTGTAAGGTGTCGTATGATCTCAAAACTGGCACTCCCCGAGCCGATAATGACACCTGCACGTATCCAGATCGTCTGTATTTTATCGGGTTTGCTTGAGAGAACTTCGCCTGTTTCGATACGGCTTAGCAAATGTTCACTTGCCTCCTCTTTGACCCCCAGTCCTCCAAGATAGATAATACGATTGACGCCACACTCTATGGCGGCATCCAGGAAATTTTGTGCACTGAGCTTGTCAAGTTCGCGATAATTCTTCTCCTGTAAAGAGTGGATCAGATAATAGGCAACATCGACACTTTCAAGGGCCTGACGTAATGCCTCTTTGTCAAAGCTGTTTCCTTTGACCACTTCAACTTGCTCGAGGACATTCTTGTCAAGACTTTTTGGATTTCTTACAAAAAGGCGTAAAGAGACATTTTGCTCCAACAACTTTTGTTTCAGCCTTCTGCCGATATAGCCGTTCGAACCGGTAAGCAAGACCTTCATATGATCTCCTTTATGTTATGATCTTCATCTTTATATTATAGAGAGTTTTTTTGATTATTCATAGGAGTTGTGTGAGGTTTTAAATAAATAATAAGATGAGGTGATATTAACAGTGTATGAAAAGCAGCAACATTTGGAGAACTGATATGTTTTTATGCAAAGAGTTATGGAGTCATAAAGAGAAATAAGATTTGAGTTATCGTTATGATCTGACACCTACTTTTTTGTATTTTTTTGTATCTAAAATCTGATCCAACGTTTTTGCAGTAATTAACATGAAAAATATCAGTGCAGATATTCCAATTAATATAATATTTTGTGCTTTTTCAATATTCATAAAAATCCATCATAATATCAAATGGTAAATATATGAAAAGTATATCTATTGATCTTAATTTTAGTATTTGTTAGAAATATTGCAGAATATGGGATCTAATGAAAACTTAAGTCAAATTAATTTATGTAAAAAGTGATTTGATTAGGTTATGTTGGAAGTTTGTTAGTGGTGGGTCCGCGGGGACTCGAACCCCGGACCACTCGGTTATGAGCCGAGTGCTCTAACCAGCTGAGCTACAGACCCTGGTTAATGAAAATCTTTCTTTTGCATAGTGATTTTCGAGTCAGAAGTATACCTATTGTAATCTTTAAAAGCAATTAAATTTTGTAAAATTCCAAACATTACTGCAAAAATGATAAATGAGGTTCCTCCATGACTGAACATAGGCAAAGGGAGCCCCACTACAGGGGCTAGTCCGATAATCATATAAATATTTACCCCCATATAAACAAAGAGTAAAAAAGCAATGCCTGCGGCAAAAGTTTTGATGAGATAATCTGTGGCATATTTAGCTGAGATATAGAGCAGGTTAAAGATGAGAAGGATATAAAGAATGATGACTGTTATCATCCCTTTAAATCCAAATCTTTCACCAAGATAGGCAAAGATAAAGTCTGTTGAAGATACAGGGAGAAACTTAAGTTGTGTTTGGGTTGATTCTTCTTTGCTTTTACCTTCAAGCCCTCCTGATCCTATAGCTATAAGTGCCTGCTGTACCTGATAACTTGGTTTGTTAAGGGCATCGAGGATACGTGTTTTTTGGTAAGATTTCAGTCCGTATTCGTAAACTAGCGGCGCGCCTGCGCCTGCAAGTATAGCCAGGGCTACCCATATTTTCCAGTTTATGCCTACAATAAAAAGAACACCATACCCTGCGATGAGAAGTACGAGTGCTGTACCCAGATCCGGTTCTTTAGCGATGATAATAAAAGGAACAATAATAATAATAGAGAGTTTAATAAAATGTAAGAATCCATATCCATTCTCCTCGGGAGGATTTCTGTTTATAAGATACGCAAGCATCATGATAACGTTTATTTTTATAAATTCTGAGGGTTGTATAGTCATTCCAATGATAGGGATCTCTATCCATCGCTGTGCACCGAGTATACTTTTACCGACAAAGCCAACAGCAAGAAGTAATCCGAGATTAACAATATAAAAAAGAGGAGAAAACCACCAGAAGATTTGTCTCCATGGAATAAAAGCGGAAATTAAAAATGCAATAGCTGCTATAAAGTAGTGTATCATCTGTTCGTTGTAGAGATGAACATTGATCTCATAAACAAGATAAGAGGAGATAAAAAAAAGCGGAATGAGTTGTATCATTAAAGAGTAAGAAAAATTCTTGAAAATACGTTTGTTAAAACCAAACAAATCATCCATCTAGCGTCCTCATTATTTTTTGGGTATTATATCTAAAAGAGTATAAGAATATTTCTAGAGGAAAAGAATGGCTGATTTTTATAGATTTAAAGAATTTGAAAATGACTCCAAGTGTATACATGCTGTGAGCACCAGGGTGAGATCAGAACCTTTTGATTTTAGTTTGGCATTGCATACAGGAGAAGATGTAAAAGCCATTGTTGGCAATAGAAAAAAACTCGCTTCTCTTCTGGACACAGATAACAGTCTACATTTTATCGTTGCAAATCAAACACATAGTGATCACATTGAGATTATTTCTAAAATCAAAACCAGAGGATGGCAAAGTGTAGAGGATGCCGTGAGTGACTGTGATGCACTTATTACAAACCAAAAAGGTGTAGTGCTTACCATTCTTAGTGCAGATTGTGTCCCCGTGCTTTTGTATGATAGAAAAAAAGAAGCGGTTGCAGCTATTCATGCCGGCTGGAAAGGGACAAAAGAAAAAATAGTAGCTAAAACTGTGCAAAAGATGAAAAAGATATACGCTTGCGACCCTGAAGACATTATAGCAGGTGTTGCACCGGCTATAGGACGTTGCTGTTATGAAGTTGGTAAAGATGTTGCAAAGCATTTTTTTAATGAACCCTTGTCTTTTGATGTGCAGGGTGAAAAATATATGTTGGATCTGCCTTTTATCAATAAAAAACAACTTTTAGATTCTGGTGTACTTGAGAAGCACATAGAAATGAGTGATATCTGTACAGCATGTGATGTGGAAAGGTTTTTTTCTTACCGTAAAGAGCAGGGGTGTAGTGGACGGTTTATGAGTATGATAGGGATTAAAGCCCTCTAAATACCTAGAAGGGTGTGTAAAATAAACTGTGTAAACTCACCTCTTGCCGTCTAATCACTTAGTATATTTTGACATAATTTCACTAAAGAATATACTAAGCTGAGGGTAAATCTCAGGCCAATTCCTCAAACTGTTAGCTTTCCATTTCTC
>JACDJA010002435.1_pt1 | contig 13315 bp, 12 predicted proteins | sample 7449241 | NCBI WGS metagenome assembly JACDJA01 (sample SAMN14253289, study PRJNA609438) | sludge metagenome | isolation source: initial anaerobic sludge | collected 2018-12-20 | reverse complement strand
ATCCCGAACAGGACGGTGAAACGCTCCCGCGCCAATGATAGTAGGCAGCTCGCCTGTGAAAGTAGGTCATCGTCAGACTCCTTGCAACGCGCTATGCGCGCAACCCAAAACCCCCGCTAACCAAGCGGGGGTTTTTTTATTTCAGCATGACTCCAGCACCGAACTTTGCTGAACTACGCCGCAGCCTGATACAGCAGGTTTATCAATAACTTAGGCGGATTCATCATATGCCGGTGCTTTCTGAAACTTGACCCGGCTTCCACCCGCTTGGCTCCCAACAGGCTCCTGGAAATCGGGTCTTCCGAGGAGTCATCATGGCGAAAATCAAACTCACCAAGTCCGCAGTCGATGCGGCACAAGCCCAAGCGCAGCCAGTCGAACTGCGCGATACCCTGGTTCCTGGCTTCCTGTGCAAGATCACCCCGGCAGGCCGCAAGGTGTTCATGCTCCAGTACCGCACAAACGCCGGAGAGCGGCGCAAACCTGCCTTGGGCCTATACGGAGAACTGACCGTCGAACAGGCTCGGTCGCTGGCGCAGGAGTGGCTGGCGCAAGTGCGCCGGGGTGGAGATCCTGCCGCAGAGAAGGCTGCAGCGCGTCAGGCACCCACAGTCAAGGAACTGTGCATCAAGTTCATGGAGGACTACTCCAGCCAGCGCAACAAGCCGAGCACGCAAGAAGGCTACCAGAGCGTCATTGATCGCAACATCATCCCAATACTTGGTCGCATGAAGGTGCAGGATCTGAAGCGGCCTGACGTGGCTTCAATGATGAAGAAGATGGCGCACAAGCCCGCCGATGCGAACCGCACGTTCAGCGTGATGCGCAAGATGTTCAACTTGGCCGAGGTATGGGGCTATCGCCCTGACGGCACCAACCCATGCCGCCATGTGCCCATGTACCCGAACGGCAAGGCGACTCACCTCATCAGCGATGAGGAAATGGGCAAGTTGTTTCGCTACCTTGACCAGTTGGAGGCGGAAGGGCTGGAGCATGTAGTGATCCCGCTGGCCATCCGCCTGCAATTCGAGTTTGCTGCTCGCCTTTCTGAGATCGTCTCACTCCAATGGGATTGGATTGATCTGGAAAACCGGCGGGTGGTGTGGCCTGACAGCAAGACAGGCGGTATGTCCAAGCCCATGAGCGAAGAAGCCTATCGGCTTCTTTCGACGGCGGCTCGCAATGCTACGACGCCCCATGTATTACCGTCTCCGCGTCACCCTGATCGGCATTTGACCGACGGGGAGTATTACAACGGTTGGAGCCGCACTCTCAAAGCCGCTGGCGTGACGCATGTGGGTACGCACGGCATCCGTCACCGCTCGGCGACGGACATTGCCAATTCTGGCATCCCGGTGAAGGTCGGTATGGCTCTGACGGCGCACAAGACCGTGGCGATGTTCATGCGCTACGTCCACACCGAAGACAAGCCCGTGCGGGAGGCCGCCGAGTTGGTGGCGAACCGGCGCAAGGCGATCACCGGCGCTAAGAAATCCCCTGCGGAGGTGACGGCATGAGCAGGCGCAAGGTGTCCACCCCTTCACCAGCAGCGCCGAAGGCACTGTTGGGTGACATTCGGGCACTGATTGAGGCTGCGCGCCAGCGCGCCGCCTCGGCGGTCAATGCTGAACTGACCTTGCTGTTCTGGAGGATCGGCCAGCGTATCCATACGGAGGTGCTGGCCGGGCAGCGGGCCGAGTACGGCGAGGAAATCATGCCATCCCTGGCCGAGCAGCTTGTCCGCGACTACGGGCGCAGCTTCGCGGATAAGAACCTGCGCCGGATGGTGCAGTTCGCGGCCACTTACCCCGAAGAGCCAATTGTCGTGACGCTGTCACGACAATTGAGCTGGTCGCATTTCGTGGCATTGCTGCCGCTGAAAGATCCGCTCCAGCGGGACTATTACGCGCAGATGGCGAGCACCGAGCGCTGGAGCGTGCGGACGCTACGCGAGCGCATCGACTCGATGTTGTACGAGCGCACGGCGCTGTCCCAAAAACCGGAAGAAACCATCGCGCAGGAGTTGGCGACCCTGCGCGATGCAAAGCGCATGACCCCGGCGCTGGTCATGCGCGATCCCTACATCCTCGACTTCCTGGGGCTGCGGGATAGCTGGCAGGAAAGCGACCTGGAGGCAGCCATCATCCGCGAAATGGAAGCCTTCTTGCTGGAGCTGGGCGCGGGCTTTTGCTTCGTCGCCCGTCAGAAACGCATCCAGATCGACGACGAGGATTTCCACCTTGACCTGCTGTTCTACAACCGCAAGCTGCGGCGGCTGGTGGCGGTGGAGTTGAAGATCGGCGAGTTCAAGGCCGCGCACAAGGGGCAGATGGAGCTTTACTTGCGCTGGCTAGACAAGCACGAGCGGGAGCCAGAGGAGGCCTCGCCGCTGGGGATCATTCTTTGCACTGGCAAGAAGCGCGAGCAGATCGAATTGCTGGAACTGGACAAGTCCGGAATCCACGTCGCCGAATACCTGACAGCCTTGCCGCCGAGGGGCGTTCTAGTGGAGCGGCTACAACAGGCAACTCAACGGGCGCAGTTGCAGCTAGAACAGCGAGAAACGCGCAACGATTAGCCTTGTCTCAAACAGACTAGCTTCCCAATGTGCCGCTCAAGCTATCTGCGGTATCTGGCCTCCAATCACCTAAAACGATCCTAGTGGGAGCCCTGATCCTTCGCTGACCGATCATCAACTGATGCAGCAGATCAAGGGAACGCTCACTTGCGCACTGGGCTGCTCAAGACGGGACAATCTATCGCTTGCCGAGCGTTACTTGACATGAATCTAAAAAAATGGGGACGTTGGAGTCCCCACTTAATTACTAAAAAATTATTCGATCACAATGATCGGATGACCTCGGTCACGCGGCGATCCCGGGAAATTCGAATAGCACACTCTCTTTCCAGGCGTGGCTGATGACTTTGACCCATAAACGCTTTCTCGACTAAAAAAGGTCGTTACACCGTCATCCCCGTCTATGAATCCGCTATATCCATTTTGAATCAGGTTGGTCACACTTCCAACTTTTCTGTCAACGCCGATAAAGCAAAGATTAGAAATCTTCGCAACAACATCATCAGCGGTAGGGCGATCTGCAACATTGTACTGAAGGCAGTCTTCCACGAGGGACTGTAACTGCTGCGCAAGAATCTTATATTGCGGGTTTGACGTCATGAAGTCCGGCCACGGTTCTCTATTTCTATTTTGAACATTGACAGCCGCCTGGAGATAGACGCCGAAAGGAACTTTTCCGGTCAATATCTGGAACATCATAGCGCCGAGCGACCAAATGTCGACTGAGGCGCCTGGGTGTTCACCCGGCTGCCTGAACATCATCTCTGGTGCCATATAAGGAAGAGCTCCGCGAATTGTTCCAGATGTCGATCTGGTTATATCGCCTTCCCGCGCAGCTTCGTCAAAGACTTCTTCTGTTAGTGTAGCGATGCCGAAATCAGTTATTTTCAGCTCATGCAAATTAATGCCATGCTCAACAATGATATTGCTTGGCTTCAAGTCACGATGAACAACTCCAGCATGATGTGAAGCGGCAACGCCTTTGGAAACGTGCAGAAATATACGAGCAGCGAGGTGCGGGTCGATAGCTCCAAAGGTCTTGAGCTTATTTTCAAGATTGTCACCATCAACGAACTCTTCAATAAGAAAAAGCCGACCATTCTCCTCAATGTAGTCTAGGGTTTTAGCGACGTTATGATGATTAACTCTAGCGGAAATTTTCGCACTGCTTTTGAATCTCTTATCGGGCTGTCCGGGTTGAGGTGTTTTTAGTGCAACGTTAGATTCCAACAATATGTCCTGCGCCAAATAGACGTCTTGCATACCGCCTCGACCGATATGGCGCTCTATGCGATAGCGCCCGGAGACAATATCTTGCGCATTCATGGCATTACCTCCGGGTTTGAAACATCAAAAGTCACGAACTTTCTGCCACTGCCGTTGCCGAAGGTTAGAACGCAACAGCCTGGCACTATCGCCCCTACAGTGACGGATGTGTTATTTATATAAACGGCACCAGTGACCTGAGTGACAGTGAAGGCTAAGCCGTCATATTCAATCGTGAGACTTCCCACGGTTGCATTCAGAGATATTCTTCTATTCTTGTGGTCTAGTGTGTTTGCTACGCCGTTTAAAACAACCGTGGCACGATGCCTGTCCCTAAGAAGATGCTTCTCCAACAAATTCTTGATGGCTTGCATGGATGGCCTATCCTGCCTGCTTGTCGCAAGACATTGGAACAGGGCATTTGTAATTTCAGCGGGCATCCCAGCGAACGGAGTAGAAAAATCTGCTAGTGTTGGCTGGCTTGGAGGCCTATGACGCAAACTGAGGGGAGGATCGTTGGTCAGCAAGGCCAGACATGTCACACCAAACGCATAGACATCAATGGAAGAGTCAAACGCGATTGTTTGGTCACCCCATAGTTCCGGCGCCATAAATATAGGAGTTCCTATTATGCTCCTAGTCTCTGCATCGGCATTATTTCTAGACAAACCGAAATCAAGAATCTTAACGACACCCTCGCCATCTATTTTTATGTTTCCGGGTTTAATATCTCGATGGATGATTCTGTGCGAATGAATGTCAGCAAGTCCGCATGAAATCTGCCATATCAGGTTTAGATAATCCGCATTGGCAGAAAGAGATCCAACTTGGAGTGTCTCTCCATCAATAAACTCAAGGACAATAGCGGGCTGTTGCGTGACTGCTCCTTGAATATTTACGATGTCATAAAGTTGAACGACGTGTTTCGACCTAACTTTTGACAATGCCTTTTGCTCATCGAGCAATCTACGAGCTTCGACGCCAGCCTGCAGATGCTTTAGCACAACTTGACGTTGTAGATGTAGATCTTCGCAAAAAATTACCTCCCCCATTCCGCCCCTGTCGGAGTTATCGAGAGTTTTATATCTATTTGCTATCAACACCGACGTCTCCCTGTTCGGCAGAACTGCCAATTTCTATATCCAGTTGAACTTCTTCTGGGTAATTCTCGTTTTTCTTTTTTCGAGATTTGCGAACGGGTGGCTTTGACTTCTTCGGCGCCCCCTCATTCGTCGGCGGCTTACTGGGTATCAGTTGGGATGAAAAATTATTTTTTTCTTCATTCGTCTCGTTTGGAACTTGAGCATTTTTTGCATTAAAGGCCTGGTCTTCCTCTCGCAGCCAAAGCGTGGTTAGATCTCCAGCTGCATCCCATAAACGGATTCCGCTTCCTTCATATCGTGCAAGCGATGGAGGCATTCCGGCAATGTCAAATATGGCCGATGTTGAGTTGTCATTCCCCCCGCACCACATCGCGACAGAATTCAGACGCTCGGAGGCATCATTAAGGCTTGATGAATTTTCTAGAATCCTGCTGAGGGTTTTTTCTTCTATGCCGTGTATGCCATCAGTGGTAATGGCGCAAAAACCTTCCTGACAAAAAAAATCATTTATCTTGGGCTGCATCGAATCGCCCATTCCAACAAATTGGAGTAGTTCTCGACCGCTTCCACCAACAGCTTCGACGAGAGAGTCGTCGGTTGTGTGCCGCTCAACCTTTTTCCCAGCCCCGAAAGTGTAGACACGCGTATCGCCAAGATGAACAATTATCTTGGTGCCTTGAGAATCAAGCAAAACGGCAGTCAGCGTAGAGCCGCCATCGCCTCGATATGTGTCGAACACCTGTTTGTTTGACGCTTTTACAGCTTCATAGGCCCGTTCCTTGATACCTAAATTACGGTGCTGTATCAAAGAGTAGAAGAAGCTCGATATTGCCAATGAAGAGCATTTCCCTCCATCGCGCATGCCTCCCATGCCATCAGCAACTGCTATCGCAAACAGGGGATTTATCGACTTCTTTCCAGTATAGAGAGCGGCCACTCGATCCTGATTCTCCTTTCGAACCAGTCCTATATCACTGGATAGCACAAAAGGAATCTCAAGGGATTGACTGGACGTGCGGTCTGCAAGACGCCTAGAAATCCAAGCTTGTATGTTTTCTTGGAATGGGTGCATTGTGTTTTCGTAACTCCTATATTGAAAGCAATCTATTTGCGTCTTCTTTCGGACTTACGTCACTTTGATTTTGAAATGCTGTGCGATAGTTACATTCTAGCTGAGGCACTTCAAAGCGTCACGCTCATAGTGGCTCACTTCGCCGACGCTTCCGACCGTCTCGGGCGGGGCCGCTTGCAGGCTGAGCAGCACGAGTAGGCCAAGCAGCAATTCGTACGTCCCGGCGTGCCGCCGTCGGGTTCGCGGGCTGCGCCCCGCGCCTCGTGCCGAATCGCGGCCATTCGGCTTGGACCCCTGACGTCTTCGGCCCTGACGGGCCTGCGCGCTTCGCTTGCCATGAAAACCTACTGTGCGCTGTGGGTGGGAGTGGGCGGTCTTGCTGTTCCCTTCACCGTATCACGGCGTTCTCGCCGTCAATGACTGCGCGTGTTCGCACGCTTGCGGCCCTTCGGCCGTCTTCGATCCCTGACTGCTTGCGCTGCGCCGTGCTGGCCACGGTTCCGGGCAATTCCGCCTGAGCAACCGGAGCACGATCATGTCGCAACTATCTATTTCCTCCTTCGATTTCGTTCTGATGGTTCGTAGCGCGCGTGGACGCTACCAGCCGGCCTCCGCTGACCAGATTCTTGAAGCCGCACGCTGGGTCATCGACCAGAAAATGCCACGTGGCGAAACCTTTACATCACCGATGGCGGTAAAAGAGTATCTGGGCACCAAGCTGGCTTGCCTTGAGCATGAAGTCTTCGCAGTGCTGTTTCTGGATACGCAGCATCGGCTGATCGAGTACAGCGAACTTTTCCGGGGCACCATCGACAGTGCATCGGTGTACCCGCGTGAAGTTCTCAAGGAAGCACTGCGGCTCAATGCAGCGGCAGTCATCGTTTCTCATAACCACCCGAGCGGAAATCCCGAGCCAAGCGCAGCCGATAAGTCGCTGACGAAGCGACTTCGGGAGGCGCTGGCAATGGTGGATGTCCGCGTGCTGGATCACATCATCGTCGGCGGTACAGAAACGACATCATTTGCCGAACAAGGTCTATTGTGAGTGTTGGGGCTTCGGCCCCTTTGCTCACGACGATGTCATTTTTGGAGATGATGTAGGTTCGCGTCGCTGCCTAGTGCTGGCAAGAGCGGCTGCCAGTGTCAGTGCCGTGGCAGCATAGGCTGTAACAGCAAAACCATGCGTGGCATAGAGAGGCCCGAAACCGGCAGTACCTGCGAACACGGCCAAGTTCGTAACTGCGCTGTGCAACCCCATAATCGTTCCACGCCGGGCTGAGTCGATTGCCGTCAGGCGCACGATTAACAGGTTGATGCCAAAGTGGTTGGTTAATCCCAGCAATCCGAGCAGCACCAAGATAGCCACGAGGCTATGCCCGAGCCAGGCCAGCATCAGATAAGTGGAGGCCACGCAAAGCAGTGCGATGGTCAACTGCCTCGCGAGCGTTATGCGTCTGGCGAGGCCATCGAATAGCGCTGCACCGCCAAAGCCAAGCCCGTAGACGAGCGCAACCAGTCCATTGACGCTGATCGGCTGATTCAGTCCGTGTCGCAGATGATCCCCGAGATAGCCATAGACACCATAGAACGCCATCATGGAGCCGGCACAGGCAAGCAGCAGAGGCTTGATGCCCACCAGGCCAAGCGCAGCCAGCGGCAGCGGTGCTGAGGCGGCTGATGGCTTACTGCGTGAAGGGATGGTGCGCAGTGCAACCCACGCAAGCCCAGCCATCACTGCGATTGTTCCATACACGGCGCGCCAGTGAATGGCATCGGCCACGATGGCCGCTAGTGAGACTCCGGCCACCATGCTCAAAGTCCAGCCAGTCAGGACAATACCGATGGTCTTGCTCTCCCGTCCGGGTGGCGCGGTCGCGGCAGCGCTGGCGTAAATGGCGGGGACTGCCACGCCCGTTGCCATACCGGCCAGGAACTGAGCAGCAACCAGAATGGCGACAAAGGGTGCCAAGGCGCTGCCCATCAATGCCAGCGGCAACAGGGCCATCGTCAGTTTAAGTACCCGATGCGCACCAAATCGGTCAATGTGACGCGCGAGCAACAAGGCGCTGATGGCTGCGCCCAATCCGAATGCTGCTGTAGCAAGCATGACCGTCGGCACGCTAGTGCCAAGCGATAACGCTACTTCCGGTGCGATCGGCCCCAGCACAAGCGAATTCGAGCCGATCACTCCGATGCACCCTGTCAGTACATAGATGGAGCGCGGAAGGTGTGTGTCGTGCATTTCAATACCAATGAATAATATTCTGTATTGATTTATATTATTCGCATTAAAATCGAATGAAACGAGATAAATAAGAATGGCGTCAAATAAAGATGAGATTCTGCGGAATGGTGTTCCGAAGCCATATGTGGACGCGATTGACCGAAGACTATTAGGCGTGTTGGTGGAAGACGCCACGGTCAGCTATGCCGAACTGGGCCAGCGCGCCGCGTTGTCTGCGCCAGCCGCGCACGAACGTGTCAAGCGATTGCGCCGAACGGGTGTAATTCGGCGTACGGCAGCTTTACTGGAACCCAAGGAAGTGGGCAAGGCGCTGCTGGCCTTTGTCCACGTCGATACTCACGGCTGGGGAAAAACGCCGGAACTGCTGGCGATGTCCGCACATCCCGAGGTCGAAGAGATCCACTCCGTGGCCGGTGACACGGCCATGCTGCTGAAGGTTCGTACCGCAGATGCGCAGGGGTTGGAGGCCTTGCTGTCACATCTCTACAGCATCAAGGGCGTGGTGGGCACACGCGCCTATATCGTGCTCTCTACCTATCTGGAACGCCCCGTGCAGCCGGACTTGACTCGTGAATGGCCGCAACAGGATGACGGGCAAAGCACGTAAAGTGATCCAAACAAGATCAGTGCAACGGTTCCGGTGCGTCGTACGAGAACACCAGTACCGGCCGAAGCTGACTGTGCTGGCTCAACAATTCAGCTTCCAGGCACTTGCGGCAAGTGTCGGCCGCATGCGTATCCATGTGAGCATCGGATTGCAGTTGTGCGTGAATCATGACCTCCCAGGAACGTCCGATGCGCACGGTGCGAATGTCCAGCGCGGCGAGTGGCAACGCCTGCAAGGCTTGTCGGACTTTGCTCTCGATCGGATCGGTTTCGCTGGGCGGTGGTGCCATGTACAGCAGTTCGGCCAGTGCCCCTTTTCCTAGCGACCAGGGAATGCCGACTGTCATGGCAACCAGTGCCAGCGTCAGGATCGGGTCAACGTAACGCGCCGCTTGCGTATGGCCGTACGCTTGTAGCAGATAGGCGATCACGAAGGCCAATAAGGCGCCGAAGGCGGTCAATGCGTCGATGGCTCGCGCGGCCAGATCGCCTTGCACCAACGGGCTTTTCATATGCCGATAGCGCAGCCAGACATAGGCAGCCATGCCGATGGTGATGGCGGCCGACACGAAGGCATACAGTAGTGCGCCGCCGAATTTGATGTCGGTGCCTCCCTCAAACAGGCTGGATGTGGCGTACCAGACCGATAGCATTGAGACGCCCGCGATCAGCAGGCTCTTGATGAGATTGACCAGGGGCTCCAGCGGTGCGTAGCCGAACGGAAAGCGCCGGCTCGCCCCACGCCGCAACAGCGTACCGACACGGTAGGTGAAGATGCCTGTAATGAGATACACGAGGTTGAAGAAACCGTCCAGCAAAATGGCCTGCGAGCCAGTCAGCGGTGCGGCAATCAGGGCGAGCAAGGACACCACTACGCCTGTATAGATAGGCAAGCGGAGCACCTTCAGTTCAACATCTCCTTGCGTCATCGTTGCCCTCCTTTTCCGACTGGCCCGATGTGGTTTCTTTTGGGATCATGTCCAGCAGCATGCGACCGATGCGTCGGCGCATACGGGTTGCCACTGGCGTGCTGGCAAGGGATTCGTGTACCCATAGCCCGTCGGCTGCAAGCCGTACCACCCACATGGCTGCCAAGTTGGCATCGTCATCCTCTGTCACGGGAATCCAGCGTGACAGCACGCCGGCCCAGGGAGCCGCCAGTTCGGGCTGAGTCGCGCCTTCGAGCATTAGTTGCAGCTCGACGCGAGTGGAACGACCGTCAGTGCAGGCCTGCACATAGGCAGCGATCCGCTCTTGCGCGCTGGCTTCGTGCGCCGGTTTGCCGGCTACTTTTTCAAGCAAAGTCTCCCACTGGCAGGCCAGATGCTCATGGATGCCCAATAGCAAGGCATCGCGGGACGGAAAATGATAGAGCATCCCGCCGCGAGTCAGTCCAGCCTCAAGTGCGACTGACTCGAAAGTGATTCCGGTCACACCCTCACGGTGGACGACGCGGATGGCGGCATCGAGAATTTTGTTGCGGTTGCTGGGTCGCATGCGGCTTACCTCGCTCAATGGGTTGCAGTAGCAGTGCCTGGGCCGTGATGGCGCAGCAGCCAGGCAGTTAGCAGCGCACCGATGGCCTGAACGCCAGCAATCACCCACAGCACGATTAGATAGCTGCGATCAAAGGCAGATGATGCTGCATCCACCAGTGCGGTATTCACCGGCTCACTCGCGCGTGCAATCTCCAGCGCCTGGGTAATGCCATCTCGCGCAGCTTCTGGCGTGCCAGGTGGCAGGCTGATTCCCATGGAATACAGCGCACCCAACAGACTGCCCAGCAGTGCAACTGCGATCAGGCTGCCGAACTCGTAGGAAACTTCTTCTACCGATGAGGCCATGCCGGCCCTGGCGGGCGGCACATTGCCAATGATCGCGCTGGAGGCGACGGCCATCACGGCTCCCAGCCCCGCGCCATTGAGCACCATGCCGGCGAGCAGCCAGCCCAGGCCCAGGTGCAGGCCGGCGGTGGTAGCCAGTGCGCCAGTCGCGCCCGCAGCCAGCCCGCCCGCAATCAATACACGCAGGCCCAGCCTATGCAGGAAGGCACCACCCAGTAACGCGGTGGGCAAAGAGCCTAGCGCGACGGCAGATACCAATAGACCCGCCTGCAGCGGGGTGAAACCTGCCACAAGTTGGAAGCGCTGGGTTGTGACCAGTTGCATGCCGCCGATGGCAAACATGGCGAAGGCTGCTGCCAGCACACCAGCCGTAAAGGCTGGGTTGCGGAAGATCGCAAAATCTAGCAGTGGATGCGGCAGGCGGGCCTGGCGCCGCGCGAACAACCAGCCACCGACGACAGCGACAGCCAGCGCCGCGAATGTCAGAGGCCAAGACGGCGCGGCATGCGCGACTTCCTTGATGGCCACGATGAGTCCAGACAGTGTGACCAGCGCAAGCACCGACGACAGCAGATCCCAGGGCTTGCCCTGTTCGACAGCACCTTTTGGCGCGAAGACCAACGTGCCAATAAAGGCCAGGACGACCACTGGCACATTGATGAGAAACACCGAGCCCCACCAGAAGTGCGACAGCAAAAGACCGCCAACGATAGGGCCAAGCGCGGCACCGACAACCGACAAGCTGCCCCAGACCGCAATGGCGAGATTGCGCTCGCGTTCGTCGTCGAAGGTGACGCGAATTAGCGCCAGTGTGGCCGGCATCATGGCGGCCGCCCCCACGGCAAGAAATGCGCGGGCGGCGATCAGTGCTGAGGCCGTGGGGGAGAAAGCAGCGGCCAGCGACGCCACGCCAAAGATCACCAGCCCGAACAAGAACATGCGCCGGTGGCCGATGCGATCACCTAGCGTGCCGGTGCCCAACAGAAGGCCAGCCATCACCAGCGGATAGGCATTGATGATCCACAGCCCCTGAGTGGCCGTTGCGTGCAGTTCGTGGGTGAGCGTGGGCAGCGCGGTGTAGAGCACCGAATTGTCCAGCGTGACCAGCAGAAGACCGGCTGCCACCGTCACCAGCAGCAGCCAGCGATGCGGATGGGGCGTACTCATGTGCGGTTCTCCATGATGGCTGATGTGTGGGCCGAGAATCTGGGCGGCGCCAGGTCGGAGACTGTGAGGAAACCGGGCGGCGCCTGAATGACGTCGGCGATTCGATTTACTACTGTGGCGCTGGTGGTGTCGATGTCATGCCGATCTTCGACACGCACATGCAGGTTGGGCGTACCCTCGATGCGCCATTCAACGAAATCGCTATCACCCACCTCACGCAACTTGCTGATGAATCCAGCAGACAGCGTAACGCCCTGGGTGGTTATCAGCCGGGTGATGGCATTGAGTCCGACGACTTGGCCTGCATGTATCGTCCGTCCAGCCAATACAGGCTCGAAGTCCTGTCTCGCCACGACAGGCTCTACCGTTTGATGGATGTCTGTCACGGATAGGCCGAGTTGGCGGGCGATGTTGTGCAGCGGGCCAATCAGCGCGCTGGAAAAAGGATGTAGTGCACTCTTGGCGACAGCCGCCGGCGATGCCCCAATTTGCAAGGCTTTCAGCACCCAGTCGCCGTACTCGTCGGCCAGCGCGCAGGTACTGCCATGAATGCCGGTGATGGTTTGGGCAGCGCCTGACAGCAACACCGGCAAGTTGTCCCAAAAGACATCCTGGACGCCAGTTCCGAGGATTGTTTTTCCGCGAGCAAGCGCCAGCGCATGCAATTCCTGCACGGCTGCTTGATGACTGTCGATCGAAGGGAAATAAGCGTCGCCAGCGATAGTGATGACGTCTGCACCGTGCTCCAGACAACGCTTGACGATAGGAAGTATTTCCTCAATACCGTTCTGGGTGGCCACAATGGCGATGTCTGGACGTGTTTGCGACAGGGCAGCCTCGGCATCGGATGTCACCACGACCCCAATGGGAGATCGGCCGAGAGCGATCCCAACGTCTTGTCCCAGGAAGTGGTTTGCGTTGACGGCGGCCACGATGCGAATGCCTCGATCTAGCAGGAAGGCTGCTGTCTTGCTCCCGGTTATGCCGAGGCCGAAGATAGCGGCCTGAATGGGGGGATGCATGGTGGACTCCTTGATCAGCTCGTAACTGTACAGTCTGTATTGTATGGTATTTGCGAGGAAATCAGTAGCAGAATGGGTTGTGCGCGTAGATCGCGACTGTGTAACTAGCTCACAGTCGCGTGCTATTCGCCTAGTTTTTTTCAAGCCTGAAACGAGCACCCATTAGCGTCCCCGGCCAAGAAGCATGGCCGGTCGCGCTGTCATGCTTCGCATCGAGCCACCTGCGGCGTCTCGCCCCTTCGGGCTTCCATCGTTCCCTCGCTCCGCTCGGCTGACGCCTACGGCCCGGCTTCCAGCTTCGGGCCTGCGCGCTTCGCTTGCGTGCGGTTTGCACATCGCGGCGGCCGTTGCCATGTCCAGCCGTCTCTCCTGACTCCATCACCTTGCTCGCGACTGTAGCCCGTGTCCGCGT
>JACDJA010002434.1_pt1 | contig 13325 bp, 13 predicted proteins | sample 7449241 | NCBI WGS metagenome assembly JACDJA01 (sample SAMN14253289, study PRJNA609438) | sludge metagenome | isolation source: initial anaerobic sludge | collected 2018-12-20 | reverse complement strand
CTGTCGTCCTTGCGCAGCTTGTAGGTCAGGGTGGCCTTGCCGCCCTTGACCACCGCGCCCTGCACGGCCGCGCCAAGGATGAAGTCGATCCCCTGCCGCTTCAGCAGCCGTTGCAGCGTGCGCGCGATTTCCGCATCCATCCCCGGTGTGATCGTGTCGAGATATTCCACGACCGTGACCCGGGCCCCGAGTCGCGCATAGACCGAGCCCATCTCGAGCCCGATCACGCCCGCGCCGATCACGACCAATTCCCTGGGCACCTTGGGCAGGGCCAGTGCGCCGGTGGACGTTACGATCACCTTCTCATCCACCTCGACCCCGGGCAATGACGAGGGTTCCGAGCCCGAGGCGATGACGACGGATTTCGCCTTGTGGGTTTCCTCGCCGACGGCGACCTCGCCCGGCGCGGTGACCCTGGCCCAGCCCTTGAGCCAGGTGATCTTGTTCTTCTTGAACAGGAACTCGATCCCGCCGGTATTCTGGCCGATCACCTCGTCCTTGTAGGCGAGCATCCTTGACCAATCCACCTTGGGCTTTGCGGACAGCCCCATCTTCTCGAAATTCACCTCCGCCTCATGCAAGGAATGGGTCGCATGCAGCAGCGCCTTCGAGGGGATGCAGCCCACATTCAGGCAGGTGCCGCCCAGCGTATCGCCACCCTCGGCGACCGCGACCTTCAGGCCCAGCTGCGCTGCACGAATTGCACAGACATAGCCGCCGGGTCCGGCGCCGATGACGATGAGATCGAAGTCTGCCATGGGTTCGGCTCCTTGTTCAGCTTGTTCAGCCGGGGAAGGGGGGCCTTCTGCCCCCCGTCGCCCTGCGGGCGACTCCCCCCGAGAGTATTTGCGCGAAGTTGAAGATCAGATCAGGGCAATGACCAGCATGATGAGATTGGCGAGAAACCCGACCCCCCAGATGGCCGAGCGCAAGGGCGAGAGGCCGAGGATATAGGCGGGAACATAGGCGACACGCGCCGCCAGCCAGACCCAGGCGAGGACCGCCGTCAGGCCCGAGCTGCGGTCGGCAATGGTCAGGACGAGCACCGCGATGATGAAAAGGACAAGGCCCTCGATCAGGTTGCTCAGCGCCCGCTCTGCCCGCCCGGCGCGCCCGGTAAAGGTAACGGGCTCGTCGCGCGGCGAGACATTCCACTCTGGCGACACCTGATCGCGCCGGAACATGCCAACGGCCCCCATCTGCACGATCATCAGAAAGGCGGCGAGGACAAGGACGGTCAGTTCGGCAGGCATGCGCGCTCTCGGATCAATCACGCCGGAAGGGCGTGGTTCAAGGGTGACCGCTTTCGCGAGGACTGGCAAGCGCCTCGTCCGGGTCCGGGATCCGGTGCCCGGGATCTTGCCAGCCTGCGGGCCGGCTGTCAGCCTGCATGGGCGACGGCGGAGGCAGCGATGGCGACATGCGGCATCATCTATGTGGCAAGCGGCAAGGATTACGTCGATCTCGCCTGCGCCTCGGCGACCAGCCTGCGAAATCGGGAGCCTGCGCTGCCGGTGGATATCTTCACCAATGATCCGGTGCCGACGGGCATTTTCGATCGTGTTCACCCCCTGACCCGGCCCGGCCCACGCGCAAAACTCACGGCGATGCAGCAAACGCGCTTCGAGCGCACGCTGTTTCTCGATGCCGATACGCTGGTGGTCGGGCCGCTGGGCGATATGTTCGACCTGCTCGAACGCTTCGACTGCTCCCTGGCGCATGACATGCGTCGCGCCTCGCGCCTCATCCGCGAGGGAACGGCGCCTGCGCCCCGCGCCTTTCCGCAGTTGAACTCGGGCGTGCTGCTCTACCGGCGCAGCGCCGCGATGCTGGCATTCCTGGCCGAATGGGAGCGGCGCTTTCATGCCACGGCGGCGCGGCGTGACCAACCGATCCTCAAGGACCTGCTGTGGGAATCAGACCTGCGGTTCTATGTCCTGCCGCCCGAATTCAACCTGCGCCGCCTGACCCTGCTGGATGCCTGGGAGCCGCTCGATGCGCGGCCGGCCATCATCCATTCGCACCGGCTCATGGATCACATGGATGCGGGCTATCGTCCGAAGGGCCCGCGCCTGCGTGATGTGACGGAATTGCTTGCTGCCGAGAGGCTGGCGCTGGCCGAGGAATGGCAGGATATCAGCGAGCGTGATCCCGTCGCCCGCTTTGCCGCTGCGCAGGAAGAGGACTGACCCCGGCTTGCGCCTGCGCGCGGCGCCTGTATCCCGGGACATCAGGGGGACCGCATGGATAACTGGGACGAAATCCGCACCGCCTACCAGGTGGCGCGTCTTGGCACCGTCTCGGGCGCTGCCGAGGCACTGGGCGTCCATCACGCAACCGTCATCCGCCATGTCGATGCGCTCGAGGCACGGCTGGGGGTGAAGCTCTTCCAGCGCCACGCGCGCGGCTACACCGCGACCGAGGCCGGGCGCGACCTGCTGCAGGTCGCGCAGGTCACCGACGACCAGTTCACCCAGCTTTTCGGCCGCCTGCGCGGCCGTGGCGACGGGGTGACAGGCGAGCTGGTCATCACCTCGCTTGCGGAACTCTCGCCGCTGCTGACCCCGATCCTTGTCGATTTCCAGCGCGACAACGCCGGGCTTGTCGTCCGCTACCTCACCGGAACGCGGCTCTTCCGGCTCGAATACGGCGAGGCGCATGTCGCGATCCGCACCGGCGCCAGCCCCGAACAGCCCGACAACGTCGTGCAACCGCTGGGAGCCCAGGGGATGGTGCTGGTCGCATCCGATGCCTATGTCGCCCGCCACGGGTCGCCCGACGGCGCCGCCGACCTTTCCGACCACTGGTTCGTGAGCGATGACGAGACCGGCAGCCGCGCGCCCTTCAACCGCTGGCTGGCCGATCTGGTCCCGCGCGAGCGCATCCGCTTTCGCGCCGCCGAGGTGCAGGGGATGCGCGACGCGATCGTCGCGGGCGCGGGGATCGGTTTCATGCCCCGCTGGGAGGTGGCTGCACACAGCGACCTGCATGAGGTGACGGCGGCACGCCCGGAATGGGAGACGCCGCTCTGGCTGGTCACCCATGTCGACCTGCATCGCACGACCAAGGTCCGCGCCTTCACGGCCTTTCTCAAGGAGCGAGCGAAATCCTGGCCCCGCTAGCACGCCCCCAGGTCGAGGGACATGTGGCGATGCTGGCCTTTTCGGCCTTCATCGCGGGATCATTCACGCTGGGCGCGCTGGCGTCGCCCCATATTGCGCCGGTCGCGCTCAATTCGGTGCGGTTCTGGATCGCGACCGTGATTCTGGGCGTTGCGGCGCTGGGTATGGGGCAGATGCGTCGCGAATGGTTTCGCGCGCCCTGGCGGCATGGGGTGCTGGGATTTCTCTATGTCGTCTATTTCATCCTGATGTTCGAGGCGTTGCGGATTGCCCCGCCGGTCAGCCTCTCGGCGGTCTTCACGCTGACGCCGCTTGTTGCGGGGTTCTTTGGCTGGTGGTTCCTGCGCCAGCGGATGACCTCGCGGATGCTCACCGCGCTCATGATCGGGGCGGCGGGGGCGCTGTGGGTCATCTTCGACGCTGACTGGCGCGCAGCGCTTTCCTTTCGCATCGGGCGCGGCGAGGCGATCTATGTCGTGGCGGTCATCGCCCATGCGATCTACACGCCCGGAGTGCGGGCGCTGAACCGGGGGGAGCCGGCACTGGTCTTCACCTTTGGCGTGATGCTGGCAGCGGCGGCGATTGCCACGGTCAGCGGCATCGGCCCCATCCTCGCGACCGACTGGGCGAATCTGCCGTCGATCGTCTGGATCACCATCGCCTATACGGCGGTCTTCGCCACGGCGGCCTCGGTCTTTCTCATGCAGGTGGCATCACTGCGCCTGCCTGCGGCCAAGGTCATGGCGCATACCTATCTCGTGCCCGGCTGGGTCGTCGTCTGGGAACTGTCCTTCGGCCATCGCCCGCCCTCGGCGTTGATTCTTGCCGGGCTGGTACTGTCGATGGTCGCGCTCATCCTTCTCCTGCGGGACGAGGAGGCACCGCTTCCGGCGCGCTGAGCTCCTGTTCGAGAAAGTGCTCGAAAGCGTCGAGATCGACCTCCTCCATCATCCCGAAGCCGTGCATCCAGACACTGGCCTCTCGCAGGGCATCGGGTTCCAGACGACACCATCTTACGCGCCCGCGCTGCTCCTGCGAGACAAGGCCGGCCGCCGCCAGCACCTGGAGATGGCGTGAGACGGCGGCGAGCGATATGGCAAACGGTTCGGCCACGTCGCTGACCGCCATGTCGTCCTCGAGCAACATGGTCAGGATCGCCCGCCGCGTCGGATCGGCGAGGGCGGCAAAGACCTGATCCAGCGTTTCTGCCATGGTGCTGCCCCGAGACTGCCTCCGATGCTCAACCGGATGGTTGAATATACCCTGCGGCGCCTGCGGGGCAACTCGACCGGCGATGCAACTCAATATGATTTACAATCAATGGATTAGCCTTGGACGGCCACAACTTGACTCACATCAGCGTGACCCCTAGAAGCACCTCGACCGATCCGAGGGGGCCCACCATGCCTGAACCGGACGAAGGCAAGCGTCTTCGCGACCTGGAAGCGAGACTTGCCGGGATGCGGAACAGGGGGCGGAAACCCTCTCCGGTCGCAGAGAGCCACGGCCAGGCCCAACTCGGCTGGCGCATGGTGATCGAGCTGGTATCCGGCCTGTCGGTCGGGTTCGCCATCGGCTACGGGCTGGACAGCCTGTTCGGCACGTTGCCGCTGCTGATGGTGATCTTCACCTTGCTCGGCTTTGCGGCGGGGGTTCGGGTCATGCTCCGCTCGGCGGCGGAGTTCCAGGAACGCGCCGCGCGCGCGGCCGAGGATGCGAAGGACGAGGAGTAGAGATGGCCGATGCGACGCAGGGCCCGAGCGGGCTTCAGATCCATCCGATGGACCAGTTCGTCGTCCAGCCGCTCTTTGGCGACGGCAGCGTCTCGTTCTACACACTCACCAATGTCACCCTGTGGATGGCGCTGGCCGTCATCGCCACCTACCTGCTGCTGGTCTGGGGCACGCGCCAGCGCGCGATCGTCCCCGGCCGCCTGCAATCAATGGCCGAGGTGACCTATGGCTTCGTCTATTCCATGGTCGAGGATGTAAGCGGCAAGGAAGGCGTGCGCTTTTTCCCCTATGTCATGACGCTGTTCATGTTCATTCTCATGGCCAACGTACTGGGCCTCATTCCGATGAGCTTTGCCACCACCTCGCATATCGCGGTGACGGCTGTGCTGGCGATCGCGGTGTTTGTTTCGGTCACGGTGCTGGGCTTCGTGCTGAACGGCGCGAAATTCCTCGGCCTGTTCTGGGTGGCCTCGGCACCGCTCGCGCTGCGGCCGATCCTCGCGATCATCGAGGTGATCTCGTATTTTGTGCGACCCGTCAGCCACTCGATCCGGCTTGCCGGCAATATCATGGCAGGCCACGCGGTCCTCAAGGTGTTTGCGGGTTTCGCCGGTGTTCTCGGGCTGGGCTCGATCCTGCCCATCGCCGCGATCTCGACGATCTATGCGCTTGAGGTGCTGGTAGCGGTCATCCAGGCCTATGTCTTCACCATCCTCACCTGCGTCTATCTCAAGGACGCGCTGCATCCGGCGCATTGACGCCCGGACCAACCCCACGACAGATCTTTCCATCAAGGAGAAACGCAATGGAACTCGCAGCAGCTGCCGCCCTCGGCAAATTCATCGGTGCCGGTCTGGCCGCCATCGGCTCGGGTGTCTCGGCCATCGGGATCGGCCATGTCGCAGGCAACTATCTTGCCGGCGCCCTGCGCAACCCTTCGGCCGCCGCATCGCAGACAGCGATGCTCTTCATCGGCATCGCCTTTGCCGAGGCGCTGGGCATCTTTGCCTTCCTCGTCGCGCTGCTCCTGATGTTTGCCGTCTGAGGCTTCGGTTTTCTTTCCTTGACGGGCGGGGGGCTATGCGCCCCTCGCGCTGAACCGAAGGACCGAACCGACGGAGGCCGACATGGCAGACGCAATCACCGAAGCAACCGAGACCGCCGGGCAGGTGACAGGAATGCCGCAGCTCGATTTTTCGACCTTCGGCAACCAGATCTTTTGGCTGGTGGTGGCGCTGGTCGTCATCTACCTGATCCTCACGCGCATGGCCCTGCCGCGTATCAGCGGGGTGCTGGCAGAACGGGCGGGGTCGATTACCAAGGACCTCACCCGGGCCGAGGAATTGCGCATCCGCGCCGCCGAGGCCGAGGCTGCCTATGAACAGGCGCTGGCCGATGCCCGCAGCGAGGCTGGCCGCATCGCCGACGAGACCCGCGCCGGAATCCAGGCCGAGCTCGCCGTAGAGATGGAAAAGGCCGAGATGCAGATCGCGGCCCGCACAGCCGAGAGCGAAAGCGCCATCGCCGCGATCCGTGACGAGGCCGTGGCCAGCGTCACGACTGTGGCGCGCGACACTGCGCGTGCCATCATCGCGTCCTTCGGGGTGACGGCGGATGACAAGACCGTCGATGCCGCCGTCGACAAGCGCGCGAAAGAGGTGGACGCATGACCGACTGGAAACGGATGGCGCTGCCCGTCGCGCTCGCCCTTGCCCTCACCTTCCCGGCGCCGATCCTGCTTGCGCAGGAGGCCGTCACGGAGGCGCCGGCTGCGGAAACCGTGGCGTCACCCCCCGGCACCGCTGCCGGAGAGGAGGTCGTCGCCGGAGCTCTGGCCGAAGCCGAACCCGCGCCCGCTCATGCGCCGATTCCGTTCTTTTCGCTCTACAACACCAATTTCGTGGTGCTGATCTCGTTCCTGATCTTCGTTGCGGTCCTTCTTTGGCTGAAGGTGCCGCGCATCCTCGCCGGTCTGCTCGACAAGCGCGCCGAGACGATCCGCAGCGAGCTGGACGAGGCGCGGAGCCTGCGTGAAGAGGCGCAGGCGCTGCTCGCCTCCTTCGAGAAGAAGCAGAAGGACATGACCGAGCAGGCGGCCCGGATCGTCGCCCAAGCGAAGGAAGAAGCCTCACGCGCCGCCGAGTCCGCCCGTGAGGATATCGCGCATTCGGTCACCCGTCGCCTTGCTGCGGCCGAGGACCAGATCAAGGGCGCCGAGGCACGCGCCCTGCGCGAGGTGCGCGACCAGGCCATCAACGTTGCTGTCTCTGCGGCACGCGAGATCATCGCCGGCAAGATCACCACCGCCGAATCGAACCGCCTCATCGACGAGGCCATCACGACGGCCGGCGAAAAGCTGCACTGAGACGCGGTCAGAGCGCAACCAGGGCCGCCCGGAATTCCGGGCGGCCTTTTTTGTGCCATCGCAGGGGCGTGCCGCAATCACGTCAGTTGTCCGGGAAAACCGGCAGCACAACGCGCGAACCTCGGGACCATGCGCAGGACCCCTCATCAGCGGGCAAGGCGACGCGGGCCTCTCGCCAGCTGCGGCAGAGACTGGCCCCGCCGTCATCGGCCAACGATCAGCGCAACATCGCGAGGCTGGCTACAACGCACGCTTCGACCGGGGCAGCCACCGGGACGATGGCGTGCCGCTGCCGGATACTGACCGCCCGGGAACTCTGCCCATCCTGGCGGACAAGACAGTCCCGGCGCCCGCCGACGGGCGGGCGCCGGGAAAGGTGGCGCGGGTGGGGCGCGATCATCGGCTTGCCCACCCGGTTGCCCGGGCGGATGCCCTGCTTATCCGCGCGGGGTGATGATGATCTCGACCCGGCGGTTCTGCTGGCGTCCCTCGACCGTCAGGTTCGAGGCGACGGGCTGCTCTTCACCCCGGCCGATCGCGACGATCCGCGACGGCGCCACGCCCGCCCCGATCAGGACCGAGGCCACGGAATTGGCACGCCGCACGGATAGTTGCTGGTTGTAGCTCGCGGCACCGGTGTTGTCTGTATGGCCGATCACGTTCACCGTGGTGTCCGGATAGCGGTTCAAGCTGGCCGCCACGGTGCGCAGGTTGGCCTGCTGGTTCGCAGAGACCGTCGCGCTATCGACGGCAAACAGCAAGTCCTGCGGAACAGTCACGATGAGCTGGGACCCGGTGTTGGTCACACCGACGTTGCCAGGCAGCTGCTGGCGCAGTTCGGCCGCCTGCCGGTCAAGATTGGCGCCGCCGATTGCGCCCAGGCCACCGCCGATGATGGCGCCCAGGGCAGCATTCTGCGCGCGCTCCTGCGAGGTCGAGCCCGAGGCGATGCCCACGAGCGCGCCCAGACCGGCACCGACCGCCGCGCCGCGTTGCGTGTTCTCGGTCCCCTGGCCGGGCAGCGGTGCCTCGCAGGCGACAAGGCCCGCAAGAGCGCTGGCGGCAAGGACTAGGCTGAGGCGTGATGCAATCATGTTCGGCTCCTTGAATCTGAGGGCGCGTAACATTCTGGCAGCACGCACCCGGACATATTGATGTAGGTGCGCAGCACCATGTTATTCAATAGCGGCGCAAATTCATCTTCCCGTTGCGCGTCAGCCCGCCGGCCGCAGAGCGCTCTCATCCGCATCCGCACGAGCCGATTCCCGCGCCAGCAACGCGCGTTTCACCGGCAGTCCCCAGTGATAGCCGCCCAGCGCCCCCTCCTTGCGAAGGGCCCGATGGCAGGGGATGAGCCAGGACACCGGATTGCGCCCCACGGCGGTCCCCACCGCGCGCATGGCGCGGGGATGGCCCACGGCCGAGGCTATTTCCGAATAGGTCGTCACATGGCCTTCGGGCACCCGCATGAGCGCCTCCCAGACCTTGATCTGGAACGGCCCGCCAATCATGTGCAGCGCCGTCTCGCCCTTCTGCGTGACAGCGGCCTCGACCCAGGGGGCGATTGCGGCGGGATCGTGGACGAATTCGGCACGCGGCCAGCGTGAGAAGAGATCGACTTTCGCGGCCTCCTCGTCGGTCTCGGACAGGAACCCGAGTCCGCAAATGCCCCGCGTGGTGGCGCAGACCAGCGCCGGGCCATAGGGGGTCGTGAATACGCCCCAGCGGATCACCAGCCCGCCACCGCCTTGCGCATATTCGCCGGGCGTCATCGCCTCCCAACGGAGGAACAGGTCATGCAGCCGCCCCGTCCCGGACAGCCCTGCCCCCTGCGCGGCCTGCAATGTGGTGAAACGCGCGCGCAACATTCGCCGGGCTTCGCCCAGGGCAAGATATTGCTGATAGCGCTTGGGCGAGATGCCCACCCATTGCGAGAACAGCCGCTGGAAATGCGCCTCGGACATGTCGAGCCGCGCCGCCAGGTCTGCGAGCGTCAATTCGCCCCCGCCTTCGTCGATCAGGGCGATCGCGCGGCGCATGACGCCGTAATGATAAGCCGTTTCCATGCCGCCAGGCTAACGCCGCACAGGCAGACATGCGACCCGCTTCCTGCGCATTTGTCGGTTCAGTCCCGCCGCCGTCCCTCGATCAGCCAGGTGCCAAGGATCAGTCCGCCTGCCACCAGCAGCCACAGCCAGGCAGGCGCCAGCGTCATCACCCGTGTCGCAGTCACCCGTGCCGCGCCCCGCGGGATGATTCCCATCCAGTCGCGCCCCGCGGCCGGGCGACCCTCGCGCACCTCGCTCAGGCGCGGCATGCCATCCGCAAGCGCGAACACGCCGCCGCCCGTGGGCCCGATCACCGGGGCAAGAACGTCGCCGGTGGCGATGGCCTGCTCGAATTCGCGCGGCGCGGCAGGGCCAAGGACGATCACCGCCTCGCGCGAGCCACTTTGCAAACCATAGAGCCCCTCGCCCGGCGCCTCCCACAGCGCCTCGAAGTCGCCGGGTGCCGATTCGGCCAGCGGCAGGTTCGTCTCCTGTCCGTCCGGGCCGGTCACCGTCACCTCCGGCGCCTCTTCGTCGACCGAGTGGCGGATAATCCGGATCATGCGGCCGCTCGCCTCGGCGCGAAGGGAATCCTCCTCCAGTTCAGGCTCCTGCATCAGCCAGTGCGCAAGGCGCCGCAGCAGATCCATCTGCGGCCCGCCGCCCTCATAGCCGCGATCCCAGAGCCACATCTGATCCGAGGCAACCAGCGCCGCGCGTCCGTCGCCCACGCGCGACAGGATGAGAAGAGGGCGTCCCTCCGGCCCCTCCATCAGCACATCGGCGCCCGGCTGCGGCAGCACGTCGACAAGGCGCAGCCACCGGCCCCAGCCGGGGCGGCCGTCATCGCGCGGGGGCGCGAAAGCATCAAGGCCCTCGGTCACCGGGTGACGGCGGCCCGCTTCGGTCAGATCCGGCACGAATGGCGCTTCCAGCACGCGCGCAGTAGGCGCAGCGGGCAGCACCTCGCCCAGCGGCGTGCGCCAGAGCGAGGTGGCGTCCGCATATTCCGGCCCGCCGACAATCAGCACGGCCCCGCCTCGCCGGACGTAATCGGCGACGTTGAACAGATAATCTGACGGCAGGATACCCTGCGAACGGTAGCGGTCGAAGATGATGAGATCGAAATCCGCGATCCGGTCCACGAACAGTTCGCGGGTAGGGAAGGCGATGAGGGACAACTCCTCGACCGGCACGCCGTCCTGTTTCTCGGGCGGGCGCAGAATGGTGAAATGAACCAGGTCGACGGCCGGATCCGACCGCAGCAGGTTGCGCCAGGTGCGCTCGCCCGGGTTCGGCTCGCCCGAGACCAGCAGAACCCGCAGCCGGTCGCGGATGCCGTTCATCTGCACCGCGGCGCGGTTGTTGGCTCCGGTCAGTTCACCCGGCATCTCCGGCGTGCTGATCTCGAGAACATTCGCCCCGGCATGGGGCACTGTGAAGGGCAGCTGCATCTGGCGGCCCACAGGGATCTCGAACGGGATCGGCGCACCACCATCGACCGAGATGAAGAGCTGCGCCGTCTCCTCATCCGGGACGGCGCCGTCGTCCTCGATCCGCAGGCCAAGGGTGACTTCCTCGCCCATCACCGCAAAAGCGGGGGCGTTCTCGACCACAAGACGCCGGTCCCAGTCATCCGCGCGGCCGGTCAGCACCACAAGAGCGCGCGCGGGCACCCGTAAAGAAACGACGAAATCAACAACGCGGCCAAAGGTGATGAGGACGACGCCCGCGATACGCCCGCGCGGCTCGGCGGCCAGCGCCCGGGCCAGTTCTGCCATCAGCAACGTGCCGCCGTTGTCGGCTGCGTCGCCCATATGGACCACCCGCAACTCGGTCGCGGGCCGGGCCGCAACCTGTGCGCGCAACGCGGCAAGGGCGGCCTCGGTCTGTTCGGCCCGATCAGAGAGCCCCTGGCTCGCGCTCTCGTCCACAAGCGCGATGATGATGTCGGACAGCGGCTCGCGCGCCTCTTCGTGCAGCGACGGGTTCACGAGCGCCGCCAGCAGCGCGACCGCTGCCAGGGCCCTGAGCCACCATCCCGGCAGACCGCGCCAGAGCGCGAGCATCACCACCAGCACCATCAGCGCTGCCAGCGCGGCGATGAGCGGCCAGCCCGTCAGCGGGTCGAACACCAGTCGCGCGCTCACTGGCCCAGCCTTTCGAGAAGGTCGGCCACATGCACCTGATCTGATTTGTAGTTGCCGGTCAGCACATGCATGACAAGATTGATGCCAAAGCGCAGCGCCATCTCGCGCTGGCGCTCTCCGGCCTGGCCGCGTCCCACCGGCACCAGCGGCTCACCCGCCGCGCCGATGGCCCAGGCGGCAGCCCAGTCATTGCCGCCGATTACAACCGGCGTCACACCATCATTCAGGGTGCGAAACGGCACGCCCTCCGCTTGCGCGGCATCTGGCGGCGGCGCCTCGACCCAGAGGGTGCCGCCTGCATGGCGCCCCGGGAAGTCATGTAGAAGATAGAAGCTTCGCGTCAGCACATGATCGGCTGGCAACGGTGCGAGCGGCGGAATTTCCAGGGGGGTCGCGATCACCTGCAGCCGCCGCCCTTCGGGCGAACTGTCGCCCAGCCCCGCCACGCCCGCATCGCGCGTGTCGAACAGAATCATGCCACCCGCCTGCAGAAAGCGGTTGAGCCGAAGATAGGCGTCCGCCGACGGCAGGGCCTGATCCGCAGTAAGCGGCCAGTAGAGAAGCGGAAAGAAGGCGATCTCGTCGCGCTCGAGATCGACAGCCATCGGCGGCCCCGGCTCGACCGCCGTGCGCTGCGTCAACGCGCGACCAAGTCCTGAAAGGCCGGCGCGCGACATCTCGTCCACGCGCGCGTCACCCGTCAGCACATAGGCCAGTGTCACCCGGTCGGTAGCCTGCAGGGCATAGGCCACGACATCCTCCGCCTGGGCGCCATGCGGGGCGACCAGCAACACCAGTCCCGCCACCGCCATACGCGCCACGGCAGACAGCCGCCCCGACACTGCAAGCGAGCCCAGCGCATCGACCGCCAGCAGCAACAGTGCCAGCCCCAGCAGCCAGCCCTTCAGCGGCATCTCGGGCGCCTGCAGCACCCCCTCGACCTCGACCGATGCGGGCCATTCCGCCTGCGCCAGCACCCGCTCCGACGCCACTGCATTCAGCGCGAGCCGCCGGTCCGCTCCGGCATACAGCCCCGGCGGCAGTTCGGGGCCGGTGATACCCGTCGCCAGATTTTCGCCCGGCACGGCGGAATGCGTATCGGTGCGCGACAGGGTGCCGCGCGCATCCATTACCTCGTCGGGCAGCCACAGCGTCCCGGCCAGATCCTCCTTGCCTGGCACCACGCCGCCCGCCGTCACCGCCAGCCGCGACAGCATCTGCACGAACAGGCCCGAAAGCGGGATCGTGGACCATTCGGCATTCGCGGTGACATGGAACAAGACTACCCGCCCCTGCCCCAGCGTGCTGCGTGTCACCAGCGGCGTGCCATCGGTCAGAGTGGCGATTACCTTGTCGCCAAGGTCGGGATCGGGCTCGGCCAGTACCTGCGCGCTCACTGTCACATCAGCAGGCACCGCGAGACCATGAAAGGGCGACTCCTCGGGAAAGGGCGCGACCGCGCGCGGACTCTCCCATGACATGGTACCGCCAAGGCTGCGCCCCCCCGCCCGCAGCCGCACCGGCAGCAGCGGATCACCCGCCAGATCGGCAGCGGCAAGGCGCGGCCCGGCAAAGCGCAGGAGCAGCCCGCCCGCCTGAACCCAGCCCTGAAGGGCCCGTGCCTCATCGGGCGGCATGGTGGCGACATCGGCAAGGATGATGACATCCGGGTTTGCGGGCAGAACCTCGGCAAGCGGCAGGTTCTCGATCAGATCGGCCGCAGGCGCCAGCGCCTGCCGGAGGTAGTGCAAGGGAGAGAGCAACTGCGGCGTCTCGCCTCCACCCGTTCCCGTGACCAGAGCGATCTCGCGCCGGGCAAGCGTATCACCCGTCAGCGCCACGGCCCCGGCGGATGCCAGCCCCGCAATCTCGACCCGCCGCAGGCGGTTGCGCAGTTCGGGCGGCAG
>JACDJA010002429.1_pt1 | contig 13336 bp, 7 predicted proteins | sample 7449241 | NCBI WGS metagenome assembly JACDJA01 (sample SAMN14253289, study PRJNA609438) | sludge metagenome | isolation source: initial anaerobic sludge | collected 2018-12-20 | reverse complement strand
GATTCTGACGGTAGCCACGATTGCGGCTGAGCACCCGGCTGATGGTAGATGGTCGGAGCTACAGCACGGTGATTGTAGAACCACAACCACTGGGTCGCATGATCTTGAACTTCCTCCAAGGTGTCGAATAGGTGTTTGCTCAGCCAACTGTAGCGGATGGTTCGGTTCGTCCGCTCAATGTAAGCGTTCTGTTGTGGCTTGCCAGGCTGGATATAGTCGATGCGTATGTTCCGCCTCCTGGCCCAGTCGACGAACGTGTGGCTGATAAATTCAGGCCCATTGTCGCAACGAATGGCTGTTGGCTTCGCTCGCCATTCCAACAGTTGCTCCAGCACCCGGATCACACGCAGCGCCGGCAGTGAGAAGCCCGCTTCAATGGCCAGTCCTTCTCGCCGGTAATCGTCAATCACATTGAATAACCGAAAATGCCGACCATCGCTGAGCTGGTCGTGCATGAAGTCCATCGACCAGACCTGATCCGGCTTGATCGGCTCTTTCAGGGGCTCGGGAACCTGCCGCTTCAGACGACGCCTGGGCTTGATCCGCAGGTTCAGTTCCAGTGCGCAGTAAATCCGATATACACGCTTGTGATTCCAGCCTTTGCGCTCGACATTGCGCAGATAGTCAAAGCATTGGCCAAAGCCCCAATCGCTTTGCTCCTCGGTCAGCTTGACCAGCCAGTCGGCAATCTCGACGTTCTCATCGCTCAGCGTCGACTGATAGCGGTAGCAGGTTTCACTGATCTTAAATGCCGCACACACCAGGCGAACAGAAACCCCTCGAACCATGACGACTTGTTGAGCCATCTCCTTGCGTCGGGATGGCTTCACCACTTTTTTGCGAGTGCCTCCTGCACGATCTCGGCCTTAAGGCGCTCCTCAGCGTACATCTTCTTGAGCCGGCGGTTCTCGTCTTCGAGTTCCTTAAGGCGGGCCATCAGGGAGGCATCCATCCCACCATACTTGGCGCGCCATTTGTAAAAACTGGCACTGCTCATGCCATGTTCGCGGCACAGCTCGGGGACGGGTACCCCATTTTCCGCCTGCTTGAGGATCGCCAGTATCTGGCTGTCCGAAAATCTCGATTTCTTCATGCAGAATCTCCTTCGTGATCATAACGAGAAAATTCTACTTCTGAACGCCGCTATTTCTCGGGGGGATTACAGGGTGGTTTATTGTGATCTGTTTTTACTTCAACTGGCAGGATTGATAACGGGGTAGCCCCGAGCTCTGGCTGCGGTGTCAGCTCAGCCAAGTTGGCTCTGATTTGGGTCAGTTCTTCCGGCTCTACCGGAGCATAACGATCCATCCACGGTAGCGTGAAACCAGATGCAATCAACTGCTGGCAGGCTTTGATGAAAAGACCGTCAGGATGGATGTAATGTGAAACCTTCCGTCCCGTTTGCTTGCCTCCTGGTAAGCCCGTACTCGTTGGCTCTAGCCCGATGCGTTGCATGTGCCGCACCCATTCTTGATTGTGATGATTTGATGGTGTGGATTGGCCTAAGCTTTCCTGCCAGTGATGAACCATCTCGTGAGCCAAGGTGGAAAGAGCAATTTCAAGAGGTTGCAGGGTAAAAAAACCGGGATTCAGGGCGAGTTCATGAATGACTTTGCCATCAGGTGAAACGAATCGTTCAGCATGATGATAACCCCGTTGGCGACGAGAACTTCTCAGGGTAATCAAGCAATCCGGCAGTTCGCTTGCAAACAGTACCCCATTGAAATGATCAAAGGCCGTTTGTAACGATTCATATAAAGCAAGCGTCGGTTTTGTTGGCATTGGCTCAGACCATGAAACGATAAGATGGCGACACTGTATACAGCCACAGTTCAATTCTGAAATGTCACAAAATTTTCCAAGCTAACCATGTGAGATCATTACATCGACTCACCGCACCGCAGTGCAAGACGACAGATCATCGATTCTGCGGATTATATAAGGACATCAATGATTCGGTCTGCTATCAGAATATTCGTTACTATCAGAATATTTTTTTGCTCAACTTGATGAATTGAATCATGGAGAGACTATGTACGATGCATTGAATGATCTATGCCAAATTGCTCAACAATTCCTTCAATCGACGCTGCCATCAAGCGGGGATCAGTGGTGGGAAAATGGCGTCATTGCGCAATTAACATACCAGCAACAACGCATCGCTGATGAAAAGGGAATCACCTCGCTAAATGAACTTGATCTGGCGGCCTTGCTGCGTGTGCTGGATCAGAATTGGCGAGAGATCAATCAAACAAAGCGTCTTCCACTTGAAGCTCGTAACTGGCTTAAGGAATCACAGAATATTCGCAACCGTTGGGCACATTTACCGCCTGGTGGATTAGATCACGCAGATGTCTACAGAGATCTGGATACGATTTATCGCTTAATGAGTGCGCTTGATGCCAATGACTCATCCATCTCCCGTGTGCAATTGGCACGAGAAGAAGCACTAAACCAGATTGCCGGCAACCGAGTGATCACAACCAAACCAGCACCTCCTTCATTCAAGGGAAATGTAAATAAAGGGGACATGGTCCGATTATTGGCCCAACCTGATTGTATTGGTGCGGTCATTGCCGTCTTAGAAGGTAGTGGAGAATTGCGGTATCAAGTGTTTCATGACGGGGGCGTTTTCACTTACTACGCATCACAAATTGAAAATTTTGACGGCAGCGGTAGTGTAAATAATCGGTTCAGTGTTTCTCCTGATTCTCTGCACGCAGCCCTAAGTGCCCTTCAACTGCGACACCCGAGTACCGGCGGCCTATACTCCCTCTACGCTTCACGCATCAATTTTGTCCCTTATCAGTTCCGGCCCGTGCTCAAGCTGATCCAGGCCGACCGCCCACGACTCCTGATTGCCGATGAAGTTGGCGTCGGCAAAACTATCGAGGCAGGCCTCATCCTGAAAGAACTTCAGGCCCGACGCGATATTCGTTCAGTGTTGGTAATTTGCCCCAAACCCCTAGTCGCTGAACGGAAATGGCTGGAGGAACTCAAGCGTTTTGATGAGCAGTTCGTTCATCTGGATGGATCAGCTTTACGCTATTGCCTGGATGAAACCCAACTGAATGGTATCTGGCCGCAACAGTGCACCCGCGCCATTCTGCCTTACTCACTCCTCGACGAAACCCTACTCATGGGCAACCAGCATGGCCGAAAAAAACAACGCGGCCTGCTCGACCTAGACCCGCCGCCCAGCTTCGATCTGGTCATCGTGGACGAGGCTCACCATATCCGCAATACCGACACTTGGGCTTATCGCAATGTTAGGTACTTCTGCGACAACGCCGAAGCCGTCGTTTTACTCACCGCAACGCCAATACAGTTGGGTGACAACGACCTCTATACTCTGCTGCACCTGCTTCGCCCAGACGTGGTTCCTGGGCGGCGCGAGTTCGACCAGATGGCAGAACCCAACCCACATATCAACGCCGCTGTCGAGGCCGCGCGTAGTGCCGGTGAAGGCTGGATGGACGCCGTGCGCGCTGCTATCAGCAAGGCCGTCGCCACTCCTTGGGGACGTCATGTCCTCTTGATCGACAATCGTCTGCAGGATGCCCTCGACCTTCTAGATGCCGATACCAGCAACAAGGAAAACCGCCTTACCCTCATCCGCACATTGGAAGCACTGCACACTTTCGCCCCCCTCATCAATCGCACCCGCCGGCGTGACATCGGCAACTTCACCACCCGAAAGCCAGAAACTGTTTCGGTGGAATACACCGCTGAGCAGGACGACCTGCATCATGATTTGATCCAACTTATCGGACGCATGCTTTCGCTGCGACACGGAGACAAGAATCTTCAGTTCATGCTCACCACCGTCCGTAGACAAGTAGCCAGTTGTGTTTTCGGCCTCGCCCCCCTCTTGTCCGACATTCTCAATCGTCACCTTTCGCAGGTGCAATTGAGTGAAATGAGCGACGAGAACAGTCTTAATGAAACCGGCGAAACCCTCGCCGACTTTCGCGTTGAAGTCGAAGCCCTCATCCACCGAGCCAGTACTCTCACGGGTCTTGACCCCAAGTTCGATGCCTTCCTCCGTGTCATTCGAGACAAGCAGGCGCTTCCCAACAATAAGCTGCTGGTGTTCAGCACCTTCCGCCACACCTTGGCCTATCTTGTGGGGAAACTCTCACAGTCATCCGTTCGCCTCGGCCTAATCCACGGTGACATTCCTGACGAAGACCGCAGAGACTTGCGCCACCGTTTCAGTCTGGACAAGACGGACCCGCAAGCTCTGGATGTATTGCTTTCTTCCGAAGTTGGCTGTGAGGGTCTCGACTTCCAATTCTGCGATGGCTTAGTGAATTACGATCTACCCTGGAATCCTATGCGTGTAGAGCAGCGCATCGGCCGGATCGATCGATACGGACAGAAAAGCGAAACTGCCGTGATTTACAACTTCATCACACCCGGCACCGTTGATGCCGAAATCTACGAACGCTGCTTGGTTCGCATAGGTGTCTTCCGTCAGGCTCTGGGGGGCAGCGAGGAAATCCTCGGCAAACTCACCCGCGAAATCCACGCCATCGCGGAGAATCTGGAGTTGACCGCTGAAGAACGCGCGGCACGTTTGCAACAACTGGCCGACAACGAAATCCGCCTCGTCCAAGAACAGAGCGCTCTAGAAGAGGCGCAAACCAAACTCTTTGGTCTCACCCTGCCCAAGCAGGACGAAGACATGATCAAACAAGCATCCAGCTTCTGGCTCTCTCCCGGCATGCTTGCCAACCTGGTGGCGCGCTATCTCGAAAACATGGGGGCATCCAACTTGCCCGTCAGTCTTGGGCGTAAACCCGTTGTCACCTTGCAACTTGGCCAAGAAACGCGGACAAAACTTCTAGCCGATTTTCATGCCCTGAAAATAACGGGTGCAACCGCACAAACTTGGTCACGCTGGCTTAAAGGTAACGACCCCTACCTCGCATTAACTTTCGATCCCACCACTGCCTCTGAACGGCGCGACCTAGTCTTTATTACGCCTACCCACCCCTTAGCGCGTCAAGCCGCCCAAGCCGTTGAACCAGCCGCTCCGCTGATCTGCAACTTGAGCGCCAAGACAAATGGTTTACCACCCGGCCGTCATCCCTATGCCATCTACCGCTGGCGCAAGATCGGCATGAAAGAAGACTTCACCTTCCAGCCTGTCTGCGCCGACCCAGTCATCGCTTCACGCATGCTGGAGTTACTGGAAATTGCCACCCCGATGGAGGCAACGGCTCAGAACATCACCATGGATGAAGAACGCGCGTTGGAATCTCATCACTATCGACTCTGGTTAGACCTGCGCGCTACCCACATCGAACAAGTCACGCAAAACACTCTGGCCCGCCTTGCCTCGCTTGACACCACGCACGCCGCTCGCCTCTCACTGTTGGAAGAACAGCGCGACGATGCCAGCGATACTCGCATCCGGCGCATGAAGGAATCTCAGATCGAAACGGCGCGACGGGATTATGAACATCGGGCGGATGGGCTGAAAATGGCGCCAGGGCGGGCGGATGTAATTGCCGAGGCGGTGGCGTTTGGGGTGCTGGTAGTGGAGAAAAATACATGACATCAAATCTAATTGAACTTCGGAATAAACGCCGCAATTGGGTTGAAGCCAACCAGGAAAATGGCTTTGAGGATGGAATCAAACGCTTGCTGACTGACCTATACCCGGATAATGCACACTTTATTTATGAGTTATTGCAAAACGCGGAAGACACCGAAGCATCGATCGTTCAATTCACCTTGACCAATACAGCGGTCGAATTTGAGCACGATGGAAAACGACTTTTCTCACTTAGGGATGTCGAGTCCATCACCAGCATCGGGACTAGCACCAAAAAAAATGACACGACCAGCATCGGCAAATTCGGAGTTGGCTTTAAAGCGGTCTTCGCATACACCAACACCCCTGAAATCCACTCAGGCGATTTCCACTTTCAGATCCATGACCTCGTTGTGCCTGAAACAGATGGCGTTCAAAAAACCAAGCTAGGCGATCGGGAAACCCGTTTTTTATTTCCATTCAACAACCCTAAAAAACCAGTTTCACTCGCGGTGAAGGAAGTCGAACGCGGCCTGAGCGACTTGGGCGACAACACCCTCTTGTTCCTGAGTCACATCCAAAAAATAGAATATATTCTGTCTGACGGGTCTCTCGGTAGGCTGGAGCGGATCAACAAAAGTGGAGGGCACATCGAGATTCGCGCCATCAACCCTGGCGGGGAAGAAGCAATTTCGCATTGGTTGCGCTTTGAGAAGGACGTTGAAGTCACTGACGAAGAAAACAATACCAAGATATGCCGCATCGCCATTGCCTATAGCCTCGCCGAAAAGAAGGACAAAAAAGGCTTGGCAACATGGGAAATTATCCCTCTCGATCGTGGCCAAGTTTCCATTTACTTCCCCGCCGACAAGGAAACTTCCAATCTGCGTTTTCACATTCACGCTCCATTCGCCTCAACGGTTGCACGGGACAGTGTGCGTGAATGCGAAGCCAATAATGAACTGCGCGATCACCTTGCCGATCTGGTGGTTGAATCATTAGCTACTATCCGCGATCAGGGTTTACTGAATGTCGGTTTCCTCGCCGTGCTCCCAAACACTCCGGACAACCTGCCAGTTTTTTATGAGCCGATAAGAACGACAATTGTTGAGGCTTTCAAGAGCGAATCTCTTACCCCAACCAAGAGTGGATCGCATGCTCCTGCAAGAAAGTTGTATCGTGGCCCAGCCCAAATTCAGGGAGTGCTCGACGATGACGATCTTGTATTGCTGCTTGGCGAAGATTTCGAGTCCCCAATATGGGCACCCAACCCACCTCCGATGAGTCAGAGGGAGGATAAATTCCTTGAAAGCCTTGAGATTGACTCATGGGGGTGGAATGAACTAACGAAGATAGTGAACAAACCGCATCACCTCGCCTACCTGCCTCAGCATCTAACTGCGAACGACCAGCGTAAGAATCTCATCGAATATTTTATTGCTCAGAAAGAAGACGCTTGGTTGTTGCGGTTTTATGCTCTGCTGGCCGAGGCTTGTGTACAGAAAAACGAATGCATGGATGTAAGTTACATTCGCATCGTCAGAGTAGTTACGAAAATCGGCGATCGACACGTCAAACCAAATGAAGCCTTCTTTCCACCTGAGGATGATGAGCTATCTCCGCCAGCAGATATTTTATTGGTAAAGCCGGCTGTTTACTCTAGTGGACGCTCAGAACCCCAAAAGAAAGCTGCCAAGTCATTCCTTGAACAAGCTGGTGTTCAGATCTATGACAACGGGGTAGCAATCAAAAAAATACTAGAGCAGTATTCCTCAGGCCATGTAATCAACCACAAAACACATATCAGTCACATCAAACAGTTCGTGAGCTATTGGCAGGAGCAAAAGAACAGTTCTGATCTGTTCAAAAAAACCGCCTTCCTTATGGATGAGGAGGAAACAGAACCGAAGCGATATTTCAAAGCAAGCCACCTCTACTTGGACTCCCCTTATACTGAGACAGGTCTTGCAGCACTGTTCGACGATGAAAAGTTGTCTATCAAGAAGCCCAAGGGGCGATTAGCTAAGGTTTACCTGAAAATCAAAAATTTTGAAAAATTTGCCATCGCACTTGGTGTGATGCAGCAGTTAGAGATATGTGATTATAAAGCAACAGAAATGCAAGATGCTGACTTCCCCAAGATTGGGAAAGAAACCAGTACAACAATTAACAAAGATTATTTCATCAATGGACTCAGTTGGTACCGTGAAGGCTCTCCCAGATATATCGGTACATTCGATTTGAGTACTTGCAAGAGCATGGCATTGAGTCGTTCGATATGGGATTTGATGAGCAGTGTAGATCCCGAAGTGCTGATCGCACGTTATGTACCTAATGAAAAGCGCAAGCAAGAAGGGAGGAGCAAACCCTCTTTCCTTGTAGAGCACTTGGCTAAAAATCCGTGGGTACCTGATAAGGACGGAAATTTTCTTCGACCACGAAAAGTCACCACTGAAACCTTGCATCCTGACTTTAAATTTGATGATGGAAATGGCTGGTTAACCGCAATCAAATTTGGTGAGGACGCCAAGAAATGTAGCGAGGAATACCAAGCCCGTAATCGCGATGCGCAAAATTTTGGATTTGATTCAGCAGAGATGGCTGAATCGGTTGCAAACATCCTCAAGAACGGTGTGACATTGGAACAAATCCGCTCATTGGCACCGCAGAAACCTGAGCAGCCCAAGCAGTCCGTACCCGACCCCGAACGTCGCCGAAAGCTTGTTTTGGAAAATACGGCTGATGCCCCCAGCATGGAAAGTGTCAAGCGGGAGCGATCTATCCAGATAGGTGTCTCAGAAATCACCGCACAAGCCAAAGCCTATCTACGCACCAAGTACAAAAATGACGAGGATCAACTGGTTTGCCAATGCTGCCACAAGGAAATGCCGTTCAAACTGCGCTCTGATGACTATTATTTTGAGGCGGTGCAATGTATCGGCGAAAAAGGCAAAGAAACACGCCATCACCAGAACCGTCTTGCCCTCTGTCCCACATGTGCTGCAATGTATCAACACGCACGCGATACGGATGATTCCGAATTATGCCGACTCATCGTGGAGCACTCCGCCGGTGACCAAGCCTCCTCCGTAGAAATACCCATCCGCCTCGCCGGCCGTGAATTTACCCTCCATTTTGTCGGCACCCATTGGTTTGACCTCAAAACGATACTCGGTCAACCATAAGTTTTAATCTTCAGAGGAAACCGAGCCAGAATAGGGTTTCTTTGGTTTTCCGGTTTTATGGTTTTATGGTTTTTTATCACCCATTGGTTTTCCAGTCACGAGATTGGCTGATACAAAAACTTCTGAAACCCACTAAACATCTGGCCGATTTCATCCGGCTTGCCGAGGTCGGCAACGGCATCAGCCATGGAGTCGTGGTATTTCAGGCGCAGTAGCGGTGTGAGTTTGGTTTTGTCCAGCTCGTCCACACCCACGGTAATGTAGTGCGAGAGCACGAAATCCAGAAACACCTGTTGTTTGCTGTTGAAATGACTACTGATGAGCGCCATGGCACGATCCGCTCGTTCTTCGCGGCTCAGGGGTGTTTGCGCATAGGCCACATAGGCCAGCACATCAAAGAGATCACTGTTTTCCGCATCGATAATCTTCTGCATTTCGCGCAGTTGATCAGTACCGAACCCTTTTTCGGCCAAACCATCAAGCAAGCGTTTACGGGTTTCTGGATCACTCCATAGTGAGCGCAATTCGTCTTCGTCTTTGAAGAATTCCGGCAGGCGGCCAAACAACGATTCCATGAACTGCTGAGCAGACATCGGTGTACCGTCCGGGTGCCAGAAACTTGTGCTCATCATGTGTTGGATGGTGCGGGCCTTGCCGTCCGAAAGCTGTACCTTAACCTTGGGCTTGCGCTCGTAGGTTGAACCAGGTTCACGCACCTCATCGGGCGGGGTCGGTTCACTCGGTGGTTTTGGTGTGCGGGGTTCGCTCGGTTCCGGCTCTAACGGTTCACCGTCCCATTCGGGGTCATTGAAGTGGTGGTGCGCCTTCACGAAGTCATAAATGGTGAAGTAGTCCTTGCCGTCGTAGAGTCGCGTTCCGCGTCCGATGATCTGCTTGAACTCGATCATCGAATTGACGGGACGCATCAGCACGATGTTCCGCACGTTGCGGGCATCCACGCCAGTCGAGAGTTTTTGCGAGGTCGTCAGGATCGTCGGGATGGATTTCTCATTGTCCTGAAAATCACGCAGGTATTGCTCACCTAGCGCACCATCATTGGCGGTTACCCGTTGGCAGTAATTCGGGTCGCCGTTGGTCTTGAGCTGGTTGATCAGGTCGCGCACGGCCAAGGCATGTTCCTGGGTGGCACAGAACACGATGGTCTTTTCGCGTTGATCGATTTGCGCCATGAAGATCTCGACCCGCTTCTTCTCACGTTCCTTGATCTCGATGATCTTATTGAAGTCGGCCTCTTCGTAACGCTTGCCCGTTTCGATTTCGCCTTCTACCAGCGTGTCATCGGGCGTGTACACATACTCATCAAGAGTGGTGGCGATCTGTTTCACCCGGAACGGCGTCAGAAAACCATCATTGATGCCGTCCTTCAATGAATACACAAACACCGGCTCACCGAAGTATTTGTAAGTATCCACGTTGTCCTGCCGCTTGGGCGTGGCGGTCAGTCCAAGCTGCACGGCGGGCGAGAAATACTCCAGAATGCCGCGCCAGTTGCTTTCATCATTCGCGCCACCACGATGGCACTCGTCGATAATGATGCAATCGAAAAAGTCCGGTGGGTAATCACCGAAATAAGGCGAGGGTTTGCCCTCGGCATCCTGCCCACTCATGAATGTCTGGAAAATCGTGAAAAACAGACTACCGTTTTTTGGCACGCGACCCTTCTTGCGAATATCGGCAGGTTCAATCCGAACCAAGGCATCTTCTGGAAAGGCTGAAAAGGCATTGAAGGCCTGATTGGCGAGAATATTGCGGTCGGCCAGAAACAAAATGCGTGGGCGACGGCTGGGTTCCGTTTCGCTCTGCCAATCGCGCAGATTCCATCGACTGTGAAACAGCTTCCACGCCAGTTGAAAGGCAATGAAGGTTTTACCCGTTCCGGTCGCCAAAGTGAGCAGAATGCGTGACTGATGGTCGGCTATCGCGGCCAACACCCGCTCAATGGCAATGTCTTGATAATACCGGCTTTGGAAATACCCGCCCCGATCCTCGAACGGCACGGCCGCGAAGCGATCACGCCAGGCATTCTGAGTGGCAAAGGTACGAGCCCACAACTCATCGGGGGTTGGATAATCGGCAATTTCCGCCTCGGTACCGGATTGCATATCAATGGCATAGATGCCTTGGCCATTGGTCGAATACGCAAAGCGGATAGCAAGTTTGCCGGAATAATCCTTGGCCTGACCCACGCCCTCGGTGAGTGGCTTGGTCCATGCCTTGGCCTCGACTACCGCCAACTTGGTATTGCGGTATTCCAGCACGTAATCGGCAGTCAGCGCCTTGCCGCGTTTGCCAGCACCTTCAATGCGGCCCAAGGTAATCGGGTATTCCCGACGGATGCGCGAACCTGCCACCACACCCCACCCGGCAGCGGCCAAGGCAGGGTCGATGTGTTCGGCACGGGTTTCGGCTTCGTTCATTGTGTTGCAGCATCCATTATCAAAACCCAATCAAGAAATTGCTGAACGAGATAAACAACTTAATCAATTGAAATACAATATGTTGCACAAATAGGCACGCAACATATGCGCAGCATAATCAAAACCCGATCAAGAAACTCAAGCACAGAAGGGCAAGTCACGTACAAAGCGCTTTGAGTTATTACTCATCAACGGAAAACGGCCCCAGACCGCTTGAAATAATCAACAAATTTCATCCAAGGAACATTGACTTCTTGCATGCTGCATACGGCAGGAATTTTGTACTTTTTCAAATCTTGCGGCAGATTGTTCTGCCAATTCTCATCAGTGACTAATTCACAACCCTGTTCCAGAGCCGTTGCGATGATAAACAAATCATTCTCGCCAACACCCGTGCTGTATTGATCGTTGGATATCCCAAGTAGAGACTTGATTCGCAAGGCCTGTTGCAGGATCGAATTGCTCATTGGGATCAATGTCAACTGGTTATCCGATAACCATTGCGCGCAATCGGGTGTTTTATGTCGGACCTCATCAAAAGCGATGGCAGGCATTGATAAGCGACTGTTTGCCATTTCACTGGCCAACCACTCCCACAGCCCCGGAAACTGCTCAATGGGATAGTTATCCCACGCGTAAATCATCGATGAAGCATCAAACACCCGCAAGGTGATGCTCCAGTTTGTGAATATCTGAAACCTTCAAACCATCCAGATAGTCACTCGCTTTGGCCAATGTAATTTGCCGCGTATGCAAAGAATCCAAGACGGTATTCACAAAGGGGGAGCCAAACATATGCACGGGTTCGCGATGTCGATATAGGCGCGTGCCTCCAGGCTCTCTCGCCGCGACTGGTTGTGCACGCCATTCCCGGTAAGCGTGGTATTGGGCTTGCCCCAAGCGCCCTGCATCAAACAAGCGTCGCAGCACCACCTCTGTGCTCACGCCCCAGGCTCTAGTCTGGTTATTTAGCCACTGGCCATATTCGGCCACATTTCCAGGGCGATCAGCATCAGAAATCATGCTTAAAAAGGAATCGGGCACCAAAACATGACCGGCAAACAAATTGGCCTCACGCTCGAAAGACTCGTGGGAGGAAAAGTCGTTTTCGTCATCGATAAAGCTCGTTTTGTGCAAAAGCAAATGACCCAGCTCGTGCATCAAAGTGAAAGACTGTCTTCTGTCAGAATCCAGCTTCTTGATGACGATCACGGGGCAAGTCTCGTCATACAAGGAAAATCCAATAATCGGACTCACCTTTGGGATTTGCCATTTGCCGTTATAGCCATTGCTCCTGAAGATCAGAATCCCGCGAGACTCAATCGCAGCGCGGTAAGTGTCGAAATTATTTTGATCGGCAAGCCCAAGCCATTCACGGGTTAAACGCGTGGCACTGGGAATGTCCCCATGAGGCAATTCAGGTGGGTTAAATTGCGGATAATCGTTATCGCCCAATTCCTGACGCAGATTGACATAAATATCCCGCTGTTTCTCTACGCGCTCAATCAATGCCTTCAGCGTGGAAGAAAGTTCAGGTTTTTGATTTGCCAGTGTGCGGAATTGCGGTGTATGAATCCGCGTTTCATCGACGGGTTCGTGCTCAAGAAAGAACAACACCCCGCGCCCGAAAAATGCAGCGAGTTTGCTTAACTGGTTAAAAGTCAGCGCAGGTTCACCCGCCAAGGCTCGCGCCATCGTGGCCTCAGATATATTTAACTGAGCCGCAAGCACGCTGGGCGTGATGCCGTGTTCGGCACAACTCCATTCGATGCGTGCAGGGTTTACAGATTGAATGCGTTCCATGCGGCTCAGTATAGTCGAGTGAATCCTTTTCCTATAGCGCTCCGCTGAATGCTTGATGTAGCAGGGATTTCTTCAGATCGTCGAGGGAGGTCAGCTTTTGCTGGTAAATGGATTCGAGGCGTTGGGTTTCTTCAGAAAGCAAGCCAAGCGTTGCGACAAGATGCTTCTGCTCTTGCATCGAAGTTGGAAATGCAACGACAACCTGGCCAATCTTGGTCGGAGACGTATGGCGAACCTTCACTCCGGAGGCGCTTGCGTGAATGGCCTTCCGAATGGACTGTAAGTTGAACACATGGAAGAAGAACTTGTTCGTCCATGCCACCCCTGTTTTTTTTGTGATCAAGCCGAGCCGCTGGTTATGCAGGAAT